>SMVB01417794.1_pt1 | contig 10055 bp, 9 predicted proteins | sample 2456461 | NCBI WGS metagenome assembly SMVB01 (sample SAMN11095934, study PRJNA526329) | marine sediment metagenome | biome: Marine sediment; feature: Surficial sediment; material: Deep marine sediment; isolation source: Hadal surficial sediment | place: Pacific Ocean | collected 2014-05 | depth 0-1...
CCCGCGAAAGGAGTCCGCAGATTTCCGGTCTTCTCGATCTCGACGGACACGGTGTATGGATGTCCGTCGGACCCTTCATACGCGGGCGGCCGATTATGGACGCGGAAGTATCCGCCGAGCGTCGTGTCGTGGTCGGTCATCCGACAAGCTAGAACAACGCCTCGGGGCGAGCTACCGACCCAACCCGTTATGAGTCCACGCGGAGACGGCTTAGACTTGGGGCGCTCTGGTTCTCCACCATGAGGTGACTCGATGCCCAAGATGATGCGCGCTGCGGTATTTCAGGATTGCGGCGGTCCAGAGGTCATTGAGATCCGCAAGGTGCCGATCCCCGAGCCGGGTCCCGGCGAAGTGCGGATCAAGGTGGAGGCGGCGGCCATGAACCACCTCGACCTATGGGTGCGGCGGGGTCTTCCGATCGAAACTCCGATGCCCCACATCGGTGGCTCGGATATCGCGGGCGTGGTCGATGGGGTCGGACCCGGCGCGGACGACGTTCCTGTCGGGACACGCGTCGTGGTGGATCCGTCTCTGAGTTACGATTGGTACGCCGGCCAAGATCGGGGCGAATCGTTCGACGAGCTTCCCTTCCGAATCATCGGTGAGCACACGCAGGGCGGTTTCGCCGAGTATACGGTCGTTCCGGCTGAGAATCTGCTGGAAATCCCCGGTGACTTTTCGGCGACCGATGCCGCCGCTGCGGGTTTGGTTTTCGTCACGGCCTGGCGTGCGCTCATTACCCGGGGGCGCCTTCGAGCCGGTGAGAGGGTGCTGATTACCGGTGCGTCCGGCGGTGTAGGAACCGCGGCGGTCCAGGTCGCGCGGCGCGCGGGCGCGAAGGTGTTCGCGGTCACTGGAGGGCAGGAGAATGCCACGCGCACCGCTGAGCTCGGAGCCGACATCGTGTACGACCGGTTCAAGGTCGACTTCTCCCGCGAGGTGTGGCGAGACACCCACAAGAAGGGCGTCCACGTCGTGTTCGACACGGTGGGCGAGGAAATCTGGTCGAAGTGCCTCCGGGCGCTGTCGAAGGGTGGACGCTTGGTCACGTCCGGCGCCACGACGGGTTCGCGGGGTGTCACCGAGTTACGCCTGGTGTTCTGGAAGCAGCTCGAGATCCTGGGCAGCACCATGGGCACACCCACCGAGTTCCGGGAAGTCATGCGCCTGATCTTCGATGGCACGTTTTCCCCTGTGGTGCAGGAGGTCATGCCGCTCGCTGACGCGCGTCGTGCCCATGAGATCCTGGAGGAAGGCAAGATCTTCGGAAAGCTGGTTCTGGTGCCGTGAACATCCGGGAAGCTCAGGAAAAAGTAGACGAGTGGATCTCGCAGTTCGAGGAGGGCTACTGGCCGCCCCTCACCAACCTTGCCCGCCTGACCGAGGAAGTCGGCGAGTTGGCGCGGGAGATGAACCACCGCTTTGGCCACAAGACGAAGCGGGCCGATGAGTCGGACCAGGACCTCGCAATCGAGCTGGCGGACGTCTTCTTCGTCCTGCTCGTGATCGCGAACGAACAGGGCATCGACCTCGATGAAGCGCTCGAGCGTGTGCTCGAGAAGTACCGCTTGCGCGACGCGGACCGGTGGACGCCGGTCCAGGGGACTCGCTGACCCACGGGCTCCAGGTATCAGCCTACCAGCGTGTAGTGTCCGTGGATGCACAGCCATCGTCCGCCTTCGCGCACGAAAATGCGCGTCGACTTCCCGCGTGACGTCGAGGGCTGACCGGTATCCGCCGAATTGCTCTCGTCGGTCCAGTAATAGGTGATCCAGGCGACGTCGCCGCGCACGGTGACCTCCGCTTGGTGCATTTCTGTATGGATGTTCCTGCTCCGATCGGTCCAGTTCTTCACGCCACGCATTTCGTAGGCTTTGCCCTCGTTCAGGTAGGTGTCCGTCTCTCCGAACGACGTGAAGTCCTCGTGGATGTAGGTCGCGTATCGCTCCAGGTCGGCCTGCTCAATGGCGTCCCACATGTCGATGAGCGTCCGCTTCACGGCGTCTTCCGCCGATTGACCCGAGGCCGTCGTGGGCAGCAGGCAAAGTAGGAGGAATGGGATTACGGGCGGTGTGTGGCGAGCAGCTCTATGCATCGGTCTATCTCTTGATCTGTGTTGTAGAAGTGGGGGCTCACCCGCACGAAGCCCGGTCGGTGGTCCACGATGACACCACGCTCGGCCAGATGCCTCACGGCGGCGGGCGGATCGTCGTTGTGGATCATCACGATTGCGGTGCGATGCTCCGGAGCGGGTGCCCGGACGCGAAGCCCCGCCTCGAGGGCACCCTCCATGAGGCGGTCCGTGAGTGCCCGGTTTTGTCGGACGATCTCCGCCATGCCGACCTCGTCGACGAGCTCTTGGCCGCCGAGCGCCGTGTGTACCGTGGGCAGCGCTGGCGTGCCCATCTCGAAGCGGCGGGCGTCCGGCCGATACTCGAAGCCCTCGAGGTCGAAGTCGAACTGTCCCTTCGTGGCGAACCACGACGTGATCCGTGGCTCGAGTCTCTCCACGAGCTCCTCGCGCACGTAGAGGTAGGCGAGGCCCGGCCCACCACACAGCCACTTCAGAGGGCCGGTCGTATAGAAGTCGACGTCGGTTTCGGTGACGTTCAGCTCGACCTGGCCGGCGCCCTGGTATCCGTCGATGAGCGAATATGCACCCACGCTTCGGGCGATTCTCGAGAGGGCCGTGATGTCCTGTTCGTACCCCGTCGTGAAGAAGACATGGCTGGTGGCCAGGAAGAGCGTCCGCTCGTCCACGGCCGCTTCGAACTGCTCGGGATCGATGCGGACGCCATCGGGACTGCGCAGCACGACGAGTTCGATTTCGGGCTTCACCGCCCACTGGTACGCCAGTGTCGGGAAGTCGAGCTCGGTGCATACGACCCGGTTGCGACCCTCGAGACGCACCGATTCCGTGATGACAGCGAGTGCGCACGAGGTCGAGGGCAGGAGGGCGATTTCTCGAGGAGTGGCGCCGAGGAAAGCCGCCACCCGAGTCCGCAGATCCTCCACACGGTCGAGCCAGTGGCCATACCACGCCGACGCACCCATGTCGTGCCAGTGTTCCGTGAACTCTGCGAGGTAGGCCTCGGATCGGCGTGAGAGCGCACCGAGCGAGCAGGAGTTCAGGTAGGTACGACGCCCGAGGATCGGGAACTCGGAACGAATGGCGGATCGGTCGAGCACGCGACCTCCTGTGAGGGAACCGACCGGGAGGATACGGCCTGCCCACCGCCCATGGCTACCTCCACGGCCGGGTGAGATGTGTCCGCCGTCTTGGGAGCTGCGTCGCAACGCGGCGCACCCTACTCGTTCAGAGGTTCCCTAGTTGGTGGTCATGCGCGGAAGGAGCGAGGCGTGGGCCTCTTCCGCCCAGTCTCCAGGGGGCTTCAGGAGCGCGTCGAACGAAAACTCCCGAGTGGCTTGCCCTCCGCACACGACGCCCGCGGCCAGGGCGTGACGCAAACGATCGCCGTCGCCCCGGTGCGTGAGCCAGGAAGCCACGAAGCCTCCCGCGAAAGCGTCTCCCGCGCCCGTGGGGTCGACCGCGGCGATCTCGAGGGCCGGGCAGCTTGTCCGTCCTGCCGACTCGAATGCGCTCGCCCCGAGGCTCCCGTGCTTGATCACCACGAGCGAGGGCCCGACCTCGAGGAGCGCTCCCGCTGCTTCACGCAGGTCGGTCTCGTTCGTCAGCGCCCGAATCTCCTCGTCGTTGGCCAGGAAGAGGTCGCTTTCGGCCGCGACCGCCCAGACTTCGTCAGGCTCTTCCTCGATCCAATGCGTCATCGAGTCCACGACGACGAAGGGACGCGCCTCGTGACCCCGGGCGGGCAGCTGACCCACGACGCTGCGTTGGAGCGTTGGGTTGGTGCTCCCGACGAACAGCGACGTACAGGCGAGCTCGCGTGCGCTCAAGATCGGGTCGTATCCTGCGAGAATCGTTCGATCGCTCGAGAGCGTCTGTCGGTGATCGCCCGTGGCGTCGTACCGGGCCGACCAACGGAGACTGCTCCCGCTACAAAGTCGCAATCCAGCCAGGTCCACCCCGTGTTCTGCCAATGGCTGCAGACGATCGAGCGGGAAGTCCGAGCCGATCGGTCCGATGACGTGGACCGGCACCAGGCGGGATGCAGCAGCCGCGAAATAAAGGGCCGACCCTCCGATCACCTCCGTGCGCGAATCCGTGAAGGTCTGAATCGAGTCGAGACTCACGGTACCGAAGGACAGAATCACGATGATCGCCATGAGGGAGGATCGTTCGCGGGGCCGGCCTCCGTTCGGCGGCTCGGCGGCACCTCAGCGGGCCTCGTCGCGGGCGTCGATCGCCACTTCGATCTCCCCTCTGACCCAGTCGTCTTCCTCGAGGCGCGCCCTCTCCGAGAGGTGTGTATATGCGTCGCGGGAGCCCACCATCCCGAGTGCCCAAGCCGCGTGCCCGCGGACGAGGGGGGCCGGGTCCATCAGCGCTCGACCGAGGACAGGCACGCCCGAATCCGACCCCCAATTACCCAGCGCGACGCACACGTTTCGGAGCAATCCCTTGCGCCCCGTCCTCAACACCGGGGACCCCGCAAAGGCCCGACGAAAGCCACGCCCCGAAAGGGCTAGCAGCTGTTCCGCCAGGTTGACGAGGGGTGGCCCGTCCAGCGCCGTCCTCGCCGAGTATGCGGGCTCACGCGAGGGACTGGCGAACTTGCGGCTGAACGGACACACCTCCTGACAGATGTCGCATCCGAACACCCGATTCCCCATGGCGGGCCGCAGTTCCCGGGGGATGGGCCCACGCAGCTCGATGGTCAGATAGGAGATACAGAGCCGCGCGTCGATCACCGGAGCGCCCTCATCGTCCCGACCCAGCAGCGCTCCGGTCGGGCAGGCTTCGAGGCAAGCATGGCACGACCCGCAGCGATCCTCGACGAAGGGCTCGCTCGGGGGCAACTCGATGTCGAGCAGGAGCACGCCGAGGAAGAAGTACGAGCCACGGTGCGGGTCTATGAGCATCGTGTTACGCCCGTACCAACCGAGGCCGGCGCGCTGCGCCAGGTCCCGCTCGAGGATCGGGCCGGTGTCCACGTAAGCGCGGCCGGTCACCGTGCCGTCGGCCTCGGCATCGAGCCATTCGAGCATTTCGAGCAGCTTGTGCTTCACCACGTCGTGATAGTCGTCACCGCGGGCGTAACGGGCGATGACCGCCCGAGACGGATCGGCCATGGCCGCAGGATCGTCTTCTTGGTAGTACTCGTGCCCGACGATCACGACCGAGCGCACGGCTTCCATCGTACCCGCGAGGTTGGAGCGTCGCCCGATCGATTCAGGCCGGGACAGGTATCCCATCTCTCCGTGAAAGTCGCGGTCCAGCCACGACCGGTAGAAGCCCATGCGGGGACTCGAACCCGGATCGACGATGCCGAAGAGGGAAAAGCCGAGCTCGGACGCATGACCCTGTAGCCGAAAGGCGAGATCCCCGTCGCTCATGCGCGCTCGGACGTGGGACGGACCCGATACCGACGTCCCTTCCACTGTACGTCGCGCCCGCGGGTCCAGGATCGCAGAAAGATATACGTTCCTACGGCCGCGCCGAGGGGATAGAGGAGCCCATAGGCCGCGGGTGCGCCAAGTTGGCGTGTAAATAGCGACCAGGTGACGACGCTGAGGGCGTAGACGGTCGCCGACCATGGCAACAGGGCGGTACTGGTCCCTGCCGCCCACGCCGCGACCGAGGCAACGAGTGTCACTGGCGGCGCCAGCCACAGGGCGATCCCACCCAGGAGCGCAAGCGGGGCAACGAGCGGCCGGAGGGGCTTGGGCATGCTCTGGAGCCCACCGATCAAGAGGTTCTTCGACCATCCTTCGATGAGGTGGGGCAGCGAACGGTACATCCGCGTCGCGAAATCGCTTTCCGCGCTGCGTATGCGTAATTGGTGCCCCTTTCGCTTCACGAGCTGGGCCAGAGCGAGATCCTCGACCACCTCGTCTTTCACCGCCTCGTGTCCACCCAAGGCCTCGTAGCACGATCGGGTGAAGAGGAGGTATTGGCCATTGGCGATCGCGTCCCTCCACCGGCGGCTCTTGGCGGCTCTCTCGAAGTCCGGAAAGCGCAGCAGCATGGCCAGAAAGATCTGCGGCTGGACGAGGCGCTCCCAGAAGGTCTCCATGAGTTGACGGCCAAGGACCGTGAGGAGGTCTGCCTTTTCTTCTCGCAGTCCCGCGACCGCTCGAGCAAGGAGTGCTGGCCCGTGTGTCGTGTCCGCATCTGTGAAGAGCAGCAGGTCGCCGGTCGCGACGGCGGCACCCTGATGACACGCCCAGGGCTTTCCGATCCAGTCATCGGGTAACTCGGCACCCTCTAGCACGGTCACGCGCTGAGCGTTTCCTGAGGAGATCGCGCGTGCCAGGTCCGCCGTGCCGTCCTCACTCCTGTCGTCGACAATGATCACGTCGAAGTGCGGATACTCCGAAGCCGTGAGCGATGAGACGCACCGCTCGATGTTCAGTGCCTCGTTGCGTGCCGGGACGATCACGCTGACGGATGGCAGCTCGTCGGGTACTCCGGCTCCGGGAAGTTCGCTCGGGACGCGCGCGATGAAGCGCACGAAGAGGAGGATGCCCAGCCAGGGTAGCGCCAGTAGAAACGGGGTCACAACATCAGCGCGATCCCTCGAACACGATCCGACCGCCCACGATCGTCGCCCAGACTCGAGCGTCGCGAATCTCCTCGGGCGCGATGTCGAACAGGTCCCGGTCGATGACGACCACATCGGCCAGCTTGCCCAACTCGAGCGTACCCTTCAGGTCCTCCTCGTACGAGGCGTACGCGCCCCCTACGGTGTAGGCTCGAAGGGCTTCGTCCAGCGTGATCTTCTGGTCGGGCACCCAGCCGCCCGGGTGAGCGTCGTCGAGTGTGCGTCGCGTGACCGCTGCGTAGAGACCCTCAAGAGGCGTCGGAGGCGCCACGAACCAGTCGCTGCCGAACGCCAGCGTCACGCCATTGTCGAGCATGGCGCGGAAGCCGTACGTGGTTTTGATGCGCTCGGGCCCGATGACTTTCTCGGCCCAGCGTCCGTCGTCGATGGCGTGGTACGGCTGCATGCTCGCGATCACGCCGAGTCGCGCGAAGCGCTGAAAGTCGGAGGGTCTCAGATGCTGTGCGTGTTCAATGCGAAATCTCCGATCACGCGGTCCCGCAGCCGTCTCTACGCGCTCGAAGATGTCGAGCAGGGTCGCAATCGCACGGTCGCCGATAGCGTGAATGTTCACCTGCAGGCCCGCCGCGTCCCCGGCCGTGGTCCAGGCATGCAGGTCCTCCTCCGAGTTCACGAAGAGACCCGTGTCGTCGGGTGCATCGGTGAAGGGCTCGAAGAACGCCGCCGTGTGGGACCCCAGCGAGCCGTCCACGAAGCCCTTCAGGCAGCCCCAACGGACCCATTCGTCGCCACGACCCTCGCTTTCGACCAACTGCACCAAGGCTTCCCATAGAGCAAGAGGTGTGCACGCCATGATCCTCGTGCCGACACCGCCCCGAGCATGGGCGCGTCGGAAGAGTTGGAGGTCGCCCAAGGTGCCCATGTGGTGCACGGAGGTCACCCCCTGCTCCGCCACGTACGCCATGGCCGCGTCGAGGGCGCGGTCGTCCAGTTCGTCGCTCGTCGCAGGTACCGCCCTGGCGATGAGGTCGATTGCGTTGTCCTTGAACACTCCGGTGGGCCTCCCGGCCGCGTCGCGTACGATCTCGCCGCCGTCCACGTCGGGCGTCGCGGCATTCACGCCTGCGGCCTCCATAGCGGCGGTGTTCACCAGAACCATGTGGCCATCGAGTCGGTGTACCATGACCGGGTGCTCTGGCGTGACGCCGTCGATCCAATCGGCCCGCGGCAGTTCGCCTCCCCAGTTCTCGTGATCCCAGTCCCCGCCGGTGATCCAAGTTCCCGGTGAGGTCGATGTCGCGAAGTCGGCGATGCGGCGGGTGAGCTCGTCAGGTGTGCGCGCGTCACGAAGCTGCACGGAGGAGAGCCTGTAGCCGCCGGTGAGGAAATGCACATGGCTGTCAATGAAGCCCGGGGCGATGAGGCCTCCTCGGGCGTCGAGGACCCGCGTTCCGGTACCGATCCATGCGGCTACGTCGTCGTCCGATCCGACCGCCACGATGCGATCGTCCAGGATGGCCACCGCGCGGGCATCGGGCTGGCCTTCCACGCCGCTCCACACGCGGCCGTTCGTAACCACGAGGGTGGCTGTGGAAGCGTCCCCGCTTCGCGTGCAGGCGGCTGGAGTCACCAGGAGAACGAGGAGTGAGAGGCCTGTGAGCTCGGGTGAGACACGTGACGTCATGAAGGGTGTGGGGGTTGGATCAACGCGTGGCTGATCTCGCTTGGACGTAGCTTCTTGCCTACTGACCGGGGACGCGACACTTCGGCAAGGCCGGTGGTTCGAAGTCGTGCACCGGCAGTCCGCTGGGAACCGCATCCGGGATCAAGTCCATGAGCGCCTCGGGGGCCGCGTCCGGATCGGTGAGCCCATGTGCGACGAAGGCGAATATCTGCTCGAACTCGTCGTCAGAGAGGTCGAGAGGATCTCTGATGAACGGGTGAAGGATCTCGAGAATGGGTTCGATGGGGCCGAGTGGGGCTTGAAGATTCTCGTCCAACTTCGACGGCGAGTAGGCACGCGCTTGTTCGAACGCATTCAGGTGATGGCGGATCGCTTCGTCCAGACAAAGGTAAGCGCCGTTATGCATATAGGACGGCTGGTACACCGCGTTGCGGATGGGGGAGGTTCTGAAACGGTATCGGTCCTCGGGCCTGCCCGTCACCTGCTCGACGCCGTAATCCTCGTTCGCCCCCGGCCCGTCGAATGTCACCATGCTGCTGGTCGGAGTCACCTGTGGTACGGCAAGCACATGGGTCTCGAAGTCGCTGAACATCTCGTTGGAGTAGTCATGCGTCATATGGCACTCCGCGCATGAGAAGTTACCGAAGAAGAGGATGGCGCCCTTTTTCTCGTCGGTGGTCATTGCCTCCGAGTCTCCCCGGCTGTATGCGTCGATCGGGGCGTCTGCCCGGATCAGCGTGAACTGAAATTCAGCCAGGGCACGCGCCAGGTGTTCGAAGCGAAGCGGCTGTCCCTCGGCGATTTCGGCGAACACTCCGCCGAACAGACGCCGATACTCCGGAATGTCATCCACCCGCTTCGTGACGGCGGCGCGCATCACGTCGTGATCACCCTCAAACGCGAAACCGGTCATCTCTACACGGTTGATGACAGGCGTGAAGGCTTGGGCGATGAGCAGGTGATCGAGGTGGGAGAGATTCTCGCCGTCGGGCGGAGGGAACAGAAAGCCCTGAGAGTTCCGGAACGGGTCCACCGTCTCCGACGAGAACCGTGAGTCCCACATCAGGCGTGGGAAAAAAGCCGCGTTGAGAAGAGTAGGAGCCCTCCGCTGATTGGAGGGTCCCCGGCGACCCGGTCCGACGATCCCGTTGTTGCCCACCCCGATGGCGATCGATTGCGAGCCGTTGAACGAGACGTTGGGCCCGTGGCAACCCGAGCAGCTGTTGTCGCCATTGAGCGAGAGCACAGGGTCGAAGAAGAGCATGCGGCCCACTTCGGCGAGTTGCGGGTCTACACGTCTCCCGAGGCGCTCCTCGAGTTTCTCCTCGATCCGGCCGGTGAAGCGTCGTCTCGTCAGTATGTCGCGCAGTCTTGCGTCGAGATCGGCGTCGACCGCCGGATTCTGCCGCTGTTGTAGGGCGAACAGGCCGGCCATGACCGCCAGAGCGGTTGCGAAGAGAACGGCGAAGAGTCGTGCCACCAAGATCTCCCTTGGAACCGGTGGGGAGGGTCCTACATGTAAGGAAGCCACTGATCAGTGTACCTGACCTGGACGCCTGTGTGCCACCTGAAACGGGGCTAAGTCAGAAACCGATCGAATGCGCGTGCAGTCACCGCCGCCGGGATTTCATTTGGGCCTTCGAATAGGACGTAGGCAGCCCTGTGCGCGTCAGCATGGAACACCGGTACGGATCCCGTACCGGCCGGCAGCGGCTGGGAAGACG
>SMVB01400115.1_pt1 | contig 10053 bp, 7 predicted proteins | sample 2456461 | NCBI WGS metagenome assembly SMVB01 (sample SAMN11095934, study PRJNA526329) | marine sediment metagenome | biome: Marine sediment; feature: Surficial sediment; material: Deep marine sediment; isolation source: Hadal surficial sediment | place: Pacific Ocean | collected 2014-05 | depth 0-1...
GTCCACTACGATGTTCGAAAGACTCACATTACCCTCATTGGTTACCGTGAAGGTATAGTCGATCACTTCACCCGGATCGGAACAATCTCCACCATCATCATAACTCGAGGTCTTGACAATAGCTATGATAGGTTCCTGACATATATCGGTTACCGTCGGATTATCATCCGCATTACTGCTATGATCCGATAGATCGCTCACATCTCCTCCACTCGGTGGTGTCCCCGTGGCCGTGGCCTGATTGGTGAACTGGCCCGCATCGATGTCCGGCTGGGTGATCACATAACTGGCCGTAAAGGTCGTGGTGTCAACTCCGCCAGGAGCCAAAGAAGCAATAGGTCCGCCCACCATAGTGACCAATGGATCGGTCACCGTGATGTTCGTTAGCGTTACATTTCCGGTGTTGGTCACCGTAAAGACATAGCTGATCGTATCACCGGGGGTGGAGATACAATCCCCCGTCTGGGGATCGGTATCTATATAGGTACCTACCTTGATAAGAGCTATGCTTCTATTTTGACAAATTTCAAGAATTACAATATTACTCGAATCTGTTACATCTCCTGTACATATGCCTCCTGTAACAGGAATGAAAGGTCCTCCGTTTAGGCTTGAACCGTCAATTACTTCAAATTCTCCAAAAATGGAACCTATGCCAATGGGCACAGAACAACTCGTATGAATTTGTTGGTTGAAGATATTATTTACAAAAATTTCAATTTCCGGACCGAAAGTTAGTTGAGGTGGATCCTGACCGAAGAACTCAAATTCTTCTCCAGGCTGAACAACGCCTTCAAATACTATTTGACCATCATGCTCTATAACCTTAATATTAGCATTCGATACAGACCCTAAATATTTTAACTTTAAGTAATTTACCTTTCCATCACAGTTACCATTAGGATCCGCGGGTTCATCAAAACATCCTTCAACAAAAGCCTGATTTTCTATAAAACCATTATCAATATCAGCCTGAGTCACGATGTAAGTAGCATTATATATCCAAACTTCACCAACATCTAAAACTCCATCATTATTAGTATCGCCACTAGCTGGACCGGGAACAATACCGCCAAGATTATTATCCGTAACAACAACATTAGAAATATTTATGTTTCCTTCATTAGTTACAGTAAATGTGTAATTAACAGTATCATTAACTTCATAATCATTACAATTTCCAGTATCTCCATCACTGACTTTAGTAATTGAAATTTCGGGATTCTGACAAAGTTCGACCGATTCAGAATCACTGTCATTTACGCCAAAAGAAGAGGATGATCCTGTTACAGTGCCATCAACATCAGCAGTATTATCAACTTGACCGTTTGTGATATCAACTTGGGTTACTGTATATATGGCAGTATAGATCCAAACTTCATTTACATCTAAAACACTGTCATTATTAGTATCACCACTTGCAGGCCCGGGAATTGGATTTACCGGGTCGATCAATGGGTCATTAACTTCTACATCTGTTATTCCGATATTTCCTTGATTAGTAACTGTGAATGTGTATGTAATATCTTCACCGGCCGCAATGGGATTACAATTTGCGGGGTCGTCAGGGCTAGCTGTTTTTACGATTTGAATGGCGCAGTGATAAAGAGTTAAAGTAACGGGTACTCTGGTAGTGCTCGCACAATTGGTCGTGTCATCGACCGTTTCGGCATAATAAGTAACTGTACCTATTACACTCAAAGAAGGGTCTTGAACAACATTCCCCCCAGATGCGGCATCATACCATTCAATACTTTGTCCTATAGGAACAGTAGCTGTGGCGGTCAATGTCTGCACGTTCGGCGAATCTGCACATTCAGTCTGGTCGGCTCCAGCCATGGGAACATCCGGAGGTAAAGAGACTTGAATTTCAGATTCAACGGTGACCGGAGGCAGCGTACAATTATTATTATAAGTTCCATTATAAGTGAGTACCGCTTTAAAATCTCCTACAAAAGGATCGATACCGGTATATGCGAAGGTTCCCGAAAGGTCACCCATTGTAGTACCGGAGGCCATTCCAACCGATACATTATTTAAGAAAAATTCCCATTCAAATTCAATCGAGAACGGGGTGCAATCACCCGGGCTAAAAGTTGCCATATAATCTACATCGAGAGTACATTCTACCTGGTCCAAAGTGGGATCTGAGATATCCGGACATGGGATGCAAATTTCAGGGTTAGGAAATGGAACCGTCACTAGCATACAATTGGAATCCTCATAGGAAATCTCACTATTCCCGGCATCCTGAATTCCACAACTTTGCATCCCTACCGCCTCGATGGTATAATCCAATGTCATAACCTCATTAGATATATCTCCTACAATCCATGTAATGGTATTGGTCCCTGCATTATAAGACGCATTCACCGGATCGCTTAACGACCCCGCCACCATTGCGAAACCGGAACCCAAAACATCCGTAACGACACCGTCTTTAAACGCCAAAGCCAGTTGCCCCAAAATAACATTATAAATATCGGTCAGATCTGCAGCGTCTTCGGTAATGAATAATCCACCATTCTGGCTTTGATCCAAAACATGTTCCGCTGCCAATTGCTGATTACCTTCTATAGCACCAACAAGTCCGATCGAAAAAATGGTTTGATTGTAGACAACCGAACTCACCGTTGTTGTTTGTGCACCTATTGATTCATTAATCGCATCGTTCATACAAACTGTATTCCCGGCTGGAAATGGTGGAGTTGGAGTACTCGTACAACTGTTTCCGTTGAGATCTCTATTGGTAACACCATCGGTCAATAACAATATACTACGTGAAGTTATACAATCAAAGGTTGCATTGGCAGTCATTTCATTATCTGCCTCATCCATACCCAAGGCAATATTAGTTGCACCACCGGTCGTTATGGCGTTTATTTGCGTAATTATAGCTGCTTGGCCTGAGGAGTCGGTTAATCCAATTTCCAATGTGGAGTCTGCAGCATAAGTTACAATGGCAACACGATTTAAACCTGTTGGATTATTCACAGGAGCGAAAATATTATTCACAAAGTCAATTGCAGCATCTTTGGCATGGTCAATTGGTTCCGGAAAAGGACCATCGTCCATACTACCGGATCTGTCAATTATAAGTATTACCTCTTGAGGAATCGGAGGTGGATTTCCAGTAATTGTCAAAGTCACATCAAATTCATTACATAATGTGCTTTCTATCACTACCTTATCGAGAGTAATATCTTGCGCAAAAATTGATGCCAGATTAAATATAAAGAATGACATTACAAGAAATAATGTCTTTCTGTTTATTTTAATTTGTGAGGTTGATTGCTGTTTCATAAAATGAGTTTTTAGGTATAAACCTATTATGTCTTGTTAGTTAGGATCAAAGTCCCTATATGGTTATTCTTCACTGGGATCTGTTACAAATAGTTTTAGCAATGCCGAGACTGTCCCGTCCTGACAGGCGTTATTTATAGCTTTTACTTCCAGACCACCCCAATGGTTTACCGGAGTTCCAATAGGAACAGATACTGATACCTGAAATATAGTTGCCGATCTCCCCGGAACGTTAATCATATTATTCTGTGAATTCTTTTGATAGACGGATACGATAAGATTATTATCAGAGCCTAATCGTGCAGGTTCCTCACCCTTGATTTTAAATGTCCCTTCAAAATTTACCACTTCAATATGGTAGCTTTGTGAAGAAAAAGAATTATTTAGAATCTCCAGTTGAAACTGAGTAGGATCATTTTCGCTGGCCGAACGAGCATCTCTATTATTAATGACAATTAATTCCGAATTACAAGATTGAGCATAAGCACTTGAAAAATTAGATAAAAATGCTAATGTCATGAACATTAAAAATGTCCCAATGGTTGAGTTACACATGGTAAAATTATTTTAGTTTGAATTGAAGAAAATGCCCCAACAGCTGTTTTCTCTGTCGAATATACGTAGGAAAAAACGCTAAATTCCTACAAAATTTAACTATTCGCTAAAATGTGCTAAAAACTCGTTGAAATTCACAAAATAGCCTGTTTTTCTTATTTTTTTTGTAGGAACACCAAACACGTATTAGTACGTATCTGCATATAACAATGATATTACAAGCAAGTAATTTTGTAGGAATAGTTATCAATATGTTTATCAAGAGAGCCCTTTTTTAACGTTGAAAGTACACGTATATTTGTGCTCAAAATTAAGGTCAACCCATGTCATTAAAATCAGAAATTGAACGTAGAAAAACCTTTGGTATCATTTCCCATCCCGATGCAGGAAAAACCACGCTGACCGAGAAATTGTTACTATTTGGAGGAGCGATCCAGGAAGCGGGCGCTGTAAAAAGCAACAAGATAAAAAAGGGTGCTACCAGTGATTTTATGGAAATTGAGCGACAAAGAGGTATTTCTGTAGCAACGTCCGTATTGGCTTTCGAATACAAAGACATTAAAATAAATATTCTCGATACTCCGGGCCATAAGGATTTTGCAGAAGATACCTTCCGTACTTTAACCGCAGTGGACAGCGTTATTGTAGTGATCGATGTCGCCAAAGGAGTTGAGGAACAAACCGAAAAACTTGTTGAAGTATGTCGAATGCGAAATATCCCAATTATCGTCTTTGTGAATAAATTGGACCGGGAAGGGAAAGACGCTTTCGAACTGCTGGACGAAATTGAACAAAAACTACATCTTAGAGTAACCCCTCTCTCTTTTCCTATCGGGATGGGATATGATTTCAAGGGAATCTATAATATTTGGGAAAATAATATCAATCTTTTCAGTGGGGAAAGTCGGAAAAACATTGAAGAAACCATTGAGGTTAAAGATATTAATACCGAAAAACTCGATGACTTAATCGGAAATGAGGCTGCGGATACTTTAAGAGATGAACTCGAATTGATCCACGAAGTCTACCCCCGATTTGAACGTGAATCTTATCTCGATGGAACCCTCCAACCCGTGTTCTTTGGTTCGGCCCTGAATAATTTTGGAGTACGTGAACTCCTGGATTGTTTTATCGAAATTGCCCCTAAACCTCGCCCCAAAGAAAGTGACACGCGATTGGTTTATCCCGATGAAAAGGAATTTTCCGGATTTGTTTTTAAAATCCACGCCAATATGGATCCCAAGCACAGAGATCGGTTGGCATTTGTCAAAATAGTATCGGGTACCTTTGAAAGAAATATACCTTACCTGCATGTTCGAAACGGGAAAAAGATGAAATTTTCGAGTCCAAATGCATTTTTTGCGGAAAAGAAACATGTAGTCGATATCTCTTATCCCGGTGACATTGTTGGCCTGCATGATACCGGGAATTTTAAGATCGGTGACACCTTAACCGAAGGTGAGCTGATGAATTACAAGGGCATTCCGAGTTTTTCCCCGGAACATTTTAAGTATATCAATAACGCAGATCCCATGAAGAGCAAGCAACTCGAAAAAGGTATCGACCAATTGATGGATGAGGGAGTTGCACAACTATTCACATTGGAGCTCAATGGCCGAAAAGTGATCGGTACGGTGGGAGCCCTGCAATTTGAAGTTATACAGTACCGCCTCGAACATGAATATGGTGCAAAGTGTCGTTATGAAAACCTCAATGTTCATAAAGCATGTTGGGTAGAACCAAAGGATCCTAAAAGTGATGAATTTGCTGAGTTTAAACGTGTTAAGTCGAAATTCCTGGCAAAGGACAAAAGAGGACAATTGGTCTTTTTCGCTGATTCTGAGTTTACAATACAAATGACACAGTCAAAGTATCCGAATGTAACTTTGCATTTTGTGAGTGAGTTTGAAACTTCCGAATAGAAAAGCTTAACTTATTTTCTGGTATTTAGTAATACAACGCATGTATTTCCAAACTGTCTCTATTTCCAAAAAGAACCCTAAAGGCAGCAGTCGCAGATGCATCACCTCCGTAAACGGACCCATAAAGATGGACACTATGGGTTCCCGGGCCGAGTGGAATACTCACCGACTGTGAATTATAAACATACCCACTCGCGGTGTCGCAGTCGCTGTTTGCATATACAGAAGTTGTCATACCGTATGCCTTGGAAATGTCTGCGGTGGTTCCATCCCCAAGATAAAAGTAATTATGACCCATTTTGGATCTGCCGTCATCGATGGCAGCAGTACCACCATAGTTATAAAAATCCATTGATATTGTATAGTTGATGACTACTAATGCGTTTTGCGTAAGCGTAAATGTTTTCTGATATAATTCTGCCGAATTCAATCCTGCGGTGGGAGTGGTTTGAATCACAATGGGAACGGACAAATTATCATAATCAGACATAATTTCACCGGACTGATTGCCTATAGTTAAGTCACCATCCTCATCGACCATAAGATTATATATATCGCCACCTCCCAGGTTCTTTATATTATTGGTGGAGTTCAATCCCTCGATTCGTATGGTGCTGCTATTTCCAGCAACATGAAGTGCTTCTTGAGGAATGGTAGTGCCAATACCCACTTGAGCCAAACTTGTTAATACCGTAAAAAAGTAAAGTCCACAAAGTAAGATCGTATTTTTCATAATAAAGTGAATTTATGGTTTTGAGTTTTTCTATAATTTAGTTTCTGAGAAGGGGGCCATCAGCATTACTATTTGAACAGTGATTACATCCTTCGGTTTTATATGTAATGGTTACGGTGGAAGCATCGCATACTGCAGTATTAGGTGCCGGCAGACATACCTGATAACCAAATACAACATCTCCTACATATCCAGGATCCGGTGTGTAGGTGTAGCTTCCATCCGGATTAAAAGTAAAGGCCTGACCGGTAGGAACGGGCGCCGATACCAACGAGAAGGTTGATCCCGCAGGAATAGTAGGTGAATCTGCAATGGTACCATTGTATTCAAAATCCATACATTGCATTCCTGTTCTGGGCATCGCATACCTTTGCAGGATAAATACCTTTCCATCACCATGATCCACTGTGGATGCAGTTAAATCAACTCTTGTAATGGTCGATCCAACCGGTGCTAAGTTATCTAATAGAAATATTGCCATTCCAAGAGTCCCTCCATTTTCAACAACTCTTCCTGTATTCCAGTAATCCACACCAGCTGGTGGCGCATTAAATAAAGGCCCCCATTGTGTAGTATTTTCCAGGACAAAGGTATCTCCTAAGAGTTGTTCTGTTCCTCCCCCGCTTGGCGTTCCAAAGACTGAAATGTAGTAACAGTTATTGGCATTGCGGTCGGTTATCGCCATAACTCCACCTGCATTCGAAGGAATCCCTTGATCAAAATAAAGTGATTGAATTTGTGCATCGGTCGTTGCTATGGCACCAAAATCACTACAAATGTCACGTCCATTTTCGTTAGATGTAAAGTAATGGTTTAGGTTTTTGTCTTGAAATGCGGCAAGAGCATCAGCATCCCAATTTGCATTCGCACTATTAGTGTTTACGAAAGTCCCGTTCTGAACAATATTATTCTTACTATGACCATTTGGGCCTAGACGAGTCAGCTCATAGGCTGAAGGTCCGGCAAAAGAACCGTAAATGGCTCCGTCAATGGTTAGTGAAAATATCGTTGCGGGATCGCTATCAACCAATTGAGTATCTGACCATTGAAATGTAACTCCTGTCTGTACAGAGGGTGCTTGAATTTGTCCAATACCGTTAAGACTTAACAACATTAAAACGAATATTGAAAACATCAAAAATGATGGTCTACTATTAGCAGAAGCTACAATCGTTTCCATAAGTTTAATTTGAGTCTTCCTCACAAGAATTAACTAACACTAGTTGGGGGGCTCCTGTGATTCCAATCAAATATAAGCCTGATGAAGTATTTTCCTACAATGATTGATAAACTATTCGTTATAATGTATTATATTATCGTTTAAATGCGTATTTTTTCATTTTTATTTATCGATTTTGGCGAAAAACCCAGTAAATCGATAAAAAAGAAATAATATAAAAGTTGCGAGAAGCTATTAATAATTGTTCACTTAAAATAAAAAACCACGCTCATGGCGTGGTTTTTATTGTTAGGCTTCTCCCGTGGGTCCGAAATTGATCGGTACGGTGGGAGCTCTGCAATTTGAAGTTATACAATACCGCTTAGAACATGAATATGGCGCTAAGTGTCGTTATGAAAACCTCAACGTTCATAAAGCATGTTGGGTAGAACCTACGGATCCTAAAAGTGATGAATTCTCTGAGTTCAAACGTGTTAAGTCGAAATTCCTGGCAAAGGACAAAAGAGGACAATTGGTCTTTTTTGCTGACTCTGCGTTTACGTTGCAAATGACACAGTCAAAATATCCCAATGTAGTGCTACACTTTGTCAGTGAATATAAGTAGATTGTTTAATCGTAATAATAGGCTACAATTTGTAATTCATCTTTTCCAGATCCTAAATACATTTTGGCTGCACCGGAACCGCTAGTATCTTCTACCTGCAAATAAGCAGCAAATAACGCTGTATATGTACCCGGGCCTAATTTAACATAATCTGAAGCTGTATTTTTAAATCCCTTATAAGCACCATTTTTTCCATCTCCATTATTATAAAATTGTCCTGTAAGAGCAAGCAGTCCGCCATATTCTAAACACCCGGTCCCGGAAGCATTTGTATCGATACACCATGGGCCTCCATTAATTGGGTTGCCATCAACGTCATTGATTATAGGCACTTCTGTTACTGTATCAATAAAATAGATTCCTGTTTGAATTACTCTTGCACGTAGATCATCAATTCTTTTCTTTTCTAAACTGATTTCATTATATATAGACCAAGAAACAGAATAATTAATTTCCAAAATTGCGTTGCCGGTCAAGGTAAATGAATTGGCAAAAAGACCACCAATAGGATCACCAGCGGGGTTGTAACCAAAGTTAACACCTGTTTGAATGATCACGTTAGTAGGATTCTCTACATCCTCTAAATAATTATCAGAATCAATGAGTAATGTTACGTTTGCGTCTCCAGTGCCGCCTAATATTAAATCACCGTTTGCATCAACATATACTATTGAGGTCGAACCTGATCCCAAATTATTGCTGTTATTGGTTTCATTCAAACCATCTATTCTAACATTTTCAGTAGCCCCTGCCACATGTACTGCCTGTTGAGGGTTTGTTGTGTTAATTCCCACTTGTGCGAAGGTATTTACAACTAAAAATAATAGCATAAAAATAAAAATCAATTTTTTCATCATTCTTAATTATAAACTCTGATTTTTAAATAATCCATATCACCTCCATAACCAACACTCGTATAACTGTCAGCATGATCAGCTACCACTCCAAAAAAATAAATGCTATGTGTACCAGCTGGTAAGGTTAAATAGCCCTGACTATTTATATAGGAATACCCGGAAATCCCGCCAAATTGTGTTTCGTAATATTGCCCGTTGTATCCATAAGTCACTGATCTTTCAAAAGGATCCAATCCATTGTTATCAATATCTATACAAAAAAATACTCCCATCGATATTGATTGGTCATAAGTTACATCGGCAAATGGAGGCCCTGCTGATAAATCAGAACCCTTTACCATCATAGTTATCCCGTATTTTACCTCGATTAATGCCTCTTGAGGGACTATAAACACTATCGTCCTAATTTGTCCCTCAACTAATGTATCACCCAGGTGATTATTGTTTACAACTCTACCAGTATTTTCGCCAATATTATATGGATCATCCGGAATAAAATTAGTGTCTTCTATAAGAAAGTTAAGTGGTAAGCCGCTATTTCCCGATCCATCGCCTAATACAAAAGTGCCATTTCCATCCACGAATACAGGTGCTAAATTTATTCCATCGTTCTCTGATGGACTATTAACCGAATTAAACTTATCAAATCTAATCGTTGAACTTGTTCCTGTTATATGTAATTCTTCCTGAGGAGAAGTAGTGCCAATACCCACTTGAGCATAACAAAGAGAACTAAGAAAAATTAGAATTAATATGTTGTAAACTCTTTTCATATTTCTTGCTAAACAAACGTATTAATGCAACCTAAAAAAAACTAAATCATGTCCAGTGGCAAATTCAACATAAGTGCTTTTAGATGTAGTCCCAAATCCTCCTGGAGCAATTATATCTGACCAAAC
>SMVB01089201.1_pt1 | contig 10052 bp, 6 predicted proteins | sample 2456461 | NCBI WGS metagenome assembly SMVB01 (sample SAMN11095934, study PRJNA526329) | marine sediment metagenome | biome: Marine sediment; feature: Surficial sediment; material: Deep marine sediment; isolation source: Hadal surficial sediment | place: Pacific Ocean | collected 2014-05 | depth 0-1...
AGGTGACCTCGACGTGCTCTACGACCGGCAGACTCAGGACCTGGCCCTCGTCGGCGTGCTGCAGGCGGTACGTGGATCGTTGGCGTTCGGTCCCCGGGGCCTTCGGAAGCAGTTTCAGGTGGACGGAGGTACGGTGCGTTTCCTGGGGACGTCGGGGATAAATCCCGACCTCGACCTCACCGCGAGCGAACCCGTCAGGACGCCGGAGGGGGACCGGCTCACGATCATCGCCGACATCACCGGAACGCTCGTGTCCCCCAGCGTCGCACTCAGGAGTGACGAGCCGGGGTTTACCGAAGACGACCTGTTGAGTTACCTCTGGTTCGGCCGCCCGACATACGCCCTGACTTCGGATCAGAGCGAAGCGGTGGGAGCAGGCCTGGCCCTTGGCCTGAGCACCTTCAGTACCGAACTCGGCACGGCGATGGCACAGGGATTGGGGCTGGATTTCTTGGATTATCTTTCCATCACCCAGCAGAACCTGGGGTCGTTAGGGTCGCTCAGCGCCAACGCCGGGCGAGGGGCTCTGGGCACGACCGTGGTCGAGACCGGCTTCTACGTGGCCGACGATATGTTCCTGACGCTGCTTTTCCGGCCCCCATCGGCGCAAGGGGGAGGTGTCGAAAGCTGGCCCGGAATCCGTTTCGAGTGGGTGGCGTCCCGAGGGTACACGATACAATCGTACTTCGAGGACCAGTTCTTCAGAGGTCGCTCCGTGGGCTTCGGCCAGTTCGGAGTGCAGACCAGGAAGGGGCTAGGGCTCTCGATCTTCCGAGACTGGGCCTACTGATTCGACCGTAGTTCGGATCCATACGCGATCACGAACGCGTGCCGGGCCAGGGCCGTCGGACCTGAGCTCCGGCGGCCCTTCACCTTTGTCCCCCCTTTGAAGCAAGACCCCGTCTTAGATAGTCTACAAGGCTATGGCCCAAGAATTTCTTGTCGTGCGCGGTGCTCGGGAGCACAACCTCCGGAACATCGACGTCAAGCTCCCCCGGGGAGCGTTGATCGTGATTACGGGACTGTCCGGTTCCGGCAAGTCTTCCCTGGCCTTCGACACGATCTACGCGGAGGGTCAACGCCGTTACGTGGAATCCCTCTCGGCATACGCCCGCCAGTTCTTGGGGCTCATGGAGAAGCCCGACGTAGACTCGATCGAGGGCCTCTCTCCGGCCATCGCCATCGAACAGAAAACGGTGAGCCGAAACCCGCGGTCGACGGTAGGGACGGTCACCGAGGTCTACGACTATCTACGGCTTCTCTGGGCTCGCGTCGGCGTCCCACACTGCACCGAGTGCGGCAGGCCCGTTCTTCGGCAGTCGCCGTCCCAGATCGTGGAGCGGCTGCTGCTTCTGGAGGAAGGGGCCAAGATCCAGGTGCTGGCGCCCCTGGTTCGAGGGAGGAAGGGCGAATTTCGCGATCTTTTCGAGAAGGCTCGCAAGGAAGGATTCGTGCGGGCCGTCGTCGACGGAGAGATGATCGATCTTTCGGCCCCGCCCGCGCTCAACCGATATGAAAACCACGACATCGCGATCGTCGTGGATCGACTGGTCCTTCGATCCGAGGATCGGGAGCGACTGGCCGACTCCGTGGAAACGGCGCTTCGCGCCGCTGAGGGCACGGTGGAGGTCGTGGAGGGGAAGGGTCGTTCCCGCGTGTCCCATCTCTTCAGCGAGTTCTACGCTTGCGCCCACTGCGGGACCAGCCTACCGGAGATCGAGCCGCGCCAGTTCTCCTTCAACTCGCCTTACGGCGCTTGCCAGGAGTGCGGTGGGCTGGGGACCAGCAAACACGTCAATCCGGACCTGCTTCTGGCGGATGAGAGCATCTCCCTCCTCGAAGGCGTGGTGCTGCCGTGGGGCGAGCCGTCGGGACACCTTCGCACTTCGGTGATCGCGGGCCTGGCGGAGGCCTACGAGTTCGACCCAGGTAGCCCTTGGAGCCAACTCCCCGAGGAGGCGCGCCACGCCATAATGTACGGATCGGGCAAGATGAAGATCCGGTTCCCCTACCGCGCCGGGTCCGGAAGAGCTCAAGGCCACTATGAGGACCACTGGGACGGCGTGATCGATAACGTGGAGCGCCGGTATCAGGAGACCAAATCCGATACGGTACGCACCCAGCTTCACGATTACATGTCCACGCAAACCTGCACTGCGTGTGGCGGGAGCCGTTTGCGGGCGGAGTCCTTGGCCGTGACCATCGCGGGGCGATCCCTGGGCGACGTGGTCGAGCTTTCCATCGGCGAGGCACTCGAGTTCTTCAGGAGCCTTCCCGTAAACGAGCCGATAGGCTCCGGTGTCGACCGTCATACCATGCACGGAGAGATCGCGACTCCCATCCTGAAGGAGATTCGGGAGAGGCTCGGCTTTCTGAACGATGTGGGCTTGAACTATCTGACACTCGGCCGTGCTGCAGACTCCCTCTCCGGCGGTGAGTCCCAGCGGATTCGCCTGGCCACCCAGATCGGGAGCCGTCTGGTGGGCGTGCTCTACATCCTGGACGAGCCCTCCGTGGGGCTTCATCAGAAGGACAACCAGCGTCTTCTGAAGACCCTCAAGGCGCTTCGGGACATGGGTAACACCGTGATCGTGGTCGAACACGACGAGGAGACGATCAGGGTGGCCGACCACATCGTGGACCTCGGACCCGGAGCGGGACGTGCGGGTGGAGAAGTCGTGGTGCAGGGGACGTTGGCCGATGTGCTTGCCGAAGAGGCATCCCTCACGGGGGCGTATTTGGTGGGTCGCCGACGGATTCCGATTCCGGATCGGCGCAGGGAGAGGAATGGGGATCACGCACTCCATCTGCGAGGCGCGAGCGAGCACAATTTATGTGATCTCGACGTGGCCATCCCGCTCGGCTGCTTCGTCGCCGTGACGGGCGTGAGTGGATCGGGAAAGTCTACGCTCATCAACCAGACGCTCTATCGGGCGTTGGCCCGTCACTTGTACCGGAGTAAGGTGGTCCCGGGGCGCCACGAGGGGCTCGACGGAATCGAATTGATCGACAAGGTGATCGAGGTCGACCAGTCACCGATCGGACGCACACCCCGGTCCAACCCCGCCACCTACACGGGCCTGTTCACACCGATCAGGGAGCTGTTCTCCAGCCTGCCCGAGTCCCAGATGAGGGGGTACGGACCCGGCCGTTTTTCCTTCAACGTGAAGGGGGGACGCTGCGAGGCTTGCCAGGGGGACGGCCTCGTGAAGATCGAGATGCATTTTCTCCCCGACGTCTATGTGCCTTGCGACGTATGCCGGGCAAGGCGCTATAACCGGGAAACTCTGGACGTGTTCTACAAGGGGAAGAACATCGCCGACGTGCTGGACATGACGGTCGACGAGGCCCTCGGTTTCTTCGAGGCGGTGCCCCGGCTCCGGGCCAAGCTCGAGACCCTCTCGGACGTGGGACTGGGGTACATTCACCTCGGGCAGTCGGCCACGACGCTTTCGGGTGGGGAAGCCCAACGCGTGAAGTTATCCAGCGAGCTGTCGAAGCGGGCCACCGGGAGCACGCTCTACATTCTCGACGAGCCGACGACCGGTCTGCACTTCGAAGACATCCGGGTCCTGTTGGAGGTGCTCCACAGGCTCGTGGAAAAGGGCAATACGGTGCTGGTGATCGAGCACAATCTCGAGGTCATCAAGACGGCGGACTGGATCATCGACCTCGGTCCTGAGGGAGGCGGGGCCGGCGGTCGGATCGTGGCCGAAGGCACCCCCGAGATGATTGCCCAGAACCCAGGTTCCCACACCGGTCGATACCTCGGACCCATTTTGCGCATGGCCGCAAAGGCCCAGGAAATGAGATCGTAAGACGTGGAGTCGCGGCGGGCCGGGCGTTGATGTTAGAATTAGGACCACATCGTGAGGATTTCGGTATGCGTTTTGGACGGCGCGGAAACCGGGTCCCTTCGTTGTTCGTAAGGAAGGAGCCCGCTGGGTTCGGGTTTTTCGTTGAATTGTCTGGCCGCGGCCGCAAGAACGGGCCGCACAGCGTACGGAGTGGATCATGGTAACTCGAGAGGATCTCGAGAGCTTCCTCATTCGGATGGATATGGACTGGAGTGAGGTGGACGAGGGGATGTTTCTGATGCAGAGTCCGAGCGGAGGTGTGGTGGTCCACTTGTCCGATCCGGTGCTGCTGGTGCGCCTGAAGGTAATGGACCTTCCGAACGGTGAAGCGGACCTGGCGGAGCTCTACAGGACCCTGCTCGAGTTGAACGCCACCGACATCGTGCACGGAGCGTACGGCATCGAAGACGGAGAGTTGATTCTGACCGACACCCTGGAACTGCAAAATCTGGATTTCGAAGAGCTCCAGGCGTCGGTAGAGAGCCTTCAGTTTGCGGCCTCCAGTCACCTCGGGCGAATCAAGGATCTCGCCGGGGCGGACGACGGTCGTACGGAAGGAGAGGACGGAGGCGAATGAGCATCTTTTCCAAGCTGTCAACGGTCATCAAGTCGAATATCAACGATCTCATCTCCCGGGCGGAAAACCCGGAGAAGATGCTGAATCAGATCATTCTGGACATGCGGGATCAGCTCGCGAAGGCCAAGCGGGAGGTGGCGGCCGCGATCGCGGATGAACGGAAGCTCCGGGCCTCGCTCGACTCGGAGGTCAAACAGATGCGTCAGTGGGAGCACCGCGCCATGCTGGCCGTCAAAGAGGGTAGGGACGACCTCGCCAAGCAGGCCCTGCTCAGGCAGCAGGAGCACGCTGAGCGGGCCGGCTCCCTCGACGGAACCTGGAAATCCCAGGCCGCGGAGACGGAAAAGCTGAAGAACTCCCTTCGGCAGTTGAATGACAAGATTGAAGAGGCCAAGCGGAAGAGGAATCTTCTCGTGGCGAAGCAGCGTCGGGCTCAAGCCCAACGCCGGATCCACGAAACCATGTCGGGACTCTCCAACACGTCGGCGTTCGAGGCGTTTAATCGGATGGCCGAAAAGATCGAAGAACAGGAGCGCGAGAGCTTGGCCCACCAGGAGGTTACGGAGGCGCTCGGCCCGGGCACGCTAGAAGAAGACTTCAAGGCGCTGGAGAGCGGTACCGAGGGGGGTGACGTCGAAGAACGTCTGCTGGCGTTGAAACAGGAGATGGGTTTGATCGCGGCGCCCGATGTCGAGAAACCGAAACAACTCGAGTCGGGTGACGACGACGATGACGACGCTGCTGCGTCGGCCGGCGCTGCTGAAGGGTCGGATGGCCAAACCAAAGCTGCCGCGTCGGCCAAGTCACCGGAGTCGGAGGAGCCGGTCATTCATGAGGCCCAGCTCATCGAAGAGTTCGACAAGCTGGAGAAGAGCGACTAGACGACTAGAGGCTGGGAGCCCGGCCGAGGGCGGCTCGAGCTCGAACGTGGGTGACTCGATCGCGCGTGATTAGAACGCGATCGAGAAGGACACCGAAAATACGGGGTAATACTGGAGAAGGGTCGGCATGGCCTGCTCGATGTCGCTCTCTTTCTGCTCGACCCCGGCCACGTATGCCGGCCCCGCGGGGGCGGGAGCTTCGGCGAGCGGGCCCTGCGCAGTCAGATCTACCGTGGGCTGCGTGCCAAATCCGACGCCCGCATCGAAATTGATACTGATCCTTTGCCCCAGCGCGTTGCCGACCCCGACTCCGACGTACGGCTGAAACCTCTTCAGGGAGAAGGTTCCGAGCAGGAGGTCGTCGGGTCCTCCCGTAACCAGCAATCCACCGAAATCCACCTCGACCCCATCGAACGTCCCCACCACATCCAAATTCCCATCATTGGTGATGAGTAGTCCACCCACGCTGAGGTGGAGTGCCCCAAGCGCGTACAAGTCCAACGTGGTGAGCAGGAACGAGGGGAGGTCGAACCCAAAGTCGATGCCTTCGATATTGCGCGTGGTCATACCGGGACCGGGAAGGACTCCGAACATGGACCGGAGGTTGATCCTGGGTACGATGCCGATGATCACTCCGCCGCCCACCCCGGTAGTACCGATCTGTCCGGCGACGGCGATTCTCTGGGCCTGGACTGGTGCGGCCCTGAGGAGGGGTACGGACACAAGAAAAACAAGCGCCAAAAGGGCGCGCAAAAATTTTACCATACTTGGGGATCCCTCGGAATGGTCGCAAACCTCAGCAGGGGGGCCATAATACGGACCAGGACGATCGAATTCTGGTCCACCACAAGAAAACATTCCTCGAGGTCTTTGCAAACCCCGGGCACTGGCGGAGCCGAGGCGGGAGCCCGACTTTTCCCAAGTAGCGAGAGTCTTCCCAAAACCTCAGGAAACGATGAGCACGGTCTACCTGAACGGCCGGTACCTACCCAAGGATGGCGCGACCATTTCGGTGGAGGACCGGGGGTTTCTGTTATCGGACGGCATTTACGAGGTGACGCCCGCTTATAGGGGGCGTCTCTTCCGTATGGAGCACCATATGCGGCGGCTCCAACACGGTCTCGATACCCTCCGTATTGAATTCGATCCGGCAGCGATGCCCGAGATGCACACACGCCTGATCGCCGAGAACGCCCTCGATACGGAAGAGGTCGCGATCGTCTATCTGCAGATCACCCGGGGTGTCGCGCCGCGAACCCACCACTTTCCGCCGGCGGGGACTCAGCCCACGGTGTATGCCTTCGCCCAAGCGTTCCACCGCCCGGAAATGGCCCGCTGGGAGCAGGGCTACGAGGCCATCACGGTACCCGACGAACGGTGGGCGCGGGTCGACATCAAGTCGATCGGGCTCTTGCCAAACGTGTTGGCCCAACAAGCGGCCGTGGAAGCGGGGGTGGCAGACGCCCTTCTGGTAAGGGAAGACGTGGCGCTCGAGGGGTCCCACAACAACCTCTTCGCAGTCCTCGATGGCGTGGTGACCACGCACCCTGCCACACAGCGGATCCTGCACGGTATCGCTCGTGAGTACGTGATAGAGCTCGCCCGAGCGCAGGGCCTTCCCGTAGAGGAGAGACCCATTCTTCTGGAGGAGATACGAGGGGCGGAGGAAATTTTCTTTACCGGTACCACGACGGAGATACGGCCCACGGTGCGGCTCGACGGTGAGCCGGTCGGGGAAGGGAAGGTGGGGCCGGTTGCGAAGGCCCTTTACGAGGCTTTCAAGGAGGGGACTCGGGCGTAGCTCGGAGCTTCTTCGCGCCAGAGCTCACGGATAGATCAAATACCGCTCCCGGACCCGCTTGAAGGCCTCCAATTCGTCCCGCCATCCACGCCCGATCTCCTCGAGGCCTGCTCCCGCGTCGATGGCCAGCCGCAGACGGTCGGTCCCCGCGAGGCGATCGAAGTGGGCCCGGCGCCATCCCCACCGGGTGCCGGACATCCGGCGGGTTTCCACCAGGAGTGCGACGGCCGCGTGGGTGGGGTCGTACTCCGGCGACGTGGCTACCAGACGGACCCCCTCCACCTGCACTCCGTCGAACTTCCCATCGGAGGGTGCTCGGGGGACGAACGTGACCGGCTCGAAGCGAACCCCGGGCAGCTCGTACCCGTTCATGGCTTCGGCGAGGGCCTCGCCGTCCAACCAGGGCGCACCGATCTGCTGGAAGGGCGCCTCCGTGCCTCTAGCCACCGAAAGAGCGGTGCCCTCGAAGAGGCATGTTCCGGGGTAGTGCGTGGCGCTCTCGATGTTGGGCATGTTGGGGGACGGTTGGACCCACGGCAGGCCTGTCTCGACGAATGGGATGTCCCGACGCCATCCGTCCACAGGGACGACGTGGAGGACCCCTCCGATTCCGAATTCGCCCTGGTAATATCGAGCCAGCTCCCCGGACGTCATGCCGTGGCGCATGGCCATGGGATACCTACCCACGAAGGTGGCGAACGCAGGATCGAGGACGTTGCCCTGCACGGCACCACCGATCGGATTCGGGCGGTCGAGAATGACCACGGCGATGCCCTGTTGGGCCGCCGCCTCCATGGCGAGCGTCATCGTCGAAGCGTACGTCCAGTAGCGCGCGCCAATGTCCTGGAGGTCCACCAGAAGGACCTCGATTTCGTCGAGCATCTCCGGCGTTGGACTGCGCACGGCGCCGTACAAGGAATGGATCGGTATTCCCGTCTCGGTGTCGACGGCGTCCTCGACCGTTTCTCCCGGGGCCGCCGTGCCGCGGATACCGTGCTCGGGTGCGAAGAGAGCCACGAGCTCCACGGACGGGTGCTCATGGAGGCGGTCGATCGTGGGGCGGCCCGAGGTGTCCACCCCCGTTTGATTTGTGATCAACCCGACTCTGAGTCCGGCTACCAAATGCAGCGAGTCCTCCAGGAGGACCTCGATCCCCGGTCGAATGGGGCCGAACCCCTGGCCATCCGCTTGGTATGACGAAGGGTCCGGTTGCGCGTCAGGTCGGGCGCAAGCGAGGATGAGCAGGAAGACACAGGATTGTGGCACCCTTTGAAACTCCATAACTTGAACTCTGAGAGACACTTGGGCCGTTCTCCGTCCTGACGCAAAGGTCTTTGACCACACTCCATGACATTCCAGAGCATTCCCCGACTCCCAAACAGTAACCCTGCGGGAAGCTTCTGGATCCTGGCCCTCTTGTTTTCCGCGTGCTCCCAGCAGGGTCTCACGACCGCGTCGGTTCCTCCTCCCGAGACTCCGCCGGAGGTCGTTGTGGCGGAAGGCGGGCCCTCGGCGGGCCTCCCCCAAGAACCGGCACCCGAGCCCGTGGCCCCTCCACAGGCCACGCCGGAACCCCGGATTCCTCCGCTCACCTGGGCGGAAAGAACGCTCGCCGGGATGACGCTCCGCGAAAAGGTCGGGCAGTTGATGATGCCCTTCGTGCTGGGCAATTTCGCACCCGAGGGCAGTGAGACCCACGACCGTATCGTAGACGTCATCGAGCAAGAGAACGTCGGGGGTCTGATCATGTCGGTGGGGTCCCCGACCGAGGTGGCGGTCAAGCTCAACGACCTTCAGGATCACTCCAAGTATCCGCTGTTGGTGGCCGCGGACCTGGAAACAGGGGCCGGGTTCCGCTTCAGAGGGGCCGTTCATATCCCGACGAACATCGCGTTGGGCGGGGCGACGACGTTTCCGTCGCTGATGGCGTTCGGTGCTACGGGCGATCCTCGGCATGCCTACCAAATGGGGAAAGTCACGGCGCTGGAGGCACGCGCCATGGGTGTCCACGTCCCGTTCGCTCCGGTCCTCGACGTCAACAACAACCCCGACAACCCGATTATCAACATTCGCTCGTTCGGCGAAGATCCCCAGGCGGTGGCGGATATGGGGGTGGCGTTGGTTCGTGGCCTTCAGGACTTTGGCGCCGTGGCTACCGGCAAACATTTCCCGGGGCACGGAGATACGGGGACCGACTCCCACCTGGCATTGCCCATAATCCTGGTCGGGCGTGAACGCCTCGATGCCGTGGAGTTGGTCCCCTTTCGCGCGGCCATCGAGGCCGGCGTAAAGGGCATCATGACGGCGCATATCGCCGTGCCGGCGATCAGCGGGGAGACGATTCCGGCCACCGTCTCTCGTCGGGTTCTCACGGGCCTCCTACGGAACGAACTGGGATTCGACGGGATCATCTTTACGGATGCGATGGACATGGTCGCGGTGAGCCGCCTCTTTCCCAGGGGCGAGGCCGCAGTACGCGCCGTTCTGGCGGGCGCGGATGTCATTCTCATGCCAAGCAACGTGAAGCGGGCCATCGACGCGATCGTCTCCGCGATCGACGCTGGGCGGTTGACCGAGGCCCGTATCGATGAATCGGTGGGCCGACTTCTTCGCCTCAAAGAGGAACTGGGTCTCCACGAAGAGCGATCGGTACCCCTCGAGATGATTCCACGAGTGGTGGGGGTGCCGCTTCACATGGAGATGGCGCGGGAGGTGGCTGAGCGCTCGATCACCTTGATCAAGAACCAGCGAAACTTGTTGCCTCTCCTGGGAACACGCAGGGCCCGCGTGATGTCTGTGAGCTTCCGTAATCCCGGGGACGTTCTGTCGGGGAGGTATTTCGACTCTCGGCTGCGCGAGACATACCCTCGGCTGGTGAGCAGATCGGTGGACGAGAGCACAAATTCAGAGGGGTATTCGGATCTCCTCCGTCGGGC
>SMVB01076756.1_pt1 | contig 10050 bp, 7 predicted proteins | sample 2456461 | NCBI WGS metagenome assembly SMVB01 (sample SAMN11095934, study PRJNA526329) | marine sediment metagenome | biome: Marine sediment; feature: Surficial sediment; material: Deep marine sediment; isolation source: Hadal surficial sediment | place: Pacific Ocean | collected 2014-05 | depth 0-1...
GAAGGCAAGCTCGATCCGGTCATTGGGCGGGACGAGGAAATCCGCCGCATCATGCAGGTATTGTCGCGCCGAACCAAAAACAATCCTGTCCTGATCGGTGAGCCCGGAGTCGGCAAGACCGCCATTGCCGAAGGTCTGGCGTTACGTATCGTCAAAGGCGATGTGCCGGAAAGCCTTAAGAATAAGAAACTCTTGGCGCTCGATATGGGCGCTCTGGTGGCCGGCGCCAAATTCCGCGGCGAATTCGAAGAGCGTTTGAAGGCGGTGTTGTCCGAGGTAACCGCCGCTGAAGGCGAAATCATCCTTTTTATCGACGAAATGCATACGCTTGTCGGTGCCGGGCGGGCCGAAGGGTCGATGGATGCGTCCAATCTCCTCAAACCTGCTTTGGCCCGTGGCGAGCTCCATTGTGTCGGTGCCACGACGCTGGACGAATATCGAAAACATGTGGAGAAAGACGCAGCCCTGGCACGCCGGTTTCAATCCGTGTTTGTCGCCGAACCGACGGTTGAAGACACGATTTCAATACTCCGTGGACTGAAGGAAAAATACGAGCTCCACCATGGTGTGCGTATTAGCGACAGCGCGATCGTTTCAGCCGCAACGCTTTCGAATCGCTATATTTCGGATCGGTTCTTGCCTGATAAAGCAATTGATCTGATGGATGAAGCGTCGAGTCGTTTGCGCATGCAGGTGGATTCAAAACCTGAAGAGCTCGATGAGCTTGACCGGCGTATTATTCAGCTCAAGATCGAACGTGAAGCCCTGAAAAAAGAGCACGATGAGGCCTCGAAAGAACGGCTCGTTGCACTCGAGGAAGAATTGGTCGAATTGGAAGAAACATCCATGGCCATGACGGTGCGATGGGAGTCTGAAAAAGAAGGTCTGGCGCAAACTCAAAAGATAACGGAGGAGCTCGATCATCGACGTAGCGAACTCGAGATCGCCGAGCGTCAGGGTGACCTGGGTCGGGCCAGTGAACTTAAATATGGCGTTATTCCCGATCTGGAGAAGCGCCTGCGCGAAATCGAAAGTGACAACCCGGACTCGATCGTCAACGAAACGGTGACGGAAGAACATATTGCCTCCATCGTATCCCGCTGGACCGGCATCCCGGTGGATAAGATGCTGGAAGGCGAACGCGAAAAGCTGTTGCACATGGAAGACGGCTTGCGCCAGCGCGTGATCGGTCAGGAAGAGGCATTGAGCGTGGTCTCGAATGCAGTGCGCCGAGCGCGCGCCGGTTTACAGGACCCGACCCGGCCGATCGGCTCGTTCATGTTTTTGGGCCCCACAGGTGTCGGGAAAACCGAGCTGACCAAGGCGCTGGCCGAATTTCTGTTTGACGATGACCAGGCGATTGTTCGCATCGACATGTCTGAGTATATGGAAAAGCATTCCGTGGCTCGGCTGATCGGGGCACCTCCGGGCTATGTGGGTTATGAAGAGGGCGGCGCCTTGACTGAGGCGGTGCGCCGCCGGCCCTATCAGGTGGTCTTGTTTGACGAGATCGAAAAGGCCCATCCCGAGGTCTTCAACGTGCTGTTACAGGTGCTTGATGACGGGCGATTGACCGACGGGCAAGGCCACACAGTCGATTTTTGCAATACGATCATCATCATGACGTCCAATATGGGCTCTGAATATCTCGCCAATCAAACAGAGGGCGAGACCACGGACTTGGTCAAGGACGACGTCATGAAAATGGTGCGGGCGCATTTCAGACCTGAATTCTTGAACCGCTTGGATGAGATCATTCTGTTCCATCGACTGACTCGGGAACAAATGGCGGAGATCGTCGATATTCAGATCGTGTGGCTGCAAGCCTTGCTGCAAGAGCGCAAGATTTCCCTTGAGCTCGATAACAATGCCCATGGCTGGCTCGCCAATGCCGGTTACAATCCGGTTTATGGTGCACGGCCATTAAAGCGCATTATTCAAAGGGCGCTGCAAAATCCCCTGGCCGAGCTCATCCTAGACGGCTCGATCAAGGATGGAGATGTTGTGACGGTCTCAGCCGGCCAGGACGGACTCATCATCAATGGCCGCGCGTTACAACACGCGGCCGAATAACGTCACATTTTCTTAACGCAAACCGGCGTCCACTTCGCTCGAAAATGCTCTAAGTTATTGTTTTGTCGTGTTTTCGGACGGAAAACCGGTATCCACTTTTCCTGGAAACACTCTAATCCAGTTGAGCGGTACTCAAGCGCGTAACGGCCGGCATGGCGGCCATTTTCGTGTCCAACTCGGACCGCTGATTCAAGAAGGCCTGCAAAATATCGCCTTCCAGCTTTCGTCCTGTGGGCACCCGAATTGTTGCGGGATTAACCTGCTTGCCGTTGAGATGAACTTCATAATGTAGATGCGGTCCGGTCGACTGGCCCGTGCTGCCGACATAGCCGATAATTTGTGCCTGTTTGACGCGCGCCCCGCGTTTCACGCCTTTTGCATATCCATTGAGATGTGCGTAGGCGGTCTTATAGCCATTGGCGTGGCGGATCCGAATATAATTGCCGAACGTACTGTACCGGCTTGCGCGCTCGACGATTCCGTTTCCCGCAGCCATGACCGGTGTTCCGCGTGGCGCGGCAAAATCAACACCTTTGTGCATTTTTCCGTAGCCCAGAATGGGGTGCTTCCTGCGACCAAAACTTGAGCTGATGCGCGCACCGTCGATCGGCGTCCTCATGAGAAACTTCTGCGCGCTCTGGCCGTTCTTATCATAATAATCGGTAATCTGATCGTCGGGCGTCATGTAGCGGTAATAGGCAAGCTTGTGATCGCTTAATGTCAGCGAACCGTAGTGGATAACACCGTCCTTTATCGGGTTGCCTTTGCCGTCGATATAGCGGGTGTAAAAAATCTCAAACTCATCGCCTTTTCTAATTTCACGCTGGAAGTCCACGTCGTAGGAATACATGCGGATGAGCTCAATGATAATATTGGCCGGTATGCCTAAATCGTCTGCGGCGACAAATAAGCTCGAGTCAATCTTGCCACTGACACGAAGAAATTTCTCTTCGAGCTGCGCAACGATTTCTTCAATTGTATACGTGTCGTCAGAATTGCGGGTGATTTGCAATCGGCGATCGGGTTTGGTTTGAATGGCCAGCTGGTCGAGCCGAGGTTCAAAGACCGTATTCTCAACATCCACCGTGTTGTCGTTGAAAACCACCATGGCCCCTTCTTTGGGCGCGATCTGCCGGGTTATGGTAATCCGTTGGCCCGGTCGAATGCGCCGCGGATCCAATTTGGGGCGCATGGCCTGAATGGCATTATAGGCATCAAGACGCGGCACGCCCGCTTCGATGAGTACATTCATCAATGTATCGCCCGCGTGCAGCTCCACCGCCTTGGTTTCAAACACAGGGGGCCTTTGTTCGGCCGTTTCCCGGGTCACGTCGAGCGCGGCAATGGGGGGCACTTTTCTTGTCGCCTCGGTCGTGCTGGGTATCTTCGCGACTTGCTCCAGGACTTGGTCCAACCCGCTGGGGCCGGGCGCCAACGGCGCAACGGGTTGATCGGTTGCGCGCGCCAATTCAGTCATGGCGGCAATGAGACTGGCTGGTGGTGTGGCCATGGAAATGGTTGCTTGGTGTGTCACGGACCCGTAGGCAATGAGCACAGCGCCTGCGGTCGATAGGCCAATCACAAGCAGGGCAAACGCCGCCAGAGATACCCACCAACGGTACGCATCGACAAAGCCATACAAATTATCGACTACCAGCGCCCAACCCTCACTGACTCGACGCCGGGTCGCACGCCAAAGCTGCACCCCGTCTTCCCTCGCAATTGACGATTCTAGAGCATTTCCAAGATTAATTGACTCATGAAAATGCTCTAGATTCCTAGTTTGATCGCGTTTTCGGACGGAAAACCGGGTCCACTTTTCCTGAAAACGCGTTAACCCAACCAAAAGCTTCGTCCCCCGTGCCAACGCACCCCTGTTGTGTGCACTGCATAATCTACACCAAAGCGCGAGGGCGAAACGCAACCCGAGTCGAAGATGCAAGGTCTCCAAACCCTTGTCAACTGCGCCTCGCCGCCATAACCTGCCGAAAACAGCCCTTATTTGGGACTTATCGGCCCATGTTCGATGTCGAAAATCTAGCAGAATCATCCTTAAGAAATATTTAACCATGTTGGCGGGAAGCGGGCGAAAATGGCGATGAACGACGCCTTCTGGGAGGTCGTCGAGGGGAGTGAATAAGGGTCCTGAGAGGTCGTTTTTCCACCAAGTGTGGCGATTGGTCATTTTCCTAACTCGATGCACCCCTTACCATGTTCCTGTAGTGAAGGGTTCCCGTATACGGGGAATTTGGTATGGCCACATCGCAGCAACCACGCAAGCGTTCACGGCACCGGCGGACCCGCATTTTTGTTTTGTTGGCGCTGATTGTCGCCGGGCTCTACGCCATGATCGGTCTGTTTCCAGCACCGACTATTGAATTTGTCGGCAAGCAATGGCTTGGCATGCGCGGCGTGACACCGGCTCAGTTCACCGTGACGCGAGCCGACCTGAGCACAATGGTGATCGAAGACATTCGCCTGGGTCCGGGACCCGACCTTACGGTGGACCGTCTTCGGTTCGAATATAGTCTCAGCGATCTCGTTCAACGGCGGGTCCGACGCATTGTCATCGACCGAGCCCGCCTGGTCGGGCAAGTCGGGCCGGTGGAGTCCTTGGCCGATATCGGGGCCTCGTTCTCGTTAGGGGTGCTTGATCATTTATGGCCCGGTCCGCGTGCGGCCGAACGGCAAATTAAATTTGATGGGCTGCCGGAAATCCAGTTGAACGACGGCGTATTTCGCTTGCAGACGCCAATTGGCACGATAGACAGCGAAGTCAATCTGCGCACAGCGCCAACTGGCGAGGTCGAACTGCACATCGCGTTGACCGAAACGACCCTGTTATCCGACGACGTGGTATTCGAACTGTCTTCGTTGCACGGCCATTTTCGCCGAACCCCCGATGGCCGTTTGGAGACGGATTTCGACCTGCAAATCCCGCGACTGGCTTTGGGCGATTATAGTTTAGCGGCCGCCCAATTCGCTTACGATTATGCCGGGGATGAACTCACCGGTGGCGGCACAATTTCGGGCCAGATCAGGGCCTTGCGTCTCTCCGGCCGGGATGTGGGCGATCTCTACGCAGCTCTTCCCAGCGGGTTAAGGCTTGCCTTGGAGGCCGACCCTTTGGCGGATTATTCGGCGGCATTTGGCGATCTCCTGCGTCGCGCCTTGCTGCAGACCGAGATCGATTTGCGCGCGCGCATAAGGCGGGACGGTGATGGGTTCCATTTCTATGGAGCAACCTCGGATGCCATGTTCGCTTTGGTTGGAGGGGGAGCCGGCAACGCCGACAATGTGGATGCGCTTCCGGTAATGACTTTGACACTGGACTCTCTGGTTGAGGACCGTCCGCTATTTTCCCTGAAACAGGATGCCGGTTGGCATGTTTCGCTTGCCGGCTTGTTGACTTTGAACGGCAACGATCTACCCGAGGCGAGTGTGGGTTTCAGGGGTCAAATTGATTTGGCCGGGCCGACAATTGGCACACTTATTCCGTCGGTGTCCTATATGGATTTCTCTGAAATATCATTGAACATGAGTCCCTGGACGGTCGGTGGACGCACCATCAAAGCCGAGGACATTATCTTCAGCTTCAAGAGCAACCGGCAAACCAGCCTGGGCGGCATCGCTGGATCGGTCTACCTGGACGGACCGGTTTTCGGCGATCTTGCATTGTCGCACGGTCAACTCACCTTGGATGGCCGGTACAGATATGAGGACCGCCAGTTCAGTTATCATCAGCGAGGTTCAGGCTGCGCCGTTCTTGATTCAGAGGGGATCCAACTGGCTGGCGTAAAACTGCGAAGATCGCAAGTCAATTTTTGTGCGACCGAACAGGAGCCCTTGGTTCGCGTATTGATTGGCAAGGGTTTTAGCTCCGAACTTCAGATCCGAGTGCACGTCGCGCCGGGCTATTCGACCTTAGAGACGGATATGGGCCCGGACTTGCGCGGCCTGTTTCCCGAACTTGAACTTTACGGCGAGTACCTGCCGGAGGAAGGTGATTGGCGACTGACATTTAGCTTGCTCAACGGCGCCATCATTCTGCCCGGGGAGACAGGAACTATTATGGGCCTTCGTCTCACCGGTCTTGCCTCCGGTAGAACCGGAGACTCTCTTGAAGTGGAAATGGGTCTTGATGGTCTGACATTGCATGACACGCGAGCACCCGCTCGCTATGCGCCGATTTCAATCACCGGATCCGGACGCATCAGTAACGATGGTGTGCATCTGGATGGTCAAGCCGCAACACAAGGGGGCATTCATATCGCAAGCCTAAAGGGCGACTATGATTTGGTTGATGGATCCGGCTGGGCGACGGCGGTAATGGGCGACTTGGTGCTTGAGCCCGGGAGTCTTCAGCCGCAAGATCTGTTTCCCGTGTTGAGCGGCGTCGTGACAAATGTGACCGGTCGAGTTACCGCAAGCGCTGAATTGAAATGGCAGGACGGCGCGCTGCAGTCGAGCGGCCGGGTAACCCTTGAGGATCTGGGGTTCGTAAGCCAGGTTGGTCGTGTTTCGGGAATCGACACGAATATTGAGCTGGCAAGCCTGTTTCCCCTGACCACAGAAAAACCGCAAACCATAGATATTGATCAGATAAATACTTGGATCCCGCTCGTGTTCGGGTCATTGGAGGTAAGCTTTGATGTTGACGACGGCCTTGTCATTGAAAGCGCTCGCTGGCCGTGGTTCGGCGGCGAAATCGGTTTGGATCGTTCGGTCCTCGACTTCGAAAGCGGCGTATACGACTTCGTATTGACGGCCAAAGACATAGATTTGGCGGAGGCGATATCGCTTGTAAATTTGGAAGACTTAAGCGGCTCGGGATTGATTGAAGGAATTGTGCCGGTGACCGTGGCACAAGGCAGGGTAAGCATTAAAAATGGCCGTCTCGTGTCGGTTGGAGACGGGGGTACGATTCGCTATACAGGAAATCTGGTGGACGTAATCTCTCAAGACGAAGGTTCAAAAATGCTGTTTGAAGCACTTAACGATTTTAAATATGATAAGTTGGAAATTTTATTGGATGGAACATCGGAAAGAATGTCGGTGAAGGTTGGCCTTGAAGGATGCAGTGTTGCCGTTCTTAATTGTTTCCCGATAAAAACCAGTATCAATATTCCCGATGCGCCGGTAGATACAATGATCCGTAGCGGGATAATACCCATTCGAGTAGAAGAAGAATTGCGCCGGCGCGTTATCGAAGGGCAGTAATAAAGATATTTTCATGAATTAGGATGGGCGATTTGACATGAACAATGTTTGTAGGAGAAACGGCACAAGGATCGCGGCTCTGCTCGTCTCTATTTTTGTTGCCGGTGGCATGGCGGCGTGTACGCCGACGGTCAGGATCGAGGCGCCCAAGGAGCCGATCGAAATCAATCTCAATATCAAGATTGAACAGGAAATTCGAATTCGTCTTGATAAGGAGGTTGAAGACTTGATCGGCGCCAACCCCGATATCTTTTGAACTGCAACTGGATGAAAAAGGTCTTGGCATCACTTGAAGGATAGATGTGATGAAATCTGTTTTAAGAAACGCGTTGAAAATTTGGATAATTGTTTGTGTGGGATCGTTTTTACTACCCGCTGCCCACAGCTTCGCTCAGAATATGATCATCGAACAGGGCAAGGCGGACGGTCTCATTGGCGAAGCGGTCGATGGCTATATCGGCTTTCGGATGGATGTGCCTGACGGGCTGCGGCGCGAAGTCAGCAAGACCAACCTTGAACGCAAAGCCGCTTATACGGAGCTCGCCGAACAAAATCAGGTCAGCATAGAGGTGGCCGCCGCCCTGACCGCCGAAAAACTGATCGCGCGGGCCAGCGAAAACCATTGGGTGCGCGATGCCGACGGCCATTGGGGCCAAAGGTAACGGCCATTGGAGCCAAAGGTAACGTCGTCTAGATTTGTTATGGGTCGCGCCTTCGAACCCAAAAAACCGCGCACACCCCGGCCTTCGCCGGGGCATGCTTTTTGTGAATGCGCTCTAAGTCGATTGACCACGGGCAACAAACAGCGGGTTTTTGAAGCCGGTTTCCGTTTTGCCGTAAAGCAACGGTTCGCCATCCATCTTGGTCACGCTGCCGCCCGCGGCATTCAACACGGCATGGCCGGCCGCCGTGTCCCATTCCATGGTCGGGCCGAGCCGGGGATAAATATCCGCTTCACCTGTTGCGACCAGGCAGAATTTTAAAGACGATCCGGCGATGACAAATTCAGTGACGTTGAATTGTTGCAGAAATTTATCGGTCTCAGGGTTGCGGTGTGAGCGGCTGGCGACGGCGATAAGGCCGGCTTGCGGCGGCGGGCGGGTTTGAATGTGCCGGGGGGCCGGGGCGCCGGTTTGATCGACGTCACGTGTCGGATCCAAGTTCTGTTCAAAAGCTTGGCCAGGCCCCGCGCCATAGAACAGGCGCTTCTTGGCCGGCGCATAAACCACACCGATCACAGGAATCCGGTCGACGATCAAGGCGATATTGACTGTAAACTCGCCGTTTCGATGGATGAATTCCTTGGTGCCGTCCAGCGGATCGACCAGAAAGAAGACATCGTCCACATCGGGAAAGTCCCCTTCACTGGCCGCCTCTTCGGCAATCACGGGTATGTTCGGTGCGAGGCGCGCAAGTTCTTGTAAAATCACCCGCTCGGCCCGGATATCCGCATCGGTTACCGGAGACCGATCGTCCTTGTGCCTGACTTCAATGTCTTGCTGATAAACCGCCATGACTTCGCGCGCCGCCTGATGTGCGATGCGCCTCAAATTTTCGGTCAAAGCCGGATAATCAAGCCCGCCATGTGGTGTCATTTTGTTCTTTGCTCTTATGATTTGGCCGGATTTTTCGTTCGTGACCGCCCCTAGACCACGTTCACAATTCATTGAATTCGGGGAACGGGGGTCTAGATTTGTTATTGGTCGCGCATTCGAACCCAAAAACCGCGCACACCCCGGCCTTCGCCGGGGCATGCTTTTTGTGAATACGCTCTATAGATCAGCCCCTGGGATCGGAATCAATCAGAATGAGTTCGATGCGTGCCGCGTTAATCACCCGTTTACCTGCATTTTCGAAGTTAACGGTGATTCGATTCCCGACGACGGTCTGCACCTGGCCGATGCCCCATTCCTTCTCTATGGGGTGACGAACCAGCGAGCCGGGAGTAAGAAGACCGTTCATAGAGTGCAAACCTCGTGATGGTAAAACCGCGGAATCCCAGCCATTTGGGTTTCCTCGGGATGCGGCCATCAAGCGATAAATGGAGTAGCAGGATGTCATCGGAGCTTCAACTCGCCGCCTTACTTTGTTCACGTATCTGCCACGACCTGATCAGTCCCATCAGCGCGCTTAATAATGGGCTAGAGGTATTGGAAGAGGACAATGATCCGGAAATGCGCGAGCACGCTTTGTCGCTTTTGTCTTTGAGCGGCAGACAAGCAAGCATCAAGCTTCAGTTTGCTCGCCTAGCCTACGGTTCATCAAGTGCTGCGGCTGAGGACATCGATCTGACCGATGCTCATGCCAATTTGGCCGATCTGCTGGACGGAGGCCGGTTCGAGCTCATTTGGGATGTCCCGGCGCAAACCCTCAAAAATGATTTAGTTAAGATACTGATGAATTTCATTGTCATTGCAACCGAAGCAATCCCACGCGGCGGGAAAATCACCGTCACGGTCTCCTCTGAACACGGCAATACCATTATGCGCGTTGCGGCCAAGGGCGAGGCTGCACAAATTAAAGACGAGACGCGCAAAGCTCTAGAAGGGAAGCTTGACGTAGACGCGCTCGATGCCCGTCTGGTTCAACCCTATTACGCAGGACTATTGGTGCGCTCATGCGACGGCCGATTGAGTCTTGATCAGATCGACAATACTGAGGTGGCTCTATGTATCGAGGCGTAAAATCCTGTCCTTGGGCGGCCGTTGATCTTGGAAATGCTCTAGACCCCGTTCACAATTCATTGAATCAGGGAAC
>SMVB01120598.1_pt1 | contig 10050 bp, 6 predicted proteins | sample 2456461 | NCBI WGS metagenome assembly SMVB01 (sample SAMN11095934, study PRJNA526329) | marine sediment metagenome | biome: Marine sediment; feature: Surficial sediment; material: Deep marine sediment; isolation source: Hadal surficial sediment | place: Pacific Ocean | collected 2014-05 | depth 0-1...
CATGCAGATACGCTCTCGTTCCGTCGAGCAACCGGATGATCGTCACGTCCAGATGGAGGAGTTCGCCGAGAGTCTTTGCTCGGATTCCGATCTTGGGTTTCGCGGGATAGAGGCGAATTCGAGGACGTCTCCAGCCTTCCGTTCGGATCATCCGATACCACGTCGATGGCGAAGCGAGGACCTTCCCAATTCGCTGAGCGTGGAGTGCCAACGCTCGCAGTGACATGTGTCGGTGATCGTCGCTCTCGACCATCTCCCGCACGGTTTCGACCTCGCTGGGCGTCAAACGTGTGGGGACGACTCGTGGGCAGCTCGGCTGGTCATCGAGATCACAGCCAGCCTCATCGCGACACCAACCGTGGTAGCGCGATGCCGAGAGACGCGTGATTCGAAGCGCGGCGCTGAGCGGCAAGACCTTCCTCGCCCGCTCTCAGGAGAATTCTCTTGGCGCCGCCATCTGGAATTCGTTCGTAATCGAGCTTGATCTTCGATGCCCGAAGCACTGCGATCAGCAGGGCAACCATGGCTCCGAGCCGAGCTGTGCGACATCGTAGTTTTTCGATCTCGGCGACGAGCTCGCCATGGTCGTCCTCGGCAAGATCACAGGAAATGACATCAGTTGTGCCGCGGTGAATCCAGCTTCGAATGGTTGATCGAGGGATGTTCAGCTCGGGAAAGAGATCCCGATCTCCGGATTCGCAGATGGCTTCTTGGATTCGGTAGTCGTAGGTCCGTCGCGAGTGGAGAGTTTCCATTCGGAGCGCATCGGCAGATGCCTGAGAGAGGGTGGGACGGTTCGGAAATGCCCTGTGCTTTCAAGGTGTTGCAGTTGCAACGCCTGAGATCCAGAATGTTCTGCGACGCAGCACCAAGCAGTGCGAGGGCAATATGACGAATTGTCCGATCTGATGGTCATCCAGGTGGTAGGATGCAAAAGCAGATCAGGTGACTTTTCGTCCTTTTTTTAGCCCATCGGATCGGTGGACTGCTCGCGCCCCTAACGCACTCATGTTGACTCCGTACCAGCCGCCAAATAGGATCTGCCGTATTCCGAGTCGCCCAAAGCGAACGGCGTTGACGCTGCTCAGGAGCTTGTTCATTGCCCTTGCTCTGGTCACCCCCTTCGAAGCCAGAGCGACGCTGATCTCCACCGGCGACGGGGCGGGCAACACGACCGCCCCATCGGGCGATCCCGGCTTCGACAACGTGGGCGTCGTAAACGGACTCACCGGGGTCTACGTTGGCAATGGATGGGTACTGACCGCGAACCACGTGGGCGAGGGAGCGATCTGGCTACTCGGCGTAACTTATGAACCGGTTCCGGGGTCCAGCGTTCGCTTTCAGAATCCCGACTCGAGCTTTGCGGATCTGATGGCCTTCAAACTCCTCGGCCCGAATCCACCGCTACCCGATCTTGCCCTCACAGATGCAGCTCCGACCCTCAACACTCTCATCGTGACCGTCGGAAACGGGCGGAATCGCGGAACTGCGACGACTTGGATGGGCCTTGACGGTTGGAACTGGGGTGCCGGGCAGACCGTTCGCTGGGGGACGAATCGAATCTCCGACACCGATCTGCTCACCCTCGGCACTCAGTCGTTCTGGACCATTTTCGATCAACTGAATCCGGGCCAGGCCAAAGGCCAAGACGAAGCCGACACCGTCACGGGCGACTCGGGCGGTGCGGCGTTCACGGGTAGCGGAGAGACCGCCGAACTCATTGGTATTCTCTACGCGCGCGCCGTCTTCGAAAACCAGCCAGCATCGACTTCGCTCTATGGCAATGTCGGGATAGTAGCCGACCTCTTCGCCTATCGAGCCCAAGTTCTAGCCGTCATCGATCAACCTGACTGCAGCGATGGGCTCGACGATGACGGCGATGGTTTGATCGATTTCCCGAACGATCCAGGATGCAGTGATTCCTTGGACCCTGATGAGCGTGGCGCTGGGTTCGAATGCGACAATGGAATCGACGACGACGGCGACGGCCTCATCGATTTTCCGGACGACGGCGGATGCTTAGCCCCATCGGACACGTCCGAGGCCCCGCAGCCCGTTCCAAACTCGATGTTTAGTGCAGGGGCGCTCGCATTAGGACTCTATGCTTTGGCCTCGTTCGCGCTGCGCCGACGCTCAATCCTCGTAGAGTAGAACGACACGCTCGTTGCCAATGCGCGCGCTGGTAGGGTCGGGGGCTGGCGCGGTAGTCCGTGAGGTCGTGGTCTTGTCTGTATCCCTGCTGCGTCTCAGGACATTCTGGAGCGGGGCCGTTGCAATAGCAACGCCCCCGAACTGGCCTCCCCGGTGCATCTACCGCAACGAGCAGCTCGATTTTCCCTCATTTACTCTCTCGTTCCGTCGAGCAACCGGATGATCGTCACGTCCAGATGAAGAAGTTCGCCGGGAGCCTCGGCTCGAATCCCGACCTTCGGTTTGACCGGATAGACGCGATTTCGACGGCGTTTCCAACCCGCGGTTCTGACCAGCCGATACCAAGTCGATGGCGAAGCCACGCGTCAGTCAAAACCTGGGTGACTTCAGTTTCGATTCCTCCGCCTCGCCAGGATCGCCAGCCCGAATCCCATCAAGAGGCCGGAACCGGGCTCCGGAATGACCAGGAGAAATGACTGGCGGATCACTCCAACGCGGCCACCGACATCGCGAAAGGCGTCTCCGAGGACAGTCCTGCCGTCACGCGAGACGTCCCAGAGAAGGGCGCTCTCGAAATCCCAGTCGGGTAGATCGAGGCCCAGGGCGTCGAGTAGAACCGTGAGCGTCTGAGCACCGCCTTCGCGGGTCCACACAGTCGCTTTGAAGCGAAAGGAGGTCGAAGCGTTGGCGAGCTCACCAATCACGGTCGATCCGTCCCCAGAGATCGCCTTGACGGTTCCTCGCTCGGGGTTCCTGAAGTCCACGAGCACCCAGTGGTCGTCCGCCCCCGTGTTGTCGAGGACAGCGAGGACAGGGGCCCGATCGATCGGGTCCGATTCAGGGTCGAGGATGATGTTGCCGACGCCCAGGACCCGGGAGCCATCGTCGCTGATCCCGTATATCCCGTCGATCCTACTGCCCGCCGTGTCGGTGAGTTGCTCGGGAGAGTCGGGCGTCGCCCAGCGAGCCCCTCGGATTGGATAGTTGAAGCTGATGGTGCCAGTGACGTTCTGATAGTCGTTGCCATACACAACGCCGTGATTGGTGATCCCGACGACGTTCGTGCCCGCACGATCGGAAGGAACGCGTATGGGGAAGTTGGTAAGCGATTGCATTCCACTTGCTTCGGTCCACCGCCAGGCGCTCCGAGCCGTAAAAAAAAGGCCCTCGTCGTTTAGCTCATGTCTATTCGTGTGCCCGGTGATGGACAGGCCATCCGGAGAGAAGTACGCGGAGGAGTCTCTGGCGACGAAGTCCGTGGGGGCCCCGAGAGCGATAGGCGCCAGGTCTTCTTGGAGGATGTAGAGTTGCTCTGGTCCTCCGATTGTCAGGGCACCGCCGGCAATAAACCGCGATCCATCCGCTGAGACGTCGTAGAGCCTGAACGGGGGCTCGTCTGCATCGCCGGCCAGAAGCGTGGCCCCACTCGTGCGGTTCCAGACGACCGGACCGGCCACGAAATCATCCGGCGCGTTGAAGCGGAATTGGTGGAACCCGATCGCCGTCGATCCATCGGCTGAGATTCGCGTGTACTGGGTCGACTCGAGTAGAGATCCGTAAAAGTGCGATTCCAGGCCGATCAGTGCAGGCTGTGCGCCGCTCGGTGAGGCGTTGAGCAGGGTTATGCCGACCAGCGACAGGAGCAGGAACTGTAAGATTCGACTTCGAACAGAGATCACGCTTCACTCCGAATTCGTGGGAATCGAGATTTCCCGAACAGCCTGGAGTGGTCGTGAAGCAGGGAATGTGGTGGACGAAATCTCGTAATGTGCCAAGACTCGGCCGATCGAAACCCGAAATGAAACCGGCGTCTTGCCTTGCTGGCGGAACCACCCAGATCGGTCGAATTCTCAACTGCGGACTTAGGTCGACGGCGGATGGGCTAGCTACATCGCCACAGTTGGAGGCGGTATCGCCACGATTTCCCTGCTCGTCGAAATAAATTCCCTGTTTCGGATCACAGGGAATTTGACGCTACGGCCGCGGAAACGCTTGGGAATCTCGGACCCAATTCGACCAGGGGAGCCTGGAAACGGAGAAATCCCCTGTATTTTCCCTGCTTAACAGGGATCAGTCCGCAGAGACGAGTTCGCCTCCGACTCCCCCCACCGCCACCCAGACAACAAGAGCAGAGACTTCCCGCTCGGATCAGAGGATGGATCCGGAAAAGCCCGCGAATTCGCGGGGTGTTGGCGGTTGAGGTCGTTCGATACCGAACCAGAGACTCACCTGTTCAGGGGCGATTCGCGCCGGTTGGCGCGTGCGTCTCCGTGTGCCATTTCGGTGATTCCAAGCATGGAAACCACGGACTGGAGCTCGTTCTCGACTACGTCGATCGCTTCTACATAATGGCCGCCCTGGTTTACAGAATCGAGACGTCTCGGCATTGGCGATGGTCCTTGCGGCGCTCCTTGTACTGACCCTAAGAAGCTGGGGAGCAGCCGGCAATTCCTGAGTCACCGGCACCAATCAATCCGCCAAGGCGCCGGTCTATCCATTCCCCGCGGTCCACTTTGGCTTTACGAGCGACATTCTTCAACTCGTCAATCGGGATCGCATACCAAAAGGCGAGCCGGCTGACCCAACTCGCCGACGACAACTGCGGCCTGACCGTACCGGCTTCCGAGTTCCAGCGCCTGGGACTCGGGCATGCCGACGACCAGAAGACTGGGTTCGGGCGGCCAATCCCCGATATCGGCCTTGCCTTCGCCCGGGTAGAAAGCCAGACCTTGAGAGCCAAGCTCCCGCATGAGCTCGTTCTGGGTCCGTTCGTTCGCGCTGTCGGAGGTCGTCTGTCCATTCGGATTATGTGCCGTGATGTAGGCCCAGCTTTCGTGGCGTCCGCTCTCGAGGAGCGCGTCGAGTCTGGGGCATCGCTCTCCGATTCGGATACATAGGTCTCCGCTTGGAATCTCGGCATGGAAACGAGTGCTGCGGAAAGCTTCGAAGAGCACAGCGGTCTCTATGAGCCGGCCCGCGAGATCCCTCGCTTCTTCGAACGCTACCGAGCGCTCGCCCGTCGCTTCGTCCATGTAGCGACTCCGATTGATTTCGATCAGAACCGAGACGACTCGCGGGTCCGTTCGGTAGTACGCAAGGGGCACGTAGCTACCAGCGAAGGGCGTATTGCGACCGACGCTCCATCCGGACCTGCGGCCTGTTCCTTCGAGCGCGGCGATGAGCGGCTCCGATACGTGGAAATCGTCGAAGCCGATGCAGAGGTCGGGGCGGTCGAGCGTTGCGTCTTCGTAGGGAAGGGGTTTCGATGGAAAAGAGTGGGCGTCGATGATGAGGCAACGGTCGAAACGGTCGAGCTGGCTCGAGACTTCGTTCGAGAGGGCTTCGGCGTAGGGACGAAAGAGGTCGCGCAGGATCTCTTCACGATCGGAGGCAGAGAAGTCAGGAGCCCGTAGAGAGCCAAGGTCAGATGTGCTCGTGTAAACGGCCCCCATGCCCTTCTTGGACATTTCCTCGAGTGCATCCTCTTCAAAACGCTCGGGGTCGAAGACCAGGCGGCTGAGTCCGTTTACGAAGGCGCTGCCGCCATTGGCGATTGCGTGCTCAGCAAATAGCTCGTCTGTATACCGATCGGTCATGGCGAGAAGTTCGCGATCGAGAGCCGTGTCGGCGAGCAGGATTTGAGATCTATAGAGAGAGGGAATCGCGGTTGAACTGTGAGGAATGTGGACGAGAAGAGGCGCGGCGGAGTCGTGGTTGGCTCTCTGAATCGAGAAGTTGGTCATGGATCAGAATGTCCTTGCGAGAGCCGTCCAACTCTCGCGTGGGTCTATCACGGAGCCGATCTGAAGAAAACTCATCGCTCCAGAGGGGGTTGAGTCTGGATTCTGCCGACGGGCTACACGTTTTCAAGGCAACAGACAGGGCCAGCTTGCTGCCAGTGCCAGCTCTATTCGCGATCTCTTCCTAGCAGATTGTATTCGAATCGATCGCATTCGCGCGCGAGTGTATCGATATAGAGCACTAGTTCTTCCCGATCGAGCGTCTCCGCGGGCTGTTCGATCACGCCGATGAGACGGTGCCGGCGATCAAACGAAAACGTGACGATCTCCTTCAGGTCGTTCTTCCGCCATACACGGTACGCGAGGTCCCGCCACGCACCGTCATCTCGGCTCACAAATCCGGCGCTCGCCACAATGGACCAGAATCGATACATCTCGCCTCTTCTCTCGAGATGGACTTTCTGTCGACGACCGTTTTCCCAGAGTTGCACGTCGACGAGTTTTCCGGATCGCTCCCACGGAAGATGCTCGGCCGATATGACCGCGTCGATCTGTGCGGTGAGTGAGTTCATTGGCGCCGCCTTCGACGTCCTCGCGGCTTCGGGGCGGCGTACTCTCGCCCCGCGACCAGTTCATCATGGATCTTCTTCGCCGGGACGACCGTCCGCTCGATCATCGCCAACACGTCTTCATCCTGGGTTGCGGTTGGATGAAAAAGGATGTCATGGTGAATCGAGACATCGTCGCTTCGCCGACGCAGGTCGGGCTCGATGCAGATTCGGGGATGCCCGAGAGCAATCTGGAGTTCATAGAGGGCGTCGAGCGTCTCGTCGTCTTTGAGATTGAGGTGTCCGACAAAACTCTCACATCGCAGCAGCGTGGCGTCGCCCGCAGCCTGAGATCGCAGGGTGAGAGAGAATTCCTGACTCCCTGTGACATTCTCACCCGTGGCAGCAAGACGTCCTCGATGAAGCCCAGCCCGTCCATGCAGGCTCAGTTCTCCGTGTGACGGCAGCGGCTCGATCGCGCAGAGTTCCTGGAGAGCGCGCCAATGGCGTTCGAGGTTGTCGATCTGGCCGCCCACATCTGGTCGCACGACATCCTTTTCCGCGAGCTCGCTCTCGAGAAACACCTCCCGAATCGGAAATGCCGACTCGAGGGGCCCCTCGATCGGCTTGATGACTTCGAGGTCATCGAGCATTTCGCGTGCAGTGTCGATTCGGCTGTCGGTACTGACCGACTCGTCGCCGTGCTTGTGAATGAGCTTGAGAAACTTGTTGAGGCGCTTCAGCACGCGCTGCACCTGAAGTACTTCCACCGTGTCTCTCAGGTGCGGATAGAAGACCTGGATCCATTGACTCGGATCCGGCTTCTCGGGCAGGCCGTCGAGCTCGCGTTGGGCAAGGCCGCCGATCCGGTCGATCCGACCGGTTCGCTGTTCCATGGCGGATGGCGTCCAGGTGATTCCGTAGTGGATGACCCGGCGACAGAACGTATGAAGATCTTCCCCTTCCTGAAGAACATCCGTGGTTGCCAGAACGATCGGAAAGCCCGGCATCCGAAATTGCCGAACCAAACCGCTTGCTGACGCCTCCTGACATGCGACCGACGGGCACTTGCCTCTGCAAGGTCGCTCCATAGAGACTCGTCAGCTCGTTGTAACCCGTCAGCAGGATTCGGACTCGAGAGCCCTTGATCTTGGCGTTGGGGTCTTCGAGCGTGAGAAAGGGCATACTGCGATCAGCCCTCGACCCAGGCCAATGAACTGAGCGAGGGCAACATCGGGCAGATTCTGCCACGAGTGCCCACGCCACAATCAATCCAACCGAATATTGGCGTCACACGCGGCTTACACTCATCAGGTACAGGGTGGTCCACAGGCAAATGAGCGTAGCCATGTTCGCGAACGATCGGGACGCTGATTGCGCCAGTCCAGCGATTGTTTCCGACTAGCGGTGGTAGCATTCTCTGTTCGTAAGAATTCAAGCCAAACACTCGACCTGAACCATCAGCCCGGACACCGGCAAGTGAATATAACTTCCAAGCAGCGCTTTCCCGGTCGCAGATTCAATGACGCCCGCATACGCGGCTAGCTGCCCTGCATATTCAACCGCTCGTTTCTCCGCCTGCTTGCGATCTCCCGGAAAACTCTTGTGATCAATCAATACAAATCCCGCCTCGGTCTCGAGCACGAGATCCGCCGTGCCACGCAGGATCGTCCCGTCTTCGAGCCGCTGCTCCACCGGCCATTCACGCCGCCAACGAGCCCCTGGCCAGTTCGCATCGATCCATGCCGACAGCCTATCCGAAGCCGCAATTAAATCTGCAGGCTCGATCGCCCTGGTCGCGTCCCATCGCTGCAACAAGCCCTCCGCCATCGCTTCCCGCTCCGTCTGAGCGTACACGAGGCGATCCGCGGCCAGGAAGCCGTGTACGGCTTCTCCAAAATCACGCATCCCGTCGCCGCCGCTGACATGAATGGTGATGCGCTCCCCGATCTCAAAAACTTCGACCACTCGACCCTCGGCTGACAAGGACGAAGGACTCGTCGTCGCGGGCGGAAATTCTCGTAGTCCAGCTGGCTGATAGGCCTTCGTCGTCCCGCCCGTCGTCGCGGTACTTCGCTTGGAGGAAATCGTTGGTGAAAGCTTGCGCACGAGAAGCTTGACTTCGCTCTTGCTCCCCTCGACCCCCCAACTCGCTTCACCCTTCTCGTTGGGTTCCGAGAGAAGGGCCCTCCCGCCCGCCGCGAGAACACTGAGACGACCGTCCTCGAGATGTTTTGGTCGCCCCGCAAGGACAAGGCGGTCGCGTGCCCGCGTCCAGCCGACATAGATGAGGCGAAGCGATTCGCGCCGGGCTCTTTCCTGCACCTTTTTGGTCGCATCATGATCAACGACACGGTCGATGAATCGGATATTCGAGGTCTTTTTGCCGTAGGGACTTAGCCAATACCGAATCGTCCGACCGCCGAGCGGATCGTCCACATCGAATTCGTCACGCTCCGACACAAGCTGTACACCGAGCGCGCTGGCAGACGGTTCTTTCTTGATGTCGGCCAACACCGTCACGGGCCACTCGAGACCCTTCGCCCCGTGCCAGGTACAAATCAGAACGGCGTCGGGTCGCTTGGCGGCGGCCTGTGCGTCTTCCTCATCTCCGGCCAGCCGGTCGAAGTTCGCAAGCAACCCTTGCAGCGTGCAGGGAAGGCCTTCGCTTCGACAACGATCGACATAGCGTGCCGCCTGCGCTCGCAGGGCGTCGAGATTGGCGAGTCGCAGAGTCGCTTCGCCAAAGCGCACAACCTCTTCGCGAATTCCGAGAGTCGACAGCGCGGCATCGAATGCCGCGAGCACTCCGATATCAGGTCTGGCCTCTCGTTCGCGAATGACTCCAGCCACAGACGGCTCGTCCTCAAAAAGCGGCTCGTCTTTCTTGCGGTCAAGGATTCCTGAAAGCCACTCTTCGCCGGATTCATCGGGTCCGAGCCAGCGTACGAGCTCGGCGCGGGCCAGCGTATTGTCGGAATCGACCCAAAGCGAAAGGGCTGCGATCGCCAAGCGGGCTTCGAGTGTATTTATGAGCCCTGGCCGGCCAACGACGGCTCGAATCCCGCGCCGTGCCAGTTCATCCGCCACGCCATAACAATGGTTATTCGTGAAACAGAGAATGCCGACGTCTCCGGCTAGCGGATCGCGGGCTTTGCGAGTTCGCGGGTCTCTGACTCGAGACTTCGGATCCGCGAGAAATTGCGCCACACCCTCGGCAAGGCTCGAACAGTCGTTGGGAATATTGGCCTGGTCTCTTCCGGAACTCGGATTCACGCCCGGCTCGAGAATCCACTGCTCGAGAATCGGCCCGAGCCCTTCGGGTTCTGTTGGATGGCCCGGCTCGATCCGAACGAGCGCCTCGTCGATTCCCGCCTGGGCAAACGCCGGCGAGAAGAGATCGGATGTCAGTCGTACCAGCTCTGGCCGACTTCGATACGACTTGGTCAGAGTCTCGGGCTGTTCGCCGCCGAGAAGCTTCGCAACGGCTGCCTCCATGAGCGACGGGTCGGTCCCGCGGAATCCGTAGATCGCTTGCTTCGGATCGCCGACCCATACGGTGTGCGGTGCGATCTTCGCCAGCTCGAGAAAGATGGCCAGCTGAAGAGGAC
>SMVB01124973.1_pt1 | contig 10050 bp, 10 predicted proteins | sample 2456461 | NCBI WGS metagenome assembly SMVB01 (sample SAMN11095934, study PRJNA526329) | marine sediment metagenome | biome: Marine sediment; feature: Surficial sediment; material: Deep marine sediment; isolation source: Hadal surficial sediment | place: Pacific Ocean | collected 2014-05 | depth...
CTTGGCTCGCGCAGGCCAGTCGCCCGCATCGTGCCAGAGGTTCAAGCTGAGGATCTTCAGTGCCACGCTGTCGCGCTCATCATGCCAGCAGGCCGCGGGTCTCCTCCACCAGACCCGCGCTCTGCGGATCCGCGGCGTAGAACGACCAGATCCCGACCCGTGTGTGGACCAGCAGGCCCGCGTCCTTCAGGACCTTCAGATGATGGGAGATGGTGGGCTGCGCCAGATCGAAGTGGTCGACGATGTCGCAGACACAGGTGGGCCCCGTCTGGGCCCTGATCAGCCTCAGGATCTCGAGTCGGGTCGGGTCGGCCAGCGCTTTGAACGCCCCGAGCAGGCGCTGCTGGCGGCGACCGCTCAGGGGCCGGATCGGCTGAAGCAGGCAGCAGCCCTCGGGACGGGCTCGGGTAGCGGTTTTTTCGGGGCTCATGGGGACATATTGACAGATATCGATATGATGTCTAGAATCCATCGAAATCAATCGATGAGTTTGAGACGCGCCGCGTCCTGTCAAATGAAAATGGGAATGGAAAAAGGAACGGAGGGAAGACAAGGCATGCGACTCCAACTCGCCCTCAACGTCGACGACCTGGAGCAGGCCATCGACTTCTACTCGAAGCTCTTCGATACCCCCGTCAACAAGCGCAAGCCCGGCTATGCCAATTTCGCGGTGGAGAGCCCGCCGCTCAAGCTGGTGCTCTTCGAGAACCCGGGCGCAAGCGAGCGGCTCAACCACCTGGGCGTCGAAGTCTTCGGGGCCGAAGACGTCTCACGCGCCACCGAACGCCTCGAGGCGGCAGGCATGGCCGAGCGGGTCGAAGACGCGAGCACCTGCTGCTATGCGACCCAGGACAAGGTCTGGTTGAGCGACCCCCAGGGTCTGCGCTGGGAGTGGTACCGCGTCCTCGAAGACTCGGAGAGCTTCGGGAAGCAGCCGGAAATTCCCGAGGCGAAGCAGCAGGCCTCCGCAGCGACGGACGGCTGCTGCGCTAGTGGAGGCTAGTGGGGACGTTGTCGGTGTTGGTCCAGGTTCGAGTGACAACGCCCGCCGCCAGCAACACCGAACTCCAAACAACGTCCCCTAGGGCTGCGACGCGAGGCTGGCCGTGTGCGCAAGCGAGGCTTCGAGCTCCGCTGGCTCGACGCCCGGAATCGGCGAGCGCGCAATCAAGTGGGTCATGCCGAAACGCTCGCGGTAGCGGGCGATGCCATCGGCGACCTGCTTGGGCTCGCCGACCAGGGCCCAATCTTCGAGGGCGACAGCGCCATCGCGGGGAATCGACCGACCCGAGCGAGCCATGGCCGCCGCCTGGGCTTCGAGCGCTTGGCGCGCACGGTCGAGGGTCGCCGGGTTCTCGTGCACGAAGATCGTCCGCATGATGGGAACCACGTCGGGCACGGGCTTGCCGGCGGCGTCGCAGGCCTCGCGGTGGCGGGCATGGTTCTCTTCCAACCGCGACCAGGACTCGATCGGCGAAGCCAGATAGGGAAGGCCCAGCCGACCCGCCTGGGCCATGGCCTTGGGCCCGAACGCTGCCACCCAGAGTGGCGGGTGCGGCTTCTGCACCGGGAGCGGTGCAAGCATCACGGGCTCTCCCGGCCCGTCGTCTCCATCTCCCTCCCACGCGACCGGCTCGCCCGCCCACGCCTTGAGCATCACCTCGAGCGCGGCTTCGAAGCGACTCCGCTTCTCCTTCACGGGCACGTCGAAGGCCGCAAACGTCCCCTTCCGGAAGCCGCGGCCGAGGCCCAGGATGACGCGCCCGTTCGAGAGCTGATCGAGCACGGCGACTTCTTCGGCGACGTGGATCGGATGGCGGAGGGGGAGCAGGAACGAAGTGGTGCCGAGCCGCAGCGTCTTCGTCCGCGCCGCCACGGCGGCCAACAGCAGCAGCGGCGACGGAATCGCACCGCGTCCACTGAAGTGGTGTTCGGGCAGCCACAGGGAATGGAAGCCCAACTTCTCGGCCTGCTCCGCCTGGCCCACGAGCCCCTGGGCGAGCCCGCCAGCACCGAAGTCCCAGGGCGTCAGACCGATCTCGAGCGGCGGGGAGCTCACGCTCGCGATGATACCCGCCCGCGGACACCGGCCCGTGGTGGACGAAGTCTCGAGAAAAGCCTCCGAAACCCGGACTCCGCGGGTCCCGACGGGGAATTCGCGTCCGGGGGTGGGTGCTATAACCTGTTCTACCTCTGGAGACCGGAGGCTCCGGCTCCAAGATCAAGAACCCGCCTACCCCCCAATCTGCCTGCCGCGCTCGATTCTGGCCGTGTGGGAAGGCCGGGGTGGACGAGGCCGCGGATGCAGATCGAATTCACCCCTGAGCAGCGCAAGCTCCGACAGGAGATCCGCGACTATTATCGGGAGCTCTTCACGCCCGAGCTGAAGGCCGCCTTCGACGCCGAAAGAGAAGAGATGGGAGGCCCGGTCTTCCGCCAGATCGTGGAAAGGATGGGGCACGACGGCTGGCTCGGGATTGGATGGCCCAAGGAATACGGCGGCCAGGGCCGCACGCCGCTCGAGCAGTTCATCTTCTGGGACGAGACCTATCGCGCCGGCGCCCCGCTTCACATCATTCCCGTCAACACGATCGGCCCGACGATCATGGCTCACGGGAGCGAGGAGCAGAAGAAGAAGTACCTGCCCGCGATCCTGGCCGGGAAGCTCATGTTCGGCGTCGGCTACACGGAGCCCGCCGCCGGCACAGACCTGGCCTCGCTTAAGACCCGGGCCGAGAAGGACGGCGACGAGTACGTCATCAACGGCCAGAAGATCTTCACGACCCACGCGCACGTGGCCGACTACATCTGGCTGGCCGCGCGCACCGATCCGAAAGCCAAGAAGCACGCCGGTATCTCGATGATCCTGGTGCCGACCGACACACCCGGCTACTCGTGCACGCCCATCTATACGCTCGGCAAGGAGCGCACCAACGCCACCTACTACCAGGACGTGCGCGTACCCATCAAGAACCTGGTCGGCCCCGAGAACGGTGGCTGGAGGCTCATTACGAGTCAGCTCAACCACGAGCGCATCACGCTCGCGACGCCCGGCCACTGCGAGAGCATGATGGACGAGGTTTGGGGCTGGGCAGCCAGGACCGAGTGCCCGACGGGGGGCAGCATGCTCGAGCAGCAGTGGGTGCAGATCCATTTGGCCCGCGTCTACGCCAAGCTTCAGGCCCTCCAGGTCCTGAACTGGCGCAGCGCCTGGCGTCTCACGGAAGGCCATCCGGACATGGCCGAGGCCTCGGCGCTCAAGGTGATGGGGACCGAGTTCTTCGTCGAGGCCTACAACCTGCTGCTCGAGATCGTGGGCGCAGCCGGCATCGTTCTGGAAGGCCAGCCGGGCACCCTGTTCGGCGGGCTGCTCGAAACCGCCTATCGCGGCGCCACCACGCTGACTTTCGGCGGTGGCGTCAACGAGGTGCAGCGAGACATCATCGCCATGGCCGGCCTGGGCTTGCCCCGGGCCCGCGCCAGGGCGTAGCAAAGGAAAACGGGGACGTTCTTGAATATTCAACTCGCTCGACGCGGCGAGTCAACGAGACCGATTCCGAGTTGAATATTCAAGAACGTCCCCGCGCTGGGGAAGCGAATGTCGCAGGCAGATCGGGAACGTGAAGGGTTCGAGGCCAAGATCCAGGAATTCGTGGGTCGCAATGACGGTGAGCCGTACGTCTGCCCCGACACCGTGAACGAGCCGATGATCCGACACTGGTGCGAGGCCATGGGCGATGAGAACCCGGCCTACACGGATCCGAACCTCGCCAAGGACACGGTCCACGGCGGAATCGTGGCGCCGCCCACCATGCTCCAGTCCTGGGACATGCGCGGTTTCAAGATGTACGACGCCGCAAGTCTGTTGCCGCCGACGACCCAGCGTCAGCTCCACAAGGTGTTCGACGAAGCGGGCTACACGGGCGTCGTCGCCACCGACACCGAGCAGGAGTACCTGCGCTATCTCCGGCCCGGCGACCAGATCACCTGCCAGACCACGATCGAGTCGATCTCCGAGCAGAAGGCAACGGCGCTCGGCACCGGCTACTTCGTCGTCACGCGCACGGAATTCAGCGACCAGAACGGTGACGAGGTGGGCTGGCTCACCTTCCGGGTGCTCAAGTTCAAGCCCGCCAACGCGGCCGCGGCGCCGACCGAGGAAACCAGTGGAGAGACCGCGCTTCCTACGCGAATTCGTAGCCCGCTCGGCCACGACAACAAGTGGTGGTGGGATGCGATCCAGCAGGAGAAGCTGCTGATCCAGAAGTGCAGCGACTGCGACGTGCTGCGACATCCGCCGCGCCCCATGTGTGGCCAATGCCAAAGCACGAACTGGCAGGGCATCGAGGCGTCCGGCAAGGGCATCGTATACAGCTACACGATCCTCCACCACCCGATCATCCCCGGCTACGACTTTCCGTGCCCCGTGGGTTTGATCGACCTGGAAGAGGGCACGCGCATCGTCGCCAACATCAGGGGCTGTGAGCTCGACGAGATCCACATCGGCATGAAAGTCGAGTGCATGTTCGAAGACGTAGACGACGATTTCAAGCTCCCCTTCTTTTACAAGCTGCCGTAAGGCGACTGGTTTCCTGGACGATCCCAATGGACTTCAACTTCACCGAAGAGCAGACCGCGATCCGCGAGCTGGCCCGCGAGATCCTCGAGAAGGAGGTCTCCCAGGAGCGGCTCAAGGAGATCGAGAAGCAGGGCGACTTCTTCGACCGCGCCAGCTGGGCGGCGTTGGCGGAATCGAACCTGCTGGGTCTGGCCATCGCGGAAGAACACGGCGGTATGGGGATGGGCTTCCTCGAGCTGTGCCTGCTGCTAGGCGAGCTCGGACGCGCGGTCGCTCCGACGCCGGCCTTCGCAACACTCGCGCTGTGCGCGCTTCCAATTGCACGCTTTGGCAGCGATGTGCAGCAGAAGGAATGGCTGGGCGCGGTGGTGCGCGGCGAAGCCATCTTGACGGGCGCGTTCGAAGCAGCCGACAGACTCGATGCCCGCCGAGTTGGCAACGAGTTCGTGCTCGACGGCGTGTGTCACAACGTTCCCGCTCTCGAGCTGGCCAAGCGCGTGCTCATTCCGGTCAGCGTCGACGGCACCGAGCTCGTGCTGCTGGTCGATCCCGAGTCGGACGGCGTGACGTTCGAAGCGCGCAAGACTTCGCGCCACGAGCCGATCTTCGAGCTCCGCTTCGCGGCGACCCAGGTTCCGGGCGACTCCGTTCTCGAAGGCGAGGGCATCCACGCCTGGATCCTCGAGCGGGCGCTGGTCGGACTGGCTGCCCTCCAGGTCGGCGTCTCCGAGAAAGCGCTCGAAATCACGACTGGGTATCTCAAGCAGCGCGAGCAGTTCGGCGCGCCCCTGGGCGCGCTCCCCGTGGTCCAGCACCGCTGCGCCGACGCTTACATCGCGCTCGATTCCATGCGCTGGGTCACGTGGCAGGCCGCCTGGAAGCTGGCCCACGAAAGACCCGCCAGTCGCGCTGCCTGGGTCGCCAAGTTCTGGGCCTGCGATGCCGGCAGCAAGATCGGCACCGCGACCCAGCACCTTCACGGCGGCATGGGCGTCGACTTGGACTATCCGATCCATCGTTATTTCTTGTGGGCCAAGAGCATCGAGCTCGCCCTCGGCGCCGCGACGCCGACGCTGCTGGCGCTCGGATCCGACATGGCCCGCACGGGGCCACAGGAGTTTGCATGAACACGAACGACGTAAAAATTGGTGACGTCAGTGTCGGGGACACGCTTCCCGAGCTGCCGATCCCGCTGACGGTGAGCCTGATCGTCTCGGGCGCGCTCGCCTCGCGCGACTACACGCCCGTCCATCACGACAAGGCCAAAGCCCAGCAGGCCGGCCTCGGCGACGTCTTCATGAACATCCTGACCACGAATGGCCTGGTGGGCCGCTTCATCACGGACTGGGCGGGTCCCAACGCCATGCTCCGCAACGTGAACATCAAGCTGGGCACGCCCAACCTGCCGGGCGACACCATGACGCTCACGGGAATCATCGTCTCGAAGCAAAGCGATGAGGTCACGGTCGACATCACGGGCAAGAACGCCTGGGGCAATCACGTCACCGGCACGGTGCGCGTGGCACTGGCAAGCTAGAGCGGAGGAAAGCATGGGCACGACGCTCCACAATGAGGCCGTCATCGTCGGCATCGGACAGACGGACTTCACCAAGAATTCCGGACGCTCGGAGGTGCAGCTCGCCGCCGAGTGCACGAAGGCGGCAATCGCCGACGCGGGGCTCGAGGCCAGCGACATCGACGGCATGACGAGCTTCACGCTCGACACGTCGGACGAGACCGAGGTGGCACGCAACGTCGGCTGCGGCGACCTCACCTTCTTCAGCCGCATCGGCTACGGCGGCGGTGCGGCGGTTGGCATCGTGCACCAGGCGGCCATGGCCGTCGCCACCGGCGCGGCCAAGTACGTGGTCGGCTTTCGCGCCCTCAACGGCCGCTCGGGCCAGCGCTATAGCCAAGGTGTCTCCGGCAACATCGTCACCAGCGACCTGGTGCACTGGGGCTACTACATGCCCTTCGGGCTGCTGACGCCGACCTCGTGGGTCGCCATGTTCACCCAGCGCTACATGCACCAGACCGGCTGCAAGTCGACCGACCTGGCCGAAGTCTGCATGGCCCAGCGCGCCCACGCCGTGAAGAATCCGAACGCCTTCTTCTACGAACGGCCCATGACACTCGATGACCACCAGACGTCGCGCATGATCTGCGACCCGCTGCGGCTCTACGACTGCTGTCAGGAGACCGATGGCGGCTGTGCCTTCGTGATCACGACGCCCGAGCGCGCCAAGGACCTCGCCCAGCCGGGCGCCGTGATCCGCGGCATCGCCCAGGGCTCGGGCGAAGATCAGGAGCAGATGACGAGCTTCTACCGGGGCGACATCGCGCGCATCTACGAGATGGAGGTGGTCGCCAAGCAGATGTGGGAGGTCGCCGGCATGAGCGCCCGGGACATCGACGCCGCCATCATCTACGACGCCTTCAGCTCGATCGTGCTCTTCCAGCTCGAGGCCTTCGGCTTCTGCGAGCCGGGCGAGGCGAAGGACTACGTCAAGGACAACGCACTCGGAGTGGGCGGTCGGCTGCCCACCAACACCCACGGCGGCCAGCTGTCCGAGTCCTACATCCACGGCATCAACGGCGTGAACGAAGGCGTGCGGTTGATTCGCGGCACGTCCGTGAACCAGCCCGAGAAAAACGACCACGTGCTCGTCACCGCCGGCGTCGGCGTGCCGACGAGCGCGATGGTGCTCGGGCAGATGAATTGATACGGCAACCAAATAGCTTACAGAACGGGGACGTTGTTGAATATTCAACTCGCTTGAGGCAGCGAGTCAGCGGAAGCGGGTCCGAGTTGAATATTCAACAACGTCCCCGACTTCGAGGAGGATTGAGAACATGCGTGAAGCAGTAATCGTCGAAGCCCTGCGGACCCCGATCGGGCGCGGCAAGATGGGCCGGGGCGGCCTCTCGGGAATCCATCCCGTCAAGCTGCTGGGCGAAATCCAGCAGGCCGTGATCGACAAGGCCGGCATCGACCCCAAGGAGGTGGAGCAGGTGATCGGCGGCTGCGTGACCCAGGCCGGCGAGCAGGCCTGCAACGTGACCCGAAACGCCTGGCTCGAGCGCGGCAATGGCTGGCACACCGGCGGCACCACCGTCGACACTCAGTGCGGGAGCGGCCAGCAGGCCAACCACCTGATCTCGGCCCTGGTGCGCGCCGGCAGCATCGACTGCGGCATTGCGTGCGGTGTCGAAGTCATGAGCCACGTGGGACTCGGCGCCAACGTCACGGGCGGCCCCGGCTTCTTCATCCCCGAGGACTATCCCTGGGACCAGGCCTCGACCCAGTTCGAGGCCGCCGAGCGCATCGCCAAGAAGGCCGGCATCACCCGCGAAGACGTCGACGCCCTGGCCCTCGCCAGCCAGCAGAAGGCTGCGGCCGCCCGCAGCGAAGGACGCTTCAAGCGCGAGATCTTCCCGATCGAGGCTCCGGTGCTGGGCGACGACATGAAGCCCACCGGCGAGACGCGCGTCATCGACGCCGACGAGGGCATCCGCGAGAGCACGCTCGAAGGCCTCGCCAAGCTCAAGCCCGTCGCACCCGGCGGCATCCACACCGCCGGCAACTCGTCCCAGATCTCGGACGGCGCCGCCGCCGTGCTCTGGATGACCCAGGAGAAGGCCGACGCACTCGGCCTCAAAGCCCGGGCCCGCATCGTGCAAGACGTGGTGGTCGGCACCGATCCGCATTTCCTGCTCGACGGCCCGATCGACGCCACCAAGGAGATCCAGCGCAAGACGGGACTCACGCCCGCCGACGTCGACATCATCGAGATCAACGAGGCCTTCGCCTCGGTCGTGCTCTCGTGGCAGCGCGAGTTCGACGTCGACATGAGCAAAGTGAACGTGAACGGCGGCGCCATCGCGCTCGGCCACCCGGTCGGCTGCACGGGCTCGCGCCTCATCATCACGGCGCTCCACGAGCTGGAACGGCGCGATGCCGAGAAGGCCCTGATCACCATGTGCTGCGGCGCGGCCGTCGGCACGGGCACCATCATCGAACGGCTGTAAGGGCTGTAGGAAAAGGAATTCCGATATGAGTCAGGATCTCGAAGGAAAGGTCGCCGTGATCACCGGCGCCGGCGACGGGCTCGGCAAGCTGCACGCCCTCAAGCTCGCCCAAATGGGCGCCAGCATCGTCGTGAACGACCTCGGCGCCTCGCTCCACGGTGAAGGCCAGGACAAGAGCAAGGCCGATGCCGTCGTGGCCGAAATCGAGGCGGCGGGCGGCAAGGCCGTCACCCACTTTGGCGACGTGGCCGACTGGGAGACCGGCAAGGCCTTGATCCAGACCGCCATCGACACATTCGGCGGACTCGACATCCTGATCAACAACGCCGGCATCCTGCGCGACGCCACCATCTTCAACATGAGTGAGTCCGACTTCGACTCGGTCGTGCGCGTGCACCTGAAGGGCCACTTCGTGCCCAGCAAGTTTGCCTGCATCCACTGGCGCGAGAAATCGAAAGCCGAAGGCAAGCCCGTCCATGGCCGCCTGGTCGCAACCTCGAGCGAAGCGGGCCTGATCGGCGCACCGGGCCAGCCCAACTATGCCGCCGCCAAGGCCGGCATCATCTCGCTCACGCTGGGCATCGCCCAGCTCATGCTGAAATACGGCGTCACGGCCAACGTGATCCTGCCGCGTGCCCGCACCCGCATGACGATGGACGGACCGACGGCCCAGTTCTTCCAGAAGCCTGAAGCAGGATTCGACACCTTCGGCCCCGAGAACGTGCTGCCGCTGTTCGCCTACCTCTGCTCCCCGCAGAGCGAGAGAATCAGCGGCTACGTCTTCATCGCCTACGGACAGGAAGTGCGCCTGGTCCGCCGGCCGACCGTGCAGGAGACCTTCACGACGGACGGCGTCTGGAGCGTCGAAGAGCTCCACGAGAAGATGGCGCCGACGTTCGAAAAGCTCGAGCCGGTGAAGGACGGCTTCAGCTTCCCGCCGGGGTAGCTTTCAACTTCGCTCGGCTTCGCCTCGCTGCGCGCGCTTCGCGCTTGCGGGAGCGGAGGCTGATCGAGGCCGCACGAATTTGAGCCCGGGTGTCTGCGAACATCCGGGCCGTTTCGTTCTGGGATCGGAACGGGTTAGAGATTCAGGAGCAGGTGGACGAGGGCGGCGGCGAGGCCGGCGCCGAGCGCAAGGGTGGGGACCAGCCAGGTCCAGGACGGCTCTTCCACCACCAGGTCCTGGTGGGCGCGTATCAAGCGCGCCGCGTCGATGGCGGCCGCGACGCCGTTGTCGGGCGGAACTCCGAAGCGGTCGAGGATCTTGAGCACGCCGCCGTAGGACACGCCCATTCCCATCAGCTCGAGCGCCGTCACCAGCGCGGCGCCGTCCATGGCGGCATCGCCCTCGAGACCGAGCTTCTCGAAGGCCTGGGCCAGCTTGTCGACCCCGACCCGCCGCGCCAGAGGCTGACCGACCACACAGCGATTGGAGATCCGGA
>SMVB01170540.1_pt1 | contig 10050 bp, 5 predicted proteins | sample 2456461 | NCBI WGS metagenome assembly SMVB01 (sample SAMN11095934, study PRJNA526329) | marine sediment metagenome | biome: Marine sediment; feature: Surficial sediment; material: Deep marine sediment; isolation source: Hadal surficial sediment | place: Pacific Ocean | collected 2014-05 | depth 0-1...
GTCATATTGCCCTGATCGTCGATCAGGCCGAACGACCAGCCGAGCAATGTGTAATTTGCTCCGGGTCCGCCCGAGAAATTGTCAGTTTCGAAGCCGTGGATCAGCACTGCGTAGCGACCGCCCGCAGGCAGCAGAATATTAAATTCCTCCTGGGAGGTCGCTTCACCACTCTCGCCAATTTTCACGCAATTGACATTGTCCGCGCAGAAATAGACATACAGGTCGAGGTCGTCATCACCGTCGGTCAAAGTGTCGAACAAAGCAAAGCGCAGATATGCCTCATCTTGCGGTACGTCGATCAGGTGTGCAGTAACGCCGTTTACGGTGCGGAACGAAAACGTCTTCGTTGGGTCGTCGTCGACATAGCCACTGATCACGATCGGTAGTCGCAAGCCGTGCACGCCCGGCGAGTAAATCCCGGTGTAACCAAACTCGACCATAAAATTCAACGCACCGCTGGCACCAAAAGCGGTGATCTCAGCCGGGGCATTGACCGATGTTGGACGAATCGCAATGCTGCTGTATACCGAGTGATCGCCGCTGGTCCAGGTTAGCGAACCGAAGCGCCAGAGGTCGAGTGGGCCGGATTCGTAGTTGAACGTGACATCGAACGATGCAGACTGTCCCGGCGCAACCGTGAGGCTCGCAGGCACGATATTAACGCCGATTCCAGACGGTGCGATGACATTCGCGGCGTAAGTTTCCGTTTGGTCACCGACATTCGTAACACGGCGGCTGATTGTGCGTTCGTTGGCGAGCCGTTCGATGGCGATAGACGCTTGATTGAGATCTGCAGCCGCAAATGAAAACCCTGCCGCATTGAGATCGTCGCAGCGATCCGCGGCTAAAGCGGGCGAGTCGGTGCCGCAAGCGAACGCGTCGTACTCGTCGTCGGTGACGTCGTACACAAGGCCCGGATCGACGGCGTCGTTCGGCACGATGTGCCCCGCGCCGAAGTCAAACGGGTTCGCGGGGCTCGCCCCATCGGAGCTCGTCAGCGATTGACGAGCGGTTGTCATGAGCGCGGATTTGAGCGCGGATGGGCTCCAGGTCGGGTGTGCTTGCATCAACAATGCCGCGACACCAGCAACATGCGGAGTAGACATCGACGTACCCGATAGATAGGCATAATTTTCGTCGGGGGTAGCGTTGGCGGCATCCGGTGTGAATCCCGCAAGGATATTGACGCCCGGAGCGCTAACGTCCGGCTTGAGAATATCGGCTATGGGTGCCGGTCCACGCGCTGAAAAAGACGCCATGACGTTACCCGTTTCGATCTCTGTCAGGAACAATCCCTTGTCAAACACGACGGCAACAACGTTATTTGCGTCGAGCTCGCTGAGAATCAGGTTGCCATCAGCCTGTCCAATCATCAGTGCCGGGATGTCGGATAGCCCAGATGCGCCATTCATCACGATCGGGTCGCCGGCGTTGTTATAGACGAGCACGGCAATAGCGCCTGCATCGTCTGCTTGCGCGATCTTGACTTCGAAATCGCAGCCGCCGCGTTGAATCAGGGCAATATTGTCGGCGACGTCGCTGGCGTTCACGAGGGGCTCGCAAGCATCTGAGATTGTCCCGTCCGTGCCGTCGTCAAGCGTGTCATCGCCGTCATCGACGAGCACAAGATCACCTTTGATCTGGCCACGGTCGGCGAGTGTGGGAGTGAAGTTGGCCTCCCTGACAGCGTACTTTCCGGAGATCTTACCTGGCGACAGGATTTCGAGCGCCTCGATCGAGGTTTCGCCGTCGCGACTCGATGCGGCGGCGGTAATAACCCAGGGACCGCCGGCTGGAGATCCTATCGTACCGAGGTTAGGTCCTTCATTCCCCGCGGCAACCACGGTGAGTACGCCAGCCTTGGTCGCCGCCATCAAGGCAATGTCGTCGGGAGCTGTAATACTCGTTAGCGAACTACCAACAGAATAATTGATGATGTCGACACCATCCGCAACGGCGGCGTCGATAGCGCTGGCAAGATCAGAAGTATTGCAGCTCGCACGCTGGTCCCCCGGGCGTAACCAGCAGGCCTTGTAGACCGCGATCCGCGCACGTGGTGCAACGCCTTCAATCCTGCCGATAAAAGTATCAAAAATAGAAGCCTTGACGCGATTGCCTGCTGCCGTAGTCGCGGTATGCGTACCGTGGCCGTCGACATCCCGTGCCGAGCGAATCTCACCTTCATCTATCGGACCCGAAGCCTCTGCACCGTCGATGAAATAACGCGCGCCGATCAGCTTGTTGTTGCAAGCTGTTTCTTCAAATTGAGCGCCCGTCTCGCAAATGCCATGCCAATTTTCGGGCACGTCGAAAACCACGGTATCCTCGAGCTTTCTGTAACGCCGGCATAGCCAGCGCCCGAGCAGTGAATTCTCGGCCCAGTCTCCCTTGCACATGCCCGGGCGATTGGCGTCTTTTGTGTCTTTCAGGGCGGGATGCTCGGGAGCGATACCGCTGTCGATTACGCCAATTATTATGCCTTCGCCATCAAGGCCCGGCGCTCCGCGCAAGCCAACTTTGTCGTCAAAAAGGCCGAGGAATTCGAGACTGTAGTTCGTTGCCAGCGGCCGGATCTCGTCCTCCCAGACTCGCAGTACCTCGGCCATGCTTTCAAGTTTGTGGGCCTGGGACGGATGCATGCGCGCGGCGAAGCCATTCAAGCCATATCGGTAGTGATAGATCAGCCCGGCGCTTGCGCCGACGCGAGCGAGTACCGCATCTTGTTCTGCGCTCAGGCGCGCAGTGTAGCTCTGTACGGCTGGACTCGACTTGTCGAATCGTGTGCGCGGCAAGCCTGATTTGCTGGAGATGACGCCGGCTTTGCTCTGTGACGCATGGAACTGAGCGGCCGAAGGAGTCGTCAGTTGGACGATATAGACCTTGCTCAGTTGCGGGTCCTTGCTGCCCGCGAGCCGGATAGCGCCAAGGCTGCCAGCGTCACGCAACCGTGATTCGAATTCGGCGGGCACAGCTGCCGCAATCAACAATAGCGTCAGCGGCAGCAAGCGAATCATGTTCTTTTTGCGATCGGCGTCAGGCATCGGTTTCATTGGAGCTTGCGCTGAGCCAGTCGTGTGGCTGTAAATAGTCGCTATACAATTTTGCCTCTGCCGAGCCGGGCTCGGGTTGCCAGTCGTATTCCCAGCGTACACGCGGCGGCAACGACATTAAAATAGACTCGGTTCGACCGCCTGATTGCAAGCCGAATAAGGTGCCACGGTCGTATATCAAGTTGAATTCGACATAGCGACCGCGTCGATACAGTTGGAATTCGCGTTGTCTGTCGCCATAGCGATGATTTTTGCGTTTCCTGACGATTGGTCCGTAGGCAGACATGAAACTGTCTCCAACTGACTGCAAGAATTCGAAACTTCTGTCAAAGCCGGGTTCGTTGACGTCATCGAAAAACAAGCCGCCGATACCGCGGGTTTCGTTGCGATGTTTGAGGAAGAAATATTCGTCACACCACGCCTTGTAACGAGCATAGAGATCCTCGCCGAAGGGATCACAGGCGCGTTTCGCGACCTCGTGCCAATGCAGGACGTCTTCGGCAAAAGCGTAATACGGTGTCAGGTCAAAGCCACCGCCAAACCACCAGGTTAGAGATTCGTCGTCCGCATCACCGCCAACGAAGTATCGAAAATTTGCGTGGGACGTTGGTACATACGGGTTGCGCGGATGAATGACGAGTGAGACGCCGATGGCCTGGAAGCTGTGACCGGCGAGTTCGGGACGTGCTTTGGTTGCCGACGGTGGCAGTTCGTCGCCAAATACATGAGAGAAGCCGACGCCGGCCTGTTCAAACACTGCGCCGTCGCTGAGCACACAACTGAGTCCGCCACCGCCACCCGGTCGTTCCCATGCATCGCGCTGAAACGATTGCTTGCCATCAAGTTGCTCGAGCTCTGCAACAATTCGACTCTGCAGTGCCTGCAGATAGTCTTTGACCTGACTGAGTTCATTCATGCTGTGCCGGGTCGAACGACCTCACCCGTCATCAGGTTGCGAATCTCCGACGGTCCTGCCGCCGGGCCACAATGACCGGGAACTATATAGTCTACACAGGCCGAGAATTTTCGGTGCAGGATGAACTGGTTGCGCACGACTGGTTCTCCTGTGAAGTTCGCGCTGGTTGAAACGAGCGGTGATTCGACAGCATCGCACAATGCGCGCGCGATCGGGTGCGTAGTAATACGGGCAGCCAGGGTGTCGTGCTCGCCGAGCACAAGGCGCGAGACGTCGGGGGCCGCTTTGGTCAGCCACGTAATCGGATGAGCCGGATCCGGGTCCGGAATCGTCGCGCCCTGGGAATCGATCCAGCCATCGAATTGAGATTTGTTCGCAGCAATCAAAATCAGGCCTTTCAAGGGATCGCGTTGCTTGATCGTCAGGAGGCGCAACAGTGCGCGAGGGTCGTCCGGCATGCAACTGAGTCCGAAAATCCCTTCGGTGGGACAGGCAATAACACCACCACTGAGCAGTACAGTGGCCGCTCGGTAGATGTACATCTTCATGGGCAAGACCCGGCGCTTAGTCGCCGGTCTTCTTCACGGCTTTTTTCTTACTGGCCTTCTTCTTGGAGGCGGTTTTTTTCCTGGTTTTTTTCTTCGCCTTCTTTTTGCTGCGGCCGCGTACCGGGGCGGCGGCGAGAAGTTCCCTGCATTCTTCGAGCGTCAGCGATTTCGGTTCCTTGTCTTTCGGTACACGGGCGTTTTTAACTTTATCGGTAATATAGGGGCCGTAGCGTCCGTTAAGAACCTGAATGCCTTCGTCTTCGAATTCCTGAATGATGCGATTGGCGTCCACGATTTTCTTTGCTTCGATGAGTTCGAGCGCGCGTGGGAGTTCGATTGTATACGGGTCGTCGTCGCGAATCGAAACGTACTTGTCGCCAAATCGTACATAGGGGCCAAAGCGACCGACGCTTGCGGAAACGGCCAGGCCATCGGGAGTCTCGCCTAAATCACGTGGTAACTTGAAGAGTTCGAGTGCATCTTCGAGCGTAATGTCGTTCATCTTCTGGCCGGGTCGCAGACCTGCGAACTTTGGCTTTTCCTCATCATCCTTGGTGCCGATTTGTACGAATGGGCCGTAACGCCCCATGCGAACCGTCATCGGTTTGCCGCTTTTCGGGTCCGTGCCAAGTTCGCGCGCCTGTGCAACCTGTTCGCGCGTAACGGAAGCTTCCTTATCGATACAGAGGTCACGGAAGGGCCCCCAGAAACTTTGCAGCAAGGGCACCCAGTCCTTGTTTCCCAGTGACACCTCGTCGAGATCGTCCTCGAGCCGGGCAGTAAAGTCGTAGTCGACGTATTGCGTGAAATGTTCGGTAAGAAAGCCAATAACGATGCGAGCAATGTCGGTCGGAAAGAATCGTTTACCGTCCATCTCGACATATTCTCGGTTCTTCAACGTTGCAATGATGCTGGCGTAAGTTGATGGCCTGCCAATGCCGTATTCCTCGAGTGTCTTAACAAGGCTGGCTTCGCTGAATCGCGGTGGCGGCTCGGTGAAATGCTGTTCGGGACGCAATACGTCGAGACTGATGACGTCGCCTTCACTAATGGCAGGTAACAGGCGGTCACCATCGTCGTCCTTACCGGGATCGTCCTTACCCTCTTTGTATACAGCCGTGAAACCGGGTTCGACAAGAATTGAGCCATTGGCGCGAAACTGGTGACCGTTGTCGAGCGGACCCACCGCGAGATCGATTGCGACAGTGTCAAAAACGGCTGACACCATCTGGCATGCCATCGTGCGTTTCCAGATCAGTGAGTACAATCGGTACTGGTCATCATTGAGCGCATCCTTAAGAGACTCGGGCGTTCGCGCCGCGGACGTTGGACGAATGGCTTCGTGGGCCTCTTGTGCGTTTTTCGCCTTGGTCTTGAATTCCCGCGGCGACTCGGGAACGTTCTCAGGCCCGTAACGATCGGCAATGACCTCGCGTATTTCCTCCACTGCCACGGCTGCGAGCATGACGGAGTCTGTTCGCATATAGGAGATCAGACCTACGTTGCCCTCGCCCGGTACCTCGATGCCCTCATAGAGTTTTTGCGCTACGCGCATCGTCCACTGTGTATTGAAACCGATCTTGCGCGAAGATTCCTGTTGCAGCGTCGAGGTCGTAAATGGTGCGGCGGGATTTCGTCGTCGCTGGCGTTTATTGACAGTGATAGCGGTCAATTTGCCGTTTGCCGCGTCGAGAATCGTCTTTTCCACTTCGCGGGCCGCAGTTTCGTTTTCGAAACTGAATTGCTCAACCTTGTCGCCGCCGTACATCACCAGGCGCGACATAAAAGGTTGTTCACTCTTGCTGACATCCGCCTCAATAGTCCAGTATTCGCGCGCCTTGAATGCCTCAATCTCCAGTTCGCGTTCCACGATCATTCGCAGCGCGGGACTCTGCACCCGACCTGCGGACAAGCCGCGCTGCACTTTTTTCCACAATAGTGGCGACAGATTGAAACCGACGAGATAATCGAGCGCTCGACGCGCCTGTTGCGCGCCCACGAGGTCCGTCGAGATATCGCGTGGGTTATCAATGGCGTGCTGCACCGCGGATTTCGTGATTTCATGAAACACCACACGGTGTACAGGCTTGTTGTCGAGAGCGTTCTTTTCCTTGAGTAATTCGACCAGATGCCAGGAAATGGCCTCGCCTTCCCGGTCGGGGTCAGTGGCAAGGTACAGAGCGTCGGCCTTCTTGAGTGCGCGAATGATCGCTTTCACATGCTTCTCATTGCGCTCGATGATCTGGTACTTCATTGCAAAGTTATTTTCGGTATCGACCGCACCTTCCTTTGGCACAAGGTCGCGCACATGGCCGTACGAAGCCAAGACTTCGAAATCACTACCCAGGTATTTGCTGATCGTCTTGGCTTTCGCTGGCGATTCGACAATTACAAGATTTTTCGACATGGTCTCAAGTACTCAAAAACACAAAACCGCGGACAGTGCCGCGGTTGAATTACAGGCTTGATCGCAGTGTGTCAAGGAAATCAGTAAATCGGCAGTATCACGAACTGGTATTTTACGCGTTTGCATGAGGGCTGCGCGCGGCGCGGTCTACGCTAGTGTATAGACCTGGTACTCTCTTCAAATACAAGGTCTTCCATACGCGAATAAGCCAACTCTTGGCCTGGTTGGCTGAACAAAACCATCAATACGACCCATTTGATCTGCTCTACGTCAATTTCGGCAGAGTCCAGCGCCAGCAGGCGATCTACAAGGATTTCGCGCTGCGGTGCCGAAAGGATTCCGATCTGTTCGAGGTAGGTAATATAGCCACGAGACGCCGTGTCGAGGCGGTCTTGCTCGAAGTCGTTAAAAATGCGCGTGCCATGAGTTGTTTGCGCGTTACAGACGAGACCGTCCTGATGATCGGTCAGCCCGTCGAGCCAGTCGAGAGCACGATCGATTTCGGGATCGCCAAAGCCCGCTCGCGCTAGTTCATCACGCAATTCGTTATGATCGGCTTCGGGTTCTTCATCGGTGTCGACGTAAGTTTCGAAAAGGTACATTAGTACGTCGAGTACATTTTCTTTCATGCCTGGAGCGGCTCCATTTTGTTGTCCTGCAGCGTTATGTTTAAACCAGAAGTGAATACCGTCCGCCGGACAGTAATTCGACTTCTCCTTGTAGCTCCAAGATCAGAAGCATGGATGAAACCTCGCCAATCGTCAATCCGGATTGATCAGCCAGTGCGTCGATGGAAACTGGGTCGTGGCCGAGAAATTTTTTCAGCTCGTGATATTCGGCGCGATGACTTTGGTTAATCGTTTCTTTCGGTGTTGATTCCATTGCATTTTGCGCGACGTGAGCAGCTAGCGGAGCTAGCTCGGCAACAATGTCATCGGCCGTTTCAACGAGCTTGGCTCCTTCGCGAATTAGCCGATGACAGCCGCGGGACAGTGGATTATGGATAGAACCGGGCAGCGCGAAAACTTCTCTTCCCTGCTCGCCGGCAAGCCTTGCCGTGATCAGCGAGCCACTGCGCCTGGCCGCCTCGACGACGAGAGTACCGAGGCTCATGCCGCTTATTAGCCGGTTTCGCTGCGGAAAGTGATATTTATCAGGATGCGTGCCGAGTGGATATTCAGTGAGCAAAGCGCCGTTGCGCGCAATTTCGTGGGCAAGATCCTTGTTGGACGCAGGGTAGATTCGATCAATGCCATGGCCCAGGACCGCGACCGTCCGGCCACCTCCCTCGATAGCGCCACGGTGCGCGGCACTGTCGATACCCTGTGCAAGCCCGCTGGCAATAATAAAGCCGATTTTCGCCAGGTGGCGAGCGAATTCAAAAGCATTGCGTGCGCCGCCCCGGGTCGGGTTGCGGCTGCCGACAATCGCGAGCGCCGGTAAGTGCAATAACTCAGGATCACCATGCACATATAACAGGAGCGGTGGATCGGGAATCTGTCTGAATAACTCCGGCATCCCAGCGCTGCGACAATTCACTATGTGATGCTGCGGGTCGTTGAGCCACGTGAGTTCACGTTCTATCTGCTCATCATCCGGGTTCGCAATGGCACGGCACTTGTCATCGGTGAGGTTTGCCTGATGCAAATTAGATGATGACTGCCGGACGATCTGTTGGGCGTCACCGAAACGATCGGCGAGAGAGCGAAATTCGCTTGCGCGAACATGCGCATTTGCCAGAATCAGCCAAGCACGGCTGCAATCACTCATCAAGGCCCCCGGAAGTGAGAACCTCCGAATAATACAGGCTTGGGCGGCTGCCGAGGCGTTGTCTTTAGTGAGATTAACGGCGAGAAACGGTCAAGGAACCTCTGATCTATTCATGAACTCGACTCTTGTGTTCAAAATATCCAGCTTCCGCGTTGCGAATCTCGGCCACTGCTCCATGCGTTGCTCTACCTCTTGCATCCCTGCAGTCGTTCGCAATAGCCCGCTATTACGTGCGATCCGCGCCTTGAATCTGAATGTTTCGAATCACAATCTACTTCGTTTAGAATAAATCAGAGGTTCCCAGAGGCTTCTTAGATCGGATTACGCACAAAATCGTGAATACGAATGGATTGCGTGGCCTCCATTACGAGAGCGTAGCCGATTTTGTCGTAAACCTTGAAGATCATGACTGTGCCAGCGGGCTCGTCAGGCAAGGTCACGTGGCCGCCGCCGACACGGTCTCGGACGCGCTCGCCCTTCTGGAAAACAGTCAATACATCGCCGACTGCAAGGCCGTTGCGTAAACCGCGGTTCAATACGATAACCTGGTACTGCCCGATCAGGGTGACTCCACCGATAACCGAGATGATGCTACCGTCTATATTGGTCGACGGTGTTCGAGGAAAGAAATTCAAAGGCACATCAACAAAGGTTGGAATTAGCACGTCGCCTTGCTTGGCTTCCTGGAAAGATTCAGTCAAAGCAATCGTGGATGGGTCGCCACCGCGACGTAGCGTGCCCTTCGCGACCAAAATGCCCTGGTAGCCAATAAGACGGTTGTCATCCGGATCGATCAACGGTTCACCAACATGCACGATGTTAAAGCGTGTGCCCGGTGTGTCGTTGTGCACGCCTCTGACATATATTAGATTGCCAGCCGCGGCGATGAGGTGATCGCCACGCGTCGCAAACATATACGGCAGGTCATCGACTTCATTTTTCTCAATTACGACGCCTGAACTCAAAAAAGCTGCGACCGAGTCATACGATACACTCGTGATCGCCGCATCCAACGGCGTGACGCGAGCCTCAGGCGATAGCCTGTACGTCGACGCACGGATGTTGGTCACACGCTGGGTGCCATCAACGACCACAAGCCCGAGCACGTCGCCCGGATAAATCAGATGCGGATTCTCAATGTCGGGATTGATGTACCAGATTTCAGGCCAGTACCAGGGATCATTGAGAAACGTCGCGGCGATATCCCACAGCGTGTCGCCAACCTGAACGACATACTCATCCGGATGGTCGCCAGCGAGCGGCGAAGCGCTCTGCGAAAATGCGTTCAGGGATCCGAGAACCAGTGACGCAGCGAGCGCGACAGTGGTCAGCCGGAGGCGGTTATTCAGACAGTAATTA
>SMVB01183379.1_pt1 | contig 10050 bp, 15 predicted proteins | sample 2456461 | NCBI WGS metagenome assembly SMVB01 (sample SAMN11095934, study PRJNA526329) | marine sediment metagenome | biome: Marine sediment; feature: Surficial sediment; material: Deep marine sediment; isolation source: Hadal surficial sediment | place: Pacific Ocean | collected 2014-05 | depth...
GGGGCGAGATGAATGCCCAGGCAGAGGTTCGCCTCGAGATGATTGCCGACGCCCACCACAGAGACGCCGTCGTCGAGGCCCTGGTGGCCGCACATCCGTACGATACCCCGGCCTTCGACGTGTTCGCGGTGCAATCCAGCAGCGCCATGATCGGGCGGGTTGGGACGTTGCAGTCCGCGGTCGCCTTCAGGGCGTTGGCCGCCACCGTCGCCGACACGCTCGACACCACGGCGCGGGGCGCGGGAACCGCCAAGGACGTGGAACGCGTCGCGGTCCTTCCGGGGTCAGGTGGGAGCGCCATCGCCGCGGCGGTAGAGGTCGGTGCCGACGTGCTCGTCACCGGCGACGTGCGCCACCACGAGGCACGCCGGGCCGTCGACCTCGGACTTTCAGTCATCGATGCCGGGCATGCGGCGACGGAGCGCCCCGGAGTACGGGCTCTGTACGATCTCGTCTCCGGAATCGGCCCGGACACGGTCGATCTCACCTTCATCGATCCGAACCCGTGGGAGGAAGCGTGGAGGAGTTGACAAGTCTGGCCGACCTGCTCGACCTGCAGCAGGTAGACAGTCAGATCGATCGCCTCATCGAGCAGCGGCAAAACCTCCCTGCACTCGATGAGTACAAGAGTGCCGACGTCACCCTGCGCCGCCTTGTGGCCGAAGCCGAAGCCGCCGCAAAGCAGATGAAGGAGACCAGTCGCTCGCTCGACAAAACCAACGGCGAGCTCGAGATCGCCAGGGCCAAGGCTGACACGGAAGAGAATCGCCTGTATGCCGGTGGCCTGTCCGCCCGCGATACCGGCTACTTGCGGCAGGAGGTCGAGATGCTCCGCACCCAGGTGAACGGGATGGAGGACGAGGTCCTGGAGATGATGGAAGCGCAGGAGATTGAGGAGGCCGAATCGAATCGGCTCGATGGCCTGGTCGAGGCCGCCAAGGCCAACAAGCAGGGGCTCGAAGCCGCCATCAAGACCGAGTGGGGGCGGATCGACGCTGAGATCGAGGCCAAGGAGGGCCGCAAGGCAGAGATCGTACCGCTGGTGGCTGAGGACGTGCTCAATCTGTATACGGAGCTGCGATCCACCAGGGAGGGACAGGTCGTGGGGGCACTCACCGACAGGGTTTGTGGCGCCTGCCATCTCAGGCTGTCGGCAACGGAAGAGCGTGACGCCCTCCGGGAGGATCCACCGCGCTGTGTGCACTGTAGGGCGATCCTCGTCCCATAGGGGGTGCCGAAGATGACGTGTATTCCGGGCCGGAAGTGGACGGATGAAACGCCGACGTGGGATGTGTCGGTGTGGCTCCGCCCGCCGGTTGCTTCCTTGGCACCCCGCTAGTGCTGCTATGGCATGCGGGGGCGACGATTGCCTTCACCAGGTACACGTTTCGCGATCCGCAGATGGACCTTCGGTTCCTTGTCCTCGGCGCCTTTCTCCCCGACCTCATCGATACCCCGATCGGCTTCGCCCTGTGGCCGTCGGTGCAAAACGTCCGGCTGGTTGCACACTCGTTGTTGTTCGCCGCCCTGATCATGGTGGTCGTGTTGCTGTTGACCCGGCGCGGACGGCCCCGCAAGCGGTGGATGCCGGTGGCGATCGGGGTGCTGTTCCATCAGGTGTTCGATGCCATGTGGCGGCAGCCTGAGACGTTGTGGTGGCCGTTCCAGGGTTGGGCGTTCTCGTCGACCGGTTATGCCACCGTTTCCGAATACCTGACCTGGCTGGTGACCGACCCCACGACGTGGCTGCTGGAGGCGGTCGGGCTCGCCTACCTGGTGTTCCTGGCCTACCGATCCAACCTCACTCAACGGGCCACGTTGGCTGCGTTCTTCAAGACGGGTCGGGTTCAGGCACCGATTGGTCGCTGAGCCGATACGTCCGCCACCCCATCCGGGCCGCAACCAGGAGCAGAAACACGCCGAACAGCCTGCGCAGTACCTCGGCATCGAGACTGAGGGCAATCCATGCCCCGAGAGCGGCGCCTGCCATCCCGGCGACCGCTATGGGTATGGCGAGGCGCCAGCGGACGTTGCCGAGCCGGGTGTGGGCGACGGTAGCGACGACTGCCGCCGGCAGGATGATCGCCAGCGAGGTTCCCTGGGCTATGTGCTGGTCGAAGGAAAACAGGACGACGAGCGCCGGAACGTAGATGACACCCCCACCGATGCCGAGGGCGGCTGCGATCGACCCTGCGATCAGGCCGAGAATGATCAGCCCGGCGATTTCGAGGATCACAGCATCATCCTGATGCCGGCGATCAGCAACACCACAGCGAATGCTGCGCTGAGCGTCCGCTCTGCGAGCAGGGTGGCCGCCCTGGCCCCGATCACCGCTCCGACCGCCGCCCCGGTGAACACGAGCAGGGCGGCACCCCAGTCGACGCTTCCGCTGATTCCAAACGCAACCAGCGCAGCTGACGAAGATGCGACGATGGTGGCGATCGACGTCCCCGAAGCCTGTCGCTGGTTGACGGCGAGCCACAGTACCAACCCTGGGACCACGATGATCCCGCCACCGACCCCGAACAGCCCGGCCATGATTCCGGCAGCACCCCCGATGAAAGCGGCCTTGGCGTGGCTGGTGTTCACCGGCGAAACCGTACACGGTGCACTGTCGGATTCCTGCCTCCCTCGGTAGCCTGTGCGGCCCATGAGATGGCCAGGGTCGTTGGTGTTCGTCCCCCTTGCGGTCGCCTTTGCTGCCGGTTGCTCGCCCGGCGGCTCGGTCATCGATTCACCACCGGTAGTGGTGGGGGATTGGCTGGCTTCGGTCGATGGCAGTGAGTTCGAGACGGCAACCGACAAGACCTTCGAACCGGCGCTGGCCATCGTGATCGCGGTGGAAAACGACCTGTCGACCGCGCAGACGGCCGCGTTCCTCACCGACGGGATCCCGGCGTCGGTCTCCGCAGCGTATTGGTCGTCGTTCCAGGAGGGGTTTGGCGCTTTTGCCGGCTACCCGCTTTCGGCGCTCGACGTTGGTGGTTCGGAAGAGATCTTCACCGAGGGTGTCCGTTTCGCCGCAGTCGTGGTGACCGACCCCGAAGATGGCGATGGCATCATCTTCACCAGGGACGATCCGGCTCGGCAGATCGATCTCGTTGCCACGCTGGCCTCCGGGTTTGTCGATCCGCTGCGACGCACCTACGACCTGCTGCCGGGGGATGAGGACGGCGACATCGTGCGAGGCGCCTATCGCGACACGGTCGTGCCCGCGATGTGGGCAGCAATCTCCTCCGGCCAATACGACGACGACTTCACCAGAAGAGCGCTGGCCCTCATCGATGCGGTGGCTATGCCGAGTTTGCCGTCTCCCTGAGCGCGGGTAGCACCTGATCGCCGAGCATCCTGATCGTCGCCTCCTGATCGAGCGACGTCGTTTGGACCGTCACCACGTCTGCGTTGACGTCGGCGACGAGCGGGGTATAGACCGCGATGTAATCCTCCGGGGTCTCCACGATGCTGTACCGGGACAGGATCTCGGAGCGATCCATCTCATCTGCCTTGCGTCGCAGCTCCTCGGGATCGACGGCTTCCAACCTGCCCGGTGCCCGAAGCCCCCGCCATGCCTTCAACGCCTCCCATGCCTCGTCGGTCGTGGAGGCCAGAATCGACCACCGGCTGGCTGCGATCGACGGCATCGGGCGTCCGGCTTCGGCGGCGGCCGCCCGTGCCGGATCGATGACCCGCTCCCTGGTTTCTGCCGGATCCTTGACCGATGTGATCACCCCTTCGGCCTTGCGGGCGGCAAGCGCCGCCGACTTAGGCCCGCCTGCTGCCATCCAGATCGGAACCGAAGCGATTGGCGGGCTGTACAGCCTGGCTCGATCGGTTTGGTACCACTCGCCTTGATAGGTCAGCTTCTCGCCGTCGAGGAGCCTGCGCATGATGTCGAGCGCCTCGTCCATCCGGGCGGCGCGCTCGGCGTACTTGGGAAATGGGTAGCCGAGCGGGCCCTCGTTGAGGTTCTCTCCGGTGCCGACCCCTAGGGTGAAGCGCCCTCCGGACAAACGGTCGATGGTGGCGGCGGCCTGGGCGACCACCCCCGGGTGGTAACGAAACAGCGGAGTGGTGACCGCGGTGGCAATCTCAACCGAATCGGTCGCCTCGGCGATGGCACCGAGCGTGGAGAAGGCGAACCCAGACGCCGACACATCGTCGACCCACGGGTGGAAGTGTTCGGACACCATCAGCATGTCGAACCCGGCTTCCTCGGCGAGCACGGCGTGCCGCACCAGGGTCTCAGGTTGGAACTGCTCATGGCCGCAGAAGTAGGCAAATCTGGTCATGGGCGGAGAGTAGGTGTGGGGTGAAACCCAACGTGACCGAGACGAGTCGAAGTGTCGGGATGTGTAGAGAGGAAGGCAATCCATGACGGAGAAAGCACAGACGATGCTTGAAGGTCTGCCTGCACGGAAACTGCTCGCCGAACTGTTCGGCGCCTACGTGCTGGTGCTGGTTGGCACAACCGCGATCCTGGCGGCAACGGATGGCGAATGGTCGGCTCGGATCATTGCCATCGCTTTCGGATTCGGTCTTGCCCTGCTCGCTGGGTTGTATGCCTTCGGCGAGGTATCCGGCGGGCACTTCAACCCGGCCGTCAGCCTGGCCATGGCGCTCGATGGACGGATCGGCTGGGGGTTGATGATCCAATATTGGGTCGCCCAAATCGCCGGCGCCGTCCTCGCCGGCTTCACGCTGGTGGCGGCAACGAGCAAGGCTGAGGTGGCTACTACGGCAACGATTTTCAGCGGAGAGCTCTGGGAGGCCTTCGTTTTCGAGGCGGTCTTCGCCGCCATCTTTATCGCGGTGATCCTCAAGGTGACCAGCAGCGCGGACAATTCCTCAACGGTATTTCTCGCCATCTCGCTCACGCTGGTGGCCATCCACCTGGCGCTGATTCCGTTCACCGGAGCCTCAGTGAACCCGGCGCGGTCCCTCGGCTCCGGCGTTGCCGGCGGCGTCTGGGAGGACCAGTGGGTGTATTGGATCGCACCGCTGGTCGGTGGTGCGGTCGGATGGGGCGTGCACAAAGCGGTGATGATGAGCAGCGAGTAAGACTTGCGTGGGAGTCAGCGCGTGGAGACGCCCCCCGGCCAGGGGGGCGTCTCTGTATTGGTAGGGCTATTGCGTCGACCAGGTGATCTGTTCCATATCGTGCGATGTGGTGCCCTCGCGCAGTAGGTGACGTTTTCTAAGTGGCGTCGTTTAGGCCGCATTCACGATCGGCCCCACCTTCGTGCCGAGGTACTCGATCGATCGCAGTGATTTGTCGTGGGGAACCGTGCCGGCATGGTGGAGCATGAACCGACTGATGCCGAGGATTTCCTTCCAAAGGAGGATCTTGGTGGCAACCGTTTCCGGAGTGCCCACCACGAGCGAGCCCTCCGGGCTTCGCATCCAGTCGAATTGATCGCGGGTCAGGGGCGGCCAACCGCGCTCCCTTCCGATGCGGGTCATGGTGGCGGCAAACGAGGGGTAGATCTCCTCGGCGGCTTCTTCATTGCCGTCTGCGATGTACCCGAGACCATGGACCGCCAGGGGGATCTCTTCTGGGTCGTGGCCCCCTTCGACCAGCGACTGTCGGTAGAGGTCGGCGAGCACAGCGAATCGGGTGGGATCGCCGCCGATGATGGCGAGTGCTACCGGCAGCCCGAGCCGACCCGCCCTGACCATAGAGGCGGGGGTCCCGCCAACGGCGACCCAGATCGGGAGAGGATCCTGCTGTGACCTCGGATAGACGGCTTGGTTGTCCAGGGGCGGTCGGAATTGTCCGCTCCACGTGACCCGCTCGTGGTCTCTCACCTGAATCAGCAGCTCGAGTTTCTCGGTGAAGAGGTCGTCGTAGTCGTCGAGTGAGTACCCGAACAAGGGAAAAGACTCGATGAACGATCCGCGCCCGACCATCAGCTCAGCCCGGCCCGACGAGATCAGGTCGAGGGTGGCGAAGTCTTGGTACGTTCGCACCGGGTCGGCGGAACTGAGCACGATCACCGCCGAGCTGAGCCGAATCCTCTCGGTACGGGCGGCGGCTGCGGCGAGCGTGATGGCTGGGGCGGAGCCGGCCATGTCGACGCGGTGGTGTTCTCCAAGCCCGTAGACATCGAGCCCCACTTCCTCCGCTTTCTCGACTTCGGCGATGACGTTGCGCAGGCGCTCGCCGTGACTCATCGCCACCCCGTCCATTGGGTCCGGATGCGTCTCGGCGAAACTGGTGAGGCCTAGTTCCATGGCAGTCACGTTAGGCAGCGGCGTCGGACTTGATCACGGAGTAGGGCTTCGATGCCTTTGAGGGTGTGGGCACGCGGTCTTCGAAACCCATGTCAGAGCCGATGACCAAGTCTCGTCTCGGCTGATTTCCGCGATCAGCCGAGCGCCTCGAGGGCGGCGTCGGCGTGAGCCTCCATGTTGAACTCGCTGCCGATCGCTGCAGTGATCCGGCGGTCGGTGTCGATCACGAATGTCTGGTTGAAACAACAGTCCTGGTCGTTTCACGCCGTACTGTTTGGCGATGGCGCGGTCGGGGTCGGACAGCAGGGGAATGCCAAGCTGGTACGTGTCGTCGAACCTGGCCTGTATGGCTGTGTCGTGGGCGCTGATCCCGACTCGTTGGGCGCCGAGGGCAGCAAATTCGACAGCCAGGTCACGGAAATGGCATGACTCCTTGGTGCAGCCGGGGGTGAATGCTTTCGGATAGAAGAACAGCACGACGGGACCATCAGCAAGCATGTCGGAGAGCCGCACCGTGGCGCCGGCCTGGTCGATGGCGGTGAAGTCTGGGGCGAGATCTCCTTTTTTCACAATGTCCTCCCCGAGCGGCTTGTTGGACGTTGGCAGAAAAAGGTCGGGGCCCCGGAGGGCCCCGACGTGTGAGCCCGGTCATAAGCCGGATCCTGTCGTGGACGGCCATCTATCTGGGACCGACGTTACCGCCGGCCTCGTGCGGTCTACCCGGGATGTAACGGGCGGGCCACCCTGTCCCTGCTCGACCTTGCTCCGGATGGGGTTTACCGAGCCGATCCGGTTACCCGGACCGCTGGTGGTCTCTTACACCACCGTTTCACCCTTGCCTGTGCCTTGCGGCCATCGGCGGTCTGCTCTCTGTTGCACTAGCCGTCGGGTCACCCCGCCTGGGCGTTACCCAGCATCCTGCCCTGTGGAGTCCGGACTTTCCTCGACCCGAAGGCCGCGGCCGTCTCCCGAGCTCACCCGGTAAACGGTAGCGGCGCCGATCGTCTTTCGATGTCTCAGGCGGTCCGACGGCGGTCGGCGAGGGCACCACCAGCTGCGCCGAGGACTCCGGCGACGACGCCGAGGATGACCAGTTCCAGGGGCGTCGGTCCTGCCGCGGTGAGTACGGCGACAACCCCGGCGAAGAGGAACAACCCGAGACCGGCGAATGCACCGTTGTGCGCCGGCCCGGTCACCGCGAAGCGGCCTGCGATGTACCCGGCGCCGACCGTGGCGGAAAAATGAATGATGGTCGGTGGAATCGACGACTCCCAGGGCAGGATCACGTCGACAGCCAGGTTGAGCAGCAATGCGGCCACGATCCCAGTGGCTGCACCGAGGGCAACCCCTCCCCAGTTGATGACGCCCAGAGGTCCTACCCGGTGGGCTCGAGGTGGTCCTCGAGCCCCACGATCCACCCGGCGGGAAGCTCCCAGTGTTGGGACCCGGCCAACATCAGAGCCACATAGTCCGGTGCCGGGTGCAGTGGTTTGGTTCCGACGTCGTTGGCACGGTGTGTGGCGACCTGATGGCGGCCTCCGGTGCGATCGATCGCCTCGATCACATCACGATGTCGTTGTTCTTCCGCTTCGACGGCGTCGAGGGCAGCGATCTCGTCGTCTGGCACCGTGAACACGGCTCCCCACACCGTATCGCTTTGGCTCGGGTTTACCGTAGGCAACCCACCGTTCCACCCGTTGCCGCTTATGGGGAACTCCAGGGCCCATTCCTGGAGATGGGCGATAAATTCAAAGGTCGCCCCCGGCGCCACCTCGGCCATCTTGGACGGTTCGATGCGGGCCGTGTAGGCGAAGTACAACAAGGCGTTTTCCTTTCGATGAATGCCCCGCGTTCGGGTGCGGCAGTGTACCGGGGCGAACTAGCGCGATCGCGCGGGAACTGAATCACCCCGTGGCGACGTCTGATATGGGTGAATCTGAAAGGGCGACCAATGAACAACGAAACCATCGACTTGCGGGTGCTGGCTGCGCCCATCCTGGAGGAACGGCCCTGGGCGGTTTTTGCCGCCTGTCGTGATGCCGAGGCCGACATCTTTTTCGGGACGAACAGCGACTCGGAAGGTAGAGCCCTGCGAATCTGCGCCACCTGCACCGTTTGCGACGAATGCCTCGACCATGCCCTCCAAACCAGGGAGCGCTTCGGCGTTTGGGGCGGAGCAACCGAAAAGCAGCGGAAGCGAATGCTGAGCACCTGGTAGACGGGCCCGGGTCGGTTACACGGCCCGTTCCCTGACGATCTCACCTACGTTTATGTGTTTGATGGCGCGAATCCTCGCCGGGATGACGATGACGGTGCTATCGGCGGCGGTCGAACTCTGGACCTTCGCAGAGCCGCAGACGAGCTTCGCCGCCGCCGTCGAGGACACGATCGCCTCGCTCGACGAAGTGCTCACCCGGTAGGGTTCTCGTTCATGGCCGACTTCTCCTGGCCCACCGTGCTCGAGCAGATCCTTTCCGGCGATGGGCTGAGCCGTGCCGAGGCTCATGCCGCTATGGCCGAGATCATGACCGGCGATTCCTCGGAGGCTCAGATCGCGGCGTTCCTGGTGGCGCTGCGAGCAAAAGGCGAAACCGCGGACGAGATGACCGGATTCGTCGATGCGATGACGGAGGCGTCGGTCACCGTGGATGTGGGCGAACCGGTCGTCGACAGCGTTGGGACGGGTGGCGATCGATCCGGCACATTCAACATCTCTACGACGGCCGCGCTCGTTGCCGCCGGCGCCGGCGTCAAGATCGCCAAACACGGCAACCGGGCCGCTTCCTCGAAGACCGGCTCCGCCGACCTGCTCGAGGCGCTCGGCATCGACCTCGAGATGAGCCCGGAGCGAACCGTGGAGATGATCCGCACCGTCGGTTTTGGGTTCTTCTTCGCCCCGCAGTACCACCCCGCGATGCGCCACGCCGGACCGGTGCGCCGGTCGCTCGGGATCCGAACCGTCTTCAACTTCCTTGGCCCGCTCACCAACCCTGCAGGCGCCAAGCGACTCGCGGTAGGTACCTCCGATCCGCGGATGGCGGGCCTGATGATCGAGGTGCTCAGGAATCGCGGGGCGGAGACGGCGTTCGTCTTCCACGGTAACGACGGGCTCGACGAGCTCACCACCACGGGACCATCGACCATCCACCGCCTCAAGGACGGGGAGATCTCGGTTGCCGAGTTCACCCCTGACGATTTTGGGGTGGCCAGGGCGTCACTCGACGACCTCCGCGGCGGCGACGTCGAGGCCAACGTCGCCATCACCGTCGCAATCCTCGATGGATCGGTTGGGCCGCAGCGAGACATCGCGCTGGTAAACGCCTCGCCGGTCATCGTCGCCGCCGGGCTCGCCGACGGGTTTACCGAGGGGATTCAGCTCGCCGCGGAGGCGATCGATTCCGGCGACGCCCGCGCTGTGCTCGATCGGGCGATCGAGTTCTCCAAACGTTAAGCATCGAGTGATGCGGCTACGGGGCCGAAGAAGTTAGCGTGACGATCGTGTTGAGATTCCTGCCGGCCCTCGCCGTTGTTGCCGTCACCGCCGCCGCTTGTGGTGGCGGGCAGATCACCGAAGACAGCTTCGAAACCGTTCCGCCGTCCAGCACCTCATCATCCACCACCGAGGTGCCACAGGTCAGCGACGCACCGGGCACGACCGGACCAACGACCACCGCGGCGACGACTGCACCGGTAGTGGTGGAAGGCCCACCAGCACCTGACTTCAGTCTGGCTCTCGCCGATGGAACCGAGTTCACCCTCTCCGCCGAGCAGAAGCCCGTGTACATGGTGTTCTGGGCCGAGTGGTGACCGACCTGTCGA
>SMVB01358906.1_pt1 | contig 10050 bp, 9 predicted proteins | sample 2456461 | NCBI WGS metagenome assembly SMVB01 (sample SAMN11095934, study PRJNA526329) | marine sediment metagenome | biome: Marine sediment; feature: Surficial sediment; material: Deep marine sediment; isolation source: Hadal surficial sediment | place: Pacific Ocean | collected 2014-05 | depth 0-1...
CAGAAAAGCCCGCGAAAGCTCCTAAGGCAGAAAAGCCCGCGAAAGCTCCTAAGGCAGAAAAGCCCGCGAAAGCTCCTCAGGCAGAAAAGGCTCCTAAGGCTCCTAAGGCAAAGAAAGCAGCTAAGGTAGCAAAAGGATCGAAGGGGCGCGCCAAGCGTACCGTTATTACCGAAGAATTGCGCCAGGGAATCATCGATGCCCTGAAGGCAGGCGGTAAGGGCAATGCAGTGGCAGCGAAATTCGGCGTATCGGTTCCGACTTTGCACAACATCAAGAAAGCGGCTGGCTTGACTAAGTCTCGCAAATAGTTCGCTTCCTATTCGAATTTAGAAAAGCCCGCTCGAAAGAGCGGGCTTTTTTTCGTTGAGCCAACTTAGCCGCGTCTTATGCCCAAACAGCATTTCGTTGTATCCAGGAATTCAGCCGTGCGGGTCCGCAATATACGCTAGAACTGGCGCCCATGCGCATGTGGGATTGAGGTTCGCTCCGAGATCGGGCCGCTACCTCAAATCGCCCTTGATGATGCGGATGTGGTTCTTGCGGTGAATGTAGAACCATTGGATGTCTTCGCTCCATTGAGGTTCGGCGAGCTCCCTTTGCCAGCGGTTCAGGGATTCGGCCATTTGCTCGACGCGTTCGGGCATGGTCTTGGAAAGGTCGTGACGTTCGCTCAGATCGTTCTCTAGATTGTAGAGAGCGTGTCCGTATCCTTTATGTAGATCAGCTTCCAGGGGCCTTCACGCATGGCTGAAAACCAAAGTTTGCGCCAATAGAGTCTTTCGTGCGGAACGGATTTCTTTGGTTCGTCGAGGTAAGGGAGTAGGTTGACGCCATCAAGCGGGAGTCCGTTGTTGAGGTCTCCGCCTGCTGCTGCGACGCAGGTGGGCAGAATGTCGAGGGCGCTGACCATTGGGTTGAAAAGACGTCCTTGGGGAAAGCGATCTTTCCAATGGAGGATAAAAGGCACGCGGATGCCGCCTTCGAATTTGATGCCTTTGAACCCTGCCAGCGGTAAGTTGCTCGAGGCATTGCCTGAGGCTCCGCCGTTGTCGCTTAAAAACCAGATCAGCGTATTGTCGGCGATTCCTTTGGCCTCCAAGGTGTCTATAACGTTGCCGATAGCTCGGTCCATGGCCCAGACCATGGAGGCGTAAGTCCGACGCTTTGGGTTCTCGATGTGTTTGAAGCGAGCGATGTCCTCGTCCTTGCCGTGCATCGGCCCGTGGGGCGCGGTGAATGACAAGTAGAGGAAGAAGGGTTGGTCGGAGGGTTCTTCTATAAAGTCGATCGCCTTGTCGCCGAGCGCATCGGTTAGGTAGCCTTCGAAGGAGACTTGCAGACCGTTTTCTTCGATGCCGTGAAAGTTGCCGGGTTTGTCGTCTTTTTTCGCATTATAGAAATAGCTGCGACTGCCTTCGCGCAGTCCGTAAAAATAGTCGAAGCCACGAGCGGTGGGGTATTGAGTATCGAGGTTGCCCAGGTGCCATTTGCCAATGATTCCGGTTCGGTATCCTGCTTGCTGCATTTTCTGGCCGAGCGTTACTTCGTCGAGATTCATTCCGTGGGGCGTGGGCGGGACGTTGGCTTCGTGACCGAAGCGCTGCTGATAGCGACCGGTCATGAGGCCTGCTCGGGAGGGGCTGCATACGGAGGCCGTGGGGTGGCCATCCGTGAATCGGATGCCGTTGGCAGCGAGGCGATCGAGATTGGGCGATTCGATGTCCGGCGAGTTTTGGAATCCCAGATCCTCGAACCCGAGATCGTCGGCGAGGATGAGTAAGATATTGGGGCGATCGTCAGCGAAGGTCGATGGGGCGATCCCGCAAAGGGAGCTAAGGGCGATGAGCGAGAGTATGGAGCGAAGTCGTATCATAGCAGAAAATAGATGTGGGTCACTGCATCAGAGGTTCGCTTGCTCAGACAAGTTTTTATTGGAACCTGGATTAGGTCGCTACCTATAAATTGGAAGGACAACGCTTCGCTTGATCCCAGGCGAGCTGGGCGATGATCTCGGCTTCGCTCGAGCAAGGATTCGAATCAATCGCCTCGCGAAGCAATGATCATGGCCCTCGAAGAGGAATCGAGGGAGCATAGCGACCGTTGGCCTATTCGTTTTCAGCGATCTCTATTTGGGATTACCGATCTAAAAAACCTAAGTGTCGCATCCACGCTTCCATTTGCTCTGGCCAACTGGTGACGGGCTGGTCGGTACGGCGTAGGCCGTAACCGTGGCCACCGCTTTCGTAGATATGCATTTCGGCGGAGATGTCGGCTTTCTTGAGAGCGATATAGAGTTCGGCCATGTCGACCGACCGATTCTTGTCGTCATGAGCGATCACCATAAAGAAAGGCGGACACTCGCTTGAGAGTTCCGCTCCCTCGGGTAGGCCTCCCGAGTAGATTGGCGCGGCGAAGTCGGGGCGAAAGGATATTCGGTCGTAGGCGTCGACGGCTTTGTAGAGACGCTTGGTTGTGAGAGCCGTGTATTTGACGGGTGTGCCGCCTGCGGAAAATCCGATAATTCCGATTTTGTTCGGATTGATACCCAATTCTTTGGCTCGTCCGCGCACGAGGCTCATTGCGCGTTGGCCATCCTGAGCGGCGGCTAGCCATTTCTTATCCGGATTTCTGGCTCCTCCAGGTACTCGGTATTTGAGTACGATCGCGGTTATTCCGACCGATGTCAGCCACTCGGCGACTTCGGAGCCTTCTAAATCCATAGCCAAGATCCAATGTCCCCCGCCTGGGGCGATGATGACGGCGGTGCCCGTGTCGATAGCGGGATCTGGCTTGTAGATCGCGAGCGTCGGAACGCTTACATTGTGGAGGCGAATGAGGCGTTTGCCGGCAACAAGCTTATCCTCCGGCGTTGTCTTGTCGAATTCCGGAGAGAGTTGGTAGACTTCGCCCGGAGCCTTATCGGGCCAGAGATTCCAAACGATGGGCTCGGCTGCTTGCGTTGAGGTCGCCAAGGATCCGAATAGGAGCGTGAAAATAAGTAGGTTTTTCATGGGCGTATTGGAATGTTTTAGGACTATTTACTTTGACGAGACTCGTTTCAAAAACGGATTCAGGGCGTCCATGAAACGTTGTTTTTGGTCTCGATGCACGCTGTGGCGAGCGCCTTCCACGTGGACCAGCTGACCGTCTTTCAGGATTGCGGCGACTTCTTTATTCTTCTCTCTGAGTTCGCCTTGATCGTCGGCTTTCAGGATAAGCGTGGGACTGGTGATCTTGGCGAAGAGCTCGTTGGTTTGGGGACGGTTCGATGAATTTCGGTAAGCTGTATTGGGATGATGGTGTTGCTTGGAGAGCGCCCAGAAATGGAGTTCGGTGACTCCCCAGTGGGGGTTTTGCTTCATCTGTCCGTCCACGAGTTGTTCATAGCTCGTATTGTTCCGTTTCAATATGGAGGCGATTCGTTTTTCGACTGCGGTATTGTTGCTGCGAGCTGTGGTTTCCGCTGGCGTCCGGCTCACCAGGCGTGGATCAACGAGAACCACCGCCTGCGGTACGTGCGGGTAGCGAGCGGCGAACCATGCTGCCGAAGAACTGCCCATCGAGTGACCCAGTAAGATGGGCTTCTCCAGTTTCAATGCTTGGATAAAAGCAGCGAGATCTTCGACTTGGACGTCTGCCTGCTCGGATTGAGATGGAGGATCGGAGAGGCCATGTCCGCGGGCGTCGGGAAGAATGACGTCGAATCGGTCGGTCAGTTCTTGGGCGATGCTGGTCCAGCACAGGCCATCGTCGGAGGAGCCATGGGCCATGATGAGTGGCGGTTTATCGCCTCCGGTACGCCAGTAGTGAATACGAATTCCGTTGGCGATGACATAGCCTTCTTTCCAGGAGGACGGTTGCTGGGGGCGTGAATCGGCGAAGAGCGGCAGAGCCAGAAGCGCTAGAGCGAGGGACAGGATGTAGAGTTGGTTTTGCATAGGAATTGGGTGATTGGGTTGATCAAACCACGCCGCATCCGCAACGTAGTTACGTCGAGACTTCGGCGTGGAAGTTTAAATGGTAGCGGCCGATCTCCGAGCGGCCATATTCAATCGGTCGATGGCGGCTCGGAGATTCGCCGCTACCTTTTTGCCTATCTCAGCTCTACTCGCGTGTAGGGGCTAGATATATAAGTGGAGTAGGCTTTCAATTGGTATTGGATGGTTTTACGGTGATTGCTGAAAAAGTCGATACGATTGACGCCAGGTTTCAATTCAATATCCGTGGACCATACGTTTTGGTGGGTCTTCTGCTTCATGTCTTTCCATTGGTCTTCGGGAAAAAGATCGCGAATGTACGCGACGCTGCCGTCAGGGCCGCGGTCGTAAATCCACCAGATGCGACCGCTTTCCGGCTTGGATCCGGGTTTGAAGGTTACGGTGACGCGTAGCGCGTCGCCGTTTTTACGATACGAGACCGATGGCGATTCCAGCAAAGGTTCGCCGGCATCGAAAAAGTGATTCAATAGAAAAGCGGCTTTGTTCTGCTCGTCCTTTTCGGAGCTATCGGGTTTATGCTTTTTGCCATGACCGGAATTGATGCCGAGATAGACGGGCATTTGCGGATAATGGGCTCCGCCCCAAGCGAGGTCGTAGGCGACCATGTCGTGGGTGCCGGGGTGGAAGAGCAGATCGACGTTTCGGGCGGCGAGCGCATCGAGGTTTTTGGAGATGAATATTCGATGGGCCATGCGCTTGGCGAATCCTTGAATTTCAGCCCAACTGTGTCCGGCCTTGAGAGCATCGGCGTTGTAGATGGGGCCGAAGGCGCCGCCCAGGAATGTATGCGGTTTCGTTTGACCGTCTTGTTCGTTGAATGCGTCGAGAGCCTCCCAGGCGCTCGGATCGCAGAGGCGCAAGGGCGATTCCCAAGGGGGAGAGACGCTGGCGTGCAGAGCGGTCAGACGTTTGTCGGCGATGAGGGCAACCGAGGGCGATGCTCCGTTTTTAGATCCGCCGGATAACGCGATTTTCCCGATTTCGAAGTGATCCGTTTCTGCGTAGGCGGCGGTGGTGGCTCGCATCAGCGTGGCGGGCCAGCCCCAGTATTGAATGGAATAACGTGTATTGAGCGTATCGATAAAGCGCTTGCGCATCGCGTCGCCTAACTCTCCTTCGCCATAGGTCTTGGGTTCTTGGACGATGGTATGGACTAAGCCGACTCCTCCATTGATGAGTTCGCTGTCCACGCCTCTTACCGCTGCCTCGGATTCGAATTGTTTGAGTTGGTGTCCGCCGGTGAGGTGGAACCCCTTGGCTTTTCGATTTGCAGGAACGACGAATCGCACCGGAATTCGCAAGTCTTGGCCTGGCCAGATCTCGCCAACGTTAATCGTGATGGATTTCTGGCGCGTCGGGATCGGGCCCTTCACGAGATGCCAATCCTGGAGCACGTCGATTTTCAGGGTGCTGGCATCGCGTAATTCCTCCATGTCGAACAATGGGTGATCCGTCGATGCCGATCCGGTCGATTGAGAAGCGAAAGCAGCGATGCAGCCTAGGACGGTGATTGTTGTGGCGAGTGGTTTCATTGGGTTCCATTGCGGAGCGACTTGAGGCTAGGCGTTTTCCAATAGCTTGAAAATGTCTGCGGTACAGGTATCGAGATCGTAAATCGGATTCCATCCCCAATCGCGTCGAGCGCCATCGTCGCAAAATCGGTCAGGCGCGTTTCGAAGTAGCGATTCGACGGTCTCGTTGGGTTCGAAGCTGTATTGGAAATCTGGACGGCGATCTTTGATTGCGTCGGCCACCTCCTGGGCTCTGGGGCAAAACGCGTGGAGATTGTAAGCATGCTGCTTCAGGTTTTCCTGGTCGGCAAACGCTAGTTGAACGAATCCTTCGACTAGGTCCTGGATGTAGATGGTGGACATGCCGATCTCAGGCGAAACCGGAAACGCGAAGGGCTTCCCCTTGAATGCGGCCACATAGGCGTGGGAAGCGTAGGCGGTGAGAGCGCTAGCAGGCGCGAAAGGCGACAAGACGAGTGGCGGTCTCAAGCAACGGAAATCGAGACCATGCTTGAGCTTGTAGTATACGCCGAGACGTTCGACGGCAACTTTAGTCGCTCCATAGAGATTCTCGGGCCATTGCTCGTGGTCTTCGGGCAGATCGAGGGGGACGTCCGAGCCGAACGACGCTCCGGTTCCAGGGAAGACGATGGTTGGCGATTCGTTTTCAAGGGCGAGTTCCAGCAGATTGAAACTAGCGACCGCATTGATCTCGAACGCTCGGCGGCGATCGAGTTCGGAGCTGCCTGACAGCAAGGATGCCAAGTGGAAAATCAGGTCAGGTTTTCGTGATGCAAGGAGCGCTTCGAGGGCTGCTTCATCGCGTATATCGGCGCTTCGGTATTCGACTTCCGGAACTTTCTGGCTTGGCGGCGGTTCTGCTATGTCCAAGCTGATTATCGAGTGCCCATCTCGTTTGAGGCGTTTGGCGAGCAGACGGGCTATGTTTCCGGCGCCGCCGGTAATGAGGATCGATTTTGGGGATTGGGACATGAATAAGAATGCTAGGCGTTGCGAGGAGGCTTGGCTAGCGTCGAATTTTCTGGCATAGAGATCGGATGGCAGGCGTTAAGACCTTGGAGGAAGCATTCGAATTCGTCGAAGCGGTTGGCGTTTGTACGATTTTCAGCGAAAAGGCAAAAGGAATTCCATCTCTGTGGGACGCGGTAGACTTGCCGGATAGGAGCGGCGGCAATACGAAATGGGGCGCGAAAGTCGAAGCGGTTTGGACCTGGAAGAACGAGCTGCCCGAAATGTATCCAGACGATATTTACTACGGAAAAATCCCGGGCGGACATGCGGCGTTGATGACGATGCGATATCTGCGCGATACGCATTACCATAAAGCCCATAAGCCGATAGACGAATGCTCGGAGCTCGCTCAGCAGGTCTATGAGATTATTCGACTCAATCCGAATACGACTGGCGAACTCAGGAAAGAGGCCATGGAACTTTACGGATGCGCGAAGAGCCGTTTCGATACGGCGTTGAAGCAGTTGCAAGTTACCCTCAATATCGTTCGTAGCAATGAACCTGGATTAAGCAGCGATACTTGGATGCCGTTCAGCGATGTCTATTTGGACTTGCTGGAGCAGCTTGAGCCCTACAGCAATCCGGAGTCCTGAAAGCTGTAGTATCCGAGTCCTCTTGGGTCGGCTTGCGGAGTACCGATCACAACATGATCCAGTAGATCGATACCGATGACTTGAGAGGCTTCTCGCAGTTGACGGGTTACTTTAATGTCGGCCGCGCTCGGGCAGGGGTCGCCGCTCGGGTGGTTGTGGACGCAAACGACAGCGCTGGCTCCATAGCGAATCGCTTCCCTGAAGACTTCTCTTGGATGAACCAAGCTGTGGCTGGCCGTTCCGGAAGTGATTTCGCAGGAACGAATGAGGCGGTTTTTTCGATTGAGGCAAAGGGTCCAGAACTTTTCGACTTCAAGTCCAATTGCCTGCGAGCGCATGAATTTGAATACGCGTTCAGGCGTATCGAGGATGGGGTCGACGTCGTTGGAGCTCGCCAGGACGCGTCTGCAGATCTCAACTACGGTCACCAGCTGGAGAGCTTTTATCTTTCCGATGCCTTTGAATTTCCTGAATTCGTTGTCGTCCCAAGTGACGAGTCGGGAGAGCGATCCTGCTTCGGTCAAAAGGCTAGTGGCGACGTTGAGGACATTGTGGCCTTTGCTGCCGCTGCGAATGAGCATGGCCAGGAGTTCTATGTCGCTGAGCGCAGATGCGCCCAAACGTTGGAGACGTTCTTGGGGACGCTCGGTCTCCGCGAGCTCCATGAGTTTCGAATTCGCATTCATTGGCTAGGGTAGGTTAGGGATGGTTGGACGCCGATAGAGCGGATGCGAGTTGGAGGCGCGATCCGTGGTGGCTGTCTTTGAATGTGCCTAGCGTTTGCGAATCGATCAAGCGTAATGCGCCGAGCTTATGAATCGCTTGGAAGGAAGCTCCTGTCCGAAGGCACGGTTTTTAGAAAGCGTTTTAAAAGTCATAATTCGTGGGGCCGGCGCTTGCGCCGTGCCGCGAAAGCAGATCGTTATTCCCCTACGCGGCGTGGCGCAAGCGCCAGCCCTACGTGAAAACGCAATTAAACGCGCAAGATACGGACTTATCCAGACGCGCTTTTAGTTGAAGCGGCGGATGTATCCGTCGCGACGGAGGCGGATGAGCTTTCGATCTTCGGCTTCTTGAGCCATTTCCGAGACGAGCATGCCGGCGATGTTGTCGCGAACTTCTTCGAGCGGCACGTAACCTTCGGGGCGGTGTTCCTCGGAGTAGAGAATGAAAATCTTGTTCTTCAATTTAATGGGCTTGGCATATTCGCCCGCTTCGAGACTGAAGGCCGCCTCGGCAAGTTCGGGAATCAATGATTTGCGCTCTACCCAGCCCCAATCGCCTCCCTTTTCTCGTTTGGAATCTTGACTGTGCTTTTTAGCGAGTTCGGCGAAATCGATGCCATCTTCCAATTGACGCATGATTTCCTCGGCGGTTTGCTCCAATAGTTCCGGAGCTTCGTCGGTCAATTGGGCGAGAATGATCAAGCGCAGGTGGACGGCTTCCTCTTCGAAGAAATGCTGTTTGTTCTCGTTGTAGAATTCCGTGACTTTGACCGGGCTGACGAAGCTTTCCGATTTCGTCATTTTGATGCGCATGAAGTTGACGATCATTTCGTCGCGGATTTCGATGTCGTATTCGTCGGGGGTTTTCCCGATCGACTTCAAGTAGGCGAGGAATTTGGAACGGTCGTCATCGAATTGGGTGATGATGCGCTCGTTGACTTCGTTGCGAATGTAACTGCCGGGGATTTGTCCTTTGTCTTCGAAGAACTGCTTCACGATGAGGACATTGTCGGTGAGCGTTTGGATAATCTGGTCTTCCGCCTCGTCGAGCAGTTTGCCGAACTTGATGGGGTCGCCTCCCGAGTCCGCCTGTATCTGAGAAAGGTAAGGCGTGATTTGACGACGCACGTCCTCGGCGGTGATGATCTTGTCTTCGACGATGGCGGTGATGCCGTTGGCGTAGCGGGCATTGACCATGTCTGCGACTTCATCTTCGCTGATTTGAGCGAAAAGGGACGAGGTTATTAGAGGAAAGGCGGCGAGTAGAGCGTATCTAATCATAACGGATGGTGTTGGCGAAAGCGGGAATCTATGCATCGCTACGGAAATTTCTCAAGAAGACAATGATTTCATTGAGCCGCTTCAAGGCCTTATTCGAGTTCAATCGGGGAAAGCGGCTGCCTAATTTGATGTATTCGCCGGATCGGCCGCGATTCAAGCGGCATTTCAGGCGATTACCCTGCGATTCGACTGAGAGGATTCGTTTTTGTTCCGCCAAAACGCGGATTTCGTTTACTCGGAGCAGCGCTTCGACTTCGAGCGGATATTTCCCGAAGCGATCGACCATGTCCGCTTTCAATTCGCGAATGGCTTGGGGGCTGTCGGTCATGGCGAGGCGCCGGTAGAGATCGATCCGCAAACGGGTCTCTTCGAGGTAGGTGGCGGGAATTCGGGCCGGCATGGGTTCGCATTCGCCTTCTTTGAAGTCGATGCGCTTCAAGACCGTGTAACCATCCTCGTAGCGATTGCTGGCTTCAATCTGTCCTTCGCCCTGGTAAATGAAATCCAATTTCACGTTAGCTCGAATCGTCAGGGCCGCAGTTTCGCCTTTCAGGCGAGCGATGCTTTGCTTCAATAACTGGCAGTAGAGCTCGAAGCCGATTCCGACGATATGCCCGCTTTGCTCGGAACCGAGCAGATTTCCCGCGCCGCGCAGTTCCAAATCGCGCATGGCGATGCGAAAACCGGCGCCGAGTTGGTTGTGCTGGCGAATCGCTTTCAGGCGCTGGCGAGCGACGTCCATGAGGCGTTGGCGCTTGTGAAGCAGAAGATACGCGTAGGCTTGGCGGTTGAAGCGCCCGACTCGACCGCGGATTTGGTAGAGCTGGCCCAAGCCGAATCGGTCCGCGCCTTCTATTATAATAGTATTGCAATTCGGGATATCCAGCCCCGACTCGATAATCGTGGTGCA
>SMVB01045589.1_pt1 | contig 10049 bp, 9 predicted proteins | sample 2456461 | NCBI WGS metagenome assembly SMVB01 (sample SAMN11095934, study PRJNA526329) | marine sediment metagenome | biome: Marine sediment; feature: Surficial sediment; material: Deep marine sediment; isolation source: Hadal surficial sediment | place: Pacific Ocean | collected 2014-05 | depth 0-1...
AATAATACCTGCAACTAAAACTGTTCGAGACATGGGTAGCTCCTGAATGAGTGTATAATTTCACTTTTCGAAATTGATATTAACAAGTTACGAATAAGTTCGACTCTGAGTGAATCGTATTCTTGTGCAACATGCGCTTGAAACGGACGTTTTGAAATCGAATTAAATAAGGACAAGAATGAATATTGGAATTGCGTGTTATCCGGTGTACGGTGGCAGTGGAGTTGTAGCGACGGAACTGGGAAAAGCTCTCGCTGAGCGAGGACATGACGTTCACTTCATGTCTTACTCCATGCCTTTCCGGTTGGGACACATAAAGGATAACATTTCTTTTCACGAAGTCGACGTTAACTCCTACCCCTTGTTCGAGTACCCGCCGTACACATTGAATTTGACATCAAAGATGGTTGATGTCGTGAAACACGGGAATCTGGACATCCTGCACGTACACTACGCCATTCCGCATGCGACGAGTGCGGTTTTAGCCAGACAAATACTCGCCGGAGAAGGGATCAAAATACCGGTGATTACAACGTTGCACGGTACAGACATCACGTTGGTTGGCCGCGATCCGTCCTTCGCCTCCATAGTGGATTATTCCATCAACCAATCAGACGGAGTAACGGCTGTATCCGAGTATCTGAAAAAGGAAACGTTGAATAGCTGCCTGATCAAAGCGGATATCAGGGCAATTCCAAACTTTATTGACACGGATCAATACAGCCCCCTCAATAAAGATCATTTCAAACTCGCATTGTGCCCGAACGGCGAGAAGCTGCTCGTTCATGTTTCGAATTTTCGGCCAGTGAAAAGAGTCGCCGATGTTATTCAGATGTTCGCACGACTTAAAGATGACGGATACGCGGTCAAGATGCTTCTTGTGGGAGACGGCCCGGATCGCATGGCGACCGAGCACCTGGCCAGAGAATTGAATGTTATGGATGACATTCGATTTCTCGGGAAACAGGAACCCGTGGGTGAAATCCTGTCTGTTGCAGATATTTTTGTATTACCGTCCGGATCGGAGACCTTTGGCCTGGCTGCTCTGGAGGCGATGTCCTGCGCCGTTCCTGTCATCGCCACCGATGTCGGCGGACTTCCCGAACTGATACAAGACGGAATCACAGGGTTTCTTTTCCCTCTTGGGGACGTAGACGCGTTAGTCGACAGGGCTAAGCAGATGTTAGACAACGATGATTTGCGAATGAAGATGGCCCAGGCCTCCCGCAAACGTGCGATCGATTCTTTCAGCAAACAATTGATTGTGCCGATGTACGAGTCCTATTATCAGGAAATAATCGATAAGGTCGAATCCCGGCCTCTCTCGCTCGAACACCAGTCGTGATCAGATCTGCAGCGATTGCAGAAAGGGATTTGATTGTCTTTCTGCTCCGATAGTTGTAGCGGGCCCATGGCCGGAATAGACTGCGAAATCATCTTCCAGCGTCAGCAACTGGGTGGATATAGATTCAAGTAAGACGTCCATGGAGCCCATCCAGAGGTCAGTTCTGCCAACCGAACCGCTGAAGAGTACATCTCCGGAAATCACAAATCGATGGTTTTGTTCGATGAAGGATACAGACCCCGGAGAATGACCGGGTGTGTGCACTACTTCAAGCAACAACTCACCAATTGCCAATGTGCTTCCAATGGTCAACGGAGAAATCGCGACTCCGGAAACGTCCAACGGAACGCCAAACATAGCGGCCTGCGTCGGGCCATTTTCAAATAGCGGTACATCTTCTTCATGCAGTAAAAACGGCAGGTCGAATTTTTCACTCACCCGCTTGCAGCCAAAAATATGATCGATATGTGCGTGGGTGAGCAAAAGCGTTGAGACTTCACAACCGGATGCGGCAACGGCATCTGTCAAAGTATCGAACTCGTCTTCTGTCTGGCAGGAAGGATCGATGATCGCACATTTTCCGTTGCTTGATAACAGGTAACAATTTGTTGAAAAGGGATTGAACGTAAATATCTCTAACTGCATCTTCTCCTTATATTATTGACATCACACGCTTAAGGTAAGGCAAGACCTTCCGCACTTGTTACGATATTACCACAAGATGATTCTGAGGATGTTACCCGGCCCGATAATCGGGTCGGTCATGCTTCTTGTGTTCTTGCTCGTAATGCAGTGGTTGATAAAATACATGCCGGAACTGGTGGGCAAAGGCATACCGGTAGGTATATATGTCGAATTGATCAGTTACAATCTGGCCTACATGGTGGTGTTGGCCGTCCCCATGGCCATCTTGATTGCTTCGTTAATGTCATTTGCGACACTAGTCGACCAGAACGCCTATAGCGTTATCAAAGCCTCAGGCGTTTCATTTCCTCAATTAGTCTGGCCCGCGATCCTGGTTGGAGTTTTTTTCACCGCCGGAATGTGGTATTTCAATAATGAGTTACTGCCACAAGCGAATTATCGAGCGAATGAATTGTGGCGGGATATTCGAATTGCGAAACCGGGGTTTGATCTGAAACCCGGAGTGTTTTACGATGGAATCGACGAATACAGTATTTTTGTGGGTGAGATGCCACCTTCCAACCCGGGCGAACTCAGAGATGTGATCATTTATGACTATACCGACGGTGTTCGGTATCGCAGGGATATTACGGCCCGGAGGGGTCAACTCACGTCAAGTGCAGACGGACGGTCGTTGTCCATGATGCTTTTTGATGGAGAAATCCACCGAAGAAGGCCTCCCGGTAGCATCACCGCAAACCGATACGAGAAACTCACTTTCAGCCGGCACCACCTGACTATTTCAATTGAAGACCTGAATTTTGAGCGATCGGAAAACAGTGCCGGGAGACGCAATGACAGGACAATGCGGACGTCAGTCATGACGCACCTTCTGGACTCTCTGTACGCAGTCACAGAGTCAGAATTAGATAAAATTGATACCCTGTTTTCTACGATCGGCACCGGCAGAGTCGTCGAAGACCGATTCATAAAACGCTTCACGGACCGAGGAACGATTCTACCTTCCACTCGAACAACCTCGGATTCCTCGGCAGTAGCAGACGAGAGGGGTGTGTATGATGCGGCCCTTAGTATCGCGCGCCGAGACCTGGCGACCGTCGACCGACGACGATCCGATTACGCCTGGGCACGGCACATCACATATACCTACCGGGTTGAGATACACAAAAAGAGGTCAATTGCTTTTGCGTGTCTGATTTTTATGCTCATCGGTGCTCCACTCGGACTGACCATCAAAAGAGGGGGATTTGGAATCGCCGCCAGCATTGCCATTATCTTGTTCATGTTCTATTGGGTATCACTTGTGAATGGAGAAAAGCTGGCCGACCGTCAAGAAATCGAACCGTGGATCGGAATGTGGATTGGGAATCTGGTCACAGGACTGATTGCTGCTTTCCTGATTATTCGGGTTACACTGGATCGCAGATCCCATCGCTGAACCGGCCATAATCATGCATACAAAGGGGTCCGCTCGATCCAAACAAAAGTCCCAAACCATTCTGGCTTCGACGTTATACCTCGTTCCGACTCCGATCGGCAATTTGTCTGATATTACTTTCCGAGCTGTAGAAGTTTTGAAGGGGGTGGATCTGATTGCGTGTGAGGACACCAGAACCACTGGCAGACTATGCGACCAGTTTGACATCGACACCCCTCGTACGAGTTTTCACGCGCATAACGAACACCGGAAAACGGCGGCTCTCATTGAAAAAATTAAAGCTGGATCTAGTATCGCCCTCGTTTCCGACGCGGGATCTCCCGGAATCTCTGATCCTGGTTATCTCATTGTACGAGAAGCGGTTGCTGCCGGAATAGATGTTGTGCCACTTCCTGGCCCATCCGCGCTTATTCCTGCGATTACGGCCTCCGGTTTGCCAACAGATCGATTTGTCTTCGAAGGATTTTTACCTCAGAAGAAGGGGCGCATAAAGCGATTAACAGCTCTTCAGGAAGAAGAGCGCACGACAATCCTTTACGAAGCGCCGCACAGAATCGTCAAACTGCTCAAACAGATAGATGAGGTTCTGGGCTCCGACAGGTATGTAGTGGTCGCCCGAGAATTAACGAAGAGGTACGAAGAGTTCAGTCGTGGAAAAGTCAGCCACGTGCTTGAGCAGTTCGCCGGGCGCGACAGAGTTCGGGGCGAACTGGTGGTAATGATTGCCGGAGCAGAATATGTCGAATCAATCCAACCGTGATCGCGTTCATAGCGCTGTTCCCTTCTTACCCGAGAGCGACCTAAGTGTACATCTTTGCGGGGCATATGATTGGTAGACTTATGGCTCGGGACCATAACTTTCGTGATTACCGGCGACCCGACTCTCATACCGCTTAAATGGACTGGAAAAAAAAAGAAAAATGGATTGGCGCCGGCGTGTTTGTCTACGCGCTCGTCATTTACTTACTGACAGTTGCACCAGCCACTTCATTCTGGGATTCTGGCGAATTCATTGCGATTGCCAACCGGTTGCAGGTTTCTCATCCCCCGGGGGCGCCATTTTTTATGCTCGTCGGGCGACTGTTTTCGATGTTTGTCCCGATGGAGTACATCGCATTCTCCATCAACCTGATATCCGTTCTATGCAGTGCCGCAACAATTTTACTCCTGCACCTGATTATCGTCCGGTTAGTTCGCGAGTGGCAGGGGCCCGAGTCCGGGTGGACTCCTACAGACCGTATTTCGGCACTGGCCGGAGGAGTAATTGGAGCTGCTGCTTTTGCGGTTTCTGATTCGTTCTGGTTCAATGCGGTCGAGGCCGAAGTGTACGCCATGTCGATGTTTTTTACAGCGGCGACCATCTGGCTCGTACTTCGCTGGCGCGAATTGGCTGAGATCGAGGAATCAAAAATGAAGGGCGGTGGTCACCTGTTCGGACTTGATGCTAATCGGTATTTGATCTTGATCGCCTACTTGTTTGGACTGGCAATAGGCATACATCTTCTGAACTTACTCGCACTGTTTTTCATCGCTCTCATCGTATTTTTCGTTGAATTCGATAAGCCGGAATGGACGTTTCGGCAGAGATTGATGGGTCTTATTGTGACTGGGGCAGTCGCGTCGGGAGCATTTTTAATCATGTATCCCGGCATCGTTCAGGTTCTGCCTGACGTGATTGGTAACAGCGGGGCTCCTGTCCTGGCGAGTCTGGCGTTCGTATCCGCGATCATATATGCGATCCATTACACGCAGTCGAAGAGCCATCAGGCCGCAAACTTGGTCGTCTTGTGTATCACCATGGTGCTCATCGGATATTCAACATACGCTATCATTTTCATCAGAAGTGCTGCTGATCCACCGATTGATGAAAACGACCCGGAAACAGTCGAGGCGATCATTTCATATCTGAAACGGGAGCAATACGGCCAAACGCCCATTCTAAAAGGAAACACGTTCGACAACAGGACCGGACAAATTAACACCGATCGTGAGGTTTTATTTCCAAGACGACACTCCAGCGATCCATTACATCATCGGGAGTATGCCAAATATCGGTCAGATACGGAATTTTTCTGGAAGTACCAGGTTGGTCACATGTATTTACGGTATTTCCTCTGGAATTTCGTGGGTCGCGCCAGTGATGTTCAGGACGCACCCTCGATAACCGGATTTTCAGACGCAGAGGCAAATCGATATCAATATATAACTCCGAGCCAAAAAGCCTCAAGAAACGCTTATTTCGGTTTCCCTCTATTCCTTGGGCTTATCGGACTCCTTTTTCATTTTCTAAGAGATTGGAGACGTGCATTTGCTGTTGGTGTGCTCTTTTTCATCACGGGTATAGGGATAATTCTATACCTGAACCAGTCTCCGATGCAACCCAGAGAACGAGACTATTCCTATGTGGCAAGTTTCTTTGCGTTCTCCATGTGGATTGGAATCGGGGCCACTGCCATTGTTCAGTTGACCGGTGAAGCGCTCGCCGAAAAATTGGCGTCTGCCCGTGCGCGCCTGACATCTTCGTACGTGGTAGGCATCGTATTATTTGCCCTCGTACCGGGGTTGATGCTGATCGTGAATTACGATGATCATGATCGTTCCGGGAGATACGTCGCGGGCGATTACGCTTACAACATGTTGATGAGCGTCGAAGAAAATGCCATATTATTTACCAATGGCGACAACGACACGTTTCCACTCTGGTATCTTCAAGAAGTTGAAGGACAACGAACCGATGTTCGTGTTGTAAACCTGTCTCTGCTTAATACGCCGTGGTATATAAAACAGCTACGCGACCAGAGTTCGCGTAAATCCGCTCCGCTTCCGATTACGATGAGCGATCGGGATATCGACAATCTTACGATTATGCTGTGGGAGCCGGACACCATGTTTCTGCCTGTCAATAAAGAGCGGATATTTGCAAAAGATGATGTTCGGATCCAGATTGAAGACTCCAGCGAGATTCAGTCCCCTATGCAGTGGCTTCTTCGCGGCCGTCGTTACAACGACCAAATCAGGATATTACATGGAGCTGACCAGGCAGCGCTGAACATCTTGATTACCAACGCTATGCAGGACTGGAAACGACCTGTTTATTTTGCAGTCACCGTAGCGCCCAGCGGACAACTGGATTTGAAGAATTATTTTCAAGCTGAAGGGCAGGCATTTCGCGTCGTTCCGATCGAACACAACGAGCCCCTTGGGAGGGTGGTACCGTCAGTCTCACCAGAGCGTCTGAAACTATTCAGATTCACCAATCTGAATGACCCGGACGTGTATTACGACGAAAATATCAGGCGAATGGTCGACAACTATCGGAATATTTTCACTCACACCGCACAAGGACTGATCACCGCTGGGGATAAAGAAACTGCTCGAGAATTGATCGAATGGTTTGTTGATGAAGTCCCATTCGAGACCATTCCGGGAGATGCAATGTCATATATATTTATGGCCGATGTTTTCAGGATGCTTGGTGAACATGAACGCGGCGTCGAAATTCTGAAAATGGCTGAGCCAGTCATTCTGCACCCGGTTAAAAATAATGGATCGAGGAGTGATCTGGAGCAAGCAGCAAGGTTCATTGAAATTGTAAGAGGGTTTTACGTAGATGCCTCGGACTTCGAGGCTGCTGCCGACTTTACAAATTCAATTGCAGACATCATTGGTGATTCAACGTATCGACAGACCCCGGCCGAGATCGAAGCAATCTACAAACTGCAGACCAGTGGGAGCACCATACAGGGCGACCGTCCGTAAACCGTTATCGGATAAGGATAATTCGACCTGTAGCTGATTCTTTTCCCGCAATCAGTTTATACAGGAGAATACCACCCGGCATATTTCCGGAGGACAACCGGGCGGAATGAGAGCCGGCTGAAAACGAGCCCAAGGAAGCTGTGTAGATCTCACGGCCCGTGATATCAAATATTTCGATCTTAACAAACCCGGGCTGTGCAAGATCAAACTTAAACGTGGTGTATTCGGTAAACGGGATCGGGAATACATCAGTTATCCTGAAATCTGCGATAACATTTTCTGACTCTGAATGCACCATGCCGCCTGCACTAACTCGTATGGACGACGTATAAATCAGATCACCTGACGACCCACCCAGTGTGGCACCGTTTCCAGCGGCGAAGAATGTGATATCTCCGACATCGGTTGCGGGTGCTTTCCACCGAACCAGAAACGCGGTCGAATTCGTTAGAAAGACGGGTTCGTTGTGTGTTACATAATCTGTGCCTGTACCTGCAAAACGAGTCCCGGACGCCTCAACAAGAATCCACTCCCCAACGAAAACAGCACCATCTGTCTTGGCGGTGATCTCGAACCCAAATCGGGTTGCTATCGGATCCGTTACTACGACTGTAAAATCATATGTCACACCCGGTTGAGAAGATGCCGGTGCGTTAATGACAACGTTTCCCTGGCCGCTGTTTACAAGTGACCCTTTGTGGCAAAACGTACAATTTCCCTCACCTGGAGCTCCGGTCCGTCCTGCCGGGGCTCCGCTACTGAACGGATTAGCGGCAATCAGGAAAAAACTAAGAACACCTGCTGCTATCGCCGCAAGGCCTCTCTGGGCAGAAATGATACTCGACAATCTAGTTAACCACGAATACCTGACGAACGCCGTTCAGGTCCAACGTATACCGACCTGATTCGAACGTTCCGTCAATGGTCAGGTAAAACCGGTACGGGCGCATCACAGATGCACACACGGCGTTTACCGGCCGTCGAGCCTGTATGTTGACGATGACTTCTGAATTGGTCCGGGTCTGATTGGCTCCGTGTAATTCTGTACAAGAGTCGGGAAACGCACCTTTCACAAGTATCTCAACCGGCGCCGTACCGTTCTCTCGGGTTCCGACCCTAATATCGGCTGACTCGAATGGCACCGGGCTTACCACATACTCATTCACATTCGGAACGGATGTAATTACAATAGTGGAACGACCTCCCTCTCCATCGGTCTCTCTATTTCCGAATCCCGATTCTACATTGCCCCCGCCGGAATTCGCGGACATACAACCGGAGCTTACTACAAGAATCATGGACAGCATCCATGCAGGTGCCTTTTTCATGTCAATCCTTCAGTATTTTTATGAATGACGAGTCCTTCAAGTCATCAACTTCTTCCTTTGGAGCATCACCCCACAGGCGCTCGAGTGAATAAAACTCCCTCGTTTCATTCTGAAATACGTGAACGACCAAATCGACGTAATCCAGCAAAACCCACTGGTAATGATCGCTCCCTTCAACGTGCCACGGACCTTCACCGGCCTTTTCTTTCAGGTTCGTCCGGACCGACTCTACGATTGCGCGGATCTGCAAGTCTGAATCTCCGGTAGCGACAATAAAGATGTCCGCAATACCGCTCACTTCATGCACATCGAGCACAAGAATGTCATGTCCTTTTTTCTCCAGAATCGCGTCAACTGCAAGTCTTGCAATTGTTTTAACAGGAACCTGCGTGACACGCTCCTTCTTCTCGGTTCTGTCTGGAATCACGAACTCGTCAAGCCCGATATTTTCTGCGTTACTCAGCTTGTTACCTCAAAATGTAAATTATCGAAACGGAAATTATTGACCAGTAAATGGCCGTATGGATTGATAATCTGAGCCAATAATCACCGAAACATCCAGATATAATTCAGTTCGTATTTCAGTTTTCACCTTCTCTGATGGAATTCCCAACGCAAGAGCCACCTGATACGCGGCATCCAGGTTTCCGATTCGATCCAGAACGACCGTAGAATCAACATCGAATGAATTGTGATCGCCGTGTTCGATAACGTCAAAACCAGTATCACGAAGAAACTTTGTCATTTCGCCAGCCAAACCAGACTTTCCAACGCCATTTCGTACATCAACCTGAATGAGGTCCCCTAACAGGCCATGTGGATTATAAACACGCTCGACTTCTGGCTTGGGAGATACTACCCGCGATAAAAAGCTGACCAGAAAGACGGCTAATATTAACCCAACGGTTATCAATCCGGCATTCAGCCTCCTGTTTTCGTTTGGATTAACCTCTTGCTCCATAAATTGACTCAGGCGACTGTAATACAGAAAACGCGGTGTGCTCTCAGGCAACCACCGCGCAATCCCTCTGACAGAATATCTTTTGCGGCCGTGAACCGCAGAAACAGGCTATCCGGCCTAATTCAAATTGTTATTCCAGAACATGTCGCGGGAATCACGGCCATACGTTGCTTGGAACAGACCACCGCTCTGGTAACCGTAACCGCTCCCGTATCCGTAACCGCGCCCATATCCGCCGTATCCGGTTGCGCCGTAATAACCTCCGTACGGGCTATTACGGTACGACAGATGAATCTGCATGTTCTTGGCCGGACGGTAAGCCACCTCAGCATTCCGGATGAAAACCTGTCCGCTGTTACCGCCGCCTACAACATTGTTCAGATTATTATTTCCATCAGGTGAATAGGCGAAGGCGATATCAGCGCGAGCAGCCAGTTTGCTACTGAACTGCCACATCATCGAATTCGTGTACATCCCCAAGGATGAGCCGCGGCCACCAAAAGAGCCTGACGACAGTTCGAACGAGTGACTCATACGGAAATGTGCGGGGCCGAAAAATTTGTTCAGGGAAAA
>SMVB01223549.1_pt1 | contig 10049 bp, 9 predicted proteins | sample 2456461 | NCBI WGS metagenome assembly SMVB01 (sample SAMN11095934, study PRJNA526329) | marine sediment metagenome | biome: Marine sediment; feature: Surficial sediment; material: Deep marine sediment; isolation source: Hadal surficial sediment | place: Pacific Ocean | collected 2014-05 | depth 0-1...
CGCTGAGCCGCGAGATTTATCCCAAGCAGTTGATGAACCTCGCCGGTGAAGGCTCGCTGCTGCAACAGGCCGCGCGGCGCGCGTTGCTGGGCGCGACAGCCGATCGCGTCATCACCGTGACCACGGAAGCCCATTTCTTTCCCGTCCGCGACCAGCTTGGCGCCGTGGACCCGGCGTTGACCGAGCACATTCTGCTCGAGCCCATGGGGCGCAACACCGCCGCCGCCGTCGCCGTGGCCGCCTTGCGCGCGCGCGACATCGACCCGGACGGCGTGTTGTTCGTCGCGCCCGCCGACCACGTGGTCAAGGACCCGGCGGCGCTCGCCGCGGCGGCCCGGGTGGCGCGCGCGGCGGCGGCCAACCGACTGGTGACGTTCGGCATCGAGGCGACCCGGCCGGAGACCGGCTATGGCTACATACGCACCGGCGAGCCACTGGAGGGTGTCGCCGGCGCGAACGAGGTGGCGCAATTCATCGAAAAGCCGGATCAAGAAACGGCCGAGCGCCTGATCGCGGGCGGCGACGTGTTGTGGAACAGCGGCATGTTCGTGTTTCGCGCCGAGCTTCTGCTCGACGAAATGGCGCGTCATTGCGCCGATATCCTGGACGGCGCGCGCGCCGCCCACGCCACCGCGCGCAACGACTCCGGCGCCGTGCGTTTCGACGCCGACGCCTACCAGCGCATACCGGCGGCGCCGATCGACAAGGCGGTGATGGAACGGTCCGACAAGGTCGCGGTGGTGCCGGTCGATCCGGGCTGGTCGGACGTCGGTTCCTGGCGCAGGCTATGGGAAGTCAGCGACCGCGACGACGATGGCAATGTCGCGATCGGCGATGTGATTCTGAGCGACAGCCGGAACTGCCTGGTCCGCGGCGAAAGCCGGCTGGTGGCCTGCGCCGGCGTCGAAAACGTGGTGGTGACGGAAACCGCCGACGCGGTTCTGGTGGCGGGACTGGACGCGGACGCGGGGATACGCGATATCGTCGAACGATTGCGCGTCGCCGGCCGGCCCGAGGCCGTGCGTCATCTGGCCGAGGACCGGCCGTGGGGCTCGTTCCGCGTGCTCCTGGAAGGCCCGCGCTTCAAGATCAAGGAGATCGTGGTCAAGCCCGGCGGCATACTGAGCCTGCAAAGCCACCGGCGGCGCAGCGAACATTGGGTGGTGGTCGACGGATCGGCGCGGGTCACGCGCGACGACACGGTCGAAATGCTGGGGCCCAACGAATCGAGCTACATCCCGATCGGCGCGCGGCACCGCCTGGAAAACCCGGGCGATACGCCGCTTCGCATCGTCGAGGTGCAGTGCGGCGATTATCTGGGCGAGGACGACATCGAACGTTACGAGGACAGCTATGGCCGCGAGTGAAGCCGCCGACGCGCGACAGGACGACTGGCCGGCGCAAATTCACCGGACCTTCATCGACCACGGTATGCGTCAGATCGCTTACGTGCCCGACTCCGGGCACAAGGACTTGATCACGCTATGCCGGGCGGACAACTGCCTGCGCGCGGTGTCCCTGACGAGCGAGGAAGAGGGCATCGGGCTTTTGTCGGGCGCCTGGCTGGGCGGCCAGAGCGGCGCGCTGTTGATGCAATCCAGCGGGGTCGGCAATTGCGTCAACGCCATCGCGTCGATCACCCGGGCGTGCCAGTTCCCGCTTCTGATGCTGATCACCATGCGCGGCGAATGGGGCGAGGGCAATCCGTGGCAGGTGCCGATGGGACGCGCGGTGGAGCCGGTGCTGGAAGCCCTGGGCGTGCAACTGGCCCGGGTCGAGAAACCCGCGGACGTGCCCGGCGCGGTGTCGGCCATGGCGTCGCTTGCGTTCAAATCCACCGTGCCCGCGGCGGTGATCCTGTCGCAACGCCTGATCGGCGCGAAAAGCTTCCAGGATTGATCGGATGCCAGAGCCCTTGCCAAACCGACGCGACGTGGTGGCCCGGCTGTTGCGCGACCGCGGCCGCATGCTGGTGGTCGCCGGCCTCGGCGGCACCACCTGGGACGTGGCCGCCGCCGGCGACAACGAACTCGACTTCTACTTGTGGGGCGGCATGGGCGGCGCCGCCATGATCGGACTGGGCCTGGCGCTGGCTCAATCCGAGCGGCCGGTGCTCGTCGTCACCGGCGACGGCGAACAATTGATGGGGCTGGGCGCGCTGGCCACCATTGGCGTCGAGGGACCGGCCAATCTGTCGGTGGTGGTGATCGACAACGAGCATTACGGCGAGACCGGCATGCAGCCGACCCATACCGGGCGCGGCGTCGACCTGGCGGCGATCGCCGCGGGCGCCGGATTCGCCGACACCGCGACGATCACCGACCTGGCCGGGGTCGATGCCTTGCGGCCCCGCCTCCACGCCGGCGAAGGGCCATTGTTCGCCACCGTCAAAGTGGACATGACACCCGCGCCGATGGTCCTGCCGTCGCGCGACGGGCCCTGGATCAAACACCGCTTCAGGCGCGCGCTTTTGGGCGACGACGCGGTCTGACGAAGACAACGGGAGGTCACTTATGGATCGGTTTCAGATGTATATCGGCGGCGAGTGGTGCGACTCGGACGCCGGCGAGTGGTTCGAGACCCAGAACCCTTACACCGGCAAGGTCTGGGCCGAAGTGGCGCGTGGTCGCGCCGCCGACGCCGACCGCGCCGCCCAGGCCGCGCATCGCGCCTTCACATCCAGCGATTGGACGAATTTCACGCCGACCCAACGCGGCGCGATCCTGCGCAAGGTCGGCGACCTTCTGACCGAGCGCGCCGAGCACCTGGCCGATTGCGAGGTCCGCGACAACGGCAAGCTCAAGGTCGAGATGCTCGGTCAGCTACGTTACCTGCCGCAGTGGTACTACTACTACGGCGGCCTCGCCGACAAGATCGAGGGCGCGGTCATCCCGACCGACAAGCCGGGCGTGTTCAACTACACCTTGCGCGAGCCGCTGGGCGTGTGCGTCGCCATCACGGCGTGGAACTCGCCGCTGCTGCTGGCGACGTGGAAAATCGCGCCCGCCCTGGCCGCCGGCAACACCATCGTGATCAAGCCGTCGGAATTCACGCCGACCTCGACCTTGGAGTTCGTCAAGGTGTTCGAGGACGCCGGCATGCCGCCCGGCGTGGTCAACGTCGTCACCGGGTTCGGCGTCGAGGCCGGCCAGCCGCTGGTCGAGCACCCGCTGGTCGCCAAGGTGGGTTTCACGGGCTCGGTGTTGACCGGAAGCAAGGTTTACCAGACGGCCGCGAAGGGCATCAAGAAAGTGAGCCTGGAGCTGGGCGGAAAGTCGCCCAATATCGTGTTCGAGGACGCCAATCTCGACAACGCGGTCAAGGGCGCCGTGGCGGGCATCTTCGCCGCCACCGGCCAGACCTGCATCGCCGGCTCGCGGCTTTTGCTTCAGGAGTCGATCCACGACGAATTCGTGGACCGTCTGATCGACTTCGCCAAGACCGCGCGCATGGGCGACCCGATGGACCTGGAGACCCAGGTCGGGCCCGTGACCACGCCGCCCCAATACGAAAAGATCCTGGGTTATATCGACGTGGCCAAGGGCGAGGGCGCCCACTTGGCGCTGGGCGGCGGGCCGGCCAAGCGGCCCGAATGCGGCGACGGCTGGTTCATCGAGCCGACCATTTTCACCGGCGTCGACAACGCCATGCGCATCGCCCAGGAAGAGGTTTTCGGCCCGGTGCTGTCGGTGATCCCGTTCAAGGACGACGAAGACGCCATTCGCATCGGCAATGACGTGACCTTTGGGTTGGCGGCCGGGGTGTGGACCCAGAACCTCAACCGGGCGCACCTCATGGCGAAGCGGCTTCAGGCGGGCACCGTTTGGGTCAACACGTACCGCGCGGTGTCGTTCACCTCGCCGTTCGGCGGCTACAAGAACTCGGGCCTGGGGCGCGAAAGCGGCCAGGACATGATCCTCGACTACATGCAGACCAAGAGCGTGTGGATCGACACCAACGCCGAGTTCCCCAACCCGTTCGCCATGCGGTAACGCCCGGATCAGGCGTCCTTTTTGACCGCGCCCGCGCGCACGACGTTGGCGCGCCGGTGGCGCTTGTGTTTTTGTTCGTACATCACCGTATCGGCGCGATTGAGGAGTTGGCTCACGGTAATCGGCTCGTCCGGGTCGTAGCGCGCGACGCCGATGCTGGCCGAAAGCAGGTAGGCCCGATCGCCGCTCTCGTTGAACGCGGTTATGTGCGCGCGAAGCCGCTCTATCACGCCATCGTCGCGGAATGGCGAACCCTCGCGGACCAGCGCCACGAATTCGTCGCCGCCGAGCCGGCCGATCACGTCGGATTCGCGGAATGTTTCGCGGATCACGTCGCCCAGGTCGACAAGCGCGCGGTCGCCCACGGCATGGCCCAATTTGTCGTTGATCGCCTTCAGGCCGTCCATGTCGATGAACACCAGCAGCAGCGGCAGCTTCTCGCGGTGCGCCAGCTTGAGCTGCTGATCGGCCAGGGTGAGGAAGCCGCGCCGGTTGGTCAGGCCGGTGAGCTCGTCGCGCACCGCCATCATCCTGAGCTCCTCGCGCAAATGTACCCGTTCGGTGACATCGGCGCCGATGCAAGCGACATTGGCCAGTTCGCCTTCATGGTCGTAGCGATTGGCCGAATTCCATTCGATGGTCAGCGATTCGCCGCTCTTGCCCTTCATGTCCATTTCGAATTCGGCGATATCGCCGGCCTTTAGCGCGGCGCGCACGCGCGGGATCTGCTCGCTTCGTTCTCTGTCCGTCAGCATTTCCCACCAGTCGCGGCCGATCAATTCGCCGGGCGCGTAGCCGGTGATCGCCTCGACGGCGTCGTTGACGAACAAGGTCTCGCCGTCGCCGGTCAATTCGCACACGATCACGGGCAGGCGATTGACGAGGTCGCGGTAGCGCGCCTCCGACGTGCGCAGGGCAACCTCCGCCGCCCGCCGCCGCGCCGCCTCGTCGTGCAGCAACAAGGCGTGCCGTATCGAATTCTCGAGATGCTCCGCGCTCAACCCATGCTTGACCAGGTAGTCGGCCGCCCCGACCTTCATGGCTTCGACCGCCACCGCCTCGTCGCCATGGCCGGTGAGCATGATGAACGGGTTTTCGTAGCCGCCGTCCCGCGCGTGCCGCAGCATGTCGAGGCCGTTTTCCGAGCCAAGTTCGTAATCGCACAAACAAATGTCGTACGCGACGCTGCCCAGCATGGACCGCGCCGCCTCGACCGAATTCGCGTGATCGATATCGTGGCTCCAGGCGCTTTTACGTTCCTTGAGCAGGGCGCGAAACAAGACGACGTCGTCGGGGTCGTCCTCGACCAGAAGCACGCGAACGGACCGTTCCGCGACCATCGCCTCAGTGACTCGTCAGACGCGCCTGGGCGAACCAGAAGCGGTCCACCGCGCGCATCATTTCGACCCATCCGCGATAATCGCGCGGCTTGACCAGATAGCTGTTGGCGCCGCGGTCATAGCTGTCCGCGACATCGACCGGATCGGACGATGTCGAGAGCACCACCACCGGGATCCGGCGCAACCTGGGGTCCGATTTGATTTCCTTGAGCGCCTCGCGCCCGTCCTTGCCTGGCATGTTGAGGTCCATAAGAATCAGATCGGGCCGGGGCGCCGCGCCCCGCGACGCAAAGCCCGCGCGGCCATGCAAATAATCCATCAGTTCGTCGCCGTCCGCCACCCGGTGCAAATCGTGATTTATATTTGCATCGTTCAGAGCGTCCGTGGCGATGAACACATCGTCGCGGTCGTCCTCCGCCAAAAGGATCACGAATTTCCGGGGGCCTGCCCCCCGCGCGTTACTCATCGGCGGCGTCGGCCCGCTCCGTCCGCGGCCGCGTTGCCGGCAGGGTGATCACGAACGTGCTGCCCTCGCCCACCACGCTGGTCACGCGGATATCGCCGCCGTGGCGGACGGCGATCTTTTTGCAGATGGCCAGCCCCATGCCGGTACCCTCATATGCCCCCACGCCGTGCAGCCGCCGGAACGGCTGAAAGATGCGGTCGGTGAATTTTTCCTTGAAACCGATGCCATTGTCGCTGACCGAGATATCGATCGTGTCCGCGCCGTCTTGGCGGGCCGAAACCGAGACCACCGGGCTCTGGTCCGGCCGATGAAACTTAAGACCGTTGCCAATCAGGTTCAGCAAAAGCTGGTGCATCTGAACCCGGTCCGCATCGATCGTCGGCAGCGTATCGACCTCGACCCTGCCCCCTTCGCGCCCGATGCGGTCGTCCAGGTCCGACACCACGTCGGCGGCGACCGCGTTCAGATCGGTCGGCTCGAACGGTTTCGCCTGGCTGGTGACGCGCGCGTAACGCATCAGGTCGCTGGTCAGTTCCAGCATGCGCGCCGACGCGTTGCACATGCGATCGACGTAGTCCCGGCCACGTTCGTCAAGCGCGTCCCCGTAATCGGTTTTCAGCCGGCCGCCGAAGGCAACCACCTTGCGTAGCGGCTCCTGCAGGTCGTGCCCGGCGATCATGGCGAACTGGTCGAGTTCGTCGTTGGAGCGCTCGAGCTCGGCGTTCTTGTCGTCGAGCTCCTTGTAGAGCGCCCACATCGCCTTGTTGGTCTCCTCGATCTGGCGTTTGAGTTCGGCGTTCGCCTGCTCGAGTGAGTCCGCCTCGTCGCCGCGTTCGTTGCCGTCCATTACCCTTCTTTACCGCCGCCGCGTCGCCTTGCCTCGCCAGAGGCGATCAGAACTCGCCTTCGACCCGGTCGCCATTCGGATAGATCACGATACCGTGGCCGCTACGCTTGCCGTCGACAAAATTGCCCTCGAAACGCGTGCCATCGGCATAGTGGAAAATGCCGGGGCCGTTCTGCAGGCCCTTGGCGAATTCGCCTTCGTAGCGGTCGCCGTTTTCATAGGTGAAAACGCCCTTGCCATGCATTTTGTCGTCCTCGAACCGGCCCTTGTAGTTGTTGCCGCTGGCGAAAGAATACGTGCCCTCGCCGTGGCGTCGCCCCTGGTCGAAGGCGCCCTCGTAGCGGTCGCCATTGGCCAGGGTCAGCGTGCCGGCGCCGTGCCACCGGCCGGCTTTGTAGCCGCCCTCGTATACGTGACCGCTGGCAAAGGTGAAAGTGCCGGCGCCGTCCATTTCCCCATCGGCGAAGTCGCCCTCGTAGCGGTCGCCGCGGGCATAGGTGAAGATGCCCTTGCCGTGGCGCTTGCCGTCCGTGAATTGGCCTTCGTAGCTGTCGCCGTTGGCGAACGTGAAGGTGCCGCCGCCATGCATCTGGCCGGCCTTGAAGCCGCCCACGTAGCGGTCGCCATTGGCAAAGGCAAGAGTTCCCTGGCCCTCGCGTTGGCCGTTCGCGAACTGACCTTCGTAGCTGTCGCCGTTGGCGAATACCAGCGTCGCCTGGCCATGCATCTCTCCGTCCACGAAGGCGCCGTCGTAAGCGTCGCCATTGGCGTAGGTAAAGACGCCCTCGCCGTGCATTTTGCCGTTCTTCAGGCCACCCTCGTAGCGGCTGCCGCTGGCAAACTCGATCACGCCGCTTTTCAAGGTGGCCAGACCGTCGGCGGCGGCGGGCTCCGGTGCCGCCGAAACGTCCTCGTCCTGCGCCCGGACCGCGTTCGCCAAGCCCAGCGCGACCAAGGCACCCACCCCCGCGGCGGCGGCCATGCCCCGGATTTGCGGCATCCCGATTTTTATGTTCACCAAAACATCCTCCCTATCGGCCCTGTCGGCATGCGCCGGGCGTCACAGTCGCCACTGGCGGGTGTGCTCGGAAAACGCCCGGTCCCGCCAGGCGCCGCGAACATCGGCGACCAATCCGCCCGCGACAAGCTTGGCCTCAATGTCCTCCGCCGCCCAGGCGGCATAATCGTCGTGGGCCACCGTCAATACCACCGCGCCATAACCGTCGCCCGGCGTTTCGGTCAACGCAAACCCGTATTCCGCCTCGACCTCGGCGGGGTCGGCCATCGGATCGTGCAGATCCACGTCGATTCCGAACGACCCGATCTCGCGAACCACGTCGGCGCTTCCCGAATTACGAATGTCGCGCACATTCTCCTTGAAAGTGATGCCCAGCACCAGCACCCGCTTGGGTAAATCGTAGCGAATCACCTGGCGGACCACCTCGGCGCCGACATATCGGCCCATATTGTCGTTGATCCGCCGCCCGGCAAGGATCACCTCGGGGTGGTAGCCGTGTTGTTCCGCCAGAAATGTCAAATAGTAAGGATCGACGCCAATGCAGTGGCCGCCGACCAGCCCGGGCTGGAAGGGGAGGAAATTCCACTTGGTGCGGGCGGTTTCCAGCACCGCGGCGGTGTCCAGGTCCAAGAGGTGGAAAATCATCGACAGTTCGTTGACGAAGGCGATGTTGAGGTCGCGCTGGGCGTTTTCGATCACTTTGGCGGCCTCGGCGGTGCGAATGTCGACGGCCTTGAATACCGGACCGATGGACTCGTAAAGCGACGCGAGGGCGTCACACACCGCCGCCGTCTGGCCGGCGACGACCTTGGTGATTCGGCCCAGTTTGTGTTCCGGGTCGCCCGGGTTGATCCGCTCGGGAGAATAGCCGAGGAAAAAGTCCCGCCCCGCGACCAGACCGGATTCCTGTTCCAGAATGGGACCGCAGAAGCCTTCGACAGTGCCCGGATAGACCGTCGATTCAAGCACCACGACCGCCCCGGGGGCCAGGGCCGCGCCGACCACGCGGCACGCCGCGGTCACCGCGGATAGGTCCGGTTTCTTGGCCTTGTCCACCGGCGTCGGAACCGTGATCAAGTAGGCGTCCAATCCCGCCAGCGCCGCCGCGTCGGTCGTGAACGCGATATCGACCCGGCCCAGATCGTCATCGGCCACCTCGCCGGAATGGTCATGGCCCCCGGTCAACGCGGCCACGCGCGATTCGGAGATATCGTAGCCGACCACGTCGAATTCGCGCGCCAGCGCCACCGCCAGCGGCAGGCCCACATAGCCAAGGCCAAGCACGCCCACCCGTTCAATCTTCATGCGCTGGCTTCATAGGTTGGTCCGTTCGGTATTGCCTCGGGCGCCCGTCGGCGTCGCGGAGTCTGGCTTGGCGGATAACAGCCGGCTATTCTAGTCGTCAAGCAACCGTCGTCCAAGTGCGTCACCGGCGCCGCCGCTTGCCCAGGGAGACCCGCCGTGGCGATCAAATCACTGATTCGGACCATTCCCGACTATCCCAAGCCGGGGATCATGTTCCGCGATATCACAACCTTGGTTGGCGATGCCAGCGGGTTTCGGGTGGCGATCGACGAACTGGTCGCGCGCTACGATGGCCACGCCGTGGACAAGGTGGTCGCCATCGAGGCGCGCGGCTTCATCATCGGCGCGCCGATCGCCCACCAGCTGCGCGTGGGTTTCGTGCCGATTCGCAAAAAAGGAAAACTGCCGGGCGACACCATCGAACACCATTACGATTTGGAATACGGCACCGACACCGTGGAAATCCACAACGACGCCATCGCGGCGGGCGAGAAGGTGTTGCTGGTGGACGACCTGATCGCCACCGGCGGCACGGCGGAAGCCGCGATCCGCCTGATCGAGAAGTCGGGCGGCGAGATCGTCGAATGTTGCTTCCTTGTGGACCTGCCCGATGTCGGCGGACGCGGCCGGCTGGAGCGCCTGGGCTATCCGGTGTTCGCCTTGTGCGAATTCGAAGGCGATTGAGCGGGCCCGGACGTACGCCATGGAGGTTACCGCCACCGCGATTCCCGACGTCAAGATCGTAACGCCCCGGCGGCATGGCGATTCGCGCGGTTTTTTCACGGAGACCTATAACCGCCGATCGTGGGCCGATCACGGCCTCGATTTCGACTTCGCGCAGGATAACCTGAGCCTTTCGGCGACGGTGGGCACGGTGCGCGGGCTGCATTTCCAGACCCCGCCGCATGCCCAGGCCAAGCTCGTTTCCGTCATTCATGGCGCGGCGCTGGACGTGGCCGTCGATATCCGCGCGGGATCGCCGACCTTCGGCCGCCATGTCGCGGTTACGCTCAGCGCCGAAGACGGCCGCCAGTTATTGATCCCGGTAGGGTTCGCCCATGGTTTCTGCACGTTGCGGCCC
>SMVB01447715.1_pt1 | contig 10049 bp, 7 predicted proteins | sample 2456461 | NCBI WGS metagenome assembly SMVB01 (sample SAMN11095934, study PRJNA526329) | marine sediment metagenome | biome: Marine sediment; feature: Surficial sediment; material: Deep marine sediment; isolation source: Hadal surficial sediment | place: Pacific Ocean | collected 2014-05 | depth 0-1...
CGCCCTGAACCCGCCTGCCCCCACACAGAGCGACGCGACGCAAGCCATCATCCGCGCGCAAAATCTGTGCCGCCGCTACCCGATGGGTGACACCATCGTGCATGCGCTGCGCGGGGTCGATCTGACCATCCGCCGGGGCGAATACGTGGCGATCATGGGTCCATCGGGCTCCGGGAAATCGACGCTGATGAACGTCATTGGCTGTCTCGACACGCCCGACGACGGCAGCTACGAACTGAACGGCCGGCTGGTATCGAACATGGGCGACCGCCAGCTTGCCCAGGTTCGCAACGAGGAAATCGGCTTCGTCTTCCAGACCTTCAACCTGCTGAACCGCACGACTGCCCGGCATAACGTCGAGATGCCACTGATCTACGCGGGCGTTCGCCGCAAGCAACGTGAGCAGCGCGCGACCGACGTGCTCAATCGCGTCGGCCTGACGGATCGCATGCACCACAAACCCACGGAACTGTCCGGTGGACAACGACAACGTGTCGCCATAGCCAGAGCGCTGGTCACGTCACCGAGCATCCTGCTGGCCGACGAGCCGACCGGCAATCTCGACTCGGGCACGGCGCGCGAGATCATGGCGCTGTTTGACGAACTCCACGAGGCGGGTCATACCATCGTGCTCGTAACCCATGATGCAAACGTAGCCAATCACGCGGACCGCATCGTCCGCCTGCTCGACGGATTCGTCGAATCGGACCAGCCTAATCAGGACAAAGTATGAAGCGCAGCTTGTTAATGATCATCGTCATCGCCGGCCTGAGCGGTTGTGAGCAACCGGAAGAAGTCTTGATCTACGAGAGCGCACCGGTCGTGCGTCGCGACATCGTCGTCGCCGTCGAGGCGGCCGGCACCATCGAACCGTTTGTGACGGTCGAGGTCAAGTCGAAAGCATCGGGTGAAATCCTCAGTATCAAGGGCGAGACCGGCGACATCATCGAACGGCGACAACTGCTCGTGCAGATCGATAAACGCTCGCCGACCAATCAGCTCGCACAGGCCGATGCCGAGCTCGAAGCAGCGCAGGCACGCCAGGGTATCGCCGCGGCCCAGTCGAAGCGGGCGAAAACGCTGTTCGAATCAGGCACCTTCAACGAGGTCGACTACGAGCAGACGGTCCTCGAATATGCCAACGCGAAGGCCGATGTCATTCGCTCGGAAGTCGCCGTCGAGAATGCGCGTATCGCGCTCGACGACACCGACGTACGCGCGCCGATTACCGGTACAATCATCGAGAGACTGGTCGAAACCGGCCAGGTCATCTCCTCGCCGACGCAGGATGTCGGCGGCGGCACGGCGCTGCTGACCATGGCCGACCTGACCTCGGTCCAGGTCAAGGCGCTCGTCGACGAGACGGATATCGGCAAGGTCCGCCCCGGCCAGCCGGTTACGGTTGAGATCACCGCCTATCCGAACCAGCCGTTCGACGGTGAAGTCGCAAAAATCGAGCCAAAAGCCGTCGACGATCAAACCGTGACGACATTCTCGGTACTGATCGTCCTGGATAACAGCAATGGCCTGCTGCGGCCGGGCATGAATGCCGATATCGAGATTCGTATCGCCGAACGACGCGACGTGATCGCCGTGCCGACCGCCGCGCTGCGCGTCGACAAAGACATCGACGTGTCCAGTCAACTGGTCGGCCTGACGCGCGAAGTTGTGACCGGGCAACTGCGTGCGGGCCGCGAAGACCAGCAGACGAGTAACGCGTCCCGAGCCGGCAATCCGGCCGGTTACCAGTTCAGCAGCCGCTACTGGGTGTTCGTCGACGGGCCTTCCGGCCCGCGTGCGGTCAACGTCGTGGCGGGCCTGACCGACATGGACTACAGCGAGGTCCTGTCCGGCCTCAACGAAGGCGACCGCGTCCTGATGCTGCCAAGTTCCGGTCTGATTCGCTCGCAACAACGCTTCCAGGCACAGATGCGCAAGTTCATGGGCATGCCGGGCATGAATAGCTCCAAAGAAAACGGCAAAAGCAAAGACTAAGGGCAAATAAGCAAGCTTTGCAGGAACAGCCAGTGTGCCCGCTCCCACAACAGCACTCCTGCGAACCGCACTCTCGAATATTACAGCGCGAGTTCGATTGCGCGCGTCAGCGTCGACAGGTCTTGCGCCTCGATCACGTAGGGCGGCATCAGATAAATCAGCGACCCGAACGGGCGGATCCAGACGCCGGCATCGACAAATCGCCTTTGCGCTGCGGCCACGTTCACGGGCTCACGCGTCTCGACAACGCCGATCGCACCGAGCACGCGCACGTCGCGGACGTTCGGGTGATCGGCGTACACCGCCAGTTCGTCGCGCAGCTGGGCCTCGATGCGCGCAACCCGTTGCTGCCACGGGCTGGCCAGTAACAACTCGATGCTGCGGCAGGCGACGCTGACGGCCAGCGGGTTGGCCATGAAGGTCGGCCCGTGCATCAGAACCCCGCCGTCGGTCGAGATGCCGTGGGCGACCCGTTCGCTGGTCAGCGTCGCGGCCAGACTCAGGTAGCCCCCGGTCAGCGCCTTGCCGAGACACAGTATGTCCGGCTCGACGCCGGCGTGTTCGCACGCGAACAGCGTGCCGGTACGGCCGAAACCGGTCGCAATCTCGTCGGCAATCAGCAGCACATCGGCCTGACGACACAAATCGGCGACCTCGCCCAGGTAATCGGCCGAATAAAACCACATGCCACCGGCAGCCTGCACGACAGGCTCCAGAATCACGGCCGCGATCTCATCCCGATGACGCTGCAGCCGGGCCGAGAACGATTCGATCTCCGCGGCCGCCGGTGCCTCACCGAACCGCGCGGTCGGCCGGTCGACAAACAGGTGCTGCGGCAGCACGGCGCGAAACTGCTCGTGCATGCCGCTGACCGGGTCACATACCGCCATCGCACCGAACGTATCGCCATGATAGCCGCCGCGAATCGTCAGCAACCGGTTCTTCCGAGGATGACCGTTCGCAAACCAGTACTGGATTGCCATCTTGATCGCGACTTCCACCGCCACGGAACCCGAATCCGAGAAGAACACATGGCGCAGGGACGCCGGCGTCAGGGAGATGAGATGTTGAGCCAGGCGCACCGCCGGCGCGTGGGTCAGGCCACCGAACATGACATGCGACATCTTCGCAAGCTGCTCCGTCACCGCAGCGTTGAGTTCCGGCACGTTGTAGCCGTGGATTGCACACCACCAGGATGACATGCCGTCGATCAACTCGCGGCCGTCGTCGAGCCGCAGCCGCACACCACTGGCCGAGGCCACCGGGTAAACCGGCAGCGGATCGGTCATCGACGTATACGGATGCCAGATATGCTGCTTGTCGAATTCAATCATCGATCAGTCTTGCGAACTGCAGATGTCCGGCGACGTCGTCCGGCCCGCTGCCCGGTACCAGATGCGGTACGCGGCCGAGGCATGGCGCCGACAGTCGCCGGTGCAGGGTGTCGATGTTCGCATCGAGCCCGGACATCTCCGGCTCGACACAGTTCGCAACCCAGCCGGCCAGTTCGAGCCCGACGTTACCAATTGCCGCAGCCGTCAGCAACGCATGGTTCAGACAACCGAGCCGCATGCCAACCACCAGTATCACCGGCAGGCCGAGCACGCGGCAAAAGTCCGCGAACGTTTCCTCATCGTTCAGCGGCACCAACCAGCCGCCGGCCCCTTCGATGACCACCAGGTCGACGTCAGCCGTTAACAGGGTCCGGCAATGCGCGGCCAGTGCGCTGACGCGGACCTCGACCCCCTCTTCGGCCGCGGCGATATGCGGCGCGATCGGACGCTGCAACAGGACCGGGTTGACGGCGGCATAATCGACGTCGAGTGTCGCCGCGTTCTGCAGGACGATCGCATCGGCATTGTAAGGGTTGCCATCGTGCTCGCCGTCCACGCCCGCGGCGACCGGTTTGATCCCGAGCGTACGCAATCCGGCGCGCGCACCCGCGGCCAGCAGGGCCCCGGCAACCCACGTCTTACCGACGCCGGTATCCGTACCCGTCACGAAAAACACCCGACCGGCGTAGCACTCCGGCATCAACAGCCCTCCGCCACGGTCTCGCGGACCTCGGCCAGAGCTGCCAGCAGCCGATCGACGTCCGCTTCGCTGTGGCCGGCCGTCAACGTGATGCGCAGCCGCGCCGTGCCGGCCGGCACGGTCGGTGGCCGAATGGCCGTAATCAGCACGCCGCGGGCCTCGAGTGCCTGGCTCAGGGCGACGGCATGGCCGGACTCGCCGACGACGAGCGGCTGAATCGGCGTGTCCGACGGCAGCAGATCCCAGCCGATCCGTTCCGCACCGGAACGAAAGCGCCGGATCAAGGCCTGCAGGTGAGTGCGACGCCATTCCTCATCGGCGATGATCTCCAGACTCTTCAGGGTTGCAACCGCAACGGCCGAAGGCAGCGCCGTAGTGTAGATATAGTTCCGCGCGCGCTGAATCAGGAACTCGATCAACGCTTCGTCACCCGCCACGAACGCACCGAAAGTACCGACGGCCTTGCCGAGCGTCGCCATCAGAACCGGGACATCGGCCAGGCCGTAGCGCGCCGGGTCGACGAGCCCGCAACCGCGCGGGCCGTGTACGCCGAAGCCGTGCGCATCGTCGATCATGACCCATGCGTCGTGGCGCCGACCGGCCGACACGAGTTCGTCAAGCGGGGCCTGGTCTCCGTCCATGCTGAACGTGCCGTCACTGACGATCAGCGTGCGGTGTGACGCCTGCGCAGCCAACCCCTGCTCGAGATCGCCGATATTCGCGTGTTCATACCAGTGGAACGCAGCGCGACTGACCCAGCCCCCGTCGAGCAGCGATGCATGATTCAGTCGATCCTCGAATACCCGGTCATGGGCACCGACCAGCGCGTTGATGGTGCCAAGATTGGCCGCGTATCCGTTCGAAAACAAAAGAGCGCGTGGCCGGCCGGTGAAATCCGCCAGCGCCTCCTCGAGTTCGTGATGCGCCGCCGTGTGTCCGCAGACGAGATGTGACGCCCCCGCGCCGACACCCCAGCGATCGACACCGGCCTTGAATGCATCCCTGATGCGTTCATCGTTGGCCAGACCGAGGTAATCGTTGCTGCAGAAATTCAGCACGTGTCCGCCGCCGATCGCGACCTCAGGCGCGAGGGCACTGTCGATGACCCGTCGACGCCGGTACATCCCGCGCTGCTTGAGTCGCGCGAGTTGATCCGGAATGTCATCAAATGCGGACATTGCGTGGTTCCATGCAAACAGGCCGGCCTGATCGCGACCAATGTATGAGCGGCCCGTAGTGTAACCCGGGGCGCGTAGAAAATTGGGCTATGCTGTCGAGCATCCGGGCCACGCGCGATCCCGGCTCACTTGAATCACAGGGGAGGCACGGCAGGATGCTGCGCTGGCAAATTGGTGATGTCCACATCACCCGCATCGTCGAGACGGAAGACACCTCGATGCCCGCCGAGGTCATGGTGCCCGAAGCCACGCCCGGGAATGTCCTGCCGATCGAGTGGCTGCAGCCGCATTTCATTGATGAGGCAGGGCGTCTGAAGTCGGCGATTTATTCGCTGCTGGTCGAGACACAGGGCAAACGGCTGGTTATCGACACCTGCCTGGGCAACGACAAGCCGCGCATTGTGCCGGACTGGAACCGGCGCCAGGGTGCTTTTCTCGAGGAAATCGCGGCCGCGGGCTTCCCACGGGAGTCGGTCGACTATGTCGCCTGCACACACCTGCATCCCGACCACGTCGGCTGGAACACGATGTGGGTCGATGACGAATGGCAACCGACCTTTCCGAACGCACGCTATCTGTTCAGTGAGAAAGACTGGGAATGGCTGGACAACGCACCCGTGACACCGCTCGGAGATTTTTGCGGCGACTCGGTTCGGCCGATTTTCGCGGCCGGGCTCGCCGACCTGATCGTGCCCGATCACCGCATCACCGACGAGGTCTGGCTCGAGTCAACGCCGGGCCACTCCCCCGGACACGTCTGCGTGCGCATCACATCCGGCGGCGAACACGCGGTGGTCACGGGTGACCTGATTCACCATCCATGCCAGATGGTGCATCCGGAATGGTGCAGCCCGTTTGATTTCGACTCGCAGCAAGCGCTTACGACACGCGAACGGTTTCTCGATGAATTCGCCGATGAACCGGTGCTGATCATCGGCTCGCACTTCGCCAGACCGACGGCCGGGCGAATCGTTCGGGACGGAGATGTTTATCGCTTCGAGGTATGAACGCCTCCATGGCAATTGCCGCCGGTCGAATGACAGTTAAAGTATTACGTCAACTGCAAAACAATATTCACCTGATTGTCCCGGTTCGTGCGCCAGTTCGTGTATGCCGGCAGCGCGATGCTTTAGAATGCGCGCCATTAAAATAAAAAAAGCCCGGGAAGGCGGAACGTTCGCAAGCGTTTTCCTGGCCATGGCCCTGGCCATTATGTTCCCTCCATTCTCGTTCGCCGATTCACCCGTATGGATTCTCTATCACGAGCCACTGGTGCTGCTGGCCGATCCGACTCACGATGTCCCGCCTGACGAGGCCTCGATCAACGGCCTGCGCTTCGACGCATTTGGCCGGCGTTTCGAGATCGAACTGACCGAGCCGATCCGGCGCAGTTCGATAGCAGACGTCGAATTCATTACGGGCGCCCTGGCGGGCACTCCGGGCTCGTGGGTCAGGCTGACCCGGCACATCGACACGCAGCGGGGCGACGAGCTACGCGGTATGATCCACGACCGGACCGACACCTATGTCATCGAGCCGCGCGCCGCGAATCCGGCGCAATTAATCGGTCAAGACCCGCTCGACGACTCCATCAACATCATTTATCGACTCGCCGACGCGCTCGTCACACCGGGCCTCCTGTCCTGCCCGACACACGGCGGCACCACCGGCGGCGAACCGGTGAGCGCGAAGCTCGCGTTCGCCGAGTTGACTGCCGAACTCGGCGCGAACTCGGCGCTGCAAGCCGATGGCGCCGATGACGTGGCCCGGGTCGGGGTGGTCACGGATGCCTCGTTTCGCGCCTCGCAGAGCGAGGACTCAGGTTTCGTCGTAGCTTCGCTATTCGCGGTCGCCGATGGCATCTTCACCGCGCAGCTCGATGTCAATATTGACCCGGTCGATATCTTCGACGCGCCGGATGGAATCGACAGTCCGATGAGTACGGCGCGCGACGGGCAGAACTTGCTCAACGAACTCAGCGCCTGGCGCCTGCAAAATCACACGCAATACGCCATTACCCACCTGATAACGAATCGACAATTGCAAAATGACAGCGGCGCAGCGATTGCCGGCATCAGTTTCCTCGGCTCACCCGGTCAAACCGGAGTATGCGACGACCGCACCAGTGTGTCGATCAGTGAGTGGATCGGCAGCCTGACGAGTCTGGTGATCGCACACGAGATCGGCCATAACTTTGGTGCGCCACACGATGGCGAGCCATCCGGCGATCCGGACAGACCGAATGCCTGCATCGGCACGCCGTCGGGCCAGTTCCTGATGTCGGCAAGACTGAAAAGCGCGAACAGCGATCAATTCAGTGACTGCAGTATCGAGCAAATGCGGCCGGTCATCGCCGCCGCTGCCTGCCTGCGCCCGGTCTCGGCCACTGCTGTCGTCACCGACAACAGTGGTGGCGGTGGCGGCGGTGGCGGCGGCGCAATGCACTGGATCAGTCTGCTTACGTTGCTCATGGTCGGCACCCTGCGTCGCCGCTCGTGCACGCGCAACTCCCGACCCGGGCACTGACAAGCTGCCACGGCGTGCGCCGAGCACGCACCGCACCCACCGCCGGGCTGCGTCCGGCCCGGCGCCTGTCGGTCACGTCATCGGTCGTTTTGCCAAATGCGGATCGCCCGTGAGATATTGGGCGCATTGATTCACGTCGTCGGAAAGGCCACGGGTTATGCGCATCCTGACTGCCGTCGTGCTTGCCACCGCACTGCTGAGCCCGGTTGCCGGCCCGGCAACCGAGTACCGCGTCGAACAGCTGGTGCCGGACACGCCGCTGCACGGCGCGAACGGTATGCACTTCGCGGCAGACGGCAAGCTGATCGGCGGCAGCATGATGGGCGGGACCATATTCAGCCTCGACACGCAGACCGGCGCGCTCGAAACCCTGGTCCCCTCCCCGCTCGGCATCGCCGATGATCTGGCGATCGGCCCGGACGGGCAAATCGTCTGGACAAGCATGCCGATGGGCATCGTGCATGGCTACCGCCCGGGAGAGAAGGTGCGCAAGCTGGCCACCGGCCTGCGGCTGATCAATTCGATTTATTTCAACCCGGAGGGTCGCCTGTTCGCGGCGCAGGTCACAGAAGACCTCGGCAATCTGTATGAAATTGACCCGGCCGGCGAGCTGCCGCCACGCGTTGTCATTGCTGACCTGGCGGGCCTGAACGGCTTCGAAATCACCGCGGACAACATCCTGTATGGCCCGCTGATGAATGCCGGCAAGGTCATCCGGATCGATCTCGACACCCTCGAAATCACCGATGTCGCCGATGGCTTCACGCAGCCGGTCGCCGTGAACCTGGACTCGCACGGCTATCTGTACGTCATCGACATCGTGACCGGCGAACTGACGCGCATCGACCCCGACAACGGCAAGCAACGGTTGATCGCGCAACTGACACCCCCGATCGACAATATTGTCATCAGCGAGGACGACCTGATCTACGTGTCAGCCCCGTGCCATAACGGCATCCAGGAAATTAACCCCGAGACCGGCGCCGTGCGCCAGATCGCCGCCGGATCCATCGGCCTGCCGGGCGCCGGCGTGATCACCCGGCACAACGGGCGCGAGACGCTGGTGATTCCGGGCATGTTCTGCCAGAACCTGATCGACACGGAAACCGGTGAGGTCACTCTGCTACCCCGTCGCGGCAAGGTCATCTGGTCCTCGTGGCTCGACTGGCGAAACGATGTCATCGTGTTATCCAGCTTCGCATTCGGCCAGTTGCAATGGCTCGATGCCGTCACCGGCGAGCCATTTCGCACCCTCCCTGGCTTTGAAAATCCGTACGCAGTCCGGATCATGGATGATGGCAGCGTACTCGTCGCGGAGTATGGTTCGGGGCGTATTTTGCGCCTGACCGAACCATTCGACGGCACGTCGGAGGTCGTGGCGGATGGACTGGAAGGGCCGCTCGGTTTCACGCTGACAGACTCGAACCGACTCATCGTCACTGAAGCTGCCGGCGGCCGCATCACGGCGATCGACCTCGACGACGGCTCCCGCACCCTGATTCGAGACGGCCTGGATCAACCGGAAGGCATCGCGATGCGCGCAGACGGGCGGCTGATCGTCGCCGAGGTTGGCCGGCGACGCATCATCGCAATCGACCCGCAGTCGGCTGAACTGGATGTCATAGCCGATCACCTGCCGATCGGCATGCCGCCGATCATGGGCCCGCCGAAAACTTTTCTGCCGACCGGCGTACTCGTGGGCAACGGTGGCATCATCTACATCACGACCGACATCGATCACAACGTGCTGAAAATCACTCCGGTCGACTGACACGATCGCGGCTAAAGCCGCTCCCACAGAACCTGTACGCGGTGACGTGGGAGCGGCTTTTGTGGGAGCGGCTTCAGCCGCGATTCCCCGACTGATGTAAATGGGCCAACCCTGCCTCCCCCTTGTGGGAGCGGCTTCAGCCGCGATTCCCCGGCTTATGTAAATCACGGCATGACGCAGTTCCGATAATGTGAACACGGTTTTGTTTTGCCGCGCTGAATATTGCTATGCTGACCGCCTGAATAACCATACGCACCCGCACTGCTCCAACCACAAAAAACATCCGCGAGCAGCGCGCGCGAGAAGAGCCCGCAAGAACGGCTCAAAAACAACTCAGGCCCATATTCGACGGAGACACGCATGCCCGATTTCCGAACGTTCAAACTGATTTCCCTGGCAATTGCCGTTATCACCCTGGCCGCCTGCGGCGGTGGTGGTGGTGGCGGCGGTGTCGTCGCTGCTGGTGGTGGCGGCGGAGATGGCGGCGCTAACCCCGCACCGGCCACGCAGACATTGATCACGGTCGGCAACGCGCCGGCCATCGC
>SMVB01045939.1_pt1 | contig 10045 bp, 5 predicted proteins | sample 2456461 | NCBI WGS metagenome assembly SMVB01 (sample SAMN11095934, study PRJNA526329) | marine sediment metagenome | biome: Marine sediment; feature: Surficial sediment; material: Deep marine sediment; isolation source: Hadal surficial sediment | place: Pacific Ocean | collected 2014-05 | depth 0-1...
GAGCCAAAAACATCAGAAAGCTTTGGTGCAGATTTGGCTGCAGATATTCGAGAGAAAGCAGGAAACCCATTAAAGTCGGGTTGGGAGAGAGCCACATCTATGTTAGACCCAGGTGTTGAACATGAGACACACCAAATAGCAATACTATTGGCACCAAGTGACAAAGTATATTCAGGTACACTCAATTATGATGCATCTGAAAATATTCAACTCATCACACTACATGGTCCATTAGCAAATGGTGAAGACAAAGGACAAGCAATTTGGACTCCAGACGGTGAAACAAAGTTTGCATTAACATTTGTTGATCCAGATAACGCAAAAGGCAAATGGGAATTTGCCGGAAATGCTTTAGCAGTACACACAATGAATACAGAACCATTCACAGTTGATTACAAAGTAGACTATACTGAAAAACGAATGTCGGATACAGTAATGACAAGTACAAGCATGTCAATGCTAGATCCAGGTGTTGGTCATGAATCACATCAAATTGCAATACTTCTTGCACCATCAAGTGATGTGTATTCAGGAATTCTTTCATACTCTGCTTCTGAAAAGATTCAACTAGTGACACTTAGAGGACCAGTTGGAGCTGATGAAAAACCAGCAAAGACTTGGACTCCAGACGGTGAGACAATATTTGAATTGACATTTGTTGATCCAGATAATGCAATGGGTTCATGGGAATTCTCAGGTAATGCTTTAGCTGTTCACACAATGCACACAAACCAATTTACTGTCAGTTATTCTATCAGTGCAACTGCAACTGCAGGAGAAACTGTAGAACTTGAAGAAGAAGAAGTCATGATGGAAGAAGAAACCATGATGGAAGAATCAGCAGGGCCAACAACAATCCATGTTGAAATTCCAGTAGGAACTTCAGTTCCAGGATGTGAACCTGATTCATGCTACTCACCAGCAAAAATCACAATTAATGCTGGAGATACAGTACATTGGATGAATGTAGACACAGGAGCACATACAGTAACTGGCGGAAGCGCATCAACTGGTCCATCTGGAGTATTTGATAGCAGTCTAGTCATGGCTGATGCAACATATGAATTCAAATTTGATGATGCAGGTAGCTACGATTACTACTGTATGGTTCATCCATGGATGACTGGTAGTGTTACAGTGAACTAACCAAAAAAAATTTCCTTTTTTCTTATTTTATCTGATTTTTTTGGATGGTTCTATTGTATGCCACCCCAAATCTATGGGTTTCATCTCGTGCATGTTGTAAAATTTTCAAAGATGACTGATTTTTTGGAATTAGAATAGGATTTTTATTTTTTGGAATATAGACTTCTTCATTTTCTTTGGCCAAGGAAATACACGGAAGTTTCAATCCAAGAGATTCTAAAGATTTCATAGCTGCGTTTAGTTGACCTTTACCACCATCAATTAGTATCAGATCAGGAAGTTCAGAATGCTCTTCCAGTAATCTATAATATCTTCTTTTTATGATTTCCCCAATCATTGCAAAATCATCTCGTCCAGTTACTGTTTTAATTTTGAATTTTCTATATCCTGATTTGTGTGGTTTACCATCTACAAATCTAGACATTGAACCCACAGCAAAGTCAGTACCGTGATTTGAAATATCAAAACATTCAATGATATTAGGAATTACAGGTAGATTTAGAATTTCTTTTAATTCAACTAATCCAGGTTCGCCTCCTTTTGAATGAATTAATTCAATATTTTTTAAGATCAAATTTATAATATCTTTTTTCTGTCCTTTATTTGGAGCCAAGATTTTCACAGTAAATCCAGATTGTTCTGAAAGTAATGACTCCAATAATTTTTGATTATTAGGAAGCATATTAACTAGAATGAATTTGGGAATTTTATGTGTAGAATAATACTGATAAAGAAAGTTTGAAAAAGAATTATCTCCAACTAGATCAAAAAAGAATTTATCGCTATCTCGAATCACACCATTAATCATTCTAAAATTCATCACTGTAGCAGTTTGTTCTTTGATGCCAATGCCAAAATACTCCTCATCAGAATTTTTAACATATTCCATTTTTTGCCTAGTTTGAAGACTACCAAGTCTAATCAGAGTATCTCGTATGTCTTTTGCACGCTCAAATTGTTGAATTTCTGCTGCCTGATGCATTTCTTCTTCTAGTTTTTTTGTAAAAATTTTGGTTTGATTTTTACCTTTGAGAACTTCTTCTAATGCAGAGACATGTTTTGGATAACTTTCTTGTGCATCTTTGAATTCACATGGACCTTCACAATTTCCTAAATGATATTCCAGACATACTTTTTTTGGAAGAGTTTTACAAATTCTTATTTGAAATGTTTTTCTTAATGTACCAATTGTAAGTAATTTTGAGCTACCTTGAGTGAATGGACCAAAAGTTTTTCCTTTGCCTAAAAATTTTCCATTCCTAGTTCTTCTTGTTACTAATAGTCTGGGATATTTTTCATCAGAGATTCGAAGATATGTGTATCTTTGTTGATCTTTTAGTTCAATATTGAATCTTGGACGATATTTTTTGATCATATTTGATTCTAAGAGAAAAGCTTCACTCTCATTATCAGTCAAAATAAATTCAATATTTGAGATATTTTCCACTAATTTCTGAGTCTTGTAATTTTGGTTTTTTAGAAAATAAGATCGTACTCTATTTTTTAGATTCTTTGCTTTTCCAATATAGATAATTTTTTGATCAGAATCTTTCATCAAATAGATTCCCGGATTAGTGGGAATTGTAATTTTTGAAATCTGAAAAGTCATTTTTTTAACAATTTTTTCAAATACTTTCCTGTATAGCTTCCTGGAGCCTTTGCAACATCTTGTGGAGTTCCAACAGACACAACTCGACCGCCTTCATCACCACCTTCAGGCCCAAGATCAATTAACCAATCAGAATTTTTTATTACATCCATGTTGTGTTCGATTACTATTACGGTATTTCCCAAATTTACTAATCTATTAAGTACATCTAATAATTTTTGAACATCTGCAAAATGCAAGCCAGTAGTAGGCTCATCTAAGATGTATAGTGTCTTTCCAGTATCTCGTTTTGATAACTCAGACGCAAGTTTTACTCTTTGAGCTTCTCCACCAGATAGAGTAGTTGAGGACTGTCCAAGTTTGATGTAACCTAATCCAACATCATAAACTGTTTGTAATTTTCGTTTAATAGATGGAATATTCTCAAAGAAATTCAATGCTTCATAAACAGTCATGTTTAAAATATCAGCGATATTTTTACCCTTGAATAATACAGATAATGTTTCAGAGTTGTATCTTTTTCCTTTACATTCATCACATTTTACATACACATCTGATAGAAATTGCATTTCAATTTGTTTTACACCATCACCGTCACATGCAAAACATCGTCCATCAGCTACATTAAATGAAAATTGTCCAGGAGCATATCCACGTTCTTTTGATAATTCAGTATTTGCATAAAGTTCTCGAATTGGAGTAAATGCACCAATGTATGTTGCAGGATTTGAGCGTGGAGTTCTACCTATTGGGGATTGATCAATTGCAATTACTTTATCAATATTTTCTAAACCGATAATCTCTTTGTGATTTCCAGGTCTCACATTTGATTTGTAAAAATGATTTTCTAGTGTTTTAAGTAAGACATCATTAATCAATGTAGACTTTCCAGAACCTGAAACACCAGTTACTGCTACAAAAAGACCTAGTGGAATTTCAACATCAATTTCTTTTAGATTGTTTTCTGATGCTTTAGTAATAAATAATGAACCAGAACGATTACGAATTTTGTTTTGTAAATGTATCACAGATTTTTTCTGGAGGTAATCACCTGTAACGGATTTATGGCCATTCAGGATTTTATCTACTGTTCCCTCAAAAACTATATTTCCACCATGAACACCAGCTCCTGGACCCAAATCAATTAGCCAGTCTGAATTTCGTATAATCTCTTCGTCATGCTCTACAATAATTACAGTATTTCCAAGATTTCGTAGTTTTGTTAGCGTTTTAATGAGTCTTTCATTATCACGTTGATGTAATCCAATTGTAGGTTCATCAAGAACATACAAAACGCCAGTTAGATTTGAACCAATTTGGGTTGCCAATCTGATTCGTTGAGATTCCCCACCAGATAGAGTGGAACTTGACCGGTTTAATGTAAGATAGTTTAGTCCAACATTAGTTAAAAATTCTAATCGTCCTTTAATCTCTTTGAGGATATCTCTTGCAATATATTGTTCATTTTCAGTTAATTTCAAAGTAGAGAAAAAATCATAACAATGATCAATTGATAGATCACAAACATCAATGATTCCTTTATCATTTATTTTAACTGCAAGGGATTCTGGTTTTAGTTTTTTACCATTGCATGCATTACAAGGAGTATCTCGCATGAATTGCTTTAACCACTCACGTTTTGATTCAGACTCAGTTTCCATAAAGACACGTTGTAAGTTTGCAAGCACGCCTTCAAATGCATTAGTATGTTGCCAAGATGAATCACCAGATTTTGAACTATATTTAAAATCAATTAAATCATCTGTTCCATGTAATATAATTTTGAGATGTTTTGATTTTATTTTTTCAATTGGAGTCATTAAATCAAAACCAAATTTCTTTCCAACAGATCTTAATGCTTGTTTTCTAAATGATGAAAACCGTCCACTCCATGGAACAATAGCACCATCTAAGATTGATTTGGTCTTATCAGGAATCACTAAATCAGAGTCAAACTCCATCTTTACACCCAATCCATTACATGTTTTACACATACCAAATGGAGAGTTAAATGAAAAAGTTCTAGGTTCTAAATCACCTATAGTTAATCCACAATAAGGACATGCATTGTTTTGTGAGAAAATTTTTTCTGTTTTTTCAAATGTAATCATTACATCTCCCTTTGATGCTTTTATTGCAGTCTGAATTGCCTCAAATAGTCTAGACTTTTCAGATTTGTCAGTTTTGATTCTATCAACTACAATCTCAATATTGTGCCATTTTTGCCGGTCTAATGGAGGAATATCTTCATCTAGGCTCAGAATTTCACCATTTAGGCGTATTCTAGAGTACCCATCTTTTTTGATTTGTTCAAATAATTTCTCATAAGTTCCCTTTTTTCTCTGAATAATAGGAGATAAGATCAGAATTTTTTTTCCTTTAAAATCTTTGAGAACAGAATCACAAATTGTTTCAATAGATTGAGTAGAAATTTTTCGCTTGCAATTCGTACAAAAAGGAATTCCAATTCTTGCAAAAAGTAATCTCATGTAATCAAAAATTTCAGTAGTAGTACCCACAGTAGAGCGTGGATTTTTGTTTGTGGTTTTTTGTTGAATAGAAATTGCAGGAGACAAACCTTCAATAGAATCAACATCAGGTTTATCCATCATTTCTAAAAATTGACGTGCATATGCAGATAATGATTCAACATACCTTCTCTGGCCTTCAGCATAAATAGTATCAAAAGCTAAAGTTGATTTTCCAGAACCAGACAAACCACTGATAACAACTAGTTTATTTTTTGGAATATCAACATCTATATTTTTTAGATTATGATGTCGTGCTCCACGAATCTTTAGTTTATTTTCTTGCATTTTTGAATTGAACCTCCTTTTCTAGTCTTTTTATTCTATCTCTGCATTCTATTGCCCGCTCAAAGTCTAAATCCTCAGAATATTTTTTCATTTGTGCTTCCAAATCAATAATATCACGGGTGAGGTCATAAGTTGATTTTAGTTTTGATTCATCTAATATTGTTTCTTGTTCTGGAACTGATTTCATAATTGTTGTAGGGGTGATATTATGTTCTTGATTATATTGCATTTGTTTTTTCCTTCGACGAGTAGTTTCATCTATTGCATTTTTCATTGATTGTGTAACATTATCAGCATACATGATCACAGTTCCATGTACATTTCTTGAAGCACGACCAAATGTTTGAATTAGACTTGTAAAGTTTCTCAAAAATCCCTCCTTATCAGCATCCAAAATTACTACCAATGAGACTTCAGGAATATCCAATCCTTCTCGCAAAAGATTAATTCCAACAAGAACATCAAAGTCTCCCAAACGTAATTGCCTGATTATTTCGGTTCTTTGTAATCCGTCAATTTCTGAATGCATGTAACGTACTCTAACTTGTTTTTTTGATAGATATTCAGCCAAATCTTCGGCCATTCTTTTGGTTAGTGTAGTAACTAAAACACGCTCAGAATTTTCCACTCTTTTGTTGATTTCCATGATTAAATCATCCAGTTGCCCTTTGGTGGGCCTAATCGTAACTGTAGGATCAAGTAAACCAGTAGGTCTTACTAGTTGTTCTGCAATTTTTGAAGATATTTTTCGCTCATACTCAGAAGGAGTAGCAGAGACAAATATTGTATTTTTAATGTACTCTTCAAACTCTTCGAATTTTAATGGACGATTATCATATGCACTTGGAAGTCTAAATCCATAAGTGACTAGTTCTTTTTTTCTTGAATAATCACCTTTGTACATTCCATGAAGTTGTGGCAGGGATACATGAGATTCATCAATTACTAAAAGATAATCATCTCCAAAAAAATCCATCAAACAAAATGCTTTTTCTCCAGCCTTTCTCCCATCAAAATGCCTGGAATAATTTTCAATTCCAGAACAATAACCTAATTCTTGAATCATTTCTAAATCATATTTTGTTCGCATCTCAAGTCTTTGATTTTCTAATTCATTTAATTCAGGTAAACGTTTTTTCAATTCTTCTTTTATAGATTTAATAGCTTTTTCTCTAACATCTTTAGCAATTAGATAATGTTTTGCAGGAAATATTTTAATCTGTGAAATTTTCTTTTTTTCTTTTAGTGATATGTGATCAAGAATAGTAATTTTTTCTACTTCATCACCAAACAGAGAAATTCTAACTAAATCTTCAGAATATGCAGGAGTAACATCAATTGTATCACCTTTAACTCGAAAGTTTCCAGGTGCAACTTCAGTATCATTTCGCTCATATCTAGCATCAATAAATTTTCGAATGATTTCATTTCGTTTAATTTCATCACCAGTGTTAATTATTATTGATAAATCATCCCAATCTCGAGGATTTCCAAGGGAATAGATGCAAGAAACTGTTGATATGATTATCGTAGGCTCTCCTGAAAGAAGCATTGCAGTAGCCTCTAGTCTTAATTTTTCAATTTTCTCATTGATTTGAGTTTCTTTTTCAATATAGGTATCTGTTTGAGGTAGATAGCTTTCTGGTTGATAATAGTCATAGTATGAAACAAAATATCCAACATTATTTTTTGGAAAAAATTGTTTTAATTCTGAATAAAGCTGTGCTGCAAGAGTTTTGTTATGAGATATTATCAAAGTATTTTTTCCAGTTCTGGCGATAACATTTGCAACTGAAAAGGTCTTACCGCTTCCTGTGACTCCAAGTAAAGTTTGAACAGTTCCTTTTTTCACACCTTCAACTAGTGCATCAATTGCTTGTGGTTGATCTCCGCTAGGTTCAAAATCAGATGTTAACTCAAATTGCGATATTTGTTTCAATAGATAAGATCCTCAAAAACTGAACTTATAGCTAACGTTTGTCAAGTAAAAACCAGAGGTCAAATCTAATTTTAATCACAGTTACATTTTGAGTCATATTTTGGATTACAAATCTCACAATCTAATAGACATTTGTCGACTGGCCAATATTCACAAACTTGTTTTTTTTGGTTTTTATTCATCCAATTATCTAGTTACAGCTAGATTGGACTCATAGATAACAAATACAGAGTAAAATCAAGAAAATACATTATAATTTAAACAATAGATTCCATCATTTTTTGTATAAAAGGTATGGATTGTGTCAATTGTGGGAAAATATTTTTTGGAGATAATAGAAAATTTTGCTCCATGCAGTGCTTTAAAGAACACAGTGATGATTTGAAAAAAGGTAACCAGCCAAGCGACAAAAAACATTCCACATCATACTAAAATGAAGAATAATTTTCAATGAAATCTAACTAACATTACCAAATAGGTTCATCAATCATTCGTAATCCATCATCAGTTACTTCAAAACCCATAATTTTCAGAGTTTGTTTTGATGATGGAGAATTTTTTTCCAAAATCTTTTGTGCTAAATCCATTCTATCTGCAGAATTCATGTCTTGACCGATTTTGTATTTACCATGTATTGTTTGTGGAATTATTTTGATCACAGTAACAGCATCCAAAACTCTCATGTCAGATTTAATCGGGTCATATTGTCCCTCTGGTTGATATTTTCCCATTAATCCATTAAGTGCAAGTGTTTTTTCTGTTCTATCAGTAATAAATGAAGCAATTCCTTTGATTACAACACTAATGTACAAAGTATCTGCCAAAGATGCATCAGTAGGATCCTCAAAATAAGAAGGTAAAAATTCTAGTTCTCTATCTACTTCAAAACCTACTTTGTTGTTACGAGAAATGTTATTCAATTTTTCACCTTTGGTGTGAGAATGTATATAGATTGTATCATTTAAAAAAACAAAATTCATTGGAATTATTTGGGGAAAACCATTTTCATCAATGCTTGAAATTCTTCCAACATGTTCTTCTTTAAGAAAATCTTTAATTTTTTCAAATGAATTAATTTTTAAGATTCCGACTAGTTGCACATCTAAATTATAAAAAATCATTTTATAAATCAAGAGTGTAAATACTCAAAATACAAGCAAGTATATGCAAAAATATACAAAAACTATAAGAAAATAGTATAAATCAAAAAATAATTCTAATTTTCTTCATCTAGTTCTTTTGCCAGTGCTTTAATTTCTAAAATTCTGCATTCCAATTCTGTGCATTCATTTTTTAATTCTATACTCATAGTCAATTATTACAAAAATAATCAAAAAGGAAGAACATTCTAAAATTTGACTTAACTCATTCAAACTTTCTATTAATGAAAACTGATAAAATACAGGAATATTTCAAGACAATTTATGCATGAAATAGACAAAGAATATGAAAAGACAACAAACCAAGTTTTAGATATTCTAGAAAAATGGGGTTCTGATTCAAGATTCATCTGGTTTAGAGAATTACATAGAATTACAGATATTGACAAAGGGTTACTTCGAAATATTCTCAATGAATTAAAAAAATCAAAAGAAGTCAAAGATATGCATGGGACAAATAATCGAATATTTTTCTGTCTCAAAAAATACTATATCAAATGCAGAGATGTAGAATATAGATTCAAAGGAAAAGAAATCATGTTAAGGGATGGAAGTAAGACAAAAATTATTCAAGGTGAAACAAAATCAAAAGAGCGTACAAGAAAAAGATTGGCAAAGCAACGAAATAAACGTAAAGTAAAATTATTTACAAAAGCAAAAAACAGAAGACCGCACAAATCATAAATTAAAAAGAATTTTCAGTTTGTCTTCTAACAAGATTTGATTCTGCACGTTTGAGTTTTGCAGATTCAGAAACATCTTCAGCCAAATCATATAACTGATGAAGTTCTAGATTTGGAGTTAATTCATCTTCCTTCTCAGATTCTAAATCAAATTCAAGATTTGCCAAGATTTCAACATTTTCTTCTAAAATATCAAGACATTTTTTTACTGCCTCTGGAATATCGTCCATCATATCTTCTATAAACAAGTAAAGTAAATGATTTTCTGTATGTAATATAATAGAACGTCTTATTGTTTGGCTATTTCTCTGAGTTTTGGCATTACATGAGTTGCAAATTTATCAATAGAGCCAAAGTAATTCTTCCCCCAGAATCTAATTACAAAGTGATTAACACCAGCTTTCATGAATTTCTCAAATATTGGAATTATATCTTCAGGAGTGCCAATTGCAGTTGAAGAACGAGCAACATCATCAGGCATCTTAGTTGCAGCTTCTCTCATCTTTACAATCCAAGTTTGATCAGACATTGAATATTCTGTAAAGTATTTGACAAAATCAAATCCTTCAATTTCTTTTAATCCGTGAACTCTCAAGATTTCAGGCTTGAACAAACTTACTTTGACTGCTTCTTTCATTTTTGCCCAAGATTCTTCTGCATCTTCAGAAAAGTACACATCAATATCAAGTGCA
>SMVB01136823.1_pt1 | contig 10045 bp, 4 predicted proteins | sample 2456461 | NCBI WGS metagenome assembly SMVB01 (sample SAMN11095934, study PRJNA526329) | marine sediment metagenome | biome: Marine sediment; feature: Surficial sediment; material: Deep marine sediment; isolation source: Hadal surficial sediment | place: Pacific Ocean | collected 2014-05 | depth 0-1...
GAAATGACTGTCCACAACAGGTTGACATATTCCGATAGTATCGTTGTTTCATGCATGGCTTGTCGGCTTTTAACCGAACCACTTCATCAACAAGCCAACCTATGTAGTAATGCGGAGATGGTTGTTTTATTAAGGCTCTTTCAGTAAATTTTGTAGTCCGATCTTTTACAAACATTTTTCCAAGAATTTTGCCGAGAGACTAAGAAAGTAGAAAAAGGTTTTTATAATTGCTATCCTAAGAGCTCGAATAGGGATTTTTATGATGGCCATGCTAACCTCTAAAAATTCTACGCTCTCCATTCCCTCTCTTGACTCTCCCGTCATAGTTACGTGGTCCACCTTAATCGGGTTGGTAATAGCCTTTAGTCTGTTTCTGTTCACGCCCGTGTGGAGTGTATCTGTCGAGGAAAAATCTGGTGCCCAATGGCTTACGCAAGGCGAGAGTCTGGCACAACAAGGAAATTTTGCGGAAGCGGTTCAAAGTTTCACCCAAGCGACTCACCAATTTGAAGCAAATGGAAATTCCCGGCAGCAGGGGCACGCTCTTCTTAGGCTTGCTCATGCGCTTACCCAACTCGGCCATTACGATCATGCCCGCTTAGTCTTGGAAGTTGCAATAGAATTTGAGCGAAAGATCGGAGATGTAGCTTCAACCAGTTTAGCCATGGGGCAACTCGGTAATGTCTTGTTGGCTTTGGGGAAAAAATCTGAAGGATTAACGCTGTTGCGGGAAAGCTTGGCGCTGGCCAGACAAGAGAACCAACCATTACTGACTGCTGGCATTCTCAATGATTTGGGAAATGCTTTGGCGGCTCAGCATAGCTATGACGAGGCTTTCGGGGCCTACACGGAATCTCATATTTTAGCCGAGAATGAAGGGGGCCATTCCTTAGCTGTTCGAACTCTTATTAATTCTGGGTTTGTGGCTCTACGCCAACAGTCTTACTCCGATGCTATGGAACGTTTTCATAGCGCCCGGCATCAACTGCAATCCGTACCCGATTCGCACGACAAAGCCCATGCCTTATTAAGCATTGGCAAAGGGTATTCCGATTTACTGCAACATATCCCCACCCAACAGAACGCTCTTGCCGTGCAGTCCGCGAAAACTTTTCGCCACGCCGCCTCCCTGTCCGTCTCCCTCGACGATTGGCGGACTGAATCGTATGGGTGGGGGTTTTTAGGTCAACTCTATGCGCAGGAAGGCCGGTGGAATGAAGCTTTGGAATTAACACGGCGAGCTCTTCTGGCTAGCCAACGTGGACATGCCCCTGAATCGTTATATCGATGGGAGTGGCAAATGGGGCGTATCCTTCATAAATTGGGGGAACAAGATAAAGCCATTCTTTCCTATCAACGTGCGATTTATACCCTCCAACCGATTAAACGAGAAATCTCATTTGGATTACAAGAACCTACTTCGTTTCGTCAAACCATCGGCCCTTTGTTCTTTGAGCTTGCCGATCTCCTGCTCAAACAAGTAGAAGCCACTCCAGATCAAAAAGAACAGCAAGCGATACTTTATCGGATACGGAACACCATTGAAGGATTTAAGGCGGCCGAGCTTCAAGATTACTTCAAGGATGACTGTGTTGAGGCTACCCAAAAACGCATCCAGGCCATCGATAAAATTTCAAAAACAACCGCGATCATTTACCCGATCATTTTCCCAACACGGATCGAACTTTTGGTCAGCTTGGGGGAGACGATTAAGCGGTTAACCATTCAGGTTTCCGAATCGGAATTCACGCAATCCATCCGTTCCTTTCGTCGCTTACTCGAAAAACGAACGACCCGGCAATATCTTCCTCATGCTCAATCTCTCTACAATCTGCTCATACGACCAATGGAGCCGTTACTTGAAGAGTTTCACATTGACACCCTAGTCTTCGTACCGGATGGACCTTTACGAACTATTCCTATGAGTTCGTTGCATGATGGACAACGATTTTTGATCGAAAGTTACGCTGTAGCCACCACTCCGGGCTTGACCCTGACTGACGCCGAACCGATCAATCGGAAAGATATTCGACTCCTCTCTGTCGGCCTGACAAAACCCGTCCATGGCTTTCCCTCTTTGCCCAATGTGGGAGACGAGATTAAGGAGCTTCAGGTTTTATATGGGGGCGAAGTGCTTCTCGATGAACAATTTGTGATCCCTCAAATGGAAAAAATAATGAAGAAGGAACAATTCTCGATTGTTCATATTGCGTCACATGGCCAATTCGAATCGAAAGTAGAAAATTCTTTCTTGCTAGCTTTTGATGGAAAAATCACGATGAATCGGCTGGATGAGCTCATAGGCTTGTTCCAATTTCGAGACTCCCCATTAGACCTCCTCGTTTTGAGTGCCTGCGAAACGGCGGCAGGTGACGATCAGGCTGCATTAGGATTAGCAGGTGTCGCTATTAAAGCTGGGGCCCGCAGTGCTCTCGCCACCTTATGGTTTATTAATGATAAAGCCTCTTCAGATATTGTCATCGCTTTCTACAAAGAACTGACAAGCCCTAACACTTCCAAAGCCCAGGCCTTACGTCACGCACAACTAGAACTCATTGCCCATCCAGTCTACCAACATCCCAGTTATTGGGCTCCCTTTCTCATCATTAATAACTGGTTGTAACCTTTCCTCCTTCATTTTTCACTCCTAGCATTTTTTGTTGGCCTGTGCCATAGCTCCTCACAAAAATACGACTACATCGTTTACAAAATATGTACGCTGTTTACATTTTCGTAGCAAACATTCCTAGCCCTCAGTGTTCCGTAAGAATATATTTGCATTTATTTTTGATTGCCTCATCCTTCTTCTAACATTTTTCTTGTGCTCATCAAGACCTAACCCGGACGAGCCGGAACCAAACAAGGAGGACGCTCGGGAGGCGGGAGGCGTCAAGCGGGAGGCGAGAAGAAAAGAACCAGATGAAGATATGGACGAATGCCCATTTCCAAAAAATTGGATGTATTCAGAATGGCCTTCATCCCCCTGTGATAGGCAAGGCTTTTGAAGCATCACCAAAAAGATCTTTGCAGAAAAACACGTAATGTTTACCCTAAGAGACTCATGGGATGAATTCTCTGAATCCTCGCTTCCCCCGCACTGCACAAAAATCCTTTTAACTCAGCAACATTTCCATTGCCAGGTGGCTTCTTGGGAATAGAGGTAGGCTGGGAAGGAATAGACGGATCCCTCCTCTCTGTCTGATTCTCCTCAAACAGTTTTCCACCCCAACATATATTTGGCTCAAATACAATTATTTTTCAGGCATTTGGATTGCATGTTCAGCAGAAAAAAGCAGAAGGAATTTTTGACGACTTATCAAAAAAGCCAGGAGGATTTATGGAATGGGAGGTAGTTTACACTAGCATTCTGACGACATTTTGGTTCACCCTTCTTATCTTGGTTGTAGCCGGTTGGATTTTCTTAAAAAACGATCAATAAGTATGTTTCTCGTAGAACCGAAACCCATAATCCTAAAAGCGGCAGTTGAGCGCGAAAAAGCTGTGCAAGCAATTGATGTGCAGAAGGAATGGCCAAATTGCGTGCTCACCTGTTGGATGATGAGTCAATTTTTCACACTTACAAGGTTGTACAGACTTTCGTGATCCAACTGCTGTTTTTAGGATAATTCAAGGAAGAACAAATGTGCATCTCAAATCCTTTCTGCCTAGGCCGTAACTTGATAGCGTTTGATCTTTTTTATTAAACCCTGCCGGCTCAAACCCAAACGTTTTGCCGTTTGTACCTGATTATGACGACAAACCAGCAAGGCCTCTTCGATCATCCGACGTTCAAGTTCTTCGACAGCTTGAGGAAGAGTTCGGAACCCCGAGGCCGATACACCTTGTTCCGATGTTCGACGAATGCCCTCCTCTAAATCTTCTTCAGAGATAGTTGTCCGCCGCACCATGACCACTAATCGCTTCACTTCATTTTCAAGCTGTCGGACATTACCCGGCCACGAATAGGCTGTGAGTCTTCGCAGGGCAGAAACAGAAAACTTCTTTAATTCTCTTTCCATTTGCCGACAATATTTGTGCAAAAAGTAATGGGCCAACACCGGGATATCATCTGGAATTTCCCGAAGAGAGGGAGTTCGGATAGGAACGACATTAAGCCGATAAAACAAATCTTCCCTGAAAATCTTTTTCTTAATGGCCTCTTCTAAATTGGCATTCGTCGCGGCTAAAACCCGCACATCAAGGGGAACACTCACCTGCTCACCGACACGCTCAATCGTTCGCTCCTGAAGAACCCGAAGGATTTTCGCTTGTGCCCCGAGGCTTAAATCGCCAATCTCATCCAGAAAAATCGAGCCGCCATTGGCTTGTTCAAATTTTCCTATTCTAGCCTCTACACCGGTGGCGACCCCTTTCTTGATCCCAAACAACTCACTTTCCACCAAAGTTTCCGGCAAGGCGGCACAATTCAAGGCAACAAAGGGCTTTCGGGATCGAGGACTATTGTAATGAATGGCTTTGGCAACCAGCTCCTTGCCGGAACCGTTTTCACCAGTAATAAGTACATCGACAGAGCTTTCACGGATCTGGTCAATCAGACGCACCAGTCCCTGCATGCGAGGACTATTCCCTATGAGATTTTGCGTCGCAAAGCGACCCTCCACTTCTTTCCACAAATGTTTATTCTCTTCTTCCAATTGTTGCTGTTGGAACCGTAATTGTTCTACCAATCGAGCCCGTCCCAATGGCACGACCACTTGAGCTCCCAATGCAACCGCCACTCGCTCATCCTTTGAGGTAAAATCCCCCCCACGTTTATTCACAGCCTCAAATACTCCAATCAGATCTCCTCCAGGATGAAGAAGGGGTACAGCTAATAACGACCTGGTTCGATGCTTGGTTTTGGCATCAATTCCGGCATAAAACCGTTGGTCATGTTGCGCATTGGTCACATTAATCACTTCGCCACTGTCAACACACGATCCAGCAATGCCTAACCGAGCATCAAGACGTAGTAGTTGCCCCTCTATCTTCACTGGAGACCATAGCTCACAACGCTCGCGGTCATAAAATAAAATCGCGATCCCCTCAGCATTTAACAGACGACTCCCTTCTTTGCTCACCAACGCAATAAGCCGACTAAGATCATGTTCCTCATTGATGCGAAGGCGCAAATCCTGGGACAAATCTGTATCCATGACCATTCCTCCTCATACTTTTGTTCTATATAAATGTTGATGGTCAGACACGAGGTGAGACAATGTACTATAGGCTTGGCTTATATTGAAGAATGCACCGCAAAAACTCCGCAATCTCACCACCATGTAAACTTTTTTACTATACTGTTAACAATGCAGTCAAGGCATTAAACCAAGACAACCTAAGAGACCGCCCATTCGTCAATTAAAATTGGGATAAACAAATGAAGAGAGGAAGAATGCTTCCGTTCAAAGATAATTTTCTTTGTTTCCCAGGAGCTGGCCTTTTCGCAGGCATCATGAAATGAACAGCCATGTGGCGTAAAATTGTCCCCAATAACCACGACAAGTATTCAAGAAGGCAATGAGATTATACGGCTCCTTATTTCTGAGTGGGAAAGCTGGGCGTAGATAGCACTTCTCCTGATCTTGGTGGCTCGCCTTTTTTAACCCGTGTAAAACCTTTCCGGGTCATACATCTCTCTGCCTCTAAACTACTCGTATCCGCCTGTGGAGTAATCCCTCGATTTGGGATTGGAGGCGGCTGGACAGTGAGCATCTGACAGTCACCATAGGCTTGGCGTGCCTCTTCAGCTGTAGCCCCCTCTTTCATCCATTCCATCTGCGCACAAGCCAAAAACAAAAGAGCAATTCCCACACACATCATTCCTTGACGAACCCACATAGGACATTCCTCCTTTTTCTTCATTTCTCCTTGAACTCTGATTACTCACAGCTCCCTAACACCCACATAAATAAGACCGTTCCCTGATTCGTGTTACTCCCCTTACCGTTACTAGCACAATCCCCCCTACCAAAGAAACGGATAGGCCAATACTCCCATCAACTCCAAGTAGACACAGGGAGATGAAATCCTTCCCTACATTCCCAGACCTCACTTAATATGTGTAAACTTACCATTCACTATGACTACGATATAAGCATATTCTTTTTCTTAGTCCGTTTCACACAACCCTCACTTACCTCTTTGCCGCCACTCCTTTCATCCTAAGGGCTCGCGAAATAATAACTCCCCAGAATTCGAGCCCAGATTTGGGCCAGATTGAGCCGATCTGATGGAGCAAAACCGCAGGCGTAGCAAAGCCCACGTTGAGGATTTTACGAGTGAAGATCGGCTCAAGGTGGCCTGAAGATGGGAGGCGAAAATGGGAAGTTATTGTTTCGCGAGCCCTAAGACCTTGAAATTATGAATGTATTGTTTCATGAAGAGTTGCGCATCGCTCACGGAAGAAATTGGCATCCTAAATGCCCATTAAAAGAAATATGAATCGAACAGCCAATTCACCAAGGAGGGACAGATCATGAAACGCCACATTCACACATCAGAAAAGAAGCATTTTATAACCACCACTTCCGTATTCATGAGCGCATGGCTGGTTATGATGGGCTGCTCCCATCGCCTCCTGGTTGAACCCATCGCTGGAGATTCCCAGCAAGATTCGTCACAGCAAGTGGTGGCCTACTGTGAAGCCGAAACAACTTCAACCCTTATGGACAAAATTAAGTTCATCAAAGATTCCAGCGACACATTTGCCAATATGGGAAAGAAAGCTGGCACCACATCTGACCTGATCACAAATAGCGATGACGACACTGGCGCTAATATTGGAGAGTCGGTGGGCACGATACTCGGCTTGGGGCTTGGCATAAAAGCCATCTATGATGAAAATAGCCGAGAGGAACATCAGATGAAACAATGTCTTCACGAACGAGGCTATCAGGTTAAGAGGGTGGGGTGAAATCGTGGCTCTTTATTCCCCTTTAAATGAGACGGTCTCGGATCACCCCGAGGCCGCCTCAGGAAGCAATCTTCTTCCTTTCTCTATTCTACACGCTCTTTCTGTAGGGAGGGTCATGCCGACCTCAAGCTGCGGCGTAAGCGATAGAGGTTTCTATAATGTACTCAAGCTTGCCAAACATTGGTAGCGTCCTACCATTTCCCCATGGTCAATCGCGATTAGGTAGACACCCAAGTGCTAGCTGTTCAAATGAACCTCCCGCCATAAACATCACGAAATAAAATTCTCCCATACAGGTCTGATGTCCCGCCAAAGTTAAAAATTGCAGTGGATTGACGCAGATCCCAGCGGCACGCCCCCTGCCAGCAAGGGCGCCATCGCGGCGTCCCTTTCATGCCCCAACGTCTCGTTGGGCCCGTAGGCCAGCGAACCCACATGAATAGATTGCGGCTCGGTGCCGGAACTCCCTATTTCCGGGTTGGGAAAACTCAGGGGACTGGGCAAGCGTCCTCCTGGTACTTGAGGAATCCCTGCCACATCCGTGACCACGAAGCTACTAAATTGTCCACCTTTTTGAGCTGCACATTTTGCGGAATACATGGATGCAACATTGACGGGAGTCTCAGGTAAGGGCGCAATAGTGCCACTTAACACTTTGATGGGAGCTTGAAGATCCACGGATCCGCTGATGCCTAGGGCCGAAGAAGCATCAAGGGTACTGAATGGATCCACGAGAATGGTACCATCGGCAATCAGGGAAATATTCCCTCCTTGACCAGCAAAGGCATTCGCCAGAATTTGACTCTTTTTCAGAATGATAGCTTTCGGATCGATACTGATGTTTCCTCCCACCGTCGAGGCGCCCCCGCCTACAGAAGCGATGATTTGACTCTCCGTCAATTGAATGATTTCTGGGGCACTCAGTTTGATATTGCCTCCATCCGCCTGCGTGGCTAAGGCGATAATCGCACTCTTGGTAAGCTGTATATCCTGGCCCGCCCCTATGAAAATATCCCCAGCGTCCCCCGATCCGGTGGTCTGCACGGTTACAAGTGCCTGGTCCGTCAGGAGCACGTCCCTCCCTGCCCGAATGGTTACATTGCCGCCCGCTGCCTGAATGGATTCAGAGGTCACGCGGCTATTGCTCATCGAGAAATTATTATTCGTATTCAGCGTGATTGTCCCTGCATCGCCGGTTCCGGAACTTGCCGCAGAAATGGTCGCCCCAGCATCCATGGTCATTTGTCCAGCCTGCACAGTGATAAGGCCGCCTGTTCCACTTGCCTGGGCATCAGTGAAGAGGCCGCTGTTGGTGCCTGACAGAGCAACGGTGCCGGTGGCGTTCACCGTCACGGTCCCTCCCTTACCCGAACCACGCGTCGTCGCGGAGAAAATCCCCCCATTCTGAAGGGTGACCGTACCTGCGTTAATAGTAATGTCCCCTCCGTTTCCAGTCACATCTCCGGCACCTTGGACGGTGGCAAAGAGACCTACATCCACTGCCAGGGGAACACGGAGAATGCCGTTGTCAGGAATGGGGGTTGATCCGATACCCCCTTGGAATTCCTGATCGCCAAGCCTGAGCGTCCAACCCTCCAAGGTGCCTACGTTGTCTGTGTTCCGATCACGGATGTTCAAGGTCCAGGTCCCGGAGGCATCTTCCCCAAATAACTGCCCAAGCGGTTCCCGGGGTCGAAACGTCCCGGTGAAGGGGGACGTTCCGGAGGTGATGTCTTTTGTAGCCCGGTCATCCAGGTTCGTGTCAGTGAAGTTGTCACCACTGCCACCGACTCGCGAAAAAAGCGCAACACGCGTACCTGAAGGACTATCAAGTTGAACTGTGAGGTCGCCATCGTTTGGATGCAGAATGTCGAGCGTCACGATCATATCGGCAAAGGGTGGGATGGTCTCCGCAGTAATACTCGACCCATCCCCATCCAGCAGAACGCTATTGGCCTGCACGGTAATCTTTCCTCCTTTGCCCGAGCCGCTGGTGCTCGTGCTCACGGTTCCGCCATTCTGCAGAACCACTGAACCCTGGGCGCTAAGGCTAATGGCTCCCGCACTGCCTTTTCCACCGGTCTTGGCCGACACGGAAGCGTCGTCTCGCACGAAAATATCTCTAGCTGTGACGGTGATGTTTCCACCTTGGCCATTGCCCCGTGGTGCATCGGAGGTTAATCGGGTGCTCGATCCGGCAAGCGTGACCGTTTCCGTCGCATGAATATCCACCACACCGCCCTTCCCTCCGCTTGTCGTACTGCTGTCAATCTGTGCCCCGGCAAGAACCGTGACATTTTTCGCAGTGATCTGGATGTCCCCGGCATCGCCAGCCTTATTCCCGCCGCCATCACCGCCGCCGCCACTGCCGCCGCCATCTCCGCCACCCCCGCTGCCGCCGCCATCTCCACCACCCCCGCTGCCGCCGCCATTTCCACCACCCCCGCTGCTGCCGCCATCTCCACCACCCCCGCTGCCATCTCCGCCGCCACCGCCTGAACCACTGCTTTGGGTTTTGGCGAAAATGCCGCTGCGGGTTTGCCCATCGTTACTTAGACCAGAAACCGTCACATCACCCGTAGACATCACGATGATGCTCCCGGCATTACCAGCTCCTCTGGTGCTGGTTTCAATGCGGGCACCGCTCTGCAAGGTCAGATTCCCTATTTCAACATCGATATTCCCGGCACTACCACCTGCAGAGGTGAGAGTCGATATTTTTGCCTCGTTTTGAGCGACCATCGTACCAATATTCAGAGTGATGCTCCCAGCAGCACGCTCTCCAAGGGTCTCCGCCGTAATCTCCCCGCCCGTCATCAGGAGGGTTGGCGTGGTGAGTGTGATCTCACCATGCACCCCCCCAGGTTGGTCCACACCATCCTTCACGCTCGCTGAGAGCGTGGCGTTGTTCAATTCAATCGAGTGGGCATCAACTGTGATCGCTCCGCCCGTTCCCGTACCCTCCGCCTTCGTGAGTATGGAACTATTGGTGATCAAGATCGCGTCCTCAGCCTTGAGATTAATGCCACCAGAGTTCCCGATTGAGGTGCTCTCGGCTGTGATGGCCGCACCATTTATGAGCTTGAGGTTGACTACCTGGATGTCAACGTTGCCCCCGATCCCAGGGCC
>SMVB01016306.1_pt1 | contig 10044 bp, 9 predicted proteins | sample 2456461 | NCBI WGS metagenome assembly SMVB01 (sample SAMN11095934, study PRJNA526329) | marine sediment metagenome | biome: Marine sediment; feature: Surficial sediment; material: Deep marine sediment; isolation source: Hadal surficial sediment | place: Pacific Ocean | collected 2014-05 | depth 0-1...
CTGCGGGCGCTGGTGGCAGCCGACGAAAGCCTTCTGAGTCCCGCCGACGCCATGGCCCTGGCGGCAAAGCCTGCGGCCTGCGGAATTTTCAACATCAAGCTGATGAAATGCGGCGGAATCACGCCGGCACTGGAGATAGGTGTCGTGGCGGCGGCCGCCGGCCTGGATCTCATGTGGGGCTGCATGGACGAGAGCGTCATCAGCATCAGCGCCGCTCTGCACGCAGCCTACGCCTGTCCCGCCACCCGCTACCTGGATCTGGACGGCAGCCTGGACCTTGCCGAAGACGCCGCGAGCGGCGGATTTATCCTCAGGGACGGGAGACTGCACATCACCGACGCCCCGGGCCTGGGCGTCGACCTGCTGGCCCCACAGTCCTGATGGGGACCGCTTGACCCTGGCGGGCAGGGAACCGAAATTGCCCTTTCATGAGGAGAACGGACCCATGAGCAGACCGCGAGAGGATGGACCGGCCCTTCGTGTCCTGGGGAAAAACATTCCGGGACAGGACGAGATTCTCACGCCTGAAGCCTGCGCGTTCATCTCCGGGCTGAGCCGTTCCTTCGCCCCGCGGGTGGAAGAAATCCTCAAGCTGCGGCGTGAAAAACAGGATGCGTGGGATGCCGGCGAGCCGCTGGACTTCCTCCGGTCGACCAGGGAACTGCGTGCCGCTCCCTGGGCCGTGGACCCTCTTCCCAGCGACCTCCAGGATCGCCGCGTGGAGATCACCGGCCCGGTGGATCGAAAGATGATCATCAATGCTCTCAACTCGCCGGCCAATGTCTTCATGGCCGACTTCGAGGACTCCAACTCTCCCACCTGGTCCAACGTTATCAAGGGACAGATCAACCTGCGCGATGCCGTGGCAGGCACCATCCGCTTCGAGGACCCGGCCCGGGGCAAGGAATACAGTTTGGCCCGGCGTACTGCCGTCCTCATGGTGCGACCCCGGGGCTGGCACCTGGTGGAACGCCACCTGGAAGCTCATGGCCGCCCTGTACCGGCCAGCCTGGTCGATTTCGGCCTGTACTTCTTTCATAATGTGCGCCCGCTGCTGGCCGGGGAAACCGGCCCTTACTTCTACCTCCCCAAGCTGCAGAGCCATCTGGAAGCCCGCTTGTGGAATGACGTGTTCGTACACTCCCAGGAGGCGCTGGGCATCCCGCAGAGCACCATCAAGGCCACGGTCCTCATCGAGACGCTGCCCGCGGCGTTCGAGATGGACGAAATCCTTCACGAACTGCGCCACCACTCCGCCGGCTTGAATTGCGGCCGCTGGGATTACATCTTCAGTTACATAAAGACCCTGCGCGCCCATGCCGCCAATGTTCTGCCGGACAGGGCCCAGGTCACCATGGAGCAACCATTCATGGGGGCCTACACCCAGCTTCTCATCCGCACCTGCCACCGCAGAGAAGTCCACGCCATGGGCGGCATGGCGGCTCAGATACCCATCCGTGAGGATGAAGAGGCCAACCGACAGGCCATGGCCATGGTGCGGGCCGACAAGCTGCGGGAAGTCAAAGCCGGTCATGACGGCACCTGGGTAGCCCATCCGGGCCTGATACCGCTGGCCCGTGAAGTCTTCGATGCCCATCTCTCCATGCCCAACCAGATCGACCGCCTCCGCAATGACGTGAAGGCCACAGCCGCTGATCTTCTCCAGGTGCCCAGGGGCACCCGCACGGAACATGGCCTGCGCCGGAACATCAACGTCGGCATTCTCTATCTGGCGTCATGGCTCGACGGCAATGGCTGTGTTCCTCTCTACAACCTCATGGAAGATGCCGCCACAGCCGAGATCTCCCGCACTCAGATCTGGCAGTGGATTCATCACGGTGCGCGCCTTGAGGACGGCCGCCAGGTGACCACCGATCTCTTTCTCCGCACCCTGGCCCAGGAGATGGACCGTATCCGCCAGCAGGTGGGAGAAGACGTGTTCGCCGCAGGCCGTTTCACCACCGCACGGGATCTGTTCGAGCGCCTGTCTCTTGCTGACACGCTGGATGATTTCCTGACCTTGCCTGCCTACGAGATGCTGGAGGACGGATCGTGACCCCAATCCCCGATGATTCATTGCCCACCGGAAACGGCTGGCGGGAAGACTCCCGATGGGACGGGATCAGCCGCCCCTACAGCCCCGAGGATGTCCAGAGGCTCCGGGGCTCGCTGCTGGTCAAATACACGCTGGCCAGCCGCGGCGCCAGGCGTCTCTGGGATCAGCTCAGCAGCGCGAAGCACGTCGCCGCCCTGGGTGCGGTCACCGGCAACCAGGCCATGCAGATGGTGCGCGCCGGCCTTGAAGCGATCTACTGCAGCGGCTGGCAGGTGGCCGCCGATGCCAACCTGTCCGGCCAGACCTACCCCGACCAGAGCCTCTACCCCGTCAACAGCGTGCCCATGCTGGTCGCCCGGCTCAACAAGTCCCTGCAGCGCGCCGACCAGGTGGAACATGCCGAGGGCAAGGTGCAGCGGGACTGGTTTGTCCCCATCGTCGCCGATGCCGAGGCCGGTTTCGGCGGCCCTCTCAACGCATTTGAGCTCATGAAGTCGATGATTGAAGCGGGCGCCGCCGGAGTCCACTTCGAAGATCAGCTCAGTTCGGAAAAAAAGTGCGGCCACATGGGTGGCAAGGTCCTCCTCCCCACCAGCCATTTCATCCGCACCCTGGTGGCCGCGCGCCTGGCGGCTGATGTCCTGGATGTGCCCAGCATCCTCATCGCCCGCACCGACGCCAACAGCGCCCGCCTGATCACCAGCGACGTGGATGCACGGGATCAGCCGTTCCTCAAGGGTGGGCGCACCCCTGAAGGTTTCTTCCAGATCCAGGGCGGCATCGACATGGCCATTGCCCGTGGCCTGGCATACGCCCCCTATGCGGATCTGCTGTGGTGCGAGACCGCCCACCCCGATATGGATGAAGCCCGCCGCTTCGCCGACGGTATTCACGCGCGTTTCCCCGGCAAGATGCTGGCCTACAACTGCTCGCCCTCCTTCAACTGGAAGGCCAATCTGAGCGAAGCCGCCATCGCCAGTTTCCAGGACGACCTGGCCACAATGGGATATCGCTTCCAGTTCGTGACCCTGGCCGGGTTCCACGCCCTCAACCTGTCCATGTTCCGCCTCGCCCGCGACTATGGGGACAAGGCCATGAGCGCCTACGCCAACATGCAGGAGGCCGAGTTTGCCGCTGTCGACGAGGGGTACTCCGCCGTGCGCCACCAACACGAAGTGGGCACCGGCTATTTCGACGAGGTCTCCCGCCTCATTGCCGGCAAGCTGACTTCCACTCTCGCCCTGGAAGACTCCACCGAGAACGAGCAATTCTGAACTTCGGGCGGGATCCTTGAGGGAGACACCCTTCGGGTTTTCACGGCAGGCGAAACGAGGCGAGGATCTTCTCCTGCACGGGATCGAGATCCGTGGCGGTCCGAAACTCCAGGCCCAGGAATCGATCTCCCACCGGCACCACATAAGCGATGGTGCGGGTGGCGAACGGCCCATCCCAGTGGACATAGGTGAACCTCTCACCGGCCCTCCCGTCCAGCGTGATGGCGCCGGCAGCCTCATGTCCAAACCAGACGCCGGCGTGCCTGGCCTCCTCCTCGGTGGTCAGGCGCACCAGCACCGGCACACCAGCGTCATACCGGAAAAACACCGAGTCACCTTCCTCATCCGGACGCATGGCGGCGGGCAGGCTGAGGCTGTATCCGGCCCGGGAATGGGTGTAGTCCACCCAGGAGAGAGTTTCCGGATCCAGGTCCCGCGTGGACCCGCCGCCGCAGCAGGCGGCGGTCAAACTCAACGCGGTGGCCAGAAGCAAGTGCAGGGACATATCGCTCATATCTCATCTCCAGGGCACCGATCACACCCCGGGACCCTCGTCCCGGCGGCGACGACGCCATCATGGAGTACCGTACGTCCGACCGTGCCAGAAGAAATGAGGGAAAGATGAGCAGTTCCTCACATGTCCCCCCTCACTTCCTGGTGTCCAGACCTCGGCGCCTGACCATGGGGCCCGGCCTGTCCCGGTCGCCGTCCCGGCCGCGGCGGTGACTTCCGCCACTCGTTGCGGCAGCCACTGCCGGTCCAGTTCGAGAATTCAGCGCGGCCGACGCGTCAGGCCGTACCCCAGCCCGGTGCCGAACAACATCCCCTCATACAGGGCCTGGACCAGATAGGTCCCGCGTCCTGGAGAGGTCTCCCCGAGAAGATCGGCCAGCGGCTGCATCGGCAATCCGGCACCCGGAATCCGGGCCGCGATGAGATCGAGACTTGCCCCGGCCATACGCCCTCCCGCCAGCATCAGCAGGCCGGCACCGACTGCAGTGAAGGAACCGGTCACCAGCGCGACCCTCCACCTTGCGGCACCCCGGGGCGCAGCCATGCCCCCCTCCCGCAGACTCGACGTGGCCACGGCGTACCCGAGGGCCGCCGCGGCACCCAGTGCCAGACCCTCGGGCATTCCGCCCACACCGGCCAGGCTGCGCCCGAAGATTGTCTCGAGAGTCGGACTGCCGATGGTCACGGCCACCCAGCCTGTGACCCCTCCGGCCAGAGTGCCGCCCAGGAGAAGAGCGGCGGTGCGATGCATCCGGGAGAGGGCTTCCGCCGCCGCCAGCCCCGCTCCCACACCGGCCGCTCCCACGCCACCGATGAGGGCGCCCATGGCTGCGTCCACCAGAACAAGCTGCGCCGGCATGCCGCCGCGCGTCATCACCTGGAAGCAAAGTGCCTGCATGAGTCCAGCCAGGCTTCCGCCAGGGCCCCGCCGGCGGCGGCACTCCCCCAGCGCAGCCCGGCAAGGTGCGCGGCACCACGACCGCGAAACCAGAGGAGACGCACCAGGGTCATGGCTGCTCCGGACCCGTGCGGGACAGGGCCGGGCGCCGACCCGGGGAGATCCGGCCACTCCTCCCCCAGCAGGTCCTCCAGCTCTTCAGAAAAACGGGACACATCGGCCGGACCGGCGTCCCGGCCGCCAGCCTCTCCAGATGTCGAGCCGGGAAGCAGGCCACTCCTGTCGTCTTCTTCCAGCACGTCCGGGTGGATGAACTGGTATCCCCGGCGGGCGGCCGTGCGCAGGAACACAGGCTGCCGCGAGTCATCGCCCAGAGTGCGGCGCAGGGTGCGGATCGCCTGGGAGAGAGCGCCGTCCGAGACCACCACGTCGGCCCAGACCCGGTCCAGGATTTCGTGCCGGTCCACCAGGCGGTGGCGCTGCTGCAGGAGCAAGAGCAGGAGATCAAAATAGCGGGGGATGAGAGACACATCCCGACCCTCACGCTGCAGGCGCCGCTGGGCCGGAGAGAGTAGAAACGGCCCGAAGCGATAACGCGGAAGGGAGGCCATCAAGAACCGGGCTCCGCCTCCGCCAGGGCAGCGGCTATTTCCGGTCGCACCTGCTCAAGACCGGCCAGCAGAGCGGCCTGCATTTGCCGCACCACACCCTCGACCTGGGTGGCCGATACCGCGGTCTCATTCTCCACCCGTCGGCGATAGATCACCTTGCCATGGGAGTCGGCCAGCGCCAGGTCCAGGCGGAAACGAATGTGGGGACCCGACGGCAGGTCGATCTCTTCAAGGCGCACCAGGCGGCCTCTCAGGCTGAAGCTGTCTACCCTCACGCCGGCGACGCGCTGGAAACGGGCGCCGCCCGCGCCGTCGAGAACTGCAGCGGCCAGATCTGCCACCATGTCCTGCAGGGGGACAGCCCAGCGATCATAGGGATAGAAGCGCACGCGCACGTCATCGCTGCCCACCCGGTAGACGACCCTGTCCTGGTCATAGGGCGGGTCCACCGTGAACGGTTCAACCCAGACCGCAGGCGCCGACACCGGCAGCGCCACCGTCCTGCGGGTGTCCAGCAGGTAATAACGGGTTGCCGGAGCGGACCCGCAGGCCGTCATGCCCACCATTAACAGGATCGCCATGGCAACCGCGCCGGTCCATGTCTGCTTCTTCACGGTCTCTCCCTCTCAACTCCATCACCGGGACGCCGGTCCGGCAGGTTCCTGATGCGCACAAGACTGTATGGATGTTCCTTGACCTGCTGGCTGAATTCCCTCAGATTGGCCACGGCCTGCTGCAGGTCATGGAGTGTCCGCTCGATCTGGAGACGGTTTTCACCGACCACGCCCAGAGTATTCCGGACTGCCACCAGCCCCTCCTCGCCGGCAGTCAGCAGGCGCGTCAGACGTTCACCGTCAGGTCCCAGGGAGGCTTCCAGATCCGTAGTGAGACGTTTCACCGAATCCATGATGGCCGGCAGGCTCTTCAGACCTCTGTCCACGTTGACGGCGGTGTCTTCCAACCTGTCCATGGCCGCTTCCAGACGGGGCAGGGTGGTGTCCATGGTGCGGTGGAGGCCGGCAAGAATAGCGGCCACGTGGGCTGTGTTCTCTTCGGACAGCACCATCCCGGCCCGCTCCAGCAGGGGGGCCGCCTGCTCGCTGATTTGAAGGACCAGATGGTTGGTCTCATCCACCAGGGCCATCACCTTGACCGAAAGCTCGTTCATGCGGGCCAGGGCCGCATCCATGCTCTGTCCTGCCGCTCCGGGAATCTCGGCATCGGCCGGCAGGACCTCTGCCGCCTCTCCGGCATCTATCTGAAGAAACGGTGCCCCCAGCAAGCCGGCGGTGGACTGATAGGCGCTTGCATCGGCGCGCAATTCCACGTCAAAGCTCAGTCCAATCTCAAGGAGAACCGGGAACCGGTGCCCGGGCCTGAGTCGCACACGATTGATGCGCCCCACCGTCACGCCCGCGCTGCGAACCTCATCACCGGCCCGCAGTCCGCCGGCATCCTTCATGGCCACGCGGCGGGTCACCTGCTGGGATCCGCCCAGCGGCCGCCCGGCCAGCCAGAGAGTGCCGGCCAGCAGGACCGCTGCGGCCATCAGCACGAACAAACCGACGAGGACATCATCTTTGGGACCTCTTGGCTTCATGTTGACTCCGCGAAGAAACGGCGCAGGCCGTGGGCGCCCTCCAGGGTCTCGGGGGGCCTGCGGTCCAGAAAACGGCGTACCATAGGATGATCGCTGGCGCGCACCTGGGCAGGCGTACCACTCACCAGGAATTTGCCCTCATGCATCAGAACCATCCTGTCTGCGATGACAAAAGCACTCTCCATTTCATGGGTGACCACCACCATGGCCACAGGGTTGAGCGCCTTCAAAGCCAGAAGCAGCTGATCCAGGCCGGCGGCGGTAATGGGGTCGAGGCCTGCCGAAGGCTCATCGAACATCAGGATCTCCGGGTCGAGAGCCAGGGCCCGCGCCAGGGCCGCCCGCTTGCGCATGCCACCACTGATTTCTGAGGGCAGTTGATCCATGGCTTCTTCCAGACCCACCATGCCCAGCTTGATACGTGCCAGGATCCGGCGGGTGGAGGCGGGAAGCCGGGAGAACTCCACCAGGGGCAACTCTACATTCTCTGCCAATGTCAACGAACCGAACAACGCCCCGCCCTGAAACGCCATCCCCAGGTGCCGGCGCGCGGCCCGGACCTGTCGTGATGACGCCGCGCAAAGGTCAACTCCGGCCAGAAAAACACGGCCCCGGTCGGGCCGCTCCAGCCCGGCCAGGCAGCGCAGAAGAGTGCTCTTGCCGCAGCCACTGGGTCCCAGGATGACCATGGTCTCACCGGCCCTCACCTCCAGATCCAACCCGGCGAGCACCGTCCTGCCGCCCATTTGCTTGTGGAGCCCCTGGGCTCTCACAAGCACCCGGCCTGTGTTCTCAGCCCTGGACATAGAACACCGCCGTGACCAGAAGATCGATCACGATGATCAGGACGATGGATCGTACCACCGCCGATGTGGTCGCCCGCCCCACTTCATCGGCGCCACCTCCCACGGCCAGACCCAGTCTGCAGCCCACCAGCCCGATGATTCCCCCGAAGGCCACCGACTTGACCAGGCCCACGTAGATGTCCCGAAGTTCCAGCGCTGCGGCGGCATCGCTCAGAAAGGCCCCCCCGGACTGGTTCAAGACCAGAAGCACGGCCGTCATGCCGCCCAGAATTCCCATGACATCGGCAAAGATCACCAGGCCGGGAAGTGCTATCAGCAGGGCGATGAGGCGCGGCACAACCAGAAAGGCATAGGGGTCCACACCCATCACCGTCAGGGCATCGACTTCCTGGGACACCTTCATGGTGCCGATCTCTGCGGCAATAGATGAGCCGTACCTCCCCGCGACAATGATGGCCGTCAAAAGGGGTGCCATCTCCCGCGTCACGGCAATGGCCACAAGGTCGGCGACCAGGGACTGGGCCCCCAGCTTCTGCAGTTGAAAAAGCGACTGCAGGGCAAGGATGACCCCCACCAGAAAGGAAATGAGAGCCACCAGCGGCAAGGATCCAGCGCCGGCCCGCGCCGCCTGGGCAATGGTGGCCCCCAGGCGCATCCGTTCTCCGCGCAGCGGGCCCAGGAACATGCGATCCAGGCTGACCATCACGAGTGCCCACATGGCGCCGGTTTCCACCAGAAACCGGCGCGTGGCAGCACCAAGGCCCCGCACCACGGCTGTCAGCATCAGGCCCCGGCCTGTGCCTGGAGTTTTTTCTCGACTTCGGCGGGCGAGTCGCAACAGCACTCCAGCGCATCCACCAGTCCCGACAAATGGAAGAGCTTGCGCACCGACTGGCTCGGCTGGCAGAGGAACACCTGAGAACCCCGCCGCCGGCCCTCCATGAGCAGTTCCACCAACACGGCCGCGGCAGACGTATCGAGATGTTCGACACCGCCCATTTCCAGGACCAGGGCGCGCGGACGTCGGGATTCCAGCACGGCCATGAGCCCGCGCCGGAGTTCATGGGCGTTCGTATAGTCGATGCTGCCTGAGATCGCGGCGACGACGGCGTCCGGCGTGCCGGGAAGGGGCGTTGATTGGAGAGAGAAACCTGGGGTGACTCGCGTCATGAGGCTCCAGATGGAAGCACCGGATGGAGGCCACCGACCACACCCGTCAGGCGGTGTATCCGTCCCCGGGATAGTACTCCACGGGAGGGCGAAGCCCGCAGGCGAAGGGTCCGGGGCCGACGGCGGCACGGCGATCGAGACCACCTGGCCCGACTACTACCAATCGATCACCATTTCGTCACTGGCCATCACTGTATATACGAATGATGAGATCGCCATACTCTTTCTATCAACAATGCATACATTTACTCCAGGGCATTTTTATGTTCATGCAAACTCCGGCCAGGCGCAGTTCCACGATCCTCAGGATCGTGCTGGTGGCAGGTCTACTTGCCGGAGGCCTCGGTGCGTCCCGCGCTGCGCTGCGCACGGTCAATCTACAAGCCGGGACCTTGGTCGGCTACGATTCCAATCCGCTGCGCCTGGCCGACAATCGGACGGCGGCCGTCTTCAGCGAACTTCGACTGGACAGTGTCGCCGATCTGGACGTCAACGAGTCGGCCGGCTTCTTCATCGAACTCCACGGCAGCTTGCGCCTCCACGAACGAACCACCGGCGGCGCCGACTACCAGCAGGTGAATCTGCGCGCTGGCTTTGACTGGATGCCTTACCGCAGCTCCAGCCGCCAGATCGCGGTGGCTCTGGGAGGGCTCTACAGGTCGCGGCGCACGACCTTTCTCGATCCCGCCACCGGCCAGGATTATGTGCTGGTCGAGGATCCCGCCGCGACACCGCCCACGACCATCAATCTGGCCCGGCGGCTGGATCTGGACAGTACCGGTGCCTTCCTGAACATGCGCTGGAAAGCCTCCCGGCGCTTGCAGTTTGCTCTCGACACGGAGTTCCGCCGGGATGATCACCGCCAGGACTACCGGGAAAGCCCGGTGGTGAGTTCCCTGGACGCGCGGAGATTCATGGTGGTGCCTGGCGCTGCCATCACCTTGCATAATCTGGCCCGCCTGCGCCTGGCGGTAGGGGTGACCCGGCTGAATTACGACGAGCGGCCTTCTCTGGACCGCCAGGGGAACGAGGTTCCAGGAACCACCAGGACCTACGATTACACGACCTACCGCCTGGCCCTCGACCTGTTGCCGGCTCCGCGCTGGGACCTGCGCC
>SMVB01016315.1_pt1 | contig 10044 bp, 7 predicted proteins | sample 2456461 | NCBI WGS metagenome assembly SMVB01 (sample SAMN11095934, study PRJNA526329) | marine sediment metagenome | biome: Marine sediment; feature: Surficial sediment; material: Deep marine sediment; isolation source: Hadal surficial sediment | place: Pacific Ocean | collected 2014-05 | depth 0-1...
TACTTGGAACCTATCCACCAGACGAATGCGCCAATTACCTCAGAAACTCAGGATATGTTTCCGTATGATCAGAATCTGCTCTAGCCCTTATTTGGTCGCATTTTCTTAACGCGAACCGGTGTCCACTTCGCTCGAAAATGCTCTAACCGGCAACCGCCGCCACCTCCACCGCAAAGTCTTCGTCCTTTTTCTCAATTCCCTCGCCGAGCTCGTAGCGAACAAAACCTGAAATCGAGACCGGCGACCCTAAGTCGCCGGCGGCATTCTTCAATAGTTGTTCTATCTTGGTTTCACCGTCTATGACAAAAGTTTGCGAAAGCAAGATCACCTCTTCATAGAACTTGCGCATGCGGCCTTCGACCATTTTTTCGACAATGTGATCCGGCTTTCCCGATTCCTTGGCCTGTGCGGTTAAAACGGCGCGTTCTTTTTCAACCGATGCCGGATCGAGCGCATCGACGGTGACGGCCTGCGGATTGGCCGCCGCGATATGCATGGCAATTTGCTTGCCCAGTGCTTGCAACTTTTCCGTATCGCCCGATGAGTTCAATGCGACGATCACCCCAATATTACCCATATTAGGGCCGATCTGATTGTGCACGTACATGGCCACGACACCTGGATCGGCGCCGAGCGCCGCGCATCGGCGCAAAGATATGTTCTCGCCTATCTTGACGATCAGCGTCGTTATGTGACCGTCGACGGTCACACCGGCGTCCGGCAGCTCCTGAGTTTTGAGGGCCGCGATGTCACCGTCCACCTTTAAGGCGAGACCAACGATGGTACCGATCAGGCCTTGAAATTCTTCATTGCGCGCGACGAAGTCGGTTTCGCTGTTGATTTCGACAATCGCAGCCTTGTGCCCATCACCCTGTACAATACCCCCCACCAAACCTTCAGCCGCAACTCGGCCGGCCTTTTTTGCGGCGCTTGATAGGCCCTTTGTCCGCAGCCAATCCACGGCAGCGTCCAAATCTCCATCACTTTCCTTAAGCGCTGTCTTACAGTCCATCATACCGGCTCCGGTTTTGTCCCGGAGCTGTTTCACCATAGCGGCAGTAACGTTTGCCATCTGGATATACCTCTAATTCTGTTCGCTGAATGATGTTCGGTTTATACTATAAAAAATTAGGCGCGATCGGCTGCCTTCTCTTCCGTTGGTTCGGGCTGCGAAGGCGCCTCGTCTTGAGACAGGTTTTCGGTGACCGACTCGGATGCCGGTTGTTCGTCAGCCTTCCCTTCCGTTTCTACCTTCGACTCTTTACCAGCTTCAGAGTCTGCCGCACCCTCTGCCTTCGTTAAATCCGGCAGCACTTCCGGACCCAATTCTTCGGCGGCGCCAATATCAACACCCGCATCAGCCTGACTCTCGGAAATGCCGTCAAGCACGGCTCGGGCGATCAGGTCGCAATACAGAGTGATGGCGCGTGCGGCATCGTCGTTACCCGGGATGGGGTATGTGATATTGGTCGGATCACTGTTTGTATCGACAATGGCGATCACAGGAATATTGAGCTTGATCGCTTCTTTGATGGCAATCGATTCTTTATTGGTATCGATCACGAACACGATATCGGGAACGCCGCCCATTTCCTTGATGCCACCCAACGCTCGCTCAAGTTTGTCCCGTTCTCGGGTAAGCCTAAGCAATTCCTTCTTCGTGAGACCTGTTGTTTCTCCAGCGAACAATTCCTCAAGAACTCGCAACCGCTGTATCGATTTCGAAATCGTCTTCCAATTGGTTAGCGTCCCGCCAAGCCATCGATGATTGACGTAGTACTGAGCGCAGCGCTTCGCGGCCTCGGATACGGTGACCCCAGCTTGCCGCTTGGTACCGACGAATAAAACGCGACCGCCATTAGCCACCGCCTCTCGTGCGGCGACCAACGCCTGATGCAAAAGGGGTACGGTCTTCGACAGATCGATGATGTGGATGTTATTGCGCTCACCAAATATATAGCGCCCCATTTTGGGGTTCCAACGGTGCGTTTGGTGACCAAAATGAACGCCAGCTTCCAGCAGCTGGCGCATAGAAAAATTGGGCAACGCCATTACTTCTTCCTTTTCCGGTTCAACCGCCGCGGAGCAGACGCCCAGAAAACCTGGACACCGGAGCGATCTCGTCACTGCCTTGAGACATAAGCTCGGCGTATGGCGATGGCGGACCGAGGCCCCGCGTGTGTGATGGCCGGGGTTATAGTCTGAGGCCCTGGCAAATTCAAGGCCCTAAGGATCACACCCAATGGTCAAGAAGTCGGGCCCCTCACTTTTCCTGAATGCGCTCTAGAGATCTTGGACATCGATCACACCGGGAACCGCCTTGAGCGCGCCCCGGATGCCGGCCTCAATGGGATAGGGTCCCGCAAGCTCAAGCTCCACTTCCTGGGCGTCGGCGCCAAGCATAAGCACCAAATTGATGACACCGGTCGGCGTTCGCTTACCGTTCCTTTGCGGTGCCAGGTTGGTCAATGTTTCGCGCACACCCTCCAGAGCATCGCTGGTGTCGACAAAGACCCGATAGCCACGCATTGATTTGGCAATCGCTTGCTCGACCGATTGGACGGCCTTTGCGGTCAGTTTGGTGTCGTTGCCGGTCCGCTTGGCAACGGCCGTCACCACAATGGATTGGCCCTCATTAAACAATTCGGCGTCCGTCTTCAGCAAATCCGCCAGCACCGTCATTTCATAACTACCGCTCGGATCGGACAGAGTGACAAAAGCCATAGGCAGATCATCATACCGTGAGCGGCGATTTTGCCGGTTGTGGACAATTCCCGCCAATCTCACAATCTTCGCTTCGCCCATCTCCTCATCTTGAAAGTCACTAAATAAAGATACTTTTCGCCGTTTAAGAGCCCCAACAAAATCATCAAGCGGATGACCGGACAAATAAAATCCAATGGCTTCCATTTCTTGGTTCAAGCGCTCCACAAGAGCCCAATCTTCAGCCTCACGCAATTTGGGATTGGCCAGCTGTTCCGTATTCTCGCCGAATAGGCTTGCTTGGGAACTTTGGCGTTCCTCGGTCGCGTGGGCGGCCTGACTTAACAACATATCCGCCGATGCAAAGAGTTGCGCGCGTTTGGCATGAATACGATCGAATGCCCCCGCGCGGATAAGATTTTCAAAGGCCCTTTTATTGACCTGCCGCGGATCGATGCGTCGCGCAAAATCAAAGATGTCCTTAAACCGACCCCCTTCTTCGCGCACCTCAACCACATGACTCATCGCCTGCTCACCGACATTCTTTACGGCAGAAAGCGCGTAAACAATGCAGCCATCTTTGGTCGTAAAGTCGCTGTTAGAAGTATTGATGTCAGGAGGAAGAAGCTTGATTCCACGCTGTGCCGCATCCCGGCGGAAGACATTGAGCTTGTCCGTATTGCTTTTGTCGAGCGACATAAACGCTGCGAAAAACTCAACAGGATAATTCGCTTTCAGATAAGCCGTCTGATAGGCAATCAGAGCGTATGCGGCCGAGTGGCTCTTATTGAATCCATAACCGGCAAATTTATCGACCGGATCAAAAATATAACCCGCCTGTTTTTTCTCGACCCCGTTACTCACCGCACCCTCGATAAAGCGGTCCTTCTGCTGGGCCATTTCATCTTTCTTTTTCTTACCCATGGCGCGGCGCAGGAGATCGGCTTCGCCCAGCGAATAGCCGGACAGCACCTGGGCGATTTGCATCACTTGTTCTTGGTAGATGATAACGCCATAGGTATCAGCCAGGATGAGGCTGAGCGATTCATGCAGGAACTCAGGGTCCTCCTCACCGTGCTTACAGGCCAAATATTTTGGGATATTTTCCATCGGTCCCGGTCGGAACAGTGCCACTAACGCGATTAAATCTTCGAAATTACCCGGGTGCGCCTGACCCAATAACTCTCGCATGCCGGCACTTTCAAACTGGAACACACCAATCGCATCGCCGCGGGCCAACATCTCGTATGTTTTGGCATCATCAAGCGGCAGGGTTTCCAGATTAACTTCAATGCCACGCTGCGCCAGATGAGCGAGCACTTTTTTAAGTGCCGTGAGTGTCTTCAAGCCGAGAAAATCAAACTTGACCAGGCCGGCGGGCTCGACCCAAGTCAAATTGAATTGGGTAACAGGCATATCCGAATGCGGATCGTAATAAAGTGGGATAAGTTCTTCCAGCGGCCGATCGGCTATGACGACACCCGCTGCATGGGTCGACGCGTGACGGTACAAACCTTCCAGCTTGAGAGCCAATTCCATGAGCTTGGCGACGCTTTCTTCGCGACGAACCATTTGCTGAAGTTCCGGCTCACCGTCAATGGCTTGCTGCAAAGTGACAGCATTTGCCGGGTTGTAGGGAATGAGCTTAGAAATGCGATCAACTTGTCCGTATGGCATCTGCAAGACCCGCCCGATATCCCGGATAACGGCGCGCGCTTGTAATTTACCGAAAGTAATTATTTGAGCGACACGATCTTCGCCATATTTCTGCTGAACATATTGGATAACTTCGTCGCGCCGTTCCTGACAGAAATCGATGTCGAAATCCGGTATGGATACACGATCCGGATTCAAGAATCGCTCGAATAGTAAGTTGAATCTCAGTGGGTCGAGGTCGGTAATCGTGAGCGCCCAAGAAACCACCGAGCCGGCCCCGGAACCGCGGCCCGGACCGACCGGAATATCATTGTTCTTAGCCCATTGGATAAAATCCGCGACAATCAAAAAGTAACCGGGAAAATCCATCCGTATGATGACATCAAGTTCATAATCGAGGCGTTCCCAATATTTCTCTTCCTCGTCGAACAGTTCAACCGAGGCGAGCCTATCCTTTAGCCCCTGCGCGACTCGGCGGCGTAATTCTTCGGTTTCGCTCAAACCCGTTTCAGGTTTAAACTTTGGCAGAATAGGATCATGGCGGCGGGGTACATAACCGCACCGTTGGGCAATTTCCAAGGTATTCTCAAGGGCTTCAGGCAGATCGTTAAACAGCTGAGTCATTTCCGCCGAAGATTTGAAATAGTGCTCCGGCGTGAGACGTCGCCGATCTTGCTGATCGATCACGGCGCCTTGGGAAATGCACAGCAAGGCATCGTGTGCCTCGGCTAAATCGGGCGCGATAAAATAGGGCTCATTTGTCGCGACCAAGGGCAAGTCAAGCTCATAGGCCAAGTCGACCAGCATGGGGACGGTGCGCTGGCTAATCTCGTCGCCGTGTCGTTGCAGCTCGACATATAATTTCCCAGGAAATATTTGCGCCAGATTGAGCAAAAGCGCCTTGGCCGCATGCGCCATGTGATGTGACAGATAATCATCGATCGGACCTTCCCGACCACCGGTCAACGCAATAAGACCCGCCCTATGGGTTTTTACGTCGTCAAGCAGCAGGTGAACGGCGGCTTTGTCGCGACCGTTTCGATAAGCAAGACTGGTTAGCTTCATGAGGTTGTGGTAGCCCTCACGAGACTGCGCAAGCAGGGCTATGGACGGAAAGGCGAGGTTACGTTTTGCTGCCCCGCCCCCTTGTCCGGCGCGTGCCCCATCGGCCTCCTGGCCCAAAGACAAGGCCAAGCTACATCCGATAATCGGCTGGATGCCGGCTGTGGTTAGGGTCTCGGCGAACTCCAGAGCGCCAAAAAGATTATTGGTGTCCGTTATGGCCAAAGCCGGCATGCCATGGCTGTGACACAGTTCCGGCAGTTGGCTGACCCGTATGGCTCCTTCGGAAAGGGAATAAGCGCTATGCAAACGCAGATGGACAAAGCACGGCAATCCCGGTTGACCATCGAGACCGGTGTTGGCTTGTGACTCTGCTGCCATGGTTGGAACTGTTTCGGTTGGTCTAGAGCGCATTCACAAAAAGTGTACGCGGTTTTTGGGTTCGAATGCGCGACAAAACAAAGACCCTAGCCCGATGGAACAAAACTGGCCAGCATTAGGCAAAGAGACAGCGACCCCAAAAATGCGCTAACAACCACAATCCCTAAACAGTCTCTTGCCAGGTCGTTCATCGTCTTGTCTCCATGAATAAGCAGCCGCTATGTTCCTCTTTTGTTCTATTGTTGTCAAGGGCTATATGAACCTCATTGCCGTTTATACGGCAGCAAATCTTGGGAGGTCACCATGTTGTTCGCCGAATTCAACGTTCCAGCCTTGGTGTTGAGCTTCTTGCTGTGGATCGGCCTGCGTTCCCTGTGGTATTCGCCACTGCTTTTCGGTCGGGTTTTGGTTGCGGGGGACAGCCCCGGCACGCGAGATGCGTTTTCCTTTATCGCTCTACTGGGAAATATGCCGGTGGCTGTGATCGTTGTCTTTGCCGTCAACGCGGTGGTTCATTGGTTCGATTATGCCGGCGGGAACGTCACATGGCTGACCGGCCTTGCCGTCGGCTGGGTCCTTTGGCTCGGTTTTACCGTGCCGCCTTACTGTTTGGAATTGATCGACGGCACGCGAAAGGTCGCCGTCAGCCTTATTGCGTTAGGCTATTTCCTGGTCGGCTACGGGATCATCGGCGCGGTGATCGGCGCCTGGCAGTGATGTATTTTTCGGCTAATTCGGTTTTGCAGAATCGACCAATTTGCCGTCTCTCAACTCAACGATTCGGTCCATGCGCTCCACAAGATTATAATTGTGCGTCGCGATGACAGCGGCCAGGGCCTCATCTCTGACCAATTTCAATAGGGCATCAAAAACCGTGGCGGCCGTTTTTGGATCCAAATTACCCGTTGGTTCATCGGCCAAGAGGATGCGGGGCTTATTGGCGAGCGCCCGGGCGATGGCCACTCTTTGTTGTTCTCCGCCCGATAATTGCATGGGCTGGTGATCGGTTCGCGCGCTCAATCCTAATTCGCTCAACAATCGGTTCGCCTCCAACGTGGCATGGGCACGACTACGTCCGGCAATCATTTGGGGCAGAATGACATTCTCAAGCGCCGTAAACTCAGGCAACAAATGATGAAACTGATACACGAATCCGAGTTCTTCTCGGCGTATACGAGTGCGTTGTGAATCGCTCATGAGCGCGCAATCCGCACCGCCAATCAAGACATGGCCGGCAGTCGGTGCCTCAAGCAGTGCCGCAATATGAAGTAGGGTCGATTTTCCCGACCCGGACGGTCCCATGAGACCGATGATCTCGCCCCGATCGACCGTCAGACTGGCGCCGGTTAACACCTCAAGACTGGTTTCCCCTTGGACATAGCTGCGCTCGATATGGCGCAGTTCGATTGCCGGTACCTGTCGCTTTGCCATATGGACTATTCGTACCTCAGTGCCTCGACCGGATCGAGATTGGCCGCCCGCCAGGAGGGGTACAGCGTAGCAAGAAACGACAGCACCAGCGCCATCAGCACGATCGACATAATCTCATTAAAATCCATCTCGGCGGGCATGGTGGCAAGGAAATAAACTTCAGGGGAAAACAGTTCGGTGCCGGTCAATTTCGACAGCCATTGACGTAAAGTTTCGATGTTTTCACAAAAAGCAACGCCGAGAATAAGACCGAGCAATGTACCCACCAAACCGATCGCTGAGCCGGTAACAAAGAAAATGCGCATGATGGCACCGCGCGTCGCGCCCATGGTGCGCAAAACGGCAATGTCCTGCCCCTTGTCTTTGACCAACATAATGAGCCCCGACACGATATTCAGTGCAGCAACAAGAATGATCAATGTGAGGATCAAGAACATGACATTGCGCTCGACCTCCAGCGCATTAAAGAAGGTTGAATTAGTGACTTGCCAATCCAATACGATTATCGGCTCTCCGATGGCCGCTTGGATTTGCGACCGGAAACGAGGCGCGGCGTCCGGATCGTCGAGCATCACTTCGAGAGCGGTGACCCCGTCACCTTTATTGAAATAAAGCTGCGATTCTTCCAGGGGCATGAAAATGTAGCTGGAGTCGTATTCGGACATGCCAATCTCGAAAATGGCCACGACAGGATAGGCCTTCACGCGTGGGGTCACACCAAACGGCGTCACTGCGCCCTGCGGTGACATCAATGTCACGCGATCACCCACACTCACGCGCAACAGAGCCGACAGGCGCGTGCCGATAGCAATCCCGGTTTCATCATCCAGTCGTGCCAGGTCACCCCGCAAGATATTGTTCGAAACGACCGACAGATCTTTTAGGTCGGCCTGTCGCATACCTTTAACCAAGACACCGGTTTGCACGCTATTGGCTGACGCCAACACCTGCCCCTCGACAAACGGCGCGACGCGGATCACACCGTCAAGGGCGCGCACGCGGTCGGCCTTTTCGTCAAATCGGTTGAGCTGCTGGCCGGTAACGCCGTAGACCATGATGTGACCGTTCAGACCCAGAATGCGGTCCAACAGCTCGATGCGAAAGCCGTTCATAACGGACATGACAATGATCAGCGTGGCAACCCCAAGCATGATGCCGACAAGCGAAAAGCCGGAGATAATCGAGATGAAACTTTCGCGCCGGCGCGCACGCAGATAGCGCAGTGCGAGCATCCACTCAAACGGGGCAAAAGGAATTGTCAAAGTTACTCTCCCGGTGCCGCAAACTTATTGACGGCCGCATCAGGCGAAAGCTCTTCTCGCTCGCCTGTGGCACGATGCTTAATTTCAACAACACCCTTTTTGAGTCCGCGCGGACCTATGATGATTTGCCAAGGCAAACCGATCAGGTCCATGGTCGAGAACTTGGCCCCCGCTCGTTCCGCCGTATCATCATATAGCACATCAATACCGGCGTTTTGGAAACGCTGATAGAGGTCGGCGCATGACCGGTCACTGCCGGCGTCCCCCGGTTTCAAATTAATCAAGCCAATCATAAAGGGCGCCACCGATTCGGGCCAAATAATGCCGCTCTCATCATGACTGGCCTCAATGATGGCGGCCACCAAACGCGAAACACCGATGCCATAGGAGCCCATTTCAACGGTTATGGACGCGCCATCCGGACCGGTCACGGTCGCGCCCATGGATTTGGAATATTTGGTGCCGAAGTAAAAAATGTGGCCGACTTCAATTCCCCTGGCACTCAGACGGCGATCTTCCGGAACTTCGGCTTCAAACGTCGCTTGGTCATGTTTGTCGTCGGTCGCTGCATAGAGTTTGATGCGTTCGTCAATGAGCCCACTCAAATCCGCATTATAGTCGACGTCGTCGCCGGGCGGATCCATGTCCACAAGGTCCTTATGACAGAACACCTGACTTTCGCCGGTATCCGCCAAGATGACGAATTCGTGGCTCATATCACCACCGATCGGCCCCGCATCGGCAGCCATAGGGATGGCACGCAATCCCAGACGGGAAAACGTACGCAAATAAGCGACAAACATTTGATGATAAGAATGCCGTGCCCCGTTCACGTCAATGTCGAAAGAATACGCATCTTTCATGAGGAACTCGCGTCCGCGCATGACACCAAACCGAGGGCGGATCTCGTCCCGGAACTTCCATTGAATGTGATAAAGGTTGATCGGTAGATCTTTGTAGGACTTCAAGCTTGACCGAAAAATGTCGGTAATCAGTTCTTCATTCGTCGGACCATAGAGCAAATCGCGGTCATGGCGGTCTTTGATGCGTAGCATTTCCAGACCGTAATCATCGTATCGGCCGCTTTCCCGCCAAAGGTCTGCCGATTGAATCGTCGGCATTAACATTTCAATGGCACCGGCGCGATCTTGCTCTTCCCGAACGATTTGTTCGATTTTCTTCAATACACGCAGGCCCAGAGGCAACCAGGTATATATTCCGGACGCAGATTGCCGGATCATGCCGGCCCGCAGCATCAACCGGTGAGAAATAATTTGCGCCTCCGAAGGCGTTTCTCTCAAGGTCGGTAGAAAATACTGCGACAAACGCATGTTTAAAGGTCGCCGATTATTTGGCGTGTGACGCCGCCATGTCCAATTTAAAGCAAGAACGGGGTTCTTTTAGGAGAAGGCGCGTGCAATGGCAATGGCGCCCCCAAGGCACCTCAAGGGATCTTCAGGAGCCATCAGTTCATTTGGGATGGAATGCCATTGGAGGACCGCGCCGCTTGCCGTCCACACGTCAAGGCCTTGACGGGGTCGGACGGAAA
>SMVB01150116.1_pt1 | contig 10044 bp, 10 predicted proteins | sample 2456461 | NCBI WGS metagenome assembly SMVB01 (sample SAMN11095934, study PRJNA526329) | marine sediment metagenome | biome: Marine sediment; feature: Surficial sediment; material: Deep marine sediment; isolation source: Hadal surficial sediment | place: Pacific Ocean | collected 2014-05 | depth...
ATCCGCCGCGCGCCGGGTGGCCATCGGGGCCGAGATCGGCGCGCGGCGCGACGGTCCAGAAATACAGCCAATGCCAGAGCGGCGGCAGCGCATCGCCGGGGCCGAGCGGAGCCCCCGGGTCGTCGAGCGCCGCCTGCATGGCCCGCGCCCGCAAGGGATCGATGGTATCCCGGCTCTCCTCGCTGCGGCCGATCCAGGCGCGCCAGGCCTCCAGGTCCGGGGTCACGATGCGAACTCCGCGCGGATCGCGGCGCCGTGCTGGTCGAGGCTGGGCACCGGGCCGTAGTCCCGCGCCTCGCCCAGGTGCCGGGCCGGCGGGGCGATGACCTCGACCGGACCGGACGGGGTCTGGATTTCGATTCGGCGCAACTGGGGATGGGCGGCGAGATCGGCGACCGAGTTGACCGCGCCATAAGCGATCCCGGCGCGGCGCAGGCGGGCGATCATCTGATCCCGGGTGAGTGCGCCGAAGGCCGCACCAATCTCCCGGTCCAGCGCCGGCCGGTTGGCAACCCGCGCCGGGTTGTCGGAGAAGCGCAGATCGCCGGCCAACTCCGGCCGCGCCAGCGCCTGGTCACAGAACCGCGCCCATTCGCGCTCGTTCTGGATCGAGATCACCACTTCGCCGCCGTCGCCGGCCGTATAAACCCCGTAGGGCGCGATCGAGGGGTGGGCGAGGCCGACCCGCGCCGGTGCCTGGCCGCCATGGACCTGATGCAGGAACGGCACGTTCATCCAATCCGCCATGGCGTCGAACAGGGAGACCGCGATCTCGCGCCCCGCGCCGTCGCGCGCGCGGGCATGGAGCGCCTCCAGGATCGCCATGCAGGCGTACATGCCGGCGCCGACGTCGCAGACCGAGACTCCGACCCGGCCCGGACCCTCGGGCCGCCCGGTGACCGAGGCCAGGCCGGTCTCGGCCTGGACCAGCAGATCGTAGGCCTTCATGCGGGCGTAAGGCCCATCCTCGCCGTAGCCGCTGATCGAGCAGGTGACGAGCCTGGGGTTTTGGGCTCGGAGCACGGCCGGATCGAAGCCGGCGCGCGCCGCCGCACCCGGCGCCAGGTTCTGGATGAACACATCGGCGCGCCCGATCATGCGCTGAAGCAGCGCCCGGTCGCCCGGGTCCTTGATGTCGAGGGCGATCGATTCCTTGCCCCGGTTGAGCCAGACGAAATAGCTGCTCTCGCCACCCACGACCCGGTCGTAGCCGCGCGCGAAGTCGCCCTCGTGGCGCTCGATCTTGATCACCCGGGCGCCGGCGTCGGCCAAACGCGAGGCGCAGTAGGGCGCCGCCACCGCCTGCTCCAGGCTGATTACCAGAAGGCCATCGAGCGGCCGGGTCATTGCCAGCACTCCTCGGCCGTCAATAGGGCGCGCCCTTCTTGTTGGTGAACATGCGGCCGTCCGGGGTCGGCCCCAGATGCAGATCGATGTCGGGGTAGGTGCAGACATCCTCGGCAATGCGGTCGCCCACTTCCAGGTAGGTCGCGGGTGCGGTGCCCTTGTTGATCAGGTGGTGGCCGTCGGCGCGGCCGGCGGGAAAGCCGGCGGCCTGGCCCGCGGTCAGCACTTGCTCGCCATCCTCGGTGATCAGCGTCACCTCGCCCTCGACCACATAGACGAACTCGTCCTCAAGGCTGTGCCAATGGCGCTGAGAGGAGCCGGCGCCCGGCGGCAGGGTGACCAGGTTGACCCCGAAGTTGCCGAGCCCGAGGACATCGCCCAACACCCGTTTGGTCCGCGTTCGGCACAGATCCTTGAACGGCTCGGGATAGGTCGTGCCCTCGCGCGCCGGCACTTCGGCCGGATCGAGCGCCGGGGGGGTCAATTCGTCTGTCATGGGACTGTCTCGCCTCGCATCGTTTCAACGCCAGGTCCCATAAAACCCGGCCGCGCGGGCGCAGGCAAGAGCGGGCCTCCCTTACGCCGGGCGGCGGGAGACTCTGCGTTCGCGCAGAATGATTACCAACCCGGCGCCGACGATGAACAACACCCCGGGGAAGATACGTTGTACCGGCCACTCGCCGAACACGATCCAGCCGATCGCCAGCGCCGACAGAACGCCGAAATACTCGAATGGCGCGAGCAGCGAAACCGGCGTGCGCCGAAAGGCGAGGGTGAGAAGATAGACTCCGAAGCCGCCGAAACCGCCCAGTAACAACGCGAACCCCAGATCGGCGAACACCTCCGCCGCGGAGCCACCGGGCAGGACAATCTCGGCGGTCGTGAGCAGGAGAATCGAGCTGCCCGCGAGTGCGCCCATCTGGGAGTAGAGGTTGATCGCGGCATGGGAGGCGCTCGCGTCGAATTTCCGAATCAGCACCATCGCATTCGAATAGAAGAACGCCGCCACCGCCGGCAGGATGCTGAACCAGGTGAAGACCTCGGTGCCGGGACCGATGACCAGCACCACGCCGGCAAAACCGCCCAGCACCGCGCTCCACCGCCAGACGCCAACCCGCTCGCCCAGCCACGGTATCGCCAGCATGGTGATGAACAACGGTCCGGAGTAGGCAATGACCGCAACGGTGGCAAGTTCGAGGTGGCGGTACGCGCCATAGAGCGCCAGCTGGGCCACCGCCACCATCAGCCCGCGCGCCAGCCCCAGCCGCCACTGCCTTAAACGGATCGAGTGGAGGCCGATCCGCCCCCGCGCTTCCCACAGCAGGATCGCGAAGGTCGGCAGCAAGCCGAATAGATTGCGGGCCACGGATATCTGCTGGGCGGGGTATCGTTCGACCAGGTGTTTCGCGACCGCGCCCATGAAATCCAGCAAGACGATTCCGGCCAGCAGAAAGGCCACGCTGACCAGAAAGGCGCGCCAATTGGCGTCGGTAGTTGTTTTGATCACGAAACGACCTATTCGCGCGGCGCCTCGGTTCCGGTACGAAATACCACCGAACCAGCGCCTGGAGCGTCATATCTTAGCGGATCGTCGCCGCCGGCCCGCCGGGATTTTCGGGAATCCGGCCGGCAAGTGACTCAGTAGTAGAAACCGAGAGCCCCTTCGGGCCGCGGTGCGAATCCGCCGTGCCTCGCGTGGTGGCTCCGGCCGTTCCGTGCAGGGGTCACGCCCAGAATCCGGCACAACCAAGCGGTATAGGCGATCAGCAGCCGGTCGAGGGTTCTCATAGCGTTCCTCCCCTTCCATGGAGCGGTACGGGCTCAGCGAGCATGCTCCAAGTGTTCCTATAGCTTCGGGAGACAATAGCTCGCACGGGGGTCGTTTGAAAGGTCTAATGGGTTTGTTCCGGGACTTCGCCCGTGTCAGGATCGGCGCCATGGGAGCCGTTTTTTTCGATCTCGACGGGACGCTGACCGACCCGAAAACCGGCATTACCCGTTCCATTCAGTACGCACTTGAAAGGCTCCACCGGGAGGTTCCGGCCGCGGACGAGTTGGTGTGGTGTATCGGGCCGCCGCTACTCGAAAGCTTCGAGACCTTGCTCCGCGACCGTCAAGAGGCGGTCACGGCATTGAACCATTATCGCGAACGATTTACCGAAAGCGGACTCTACGAAAATCGGGTCTATCCGGGGATCGAGGACACGCTCGCCGCACTCGCCGCTTCCGGTTGCCGCCTCTTCATTGCGACCAGCAAGCCGGCGATCTTTGCCCAGCGTATTGTCGCGCATTTCGGGATTGCGGGATACTTCGAGCGGCTGTTCGGCTCCGAGCTCGACGGAACACGCAGCGACAAGACCGAACTCTTGAGTCATGCCCTGGACGAAACTGGATTCGATTCTCACGAGACCGTCATGATCGGCGACCGCAGCCACGACATGATCGGGGCCCGGAACAACGAATATGACAGCTGTCGGCGTTCTCTATGGTTACGGAAGCAAAGACGAGCTGATTGCGGCAGGCGCCCAGCGCATCGCTCGAACGCCAGAAGATTTACCGGACATTGCGAACCCGCAAGGGTCTAATCCGATTGCGGAGACCGCTAACCCGAACGAGGGGCTCACCAATCCATGACGCCCATCGGCAGGATTGGCTGGTTTCCCGCCGGACTTCTCGTCATGGTTCTGTTGGCGGTGCCTGCGGCCGCGGGAAGGGCCGTATCCGCCGCCGAAATCGTCAACGCGACGGCCGCGGGCATCGCCATCGACGGTTTCGATACGCTGGCCTATTTCGAGCTCGGGCACCCCGTGAAGGGCCGCGCCGAACACAGCGTCGTCTACAAGGGCGTGCGGTGGCTGTTCGCGACGCCCGAGCATCGAAACGCCTTTGCCGCCGAACCCGAACGCTACGCTCCAAAATATAACGGCTTCTGCGCCGTTGCGGTTTCCGAGGGCACGGCGGCGGAGGCCGATTTCGTCAACGGCTGGGCGATCGTCGATGACGAATTGTTTATGAACTGGTCGGCCGCCGTCAAACGCATCTTTCTTGCGGAACTGCCGGAACGCCTTCCCGCGTCGCGAAAAAATTGGCCCGATGTTCATTTCGACATGAAGGCGGGAATTCGCCAGATCGCGCGCCATGCCGATTTCCCCGAAGAAGGTATCGTCCATCCGCAATCGGCGGCGCCAACTGGCAACTGATCGAAGTTGGGGCACTACCGTGGCGAGCGATTTACAGCGAGGTTTGATACCAAAGGTATTTAATATTGCCCCATATAGGTCGCCTGGGCGGCCGGAACGGCGGATTCCCCCAATCTTGTGGACGGGGGAAGCCGTCTTTATGAGTCATTATCAAGTACCTTTGGTATCAGGTCTCGGCCGTGTTGGCCGCTTGCTCCAGCCAGCGCCCGCAGTTCGGTCTTGAGCACTTTGCCGGCGTTGTTCTTGGGCAGAGATTCGACGATTCGGTACCCCCGCGGGCGCTTGAAGCGGGCGATGTTTTCCAGACACAGCGCATCGAGTTCCCCGGTATCCAGCGTGCTCCCCGCGCGCGCGACCACGAAGGCGATGACCTCCTCGCCCCAGTCCGGGTGCGGGCGGCCGACTGCCGCGCATTCGAGTACCGCCGGATGGGCCAGCAAGACCTCCTCGATTTCGCGCGGATAGATATTGGCGCCGCCGGAGATGATCAGGTCCTTGGAGCGGTCCTTGAGAGTGAGGAAACCGTCGGCGTCGAGCACGCCCACATCGCCGGTATGAAGCCAGCCGCCGCGCAGCGCCGCCTCGGTCGCCGCCGGATCGTCCCAATAGCCGAGCATCACCGAATCGCCGCGCAGCAGGACCTCGCCCAACGCGCCGGGCGGCAACGCTCGGTCCGCGCCGTCGGCGATGCGCAGCTCGACCACGCTATGGGCGCGGCCGACCGAGGCGAGCCGTTCGGCATGGCGCGGATGGGCCGCGTTGGCGTGTTCGGCGCGGGTGAGCACGGTGATGGTCATGGGACTCTCGCCCTGGCCGTAGATCTGCACGAAGCAGTTGCCGATTCGCGCCATGGCCAGCTTCAGGTCCGCAACGTACATCGGCCCGCCGCCGTAGACGATTGTCTTGAGATTGGCGTGCTCGGCGCCGGCCGCCTCCGGGTGCTCGGCCAGGCGCTTGACCATGGTCGGGGCGGCGAACATGGTGACGCCGCGCCAGCGGCGCAGAAGCGCGAAGATCTCGGGCGGGTCGAAGGCGCCGCTCTCGGGCACCACGTTGCAGGCCCCGGCGGCCACGTGGGGCAGGATGTACAAGCCGGAGCCATGGGTCATGGGGGCGGCGTGCAGGATGCAGTCTTCGGCTGCGATGGCATCGACGTCGGCGAAGTAGCTGAGGGTCGCCGCCAGGAGGTTGCGCTGCGACAGCATGGCGCCCTTGGGCCGTCCGGTGGTGCCGCTGGTATAGAAAAGCCAGGCCAGGTCGTCGGGGCCGCGCTCGGCCATCTCCATGGCATCGCCTTCGAGCAGCGAAAGGTATTCGGCCGAGGGCGCACCGGCCTCGCCCAGGTCGCAGATTGCCTCGAGCGCGCTCAGATCCCCGGCGATCGGCGCGATGGTTTCGGCCAATCCGTGGCTGGCAAAGCAGAGCCGGGCGCCGCTGTGGCCGAGGATGTAGCGGAATTCTTCGGGGTGCAGTTTGGCATTGATCGGCACCACCGCCAGACCGGCGTGCCAGCAGGCGAACAGAACCTCGACGAAGGCCGGGCCGTTGACCATGGCGAGCGCGACCCGCGCACCCGGCGCCAGGCCATGACGGTCGCGCAGGGCTCCGGCCAGGGCCGCGGCGCAGCGGCCCAACTCGCCGTAAGTGCTGGTGACCTTGGTGCCGAGCGCCAATGCCGGCCGTTCCGGATCGGCGGCCGCGGATCGTTGCAACAGCCCGGCCAGGTTCATGGCCGCTGTCCTGCCGGAAGCCATTCACCGGAGGCGGCGCCGTGGTCCGATCTCATCACTTTCCGCGCCTCCGCGTGCGATTTCCGCGCCCCGGGACTTGGCTTCGGGCCAGAGGGGATTAGTATACTGAAAACGAAATCCGCCGCTCGCGCAAATGGCGGAACGAACCTAAAGGACGGGGACGAGATGCCACGCGCCAAGAGTGCCAATGCGCTTCACGCCTTGTTGGCGGTCGCTATTTGGGCGCTCACGACGCTGGGGCCGCCACCCGCTGCGGCCCAGGAAATTCAGTACCACCGGATCGGCACCGGCACCACCGCCGGCACTTACTTCCCGATCGGCGGTCTCATCGCCAGCGCGATCAGCAAGCCGCCAGGCAGCCGCGACTGCGACTCAGGCGGCAGCTGCGGCGTGCCGGGGCTGATCGCGGTCGCCCAGTCGACCCGGGGCTCGGTGGAAAACGTCATGGGCATCGCCGACGGCACGCTGGAGTCCGGCCTGAGCCAGGCCGATATCTCCTACTGGGCCTATAACGGCAAGGGCGCCTTCGCGCAGACCGGGCCGATCAAGAAGCTGCGCGCCGTGGCCAACCTGTTTCCCGAGGCGGTCCACGTCGTGGTGCGCCGAAACGCCGGGATTTCGAGCCTCGCCGATCTGCGCGGCAAGCGGGTCTCGCTGGACCGCGAGGGATCGGGCACCCGGGTCGATGCCCTGCTGATCCTGAAGGCGTTCGGGCTCGCCCCCGGCGACTTCAAGGCCGAGGCGCTGTCGGCGGGGGAAGCGGCGGATCGCCTGCGCGCGGGCGAACTCGATGCCTTCGTCATGGTGGTCGGCACCCCGGCCAACGCGCTCGTGGGCCTGGCCGAGGATTCGTTGATCACCCTGCTGCCGATAACCGGGCCGGAGGCGGAAGGGCTGCGCGAGAAGTATCCCTTCTTCCACGAGGACCGGATCGAAGCCGGGACCTACTTCAACGTGCCCTCCATTGCCACGCTTTCGGTCGGCGCCCAATGGCTGGTTTCCGCCGACCTCTCCGAAGAGCTGGTCTTTGGGATGACCCGGGCGCTGTGGCACAAAAACACCCGGCGCCTGCTCGACAACGGCCATCCCAAAGGCAAGGCGATCCAAAGGGTCTCGGCGCTCAACGGCCTGGTGGTGCCGCTGCATCCGGGCGCCCGGCGCTACTACGGCGAGGCCGAGACGCCGTTTCCGGGCCTGACGCTCGAAAAGTCCGATTAATTCTCGATGACCCAGGGTTCAGCCCGGGCCGCTTCGGTCCAGGCTGCCAGGTCGGGCCAGCTCAACAGCGCGTCCCGGTAGGCCGCGGCCGCGCCCTCGAGCGCCACACCGTAGGTTCGAAATCGAGTCGCGACCGGCGCGTAGAAGGCATCGGCGGCGCCGAACGCGCCGAACAGGAAGGGGCCGTCACCGGGCGCGCGGGCGCGGCAATCGGTCCAGATTTCGGCAATCCGGGCGATATCGGCGCGCAAGTTCTCGTCGCCGGTGTCGAATTCACCGGGCGCCGCAACTTCACGCTTCAGGTCCATGGGCAGGCGCTCGCGCAGGGCCGCAAAGCCGGCATGCATCTCGGCGGTGACCGCCCGCGCCACGGCACGGGCCGCCGGGTCCGCGGGCCACAGCCCGGCCTCCGGAAAACGCTCGTGCAGGAATTCGGCGATCGCCAGGCTGTCCCAGACGGTGAGTCCATCGGCCTTGAGCGCCGGCACCCGGCCGCTTGGGCTATGCGCCAAGATATCGGCCTTGGAGCCGGGCCGGTCGAGCGGCACCACGACCTCCTCGAAGGCGGCGCCGCTCAGCTTCAGCAGCAGCCAGCCGCGTAGCGACCAGGACGAATAGGCCTTGTTGCCAAGGACGATGGTGAACGCCGGCATGGGGACCTCCAAGCTATGCGGGTTCGATTTCGGAACATTCTTACAGCGCAATCCCGTGAGACGCCATGGACCCGGCGCCCAACCGGGCCGGTTTCGTCGCGGCCGAAATCGCACTATGCTCCGCAGCCGCCTGCCACCCCGAAAGGCCTAGAGGAATGCCCATGCCGACCTTCACCACTGCCCGTCCCGGGGCCCGTTTCGTGCCCATCACGCCGCTCGCCAAGTCGGGCCTGGAACGCTGGCTGAAGGGCCGGCCGGCGGCGGAGGCGGCCTGGGTCAAGGCGGCGGGGTTCACGGCGGCGCCCGGCGCGCTCTGCCTGATGCCCGGCGCGGGAGGGACGCTGGACCGGGTCTTGGTGGGAATAGACCCGGACGACGACCTTTGGTGCTTCGCCGATCTGCCCGGCCGTCTGCCTGCGGGCGCACCCGGCGGGCGCTACGCGCTGGACGGCGCGATGCGCCCGGAGGCGGCGACCCTTGCGGCGCTCGGCTGGGCGCTGGGCAGCTACGAATTCACCCGCTACCGCAAGTCGGAACGGCGCTTGGCCACCCTGGCCTGGCCCGCAGGCGTCGACAAAGGCGCGGTGCAGCGGGCGATGGTCGCGACCTATATGGTGCGCGATTTGATCAACACTCCGGCCAGCGACATGGGGCCGGCCGAGCTGGCGGAGGCGGCCGCCGCCCTGGCCCGGCGCCACAAGGCCAAGATTTCGGTCACCACCGGCGCCGCCCTGCTCAAGAAGAACTATCCGGCGATCCACGCGGTCGGCCGGGCCAGTTCGCGCGCGCCGCGGCTGGTCGATCTGCGCTGGGGCGCCAAGGGACCGCGGGTGACCTTGGTAGGCAAGGGGGTCTGTTTCGACAGCGGCGGGCTCGACCTCAAGTCCGCTGCCGGCATGAAGTTGATGAAGAAGGACATGGGCGGGGCGGCCCATGCGCTCGCCCTGGCATCCATGATCATGGCGGCGCGGTTGCCCTTGCGCCTGCGCGTGCTTGTGCCCGCGGTCGAGAACAGCGTTTCGGGCGACGCCTTCCGGCCAGGCGACGTGCTCGCCACGCGCAAAGGGTTGAGCGTCGAGATCGGCAACACCGACGCCGAGGGCCGGCTGGTGCTCTGCGACGCGCTCGCCGAAGCGGACCGCGAGGACCCGGACCTGATCGTCGATTTCGCGACCCTCACCGGCGCCGCGCGGGTGGCTGTCGGCACCGATCTGCCGGCCATGTTCTGCAACGACGATGAGGTCGCCGAGGCGTTGCTGGCCCAGGGCCTGGCGGCGCGCGACCCGGTCTGGCGCATGCCGTTGCACAAACCCTACCGGCGCCTATTGGACAGCCCGGTCGCCGATCTCAACAACATCTCCAGCGGCCCCCACGGCGGCGCGATTACGGCGGCGCTGTTCCTGGCCGAGTTCGTCCGGCCCGAGACGCCTTGGGTGCATCTCGACGTCATGGCCTGGAACCTCGCGAGCCGTCCCGGCCGGCCCGAAGGCGGCGAAGCCATGGGCCTGCGCGCCACCTACGCCCTGATCGAGGAGTTGGCACGCAAGGGCGGCAAGGGCGGCCGCAAGAAGTAACGCGTCCCCCAGGGAGCCGCCCAGGAAGCCGCCCGGAGGCCTGGACATTCGAGAACGCGCCGGGTTCAATAGGGTGATCGTATTTGGAGGAAAACATGTCCGAGGCGCTGGAAGCCAATACCGAATTCGTCGATTTCTGGAACGAGATCCTGGTTCCCAAGTTCACCAAGTACCGACACGTCTTGGTCGGCGGGCTGACCCACCACAGCGCCAAGATTTTCCCTTCGCTGCGCGTGCGCGAGGGCGACCGGGCGGTGGACGTGGGCTGCGGCTTCGGCGATACGGCGATCGAGCTGGCCCG
>SMVB01259520.1_pt1 | contig 10043 bp, 8 predicted proteins | sample 2456461 | NCBI WGS metagenome assembly SMVB01 (sample SAMN11095934, study PRJNA526329) | marine sediment metagenome | biome: Marine sediment; feature: Surficial sediment; material: Deep marine sediment; isolation source: Hadal surficial sediment | place: Pacific Ocean | collected 2014-05 | depth 0-1...
GTTTGTGGGTAAGGCACGCCGTGCGGGTAGGCGGTCGGTTCGCCGAACAAAACAATCTTGAAGGTGGAGCGCCCGTCCATACCACAGGCGACATGGGCATCATCGAGAAATTGCTGCACCTCGCGGGTATCGATCCCCACGCAGAGAATACGCGCCACTGCCTGCTGAATTTTCAGCGTGATTGCCTTGGCCTGCGAAAGTAAGGCCAGTTCGTTTGCTGACTTGATCCTGCGGCATTCCGCAACCAGGTCCTCGCCATTAATCACGGTCAATTTCGAAGTTGAATTTTGCAGGCGACTGGCGGTGAAAAAAGGCGTCTGCGGATCAATTGCCAGTCTGCAGCCGGGTTTGCCGGAGCATTTCAAGGCACTGTTAGTGACCGCTTCGGTTGGATCCTCGTGCTCTTCCCATAAATCAAAGTCGCCTTCAACCACCATTCCAGCGCGGGTTTTTTGCTCTTCGAACGCGGGACAAACATAAACCAGCTCGCCGCTGGCCGAAACTATCGCGCCATGCAGTCGCTCACTCGCATAGCACTGCATACCCGTGAAGTAGCGCAGACTGGTAGTGGCATCGAGGTAGAGTGCGTCTATACCGGCGAGCTTCATCAATTCGCGGACCTGGTGAAGACGCTTGCGATACTCGTCCGCACTGATCGGAATCGCGGATTCACGCATAGAGGTAAGCAGCGAAAGTTCTTGCTCTGCGGTAGAATCACCGACCCCCCGGGTCATTTTGCGGCTCCCTGGTTACAGCCTGGCATCAGCGTAGCCATCTTTATTATGTGGTCGAACCACCCCTGGCCATAACCACCTTGCCGGTGCGAACCAGCTCGATTACTTCGAACTTGGATAGAACTTCCATCAACGCGTCTATTTTCTGGCTGCTGCCGGTTATCATCAAAATCATCGAGGTCTTGGTCAGGTCGACGGCTTTACAACCGAAGTGTTCGGCTATTTGCAGTGCTTCGCTGCGTTCCTGCGGGGAGCACAGCATTTTTACCAACCCCAGTTCCTTGACCACCGAATCGTCGAAGGTGTGGTCTATACAGTGCACCACGTCGATCAATTTCATCAATTGTTTGATGATTTGTTCAAGCATATCGGGGTCGCCACTGACGCCGATGGTCATGCGGGAAAACTGTTCGTTGCGGCCCGAGGATACCACCAGGGACTCGATGTTGTATCCGCGTCGGGCAAAGGTCTGGGCAATACGCGACAGCACGCCAGGTTTGTTGGCGACATAAACGCTCAGGGTGTGTTGGGATATAGAATTATTTTGTGTCATATTAGTTTCACCCGTAGGATTGTCGCTGCCGGTACTAACCGTCTGGTCAGAGGTTCTGCGGATTGGGTTATCATGTTGACCCAGTTGGTTTGGCCAATTTGGTTTTGGGCGGCTCGATCAACATATCTTCCAGCGCGGCACCGGCCGGGATCATCGGGAATACGTTGGAGGTCTTGACCACCTCGGCATTAATCAGTACCGGGCCGCCCTTGTGCGCCAGCGCCTTGCTCAGGATTTTGCGTACGTCGGCTGCGCGTTTGAGATTGTACCCGGTGGCGCCATAGGCTTCCGCGAGCTTGACGAAATCGGGGTTTCCATCCAGGTCTACACCGCTTTCCCGGTTGTCGAAAAACAGTTCCTGCCATTGCCGCACCATGCCCAGGTAGTGGTTATTAAGGACCAGGATAATTATCGGTAGTTTTTCCAGGACGGCCGTTGACAGTTCGAACAATGTCATCTGGAAGCCGCCGTCGCCGACAACCGCGACCACGATGTCGTCCGGGCATCCCAGTTGCGCGCCGATTGCCGCGGGGAAACCGAATCCCATGGTGCCGGCGCCGCCGGAGGTGAGCCATTGCCAGGGCCTGTCGCATTTATAAAACTGCGCGGCCCACATCTGGTGTTGCCCTACATCGGTGGCCACGATCGCCTTGCCATCGGTCAGGTCGTAGAGTTCGTCCAGTATGTGTTGCATTTTTAGCCCACCATGAACCTGGTAGGAGAGCGGGTACTTTTGCTTGTATTGCTCGAGATGTTCGATCCAGTCATCGCTATCTAGTCGGCTGATATGCCGGTTCAACTCGGTCAGAATCACCTTTGCGTCGCCAACACATTGAAAGTCGACCTTGATCATTTTATTTATTTCCGACGCATCTATGTCGATGTGGATAATGGTTGCATTGCGTCCAAACTTGTCCGCCTGTCCGATAATGCGGTCGTCAAATCGCGACCCGATGGCGATGATCAGGTCGGCTTCCACCAGGGCCTTGTTGGCATAGGCAGTACCGTGCATGCCGGGCATACCCAGCGCCAACGCGTGGGTCTCCGGAAACACGCCCTTGCCAAGCAGGGTGCCGGTGACCGGCGCATTCAGGGTTTCGGCAAATTGCAGTAATTCCTGTTCGGCATGGGCCAGTACCGCGCCGTGGCCGGCCAGTATCAGGGGACGTGTCGATGTCTTCAGCGCTTCGGCGATTTGTTTAATGGCTTCATGGTCGATATCGAAGGCCGATTCCGGTTTGTATCCGGGCAGATCCATGGGCTGATCCATCGACCCCGTGAACGGGCCCTGGCTTATATCCTTGGGGATGTCGATTAGCACCGGGCCGGGTCGACCTGTAGTGGCGATATAATAGGCTTCTCTGGTTATGCGTGGAATCTCGTTGGTGTCTTTTACCAGATAACTGTGTTTTACGATCGGCATGGAAATGCCGAGGATATCCGCTTCCTGGAAGGCGTCTTTTCCCAGCATCCAGGTAACCTGTTGCCCGGTAATAATGATCATCGGCACCGAGTCCATGTGCGCGGTCAGTATGCCGCTGATGGTATTGGCTGCGCCGGGGCCGCTGGTCACCAGCACGCAGGCCGGCTTTCCGGTAGAGCGAGCATAGCCGTCCGCCATGTGCACCGCGCCCTGCTCGTGCCTGACCAGAACAAACTTGATGTTGGTTTTCAGGGTTTCCAGCGCGTCGAAGATGGGCAGCACGGCACCTCCGGAATAACCGAATATAATTTCAATGCCTTCCTTGTCCAGGCATTTTAGCAGGGCTTGGGCGCCGTCCAGTTCTGGGGTGGTCATGTTAACGATTCCAGGTAAAGATGAAAATGGAGGGAAAGTTTAATAATAAAATGAATTTACATCCAGTTAAATGAATGAAAATCTGCAAAGATTGCATGGTTTCGACTATTTTTTTCTTTAGTTCTTGAAAATTAGGGGTAAATGACGGGAAAAACTCAAGATTAGGCTCATGATAACTGCATTTTACCCGTAAGTTTGGAATTCGCATCGCTTGAAGAACCTGAGTCTAAAAGAAAACCCGTGAAGGTTCTTGGGTAAGCGTCACCCGGATTAGCTCCCTCAGGAACTGGTCGCCCAGTGTTGGCCGGGTTGGCGTATGTTGCGCTAGCCCGCATCTTCCCATTAGTCCCGGTAAACCCGCGCCAGCGCCCAGACTTCGACAAATTCGACCCCCTGGCGATGTAACACTTTGGTGATTTCATTCACGGTTGAACCAGTGGTGACTATGTCGTCGACGATTGCCACATGCCGGTAGCTAAGCGATGGCGTGTAGGCGAAAGCCTGGCGCGTGTTTTGCTCGCGCTGGTTTGCGTCGAGTCCTGATTGACTGGGCGTATGACGCCGTCGCCGCAGCGCCTGGTGGTCAACCGGAATGCCGAATTCCCGCGACCATATCCGCGCGATTTCAGCGGCCTGGTTATAGCCGCGTTCGACCAGTCGACGAGGGTGCAGCGGGACCGGTAGTAGTACCTCGGGCCTGGGTTGACTGTCGCGGAAAGGCTCGATGCTGTGCATGCAGATACTGTTGGCCAGGTATGACGCCTCTGCATACTTGAGCTGGATCAGGCAGTCGCGCACCAGTCCCCGATATTGCAGAGGTGCGATCATTTTCTGCCAGCGCGGCGGGTTCAACAGACAGGCCGGACAAACGTGACCGTCGCATGGGTTGACCTGCGCACAATGCTGGCAGGGGGTTGGCACCGGCTGCAAACGCTTGCTGCAGGCGTTGCAGAAAGAATGCGATTGCCAGATCTGGTGGCCGCAGGCAAGACAGACTTCGACGGCGAAGATTTTGCCGAAGAGGCGGTTTAACCCGGTGAGAAGCTGTCTTCCTGACATTGACTATTCCCTGTCTTGCAATAGACTTGGCGTTCCATTTAATTGCGGCCAGAGTTCCAATGACCGATTTAGTGCAAGCCGTCCGGCACGACTGGACGCTAGACCAGATTAAAGCGCTTTTTGACAAATCTTTCAACGATTTGTTGTTTCAGGCGCAAACCACGCACCGCCGGCACTTCGATGCGAACGCGGTGCAGATCAGCACCCTGCTGAGCATCAAGACCGGTGCCTGCCCCGAAGACTGTTCCTATTGTCCGCAAAGCGCGAAATACGATACCGGGCTGGAGCGCGAGCGCCTGTTACCCATCGAGGAAGTCCGTGTAGCGGCCATGAAGGCCAAACAAAACGGTGCCAGTCGGTTTTGTATGGGCGCGGCCTGGCGTAATCCCACCGACAGGAATCTCGACAAGGTCATCGAAATGATTGTCATGGTCAGGGACCTGGGCATGGAGACCTGTGTCACCCTGGGTATGCTGACCCCTGAGCAAAGCAGGAAACTCAAGCTCGCCGGACTCGATTACTATAACCACAATCTCGATACCTCGCCCGAGTACTACCGGGAAATTATAACCACCAGAACTTACCAGGACAGGCTCGATACCCTGGAAAATGTGCGAGCGCAGAACATCAATGTCTGTAGCGGCGGTATCATCGGTATGGGTGAAACCGCCAGGGACAGGTCGGCCTTACTGCAACAACTGGCAAACCTGCCTGAACATCCGCAGAGCGTGCCTATCAATTTGCTGGTGCAGGTAGAGAACACGCCGCTATACGGTACCGAGGAACTCGATCCCATCGAATTTGTACGTACCATCGCGGTGGCTCGAATCATGATGCCAAAATCCGTGGTGCGGTTGTCGGCAGGTCGTACCGGGATGAGCGAGGCAACACAGGCACTTTGTTTTCTGGCGGGCGCCAATTCGATTTTTTATGGTGAGGTATTGTTGACCACGCCAAACCCGAGCGAAAATACCGATATGGCACTGTTTGAAAAATTGGGCATAGTCGCCAATGGCGAACAGACGCGGGCATCGAATAGCGACGCTGCTTAATCAACCCTGTCTGACCCTGTTGATATAAAAGAGGCCCCGCAATAGCGGGGCCAATACTTGAGGAGAGCGGAGGAAGCTCTCGTGCTGGTACTTCGGGCTAGTAGCTGGCGTTATCCCTGTCGTAGATCAGACCGATCGCGGCAGCCTGGTGCTTGACCGCGCGATATATCTTTTCATCCAGGGAATCTTCCGCACCACCCTCGGCAGCCAGTTTCCGGTTGATGAAGTCGCTGCGCGATGCGGACAGCGCGTGGATTTCCTGCTTTAACTTATCGCGGCGCCGGGCCTGTTCGTTGATGACTTCTATTTGTTCGCCGGGTGCCATCGCCTGCAGGCTGGCCGGCAAGTCTTGCTGGTCGATCTCTTCGAGCGCGACCCGGCCGGAAGTAATCGCATCTACCAGTTCGCCCTTGCCAAGCAGGTTGCGCTTACCACTGACGGTTGCATTGTAGGTGTCGCGTCGCGCCAGCGCGGTGGATGACAGTTCCTTACGCAGTTTGGCATTGGCGTCGAGTTTGATTTTTTGTGCTTTCTTTTCATCCTCGTTACCGTAAAACAGGCGCGTATCTTCCAGCTTTGCGGCCAGTGCGGAAAGCTTTTCATCAAACGGCGTTGCCACCGCTACCGCGTTACCCGAATTTTCCACCTGGAAATACTCACCCAGGCCGAGCATGGCTATTTCCTCCCAGGCGGGTTTGGTCGACATATTCTGCCCGCTCTGAATGGTGTTGATAACGATGCCTTTGCTGGCTGCAACCCGTAGTGTCACCGGGTATTTAACATCGTTGCGATAATCCATATGCGGCGGTGCGTCGCCAACCAGGAAGGCAACCTTGTATACATTACTGTCATTGCTCCAGGAAATATTATGGACCGCGTCGTACAGGGCCTGGTTCACGCTTTCCGGACCATCACCGCCGCCCTGGGCTGTAAACGACATCAGGCTGACATAGATCGAATCGAGATCATCCGAGAGGTCGAAGACTTTGGTGACGTAGGCGTCGCCGCGATCACGAAAGGCAACCAGGCCCATCTTGATGTCGGGGTTTTGCCGGGCCGATGCCATGGTGGTCGCAATCGACCAGATTTTTTCCTTGGCCGCCTGGATTAATCCACTCATACTGCTGGTGGTATCGAGGATAAACACCACTTCGATGCGGTGGCTTTGCGCAGGCAAGACATGGTTGTTGTTGGCGGTAATTGCATTTGCCTGTTGTAAAAAGGGGAACAGGGCAATGCCCGTGGCGGTGGATACGAAAAGTATCAGTGCCATTATTTTTGACGATTTGTTCATGGTTTTCATCAGATATCTCCTGGTTCAGGGTTGGGTGAGTTTGCGTACCGCGTCGACGGCGACACGGTGAGCGGATTGAAACGGTGCCTGCTCCGGGGTGCTATAGGCATCGCTGGACTGCGTTTTAGCCAGATCCGGGATCCAGCCAAACAGGGACTGGGTGAGGAAGAAACTCCATAACGCGGTGGCGGGACTACCGGTATTGACGATTGCCCAGGCACCCGCCGCGAGCCCTGCACAGACCAGTCCAAAATCGAGCAGGGCGGCAAAAATCGACGCGTGGAAATAAAGTGAGCGTACCAGCCAGATGATGCCGGCCTGGATGAACAGCTGCTCGATCAGCGGGATATCCAATAACCAGCAGGCAATACCAGTGACTGCCCAGGCGCTAATGACAACTACCCGACCAATTCGCGCGTTACTATTTTTTAACAGGTAGATCAGGTAAGTCAGCGTGGATGCGTATAGCATCAGGCTGAACAGCGTGGGGTCTGCGACAAAGCCGCCGAAGAGTAAACCGGCAACGCCTGCCGCGAGGCTGATGAAAAAGGCAAAGATAACGCCCTTGATAATTCCCGGAGATTTCATGACTGCGCCCTCCGTTGTTTCTCCCGCAGCAGGGCAATTTCGATTTCTTCGTTGCGGATATTCTCTACCGGGCTGAATTCATTTGCGCCTGAAAAATTTTCGGCGCTTACCAGCAATTCCAGTTTTTGCTTCATGCTGGCCAGTTGCTGGCGTTGCTCGTTGATTTGTCGCTCGAGGCGTTTGTGTTGTGAATCGATTGCCTGTGATTGCTGCCTGATGAAAAGCAGTTTCTTTTCGCCGCCGAGCTTGCGGCGAATCAAATCACGCGCCAGGTCGTCTTTTTTGGCGGCCAGGCAAATATCCAGTTCTTCGTCGAATGCCGACAAAGCCTGGTCGGTTTCGGTGCCGGCCTTTAACAGCTGCTCGGACTCGTGCTGTAACAGGCCCAGGCGCTGTTCATCCTGATCGAGCGCCAGTTGCATTTCCCGCACCGCCTGTTTGAGCTGGATGTCGGGTTCCTCGATGCGATCGAGTACCGCGTGAAAGTCGGCCTGAAACAATCTTGATAGTCGGGTTACCAGTGCCATCGGTTTTCTCCATTGTCTGTGAAAGATGCGATAATTCTGCTTCAGCCGACCGCTTTTAAACAGGCAGAGTTTGGTAAAATCTCGGCGGTCGGGTTTACAAAAAATTTACATAGCACTCTGGCCGGAGTGCTAGGATTGATGTGTTTAAACAGTGCAAGACGACAACATGGCGCAAAAAACGCGACTATTAATTGTTGAAGACGAAGTGGCGATTCGCACCGGCCTGGTCGACGTGTTTGTCTATCATGGCTACGAAGTGGATACGGCTGCGCATGGCGACGATGGCCTGCGCAAGGCATTGACCGGGCAATACGATTTGATACTGCTCGATGTGATGCTGCCCGGCACCGATGGCTTTGAAATCTGTAACCAGATTCGCCAACAGGATCGACAGCAGCCGGTCATCATGCTGACCGCGAAATCCAGCGATGAAGATATCGTGCAGGGGCTGACCCTCGGTGCCGATGACTATGTCGCCAAGCCCTTCTCGGTGACGCAACTGCTGTTGCGTGTGCAGGCCGTACTGCGCCGGTCGGGCATTGGCGAAGATGCCAGCCGAGAAATCAGGCTGTGCAACGGCCTGGTCATAGATACGGAGAATTTATGCGCCGGCGAGGTCGTATTCACGCGGCGTGAGATGGATGTATTGCTGTATCTGTCGCAGCAACCGGAGCGACCGGTGTCGCGCGAGGAATTGCTGGCACGGGTCTGGGGCTATGCCAACCATATGGAAATAGAGACCCGTACCGTCGATATCCATATTGCCAAGCTACGCCGTAAAATCGAAGCCGACGCGGCCAACCCGGAGGCCATAGTCACGGTGCGCGGTGCCGGTTACCGGCTGATGCTGGCAGCGCAATGAATCGTCGTCGGCTCGCCCTGCTGTTGCTCCTGTTTTTCCTGGCGCTCGCCTTGCCGACATCGATTCTGGTTTACCAGGCCTATGGGCAATTGAAATGGGAGGCCTTCCACCAGCATCAGCAACTTGCCCGCGAACTGACCCTGCGCATCGATGCCGGATTCAATAAATTGATAAACCGCGAAGAAAACCGCCCCTTCACCGATTACGAGTTTCTCAATGTTACCGGTTCAACCGGCACCGCCTTCCTGCAACGCTCGCCACTGTCGGTATTTCCACCCAGGTCCGATGTACCCGGGTTGCTGGGATATTTCCAGGTCGATGCCTCGGGACAGCTACGCACCCCGATGCTACCCGAAGCAAACGCGTCGAACTATGGAATATCGTCGAGCGAATTACAGCAACGCCGCCTACAAGAAGGACGTATCCGCGGCATTCTCGATAAAAATCGCCTGGTCGGGAAAAGCGATGCCCTGGCGCGCCTGGTCGCTGAACCTGCCAGGAACGATGCTGAAGCCGGGGAAGGCATGCGCGATAGCCCGGTTGTTCTCGCTGAATCTCAAAGCCTGCCTTCGAGTATTGTGCCCGAGGATAGTGATGCTCAAGGGCAGTTTGTTTTTGATCAGCTCAGTTCGAGGAAAGTGCAATCATCCGCAGACAGCCGCATCGAGGCCGTGCAGGTCAAGGACCTGAAGCTGGAAGACAGTTACCAGGTTGCCGCGGCGCCGGTCGAAGCATCGAAAACAAAGGTGAAAAAGCAGGCCGAAGCGAAACGTTCGCGCAGGGAAAAGGTGAATCTGCCCGCGCTGGCGATGGCGCAGGCGCAGGCCATGGAAAGGAGTAACGAAGATGTTGTCGAGGATGAGCTGGATTTATCCGCACAGCTGTTGAAGCAGCGGGCGATTCGAATCCAGACCTTCGAAAGCGAGGTCGAAGCGATGGAATTTTCCCTGCTCGATAGCGGGCATTTCGTGCTCTTCCGGCGAGTGTGGCACGATGGTGAACGCTACATCCAGGGATTGCTGATCGATCAGGATAGTTTCATCGAACAATTGATTGCACCGGCATTTCGCGAATCGAGCCTGTCTTCGATGAGCCAGCTAATCGTTGCCTACGAGGGCACGATATTGCGAAATTTTGCGGCGCAGTACAGTCGCCTTTACAGTCCCGGTTCCGAGCAGAGCGTCAACGAGCTGCTCTACCAGAGCCGGCTGGTTGCACCCTTTGGCGATATCGAATTGATTTATACGCTCGCGCGTCTACCCCTCGGTGCGGGCGGGCAGATTATTATCTGGTCTGCGCTGGTGCTGGCCATAGTGCTGATCGGTGGGTTTTTGATGCTGTATCGCCTCGGCGTTCGCCAGATATCACTGGTACGCCAGCAACAGGATTTTGTCTCGGCGGTAAGCCATGAATTAAAAACGCCCTTAACCTCGATTCGAATGTACGGTGAAATACTGCGCGAGGGCTGGGCCGACGAGGATAAGAAAAAAACCTATTACGATTTTATTTTTCATGAAGCTGAACGTTTGACACGACTGATCAATAACGTGTTGCAGCTCGCGCGCATGTCACGCAA
>SMVB01328063.1_pt1 | contig 10040 bp, 10 predicted proteins | sample 2456461 | NCBI WGS metagenome assembly SMVB01 (sample SAMN11095934, study PRJNA526329) | marine sediment metagenome | biome: Marine sediment; feature: Surficial sediment; material: Deep marine sediment; isolation source: Hadal surficial sediment | place: Pacific Ocean | collected 2014-05 | depth...
ACGGTCTCGGCCGCCCGGTTCACGAGGTTGCGGAACACCTCCAGGTCCAGCGGCTTCTCGATGAAGTCGTACGCCCCGCCCTTGAGGGCCGCCTTGGCCGTCGGCACGTCGCCGTGGGCCGTGACCATCAGCGTCTCGACATCCGACTGGTGCTGCCGCGCGAGCTCCAGCACCCGCAGGCCGGTCGTCTCGTCCTCCATCACGAGATCCGTCACGACGACGTCGAAGTTGCCGTGGCGGAGCTCATCCTCGGCGGCGGCGAGGCTGTGAACGATCGTGCACACGTGCCCTGGTTTGCGCAACGCCTCGGCCATCACGTTGGCGTGCTCGACCTCGTCGTCGACGATCAGCACTTGCGCGTGAAGTCCGGGTTGTCCGTCTTTGCCGGCCATGTCGCGACCATTGTACCGCCGCCCCTGACCGCGGTCCCGCCGCCGGCGGCACCGCCGATCTGAATGTGGCGCTGCCGGTGAAGTCGATACCATGTTCGAATGACCACGGTGGCCGATCCTCACGAGGCGACCGGACTGCCCGGGCGCGAGTGGGCCGGACAACGCCTGCATTTCGTCGGTATCGGCGGGTGCGGTCTCAGCGGACTCGCACAATTACTGTTGCGTCGCGGTGCCCGATGCAGCGGCTCCGACAGCGTGCCCAGTGACCTGACCCGGACGCTGGAAACGAACGGGCTTCCCGTCTCGTATATCCAGGACGGCAGCAGCGTGCCCGCCGCCTGCGACCTGGTGATCGCTTCGGCCGCCATCGAGCCCGACAACCCCGAACTGGCCGTGGCCCGGCGGCGCGGGATCGAGGTACTCAGCTACCCCCAGGCCCTCGGACGGGTGCAGGCGCGGCACACGGGCGTCTCCATCGCCGGCACCCACGGCAAGAGCACCACCGCGGCAATGCTGTGCCATGTGCTGCTTCGCTGCGGGCTCGACCCAAGCTTCATCGTGGGTGCCACGTGCCCGCAGATCGGCGGCGGCAGCCGTGCCGGCGCCGACACGGTTCCCGGCGCGGGCCCGCTGGCGGGCCGACCGGGGCTCCTTGTCGCCGAGGCCTGCGAATTCAACCGGTCGTTCCACTTCCACCGGCCGGTGCTGGGCCTGATCGGGAACGTCGAAGAGGATCACCTCGACGTCTATGAATCGCTGGACGCCATCGTCGAGGCATTCCGCGAGTTCGCACTGCTGCTGCCACCCGCCGCGCAACACGGCCGGCTTCTGATCGCTCACGACGGTGCGCACCGCGGAAGGATCACGGCTGGTCTGGACTGTGCGGTGGACACCTTCGGCACCAGCGGCGACGCTGGGTACCAGGTGGTGTTCGACGCCGGCTCGCGTCGGCTCGAGGTGCTTCGCCGGGGCCGGCCGCTCGCCCGGTGGACCAACGCCATGGCCGGCGATCACAACGCCCTCAACGCCGCCGCCGCCGGCATCCTGGCCAGCATGGTCGGCGCCGCGTGGCCCCGGATCGCAGCGGCGATGGACTCGTTCCAGGGGCTCGACCGGCGCATGCAGCGACTCGGACGACGCGTGGTCAACGGCGGCGACGTGGTCGTCTACGACGACTACGGCCACCACCCCAGCGAGATCACCGCCACGCTCGCCGCCCTGCGTGCGAGCGAGAAACCGCGACGGCTGATCTGTGTCTTTCAACCCCACCAGCACAGCCGAACGCGGTTCCTGCTGGAGCAGTTCGCCGCGAGTTTCTCGGAGGCCGACGTGGTGATCGTCCCCGACATCTACTTCGTCCGCGACTCCGAGATCGAGAAACACCGCGTCGCCGCCGCCGACCTGGTCGATCGGCTCCGGGAGCGGAACGTGCGGGCCATGCACATGTACCCCTTCGATGCGATCGTGGAGCACCTGGAGGTCATGTGCCGCGACGGCGACCTTGTCGTGATCATGGGCGCCGGCCCGGTCTGGCAGGTTGCCCGCCGGTTCCTGGCGCGCCAACAATCGAGTGCCTGACCGGGACGCCGACACCATGATCCGTTCCTCCACCAGCCTGTTCAGCGATCTCGACGTCGAGGTCGTCCCCGACGCCCCGCTCGGCGCGATGACCTGGTACGGCATCGGGGGCCGGGCGGACCTGCTGGTCCGACCAAACAGCGTCGAGGCCCTCGCCACGCTCGTGTCGCGGTGCCACCGCTCCGGCACGCCCCTGCATGTGTTCGGCCGCGGAGCGAACCTGCTGGTGACCGACGAGCCGATCGACGGCATCGTGGTTCGCCTCGACACGGCTGCCCTGCGCGAGACGAAGTACAACCGCAGCGGCGAGATCCACTCGATGCGGGCGATGGCGGGCGCCGACATGGCCAGGACCGTCATCGACACCACGCGCCGGGGCCTCACGGGGCTGGCCCAGATGGCCGGCATCCCCGGCACCATCGGCGGCACGATCCGGATGAACGCCGGCGGGGCGTTCGGTTGCATCGGGGACTCAATACGTAGTGTTACGTGCATCACCTCGCGCGGCGACGTCGTGACCTATCCCGCCCAGGAGCTGCGGTTCGAGTACCGCTCGACGAACATTCCCGACCCGTTGATCGTCAGCGCGACGTTCGACCTGGTCGCCGGCGACCCTGTCGCGCTCCGCGACAAGGTCAAGGAGATCTTCAGGTTCAAGAAGAGCACGCAACCCCTGGCCGACCACTCGGCGGGCTGCACGTTCAAGAACCCGATCGACCCCGTCACGCAGGAGCGTGTGTCGGCGGGCAAGCTCATCGACGAGGCCGGGCTCAAGGGCCGCACGATCGGCGGTGCAACCGTGAGCCGCCAGCATGCGAACTTCATCATCACCAAGCCGGGAGCCCTGGCCGACCACGTTCTGCAGCTTCTGGAGCTGATTCGCCGACAGGTCTATGACCACAGCGGGATCGAGATCGAGCAGGAGATCGTAGTGTGGCGACGTGGCGACGAGAGTGATGCAACGTGATTGACGGACGAACGGCGGTGCTCGTCCTCATGGGCGGGCCGGACGCCGAACGCGAAGTGAGTCTCATGTCGGGCCGACAGGTCGCGCAGGCTCTGCGCGACTCAATACGCTACGAGGTGATCGAGCAGGTCATCGACCAGCCGACCGTCGCCGACCTGCAATACGTGCCGGCCGACGTCGTCTTCCCCGTGCTGCACGGGCCGTGGGGCGAGGGCGGTCCATTGCAGGAGGTCCTGGAGCTCCTGGGCCTCCCCTACGTGGGTTCCGGCCCGGAGGCGGCCGCCGTGGCGATGGACAAGCCCGCGACAAAGGCGATCGTTTCTTCCGCGGGCGTTCGAGTCCCTGCCGATTGCCGTCTGGAAGCCGGCATGCCGTGCCCGCTCGACCTGCCGCTGGTGCTCAAGCCGATCGATGACGGATCCAGCATCGACCTGCACATCTGCCGTACCCGGGAGCAACTCGCCCGGGCCCGGGCCGCGCTGCATCCCCGACGCGGGCCGGTCATGGCCGAGCAGTTCATCGCCGGCCGCGAGGTGACGGCCGGCATCGTCTGCGGGGAGTCCACTCCGCTCGTCGAGATCATCCCCTCACGGGAGGTCGCCTTCTACGACTACCGGGCGAAGTACTTCCGGGACGATACACGTTACATTCTCGACCCCCAACTGCCGCCGGGCACGGCCCGCGCATGCACGGAGGCCGCTGTATCGGCGTTCGACCTGCTCGGTTGCCGCGACGTCGCGCGAGCCGACTTCATCGTCAACAACGACGGGGCGTGGTTCCTGGAGATCAACACAATGCCGGGGTTCACCACCCATTCACTGCTGCCCATGGCGGCCGCGCGGCAGGGCCGCGACATGGCGTCACTGTGCGGCCGGCTGGTTGAGTCCGCGATGACCCGCGTGGCGGTACAGGCGACGGCAACCCATGGCTAAACGACGCGGCAAGAAGCCCGCCGGCCGATGGCGCCTGCCGAAGCTCCCGCAGTGGGACCTCTCGTGGGCGGCTGCGCGGGGCACCCTCGTGGCCGTCGTCTGGGTGCTGGCCGTCGGCGGGATCGTCACGGCGTGGGTCCTGGGCACGCCGAGGCTGGAGGCGTACGCTTCGGCCCACCAGGCGGGCGGCGATGTCGTGGTTCGGATTTTGGATCTTCCAGCGTGGGTGGAGGCGGACCTGGAGTCCATGCTGGTGGAGACCGCGGTCCGGCACATCGGCGGCGACCCGCTGCAACGAGCCGACCTGATGGACGCCCGCGAATCATTGTTGGCCACGGGATGGTTTGTCAGCGTCGAACAGGTCCGGCGCGTCGGAACGCGGGCCGTGGACGTCACCGCGACGCTGTCGCAGCCATTCGCCGTCATTCGCGATCGTCTGCGGGCGCGGGACCACCTGGTTGACGCCCAGGGAAGGGTACTGCCCCGCTCGTATGCGCCCGGCGAGCGGAGCGGGTACATCGGACTGACCGGGGCCCGTTACAACGCCCCGACGCACAGCGGCATGACGTGGCAGGGCGCCGACGTCGCCGACGCGCTGAACGTGCTGGCCCTGATCATCGACAGGCCGTGGCTGGACCAGGTCGTCCGGATCGACCTGACCCACCACCGCCGGGACGGCTCGATCCGGCTCGTCACCGACCGCAACTGCACGATCGTCTGGGGCCGGGCTCCCGGCGACGAGGCAGGCAGCGACGTCCCGGCCGCGCAGAAACTCAGCTACCTCGATTACCACTATGAGCAGTACGGGCACATCGACCGCGGGCTCGAGGAACTGGACATCACCGGCGACGTCGTCGTCGGGCGCTGAGGCTATCTTGAGCGCTCCGTACGGCCCTCCGGGGACTTGTTTGAGCGCTCCGTACGACCCTCCGGGTCGACACTCGCTCTCGTACGACCCGCCGAATTCATTCGGCGGGTCTGGGCCGACGTGCACGGACAAACGCGCTAACGGGGGTGGCACGGTAGAGCGAAGCTCTGCCGTGGAGCGACGTCCAACCACGGCAGAACTCGGACGAGCTCTACCGTGCCACCCACCGCATCAGGTTCGGACGTGCACGGACAAACGCGCTATCGGGGGTGGCACGGTTGATCCGCCGCAGGCGGATCGGCCGTGTCTTTGGACGTCCGACCACGGGCGAACTCGCTGCCGCTCGCTCGGCCGTGCCACCAAGTACATGCCGACCATATAGTCCGGCATGGAAATTAGCCCAGGGCTAGCTCCGGTGCGCGAAGAACCCCCACTCGTCCTGCCGCGTGGACTCATCTTTCTCGCGTCGATCTGGCTCGTGGTTTCCTGGGCTGTTGCGATCGGTTTCAGGACACCGGTCGAGGCTTCGTCAGCCAGCTACACGCCGGGCGTCCGCCTGATGCTCATCAGCGCGGCGATCGGCCTCATCATCGGCTGGCCGCTGCTGCGCGTCAGTCAGAGTCGCGCCGAGTACCCGCTCACGCAAACCCTGCTGGACCTTATCGTTCTGCTGGCGCTCGTGCAGGTCGTGATCTGGCCGCTTCGGCTGGTGACACCGTGGTCGCCCGCACGGACGGCGGCGCTCGACGCGACGCTCGCGGCCTGGACGATTCTCGCCGGAGCGCTGGTGGCGTCGGCAACCGGCTCACACCGGACGGGCCCGCGCTGCATTGCGATCATCGCGTGCCTGACGATGTGCCTTGCGGGGCCGGCGCTCGCGCTGATCGGGATCGGGACGACGGGAGGCGTGATGCCGCGGCTGCTGCAGATCGGGCCGTTATTGGAGGTCCACACCCTCAGCCACGGCGGCCGTACCGCCCCGGGCGGCGGCCAGTGGATGTGGATCTCGCTGGTCGCTCTTGCGGGGGGCGCCGCGTGGGCCGCGCTGATCACGACAACGATGTTGCGGGGTCGCCGAAATGTTACAGGTCAGCTCGACCCCGCGGAATGAACCGTGACACGGCGAAGCGTTCGAAGTGGTGGTATGCTCTGGGTCGGGACTACCGCGATTCCAACAATGACAGAACTGCCATCGAGCGATCCCTCTACCGAGGAAGCCTTACGCCACTTTGCCGACCTCGCCGCGGGCGTGGGCGTCAAGCGTTTCGCGCAGGCGTTGCAGATTTCAACACGCCAGGTCAACCGGATCCTGTCGGGCGCTCAGCCGAACCCCGTCGATCGGCTGCTCCGGTCGCTGCAAAGCGCCGATCCTGAAGCGGGCGACCGCGTACTCGACTACCTTTGCCAGGAGATGGGCGGTCACTTCGTGCGTCACCAGTCGCTCGATGACGCGACCGGCAACGCCGTCAAGGAGTGCGCCGAGGCCATCGTCGCGATCAGCGACGGACAGCTCTCGGAACTGGACGTCAAGGAGGTCCGCGAGGCGATCAGCGCCCTGATCGGCCTCATCATGCCCTGCCACACGCGCTCCGGCGACGACGACCGTCGAGTCGGGTAGGACAGTCTTCCTGTCAAAAAAGCGCGGTCGGCGCTTGTGATAGTGGCAGCCCGAACACAGTTTTCGTTGCCCGGCGACGTCGCTCGCCGATAGACATCTCGTGTCGGCATCACCGAACCGCGTGTACTGTGCCGACTGCCTTTCAGTGCTCAACGAGCTGCCCCCCCGCGTCGTTGACCTGGCCTACCTCGACCCGCCGTTCAACACCGGGCGGCGACAGGCGGCGGCCGGCGGAACCTACGGCGACAGCTGGCGGAACCTGGACGAATACCTGGATTTCATGCGCGCACGCCTGGCGGCGGTTCACCGCGTGCTCCGGCCCCCCGGCTCCATCCTGCTTCACTGCGACTGGCGATGTTCGCACCACCTGCGGTTGCTGCTGGACGAGATCTTCGGGGCCGACCGATTCGTGAACCACCTCATCTGGGCGTACGGCCTGGGCGGTTCGTCCGCTCGACGCTTCGCGCGGAAACACGACGACGTGCTGTTCTACGCGAAGGGGCCGGACTACTTCTTCAAGCCGCCGATGGTCCCCGCCACGAGTAACCGGATGAAGGGCAAGCTCAAGAAGGCCGGTGACGTGCTCCATGTGCCGGCGATCAACAACATGGCACTTGAGCGGACCGGCTACCCGACACAGAAACCGTTAGCGCTCTTGACAATGCTGGTCAATGCCTGTTGTCCGCCGGAGGGCACCGTGCTCGACCCGTTCTGCGGCAGCGGTACCACTCTTGTTGCTGCGGCCAGGACCAACAGAAGCTACATCGGGATCGACGCGAACGCCGCCGCGGTGCGGATTGCGCGGCGGCGGGTCGACGAAGAAACGCTGCTCATGGCGATGAGTCATTCAAGCAGGTCAACCCCGGGCGTAGCGGTCTGAGTGCGAATCATGGCGCCGTCATACGGGACCTGGACAAGAGCCGTTCAACGACGATTGGTATGGCCGGCGGCACGTCATCGGATGGGAACACGTTGACGATGAGCCCGAGGTGATCTGCGCCGACTGTCACGAAGTCCTCGACACCCTCCAGGCGGACGGACCGGGTTGACACGAGGCCGTCGCCGAGACCGCTCACCATTGCCTGCAAGGCTCGCGAGGCGGCGTCGAAGCCGACCGAGCCGTCGTTGCCGGACAGCCGCCGGAGCCTCTGGATCATTGCATCGACTTCGGCCTCGCTGACCGGGCTGACCTGGCCTGCAACGATCGTGTAGGTCGTGCCCGCCGGGTGGGGCCGCGTGTTGAGCCGCCGCAGGAATTCCGAGCCCGGAATCAGGTCGCGGCCGGCCTCACCGGCGCCGTCGGCGAGCGCTTCGAGCCACGCGGCCCGTCCGGATATCCATCGCGAGACCAATTCCCCCGCCTCGGAGATGCCGCGGAGCCGCGCGATCGGGGCACCGTGGTTCGGCGTCGCGATCATGATCAGCCGATCGATCTGCGGGAGACGATCACCGCCGCTGCCGTCACTGTTGTAGTACGCCCGCCGGGTCAGCACGTCTCGAGAAACCAGCCCCCCCATGGAATGGGCGACGATGTCGACGCGCTGGACCCCCGCGCGGTACAGCACGGCGAGTTCCACGGCGAGCATGTCGGTCGAGTCGCTGATCGCCTGGTCGTTGGGGTACTCGAATCGGAGGACGACGTGCCCTTGGCCCCGCAGCGCCGGCGCCATGTCTCGCCATAACCAGCCGGGATCATCGAGACCGTGAACCAGCAGGACGGCCCGGCACGTCCCCGGCGGCAGCGTGTCGATCGGCGCTCGCGGGTCGTCGGACGTGTCCAGGGTTATCCCGAAGCGGACTTTGTCCGGCGTCCCCGACCCGGCCGCCCAGCGCTCGACCCTGTCGATAATCTCATCGACCTGCACGGAGAGGGCCTCGCGGTCGATACGGACAACGACGGCGTCCGGCACGATCTCGGTCGTGACTGTGCCCGGCGCAATGCGATCGAAGACCTTCAACTGCAGACGCCCCAGCGTCGTGCCCACGTCGATGGACCAAGTGAGAGCCTCGAAGCGATCGCCGACATCCATGCCCACGACCCGGCTCATCGATTCGAGCATGTCGCGCACCTCGAACCGACCGTCCTGGAGCGGAATCCTCAAGGTGATCGTCTCGGCCCCGGAACTTCGGCCGAGCAGGAATACGACAGCGACGGCGATACCGATCAGGCGTCCGGCCATGGGCGTGGCTCCGTTGGGGAACAGGACGAGCAACTGTAGGTTCCGCCCGTCGGTCTCGGACCGGGACTTGAACCAGCACCTGATTGGGATTGGTTGGCGTGCCCGTTCGGGCTTCAGGGGCTCTGACAGAATGAGCCTGCATTCGCCCGGCGAGGATCGTCGCATGCGGCGTCGGCCGCCATCGACGGCATGAAAAGCCGCCTGTTTCGGCCTTCTTGCCCGCGCCGATCGGCACCGGGCTCGGTGCAACGGCTCATTCTGTTAGAGCCCCTTACCCTTAGGCGATCCGGTAGTCGACCACCAGGTCGTCGTCATCGAAGTAGACGGTGAGCGTGGGCGACGCGGCCGGGAGAGGTTTCCACACGCAGATCTGCCGGCCGTCCTCGCGGGTCGCCTCTTGCGGGTCTCCGAAGGCCAGGATGACGTCGTTGCGTGTCGAGACACCGTTGCGCAATGTCTGCCTTGCATGCATCCAGCTCCCGCCGCCACCACGGCGATCGGGCTCGTTACCGGGCCCGCCCGCGATTGACGAGCGGCCGGTAAGCAAGGAATCGATCACCATCGTGGTGAACGTTGACGTGCGCATCAGGTGACCCCTCCGGTAAGGGCTCATATCGACCCCGCTCGCGGCCCGCTTCAGCGACGATGCGGACCGGTACGCCGAACGTGTCACCCAGACGGAGCAAACCCGACAGCCCGAACTGAACGGGTCCGCATCGCTACCGCGGCGCGCTTCGGTCAGTGCGCTCGCGGGCCTCGCCGACCTTGAGACTGCGGCCATGGACGTCCTTGCCGTCGAGAGCATCCATCGCTGCTTTCGCCTCGCCCGCGTCGTTCATCTCGACGAAGCCGAAGCCGCGGGACCGGCCGGTAATCCTGTCGGTAATGACCGTGGCGCTGTTGACCGATCCGTGCTCGCTGAAGAGACCGCTCAGCGACTCGTCATTGGTCTCAGAGCCGAGGTTGCCAACGTAGATGCGGAACATGGAGAGCACTCCCGTAGGGGGAGACCACGACGATTGATTGCGATGCCGTGCGCCACTGCCCCGGCGAAAAAGAAAGAGCCGAACGCACTTGGGCCGGCCCTGGCGGAGCCGGACGATCCGGCGCCGCATGCGAGGGGGCCATGATATCAAGCCGCAAGGAGCGGTGACCGGGTCGCGTCGGAAGCGCTTGAATGGATTAGGGGCGGTACGGGCGAACGAGCGGTCGCGAGCTCGCCCGTGATTGGACGTCGCGCCACGGCCGACGCCGCTTCGCGATGTCAACCGTGCCACCCCCGATCGCGCGTTTGTCGTTGCCCGTCCAGACCTCATGCGATGGGTGGCACGGTAGAGCTCGTCCGAGCTGGACCGTGGTGAGACGTCGCGCCACGGCCGGCGTCGCTTCGCGACGTCAACCGTGCCACCCCCCGATTGCGCGTTTGTCCTTGAACGTCGGCCCAGACCCGCCGAATGAATTCGGCGGGTCGTACGAAAGCGAGTGTCGGCCCGGAGGGCCGTACG
>SMVB01057478.1_pt1 | contig 10039 bp, 9 predicted proteins | sample 2456461 | NCBI WGS metagenome assembly SMVB01 (sample SAMN11095934, study PRJNA526329) | marine sediment metagenome | biome: Marine sediment; feature: Surficial sediment; material: Deep marine sediment; isolation source: Hadal surficial sediment | place: Pacific Ocean | collected 2014-05 | depth 0-1...
CAGTTGGTTAGAGCGCTAGATTGTGGTTCTAGAGGTCGCCGGTTCGAAACCGGTCTTCCACCCCATAAAACCTTCGAAGAAATTCGAAGGTTTTTCTATATAATCCTGATGGAAGCTTGCTTCCGATCAGGATTATATAGAAAACCTCTGGCGAACGCCAGAAGGTTTTATGAGCCGGTTTTCCCCTGCGACAGGCTGGCCCCTTCGCTAAAAATATCCACCAGATATTTTTTATATGCTCGGTCCGGTTCAGTGCAGCTAAACCTTTTTCCGGTCAGGATTATATAAAAAAGCCCTGGTGAACGCCAGAAGGTTTTTTGAGCAGGTTTCCTCATGTAGTTCGGTGTAGCTATAGATGGGTAATCAGAGCTTATCGGCTGTGATCCTTTCTTCTCTATTGGCTATTTCCCAGGCGGTTTGAAAAATGAGTCGGGCGCGTTTTGCCATGAGTTCGTATTCGATCTTGTCCGGAGTATCGGTGGGTCTGTGGTAATCCTCATGGACCCCGTTGAAGTAAAAGATGATAGGTATGTTATTTTTCGCGAAGTTGTAATGGTCACTGCGATAATAAAATCGGTTGGGGTCATTATCGTCATTGAATTTATAATCCAATTCCAGATCGCTGTATTCTTTGGCTACACTTTCAGAAACATCATGAAGTACCTGGCTGAGTTTATCGCTCCCTATGAGGTAAATATAGTTGGGATTATCTGCTTTATCGGGATCGATACGGCCGATCATGTCGGTATTTAAGTTGCATACCGTATCTTCAAGAGGGAAGATCGGGTTTTCGGTATAATATTGAGAGCCATACAACCCTATTTCCTCACCGGTGACATGTAAAAACAGTATGGATCTTTTAGGGCCGTTGCCATTATTCACTGCCATCTGAAAGGCTTCGGCTATCTCGAGCAAACTAACGGTCCCACTTCCATCGTCATCGGCACCATTATATATCACGTCTTCATCCATACCTATATGGTCATAATGGGCGGAAAGCACAATAATTTCTTCGGGTTTTTCACTTCCTCGGATAAAAGCCACCACGTTTTCGGAGGGTTTTGCTTCGCTCATTCGGCTGAAGTATTCGGCGGGAATAATTTGATAATATTCGCCATCTTTTGGAGCATTTATGCCTTCTGAAATATAATAATTCTTCAAATATTCGGCTGCCATTTTCTGACCCGGTTCACCGGTCATTCTCCCTTGCATTTTATCATCTGCGAATATGTAGAGATGTGTACTTAGTTCTTCAGCTGTAATGGTATTCGCATAATCGATCCGACTCATAGTTCGATCGATCATACTTTGAGCCGAGTTGCAAGATATGGTAAGCACGGCCAGGGCAGTAAAAATTAAATACTTCATAGAATTGAATTTAGTCACCAAATATACATATTGTTGAATTTGAGATTCCAAAAAAAATGTGAAAATTAGACTTTTTTATAATTTTCATGAGTTACTAAGAAGCGAAATATTATTTTTGATTCAAATTGCGGATCATCATATTATGTTACCCGCGGTTATTTTTAATTTGAAACAATTGAACGGAAAGCAATGAATGTGCGAACCAATAATACACAAGTTGAGATGACACCCGAAGGTGCTTTGAAGGTTTTGAAGGATGGAAACCGAAGATTCGCGACCAATTCGGTTCATATCAAAAATTGGGATGAGCAAGTCGCTGCTACTTCCGAAGGTCAATTTCCGTTGGCTACGATCTTACATTGTATCGATTCGCGCGTCTCTGCAGAATTGCTTTTTGACCAGGGAATAGCGGATATAGTAAGTATCCGCATCGCTGGGAATTTTGTAAACGATGACATACTAGGCAGCATGGAATTCGCTTGTAAACTTACCGGAACCTCTTTATTGGTGGTGTTAGGGCATACAGATTGTCTGGCCGTTAAAGGGGCTTGTGATCATATTCGTATGGGTAATTTGACCGGTTTGATCGAAAAAATACAACCGGCTGTAGTTGCGGTTGTAGAACCGACAGATAAAAGTGAGCGTACTTCCAAAAACCAGGAATTTGTAAATGAGGTTTCCCGTAAAAATGTTCATATGACACTTGAGAATATCCGTTCTCAGAGTTCGATACTGAAGGAGATGGAAGAAAAGAGCGAGATTGTTATTGTAGGGGCTATGTATGATGTTGTATCCAGGGAGGTAATCTTTTTTGATGTATAGGATAGTAAACAGATACGGGATCTTCAGTACTTGTAATGCCCATAGATAGAAAGTCTTGATTAAAGAATTAATTTTACAATTCACTTTACAGAATAAAAAAAGGGTATTATATTTGCGCTCTGTCGCTTCGCAATGCGAAGCTATGTAGGCAAGGCCGAAAAGGAGAAATGGCAGAGTGGTCGAATGCGGCAGTCTTGAAAACTGTTGAGGGTCACACCTCCGGGGGTTCGAATCCCTCTTTCTCCGCAAAAGGAAACCCACAACGAAAGTTGTGGGTTTTGTGTTTTCAGGAATGTTGAAAATTTATTTTCATAAGTGATTGTAAAACACAAAACCTAATCACGCCTTTTTAGGTGTGATTAGGTTTCTATGTTTGCCCGGGATACCACATTGGGATCACGAGCCTTTCGAGTATATTCAAGACAGGCGAAGCGAGTAATTCCAATAACTAGAGTGGCTCACTTCTTCAAAGCATTCAACGCCCATGCGATAACGAAAAACCCAACCCCCGTGATTATCGGTGGGATCATTACTTTTGGTGCGTGGAATCCGCCGAAATAGATCATAGCGATCCCTAAGACGATTAATAACAGTGCTGAAAGCATTAGAATGGTGTTCTTACTCATGACATGAAGTTTTAGAAGGTTGATCTAGAAATATTTTTATCGTGACTTACGATTTAAAGATACAAAACAATCCATAGTAGTAAAATAATCATTTTTATTTCATTGAATTATCGATCGGTACATATTATAATTCATTTATAATCATTAAATTAGCTTTGCACTGAGACTATTTTCTGAATCAGCTATTTACCCATCCTCAAGCCACCCGGTTAACCTGCTTACCGACAAGGTATAGTTCAGTATATCTCTAAAAAAGTGATTGTAAATGGTAACTGAGGATATCAAACTAATATTAAAAAATCTTATTAAATCGGGAATTCTTCCCAAGACCATGTCAACCAGAAAAGTGGTTGAATATCTAAACAGCAAGGAATATCACAGGGCCAAACTATACCTTCCCGAATTTAAGGAACTATTGGGCAGGAGAAGAATAGGGGCTGATAAGAATTTCGAATTCGATACCTTAAAAGTCATTGAATTTGAAATGGAATTGCAAGGGACAATAAGTTTTCCCGTCAACTAAATACAATCTTTAATGCTCTTCATGTACTGTCATTTTTTTACCACCTTTTTTATTCATCATAGATCTCTTGCCTTGTAACTGCGCGGCGGCATCTACCGTAAAGGTTCCATTGGTGACGATCTCATCACCGTTGGCCAAACCATCTAAAACTTCATAGTTTTCTCCCAGATTATTGCCTAATAATACTTCTCTCAATTCAAATACCGGCTCGTCGGGATTGATTTTCAGATACACCACAGATCGTTCGCCGGTCCATAGCACTGCCGATGAGGGAATTGTAATGGGTTGTTCGGAAGTTAGTTTTACCACATCTATCTTACCTTCAACAAACATCCCCGGCTTGAACACGCCATTTTTATTATTCAATACGACTCTTAATTTTACCGTTCTTGTTTTGGTATCCAGAACGGGATCAATAAATGAAACTACAGCTTTGAATTGTTTATTCGGATAGGCATTGGTTGTAATTGCAACCTGCTGTCCTATTTTAAACAGATCTATTTGGTGTTCATACACATCAAAATTTGCCCAAACCGTACTCAAATTTGATATTCTCAACAAAGGCTGCCCTTGTTTGATATAATCTCCTTGTTCCACCAATTTCTCAGAAACGGTTCCCGAAACGGTAGCGTATACCGGAAAATTTTCCTTTACCTTCCCGGAGGCTTCTATTTGATCGATCTGGCCTTCAGACAATTTCCATAATTTTAATTTGTTGCGTACCGCCCGGTATAATGCGGGTTGCGACTCTTTTATGGAGGAGGCTGTTATCAATTCTTGTTGGGCCGCAAATAACTCGGGTGAATAGATCGTCGCCAGCAATTGTCCTTTCCGTATTTCTTCTCCCGTGAAACTTACATTGAGTCGTTCTATTCTTCCTGAAAAATAACTCACCTGGACCGTGTTGGCTTCTTCATTCTCTACAATTTTACCTGAAAGCTTTATAGTATTGTCTTCAACTTCCCCATCTCCCACGATGGATGTTTGTATGTTCGCTAAGGCCATGGCATTTTGAGTCAGCTTGAATTGGTCGGCACCAAGGCCTTCTGTAACTTTTTCAGCGGGGATTAGATCCATACCGCAAATCGGGCAGGCTCCCGGTTCCGATTTCATGATATGAGGATGCATGGAGCAGGTCCACATCTGATTTGTTTCTTCCGCTTCCTCATGGTCATGAGCAGTTTCACCGGTAGATGCGTTACCAAAGAGCAACCATCCTAACAGGATTCCCGCGGACAATATTCCGATATAAACTATATATTTTTTCATATTATAAATTTTAAAATGTCAGGTATTCATAGTGTGATGTGATATCATTCTATTCAATTACTTCAAACCGAAAACTCATGGTTACTTTTTCCCAGGAAAATGATATCATTCCCTCTGCTGTACCGGTTTCGTTAACCTCATATACCAAATGCTCTGTTATTTCTTCTGAAATTTCCGGTCTGACTTTAAATCGCATAACATCATCCTTTTCATCATATTCATCTTTACCATGCTGTTCCCAATGTTTGTTGAATATGATCGTCCATTCATCTTGGGAAGGAATCATAAATAAGGCATATTTACCCGCCGGAAGATCATTCCCCTGGATCTTGAGATCTTTATTGATCTGCATCCAGGTGACCATATGTGCTCCTGCTTGCCAGATGGAATCATAGGCCACTAATCCTCCAAAAATGATTCGATTTCTTACACCCGGTGACGAATAGTCAATATGGATATGTGCATCACCAACCATTGCCATCGCCGAGGTATGTGGGCTCAACACCTTCTTTTTTGTTGTTTCTAATTTTTCTGCGGATTCTTCTTTTTGAAGAGGCTCATCATTTGAGGTCTTTTGTCGGTCATTTTTACAGCTTATGATCATAAATAATATTAACGTTATCAGAACTAGCTTTTTCATTATTGTTTATTTAATTAATAGTAATTGTTTTTAATCGTAAAGCATTCGCGATCACTGATAGCGAACTAAAACTCATCGCCGCTGCCGCGATCATGGGTGATAACAATAACCCAAAAACGGGATACAACAATCCGGCGGCTACGGGAACTCCAAGCACATTATAGATAAAAGCGAAAAACAGGTTTTGTTTTATGTTCTTCATCACTTTGGTTCCTAAATTCTTCGCTTTTACAATACCCAGAAGATCGCCTTTTACCAGGGTCACTTCACTGCTCTCAATGGCAACATCGGTTCCTGTTCCCATGGCGATACCGATATCCGCTTGCGCCAAGGCGGGGGCATCGTTTATACCATCTCCTGCCATGGCTACAATTTTTCCTTCTGCCTGTAATTCTTGTACGATCTTCAATTTATCCTCCGGTAAACATTCGGCCTTAAAACTCGATAAATTCAGTAAATTCGCCACGGTTTTCGCGGTTCTCTTATTATCCCCGGTAAGCATGATCACTTCGATACCTTGCTTCTGAAGAGTTGCTATTGCTTGTATACTGGTCTTTTTAATAGCATCGGTTATGGTTACGTAGCCTTCAACCTGGCTATCTACTGAAATATAGGAGACGGTTTTCCCCAATTCTTGTTCCGAAATAACTTTGCTGTCTATTTCTTCGGAAATAGTCGCATTGATCTGCTCCATCAGGTTTTTGTTCCCGATCGCAATTTTAGTGCCTTCAACGGTACCCATCACTCCTTTTCCGGCAACAGCTTCGAAATCGGAAGACGGATAAAGTGTACTCTCTTTTTCTTCCCCGAATTTCATAATGGCTTTTGCCAATGGATGCTCACTATGTTGATTTAATGAGATAATGTATTCCAACAATTTCGCATCGAATTCTTCCGAAGCATTCACCACTTTTTCAACCGACGGTTTGCCTTCGGTGATGGTTCCGGTTTTATCGGTTATTAATACATCCACTTTGTTTAGATTTTCCAGCGCTTCTGCATTTTTGATCAACACTCCGTTTTGTGCCCCTTTACCTACGCCAACCATTACCGACATTGGGGTTGCCAGTCCTAATGCACAAGGACAGGCGATGATCAATACCGCGATCGCATTTACAAAGGCATATACCAGGGCTGGTTCAGGCCCAAAAAATTTCCAAACGAAAAAAGTAATGATCGAAACTATTACAACGATAGGTACAAAGTATTTAGAGATCTTATCGGCTAAATTCTGAATGGGAGCTTTTGATCGACTTGCCTTGTTCACCATCTGAATAATTTGTGACAGCAATGTTTCTGATCCTACTTTTTCGGCCACCATAATGAACGACCGTGTACCGTTTATCGTTCCTGAACTTACAGTGTCATTGGTTGTTTTATCCACCGGAATGGGTTCGCCGGTGATCATGCTTTCGTCCACGGTTCCTTGTCCTTCGGTAATTCTTCCGTCCACAGGGATTTTGCCTCCGGGTTTTACCCGTAACAGATCTCCTTTTTTGATATCGTGAATAGAGATTACTATATCGCCTTCCTGAGTTACCAATGTCGCTTCAGTGGGGGCTAATTTTAGTAATTCCTTAATGGCTCCGCTAGTTTGACTATGTGCTTTTGCTTCTAATAACTGGCCTAATAATACGAGGGTTAAAATTACGGTAACAGCTTCGAAATAAACGAATACTGTTCCGCTTTCGGTTTTAAATTGATCCGGAAAAATATCGGGAAATAATAGGGCAACAACGCTGAATAAAAAAGCTACCGCTGTGCCTATCCCAATTAAGGTGAACATATTCAAATTCCATGTAATGATCGATCTATAGGCACGTTCAAAGAACATCCAGGTTGCATAGAACACTACCGGTAGTGATAAGATCAATTGTATCCAATTCCAGGTTTGTTGTGAAAATACTTTTAACAGGGGATTTCCAGGAACTAAATCTGTCATTGCGATTATGAAAATGGGTACCGTAAATAGTGCAGCGATTTTCATTTTTTTTAACAATTTATGATAGGTTTTATCTTCTTCACTTTCGGTTGGCTCCAAGGGAACGAGATCCATACCGCAAATAGGACAAGAGCCCGGGGAATCTCTGATTATTTCGGGATGCATGGGGCAGGTGTATTTTGTGGCAACGGTCAATTTAGGCTGCTCGACCAGATCCATTCCGCAGACAGGACAACTTCCCGCTTCATCATAGGTTTTATCGCCTTCGCACTGCATTGGACAATTGAAAATACCAGTACCGTCAACAGGGGCCTTAACGATGTGTTTTTCATGTCCGGGCATGTTAATTGTATAATGTAAGCCTGCATTTAATATGGTTTCTTGTAATTTTTCTACAGAGATATGCGAAGTCATTTCAATATCTACCTCTTCCTTCTTCAAGTCTGCCTCAACCTTCGTAATTTCTTTTAAATTACCCAAAGCACTTTCCACACTGGTTTTACAACCGGGGTAGGTCATTCCGTGTATTTGATATGTATGTCTCATAAATCTATTAGTTTTAATGGACAAAGGTCATTTTACTTTAGAGTTTGGTTGTGCATAATTTTGGTTAGATCGTATCTAATTTTTTTCGTTTACCTATTTTTTTAAAAGCAGTTGGTGTCAGTCCTGTTATTTGCTTGAATTGCCTCGATAAATGTTGTGGACTGCTATAATCGAGTTGGTATGAAATTTGGCTAATTGTCAACTCATCGTAAATTAAGAGTTCTTTAGCGCGTTCAATTCTTTGCTCAATGGCATAATGCTCTACGGTATTTCCTTCAATTTCTGAAAATAATTTGCTCAACTGTGAGTATTCTATTCCGATATTTGATACCAGAAAGTCTGAAAAATTCTGATGTATTGGTTTTGATTTTCCATAATGAATATTTTCTATAATTAACGCTTTTATTTGATTTACAATCTTTGCTTCACGGTCCTCAACCAGCTCAAATCCTTCTTTTTTGAGAAGCCGTGTAAGGGTTTCCCTCTTTTTCTCTGAAATTACATCGTTAAAATATATGGTTCCCAGATCAACATGTACAAAGTCAATTTCGTTATTGATCAGTTCTTCTCTAACTACCTTGATACAGCGGTTACAGACCATATTTTTTACTGCTATTTCATTATTCTTTTGTTTCATTTTATTAAAGACTATCCCTTAAATTAGTTAACCAATTCTCCAATTCCAATTTTTTGCTTTCTGAAAGTTTAGCATCACCATGCATAAACGCATAGGATGAAATAGGCATTTCATCATCTCTTATTTGACTTATTATTGATTTGAGTTTACTTTTTTGCCGTCTAATGGAATAATCTCCAAACTCATTAAAATTCAATTCTTCTTTCCCTTTTTTTATATGGCCTTCCATAATCCAAGCAGCTGGTTGTATTTTATTATACCATGGGTATTCTGTGTTGTTGCTATGACAATCGTAACAGGACACTTTAAGTTGCGTTTCTATTTGCTCTGGAATGTTATAAACGACCATAAAATCTGATGCTTGAACAATATTACTTTGGTTGTGTTTTGTTGGAATAAACTGAATTCCCACAAACGCAACTAATAAAATTAGCGCTATTTTTTTTACTAATTTCAATTAGTTGATTTGTTTTTTTATGCTTCCGCATTTCATCATTTTTGCTCCAAAATATGGGTTTTTAATTTCTTTGACTTCACTTAACCAGTAGGCACCTTTATTGTTATTTGCCATCGGACAAAAATCTTTGTATAAGGTTTTCTCGGTTCCTATTAGAGCTATTAAATCGATAATGTCTGTACTTAATATTTCAAAATGTTCTCTTTGATGGTCAATTGGGCTTTTTACAATATGCTCAGCTTGTTCTTTTGCATTTTCATAAATCTCCATATACTCTTTATTCGTTTCGCCAGATAATTTGCTCATATCAAAGTTTGAAAACGCAATAAGCAATGCTTTTCCTCCGTTTGCAGCGTCATTTTTGCTATCTGCTACTAGACCATTTTTAATTAGAATATAAGCATCAATAATAGGTGTTGTTGCTGGATTTTTTTGAATACTTGCATCAATATCTCCTGTATTAAAAGAGGAATCATTGTCTTTATCGTTATGTCCATCGCTATTATTGTGATTCATATCTGGATTGTCATTCTTCATTTCGGTATGATGTCCATCCTCATTATCATGTTCTTTTGCGTTGTCTTTGCATGACACTACCGTTAGGGTTGCCAAGGCAATCGCTAAAACTCCTGTTATAATTCTCATTTTTTTCATTTTTTAGATTTATAGTCGTATTTATTTTAATTACTCAAATAGTTAATAATCGTTGTTTGTATGTAGTAGTTCTTAACCGATTCAATTTGATCTATCTGAAACTTTAATTGCAGTTCCTGAATGTCCAATACATCGTTGAAATCGATAGTGCCGGTCTCGTAACTTTTTATCAATATCTCCTCAGCATCCATAGCTTGTTTTATGTTTTTAGCATGGGTATCGTTGCTTATTCTAGCGGCAATCCTGTTATTGATCGCTTTGTCAAGAACCGATTCCAATTTGTTCAGGCGCTCTTGTTTTTGTGCCAGTATCTCTTGTTGCCAAAGCTCATTTTGTCTGGTCTGTGATCTGTATTTCTTGTTAAAAATGGGAATGGACAGTGAGACCATTGGCATGACTATATCTTTTCCGTTATCACTAAAACTCATATCGGGTCTTTCGGCAACAGCGATATAATCCAGGCCAAAACCGAAAATGGGACTACTTTCCTTCTGATTCAGTAATTCAGATTGTTCTATGGATCGATATAGTTTATCGTATTTGGTGAGTTCCGGA
>SMVB01092081.1_pt1 | contig 10037 bp, 8 predicted proteins | sample 2456461 | NCBI WGS metagenome assembly SMVB01 (sample SAMN11095934, study PRJNA526329) | marine sediment metagenome | biome: Marine sediment; feature: Surficial sediment; material: Deep marine sediment; isolation source: Hadal surficial sediment | place: Pacific Ocean | collected 2014-05 | depth 0-1...
AATTACTTTGCCAATTTGCGGTTGATCATCATTAGCTTGAGTAAAATAGATATAACCTTTCCTAACTCCTTCTACAATATGTTTATTAGTTACAAGAAATGGAGATGTCGTTTTATCTATATAGCAGTTAAATACAAATGATGTTCCTAATCCTTTCTTATTATCAGATTCCTCAGTCTCTATTCTAACTATTGCATATATTAATTGTTCTAATTCAGTTTCAAATTTCATGTTAGTATATCCATTAACATATTAAATTGATAAATAATATACATTCCATAATGACAATCTTCAGACATGTTAATACGACTGTTCATTAATAGTGTATTTTCTCATAAACCTCCCTCCACAACCCCTTCAAACTCCACTTAATACTACCCCATCATTTAATGGGGACGTTTCCCTTTAATTTGCACTAGATTACAACTATCACAAATCCTCGAAAAAGGGATGCAATTTTCACCACCGGGAATGATTTAATTCATATCCTGAATACATCAAACCAGCACAAAATAACCGTGTCAGGTCTTGTCATTGGACATAAGGAATACAAATAGAAGAAGTTACCCTCTTTGATGCACTAGATTACAACTATCACAAATTCTCTAACTAGATTTTCATTATTCCACCACCGGGAATAATTTAATTCATCCATTTTTTTAAAACACCAAACCCAGGAATACATTTTCATTTATTCAAAAATTCATTCATCCCCTAATAATATTCAGTATTGTTGCTATTATGTGCTGTATATCAGGGCCAGAATCTTGGGTATTTCATTTTATATTTTAAAATATAAATAAAAGGGGACGTTTGTAGATGCTCAGTAATTAGGTAACTTTTTGAAGTTTATAAATTCAATCTATCTATCAAAAAGATGAAGTTGTTGTAACTTGTCTGCTTTATCTACTAACTGTTCCGGATAAGATCCGGTAAAACATGCATTGCAGAAGTTTGAGCCGGATGTATTTTTATTGGATCTTTCTACCGCTTCCAGAAGCCCTTTAAGACTTAGATAACCCAAAGTATCAGAGGTTATGTATTTATTAATTTCGTCAACTGAAAGAGAATTAGCAATGAGTTCTCCGTCATTAGGGGTATCGACTCCATAATAACAGCTAAATTTCATAGGCGGAGAGCTTATACGCATGTGTATTTCTTTTGCACCTACATTTTGCAGCATCTTTACTATTTTCCTGCTTGTAGTTCCCCTTACTATTGAATCGTCAACTATTACTACTCTCTTTCCATCAATTACGCTTCTTATAGCGTTTAGTTTAAGCTTTACTCCAAAGTTTCTTATAACCTGCCTTGGCTCGATAAATGTCCTGCCCATATAATGGCTTCTAAGCAGGCCTAGTTCAAGAGGCAGTCCGGACTGCTCAGAATATCCCATAGCAGCAGGTACCCCTGAGTCAGGAACAGCGATTACTATATCGGCGTCTGCAGGCTGTTCTATTGCTAGCTGCTTGCCAAACTCTTTTCTTACTTTATATACATTGTCTCCGAAAAGGTAACTGTCTGGCCGGGCAAAGTATATATGCTCAAAAATACAGTGTTTATGCCCGGTATTGGGAAAAGGCATAAATGATTGTAATCCATCTTTATTTATAATTATTAGTTCACCGGGCTCAATTTCTCTTATGAAGTCTGCTTCTATCAGATCGAATGCGCAGGATTCTGAAGATACGATAAATGAATTTCCCAGTTTCCCTAAAACTAAAGGCCTGAATCCGAACGGATCTCTACATGCTATTATGGAATCATGTGTGAGGAATAATAAGGAATAAGCGCCCTTACATTTAAGCAGCGATTCTATTACTCTTTTTTCAAGTGATTGTTCCTTTGATTTTGCGATAAAATGCAATATCACTTCGGTGTCTGTTGTAGTTTGAAATATAGACCCCTCTGATTCGAGCTCTTCTCTAAGGGTTCTGGCATTAGTAAGATTGCCATTGTGGGCTACGGCTATCTGCTGTCCTTTTGAGTGGTTTATTACAAGCGGCTGAGAATTTTTTAGATGACTCATTCCCGCCGTGGAATATCTTACGTGCCCAATTGCATTTGTTCCTTTTAGTTTTGTAATAACCTCTTCAGTGAAAATATCTGACACAAGCCCCATCTCTTTGTGTTCATACAACAGACCGTCATCAGACGTTACGATACCAGCACTTTCCTGTCCTCTGTGCTGAAGCGCATGTAGTCCCAGATAAGTAATATTAGATGCTTCAGGATGACCAAATATACCGAATACGCCGCATTCTTCTCTAATTTTAGCCATGATTATTATCTAATAGTTTAACAAAGCTTTTATCCCATGCATTAAAAACATCTATAATCGGGATATCAATAATGTTATTTACTGTTAATTTATGACCCCCGACACTTCCAAGTAGATAATATTCTATATTTTGTTTATTTAAAGTAGATTCAAATTCTTTTAACTTATTTTTATCTAAAGAAATAATGACTCTTGACTGAGATTCTGAGAATAGGAAAGCGTCCTCAGTAATTGTACTTTTTTGTGGATTTCCTATTTTGATACCTACCGGACCATCAGGTGTAAAGCATGACTCAGCAATAGCCGTGATCAGGCCTCCTTCTGAAATATCGTGTGCAGATATTATTATACCATTTTGTATCAATTCCAATAATATTTTTATAACATTGTTTTCTGCCTCTAAATTTAATTTAGGTGGTTTGTAATCATTGTTGTTATCGAGCAATTTTAGAAATTCGCTGCCTCCAAACTCTTCATGGGTATTTCCAATGAGTATTATTAGGTCATTTTCATTTTTAAACCATTGATTAACTATTTTTGATGAATCTTCAATAAGACCTATCATGCCAATTGTAGGGGTAGGGTATATAGCAACCGATTCGGTCTGATTGTATAAACTCACATTTCCACTAACAATGGGGGTATTTAGAAAGCTTGCAGCTTTTGATATCCCTGCAATAGACTCCTTAAACTGCCACATGATTTCAGGATTTTCGGGATTGCCAAAATTAAGACAGTCTGTGATTGCAAGAGGCATTGCTCCCGAGCACGCAAGGTTCCTTGCACTTTCTGCAACGGCAATCATCGAGCCTGTAAACGGGTCGAGATAACAGTACTTTGAATTGCAGTTTGTTGTCATGGCAATAGATTTATTTGTACCTTTGATTCTTACTATAGAAGAATCAGAACCTGGTGGGCAGACGGTATTTGTTCTAACCATATGGTCATACTGTTCGAAGACCCATTTTTTGTTGCACAGGTTTGGAGAAGAAAGCAAGTTTAGAACAATGTCGTTATAATTATCTGGTTGTTTAAAAGTGAAGTTGTTATATATATCCTCTAAATATTTGGGCTTTGAAAATTCTCTATCATAGTAAGGAGCTTCTTTTGTAATTATATCTATAGGCAGGTTGCATTCTACCTTTCCATTTTTATTAAGTATTAAGCTTCTTTGCTTAATAACTTTACCGATAACTGAAGAATCGAGGGACCATTTCTTAAATATATTTTCTGCTATATGTTCTTTGCCTTTTTTAAGTACTATTAACATTCTCTCCTGAGATTCGGAAAGCATGATTTCATAGGGTGTCATTCCCTTTTCTCTGCAGGGTATGTTATCAATATTTATCTCTAATCCAGTTTCAGCTCTTTCTGCCATCTCTGTCGATGAAGAAGTAAGGCCTGCAGCTCCCATGTCTTGTATACCTACTACGGCATCGGTTCTAAAGAGTTCAAGGCAGGCTTCTAAAAGTAGTTTTTCTGTAAATGGGTCTCCTACCTGAACGGCCGGTCTTTTTTCTTCTGACTCTTCTGTAAAAGTTTCAGAAGCCATGACGGCGCCATGAATCCCGTCTCTTCCTGTTTTAGAACCTACATACAGAACAGGGTTTCCAACACCTGTCGCATATCCTCTGAATATCTCATCTTTTTTTGTTATACCTAGTGCAAATACATTAACAAGGGGGTTGCCATCATAGCATTTATCAAAGTAAATCTCTCCGCCAATGGTTGGTATACCTATGCAGTTTCCATACCCAGCAATTCCTGAAACTATTCCTTCAATAAGATATTTGGTTTTTGCAAGATCAGGACTGCCGAATCTAAGTGAATCCAGAAGTGCAATTGGTCTTGCTCCCATGGTAAATATATCCCTCAATATTCCTCCCACTCCCGTAGCTGCCCCCTGATATGGCTCAATAAATGAGGGATGATTGTGACTTTCCATCTTAAAAACCACACAAATTCCTTCACCTATGTCAACAATGCCAGCGTTTTCTCCAGGACCCTGTACTATCCGTTCACCACTGGTAGGAAGTTTTTTGAGATGAACTTTGGAGCTTTTATACGAACAATGCTCTGACCACATGGCAGACATTATCCCTATTTCTGTAAAATTAGGTTCCCTGCCAATGTAATCGACAATCTTTTTATACTCCTGTTTTGTAAGCCCATGGCTTATTGCTATATCCTGATTTTTCATAGGAGATATTACTAAAGTTGAAGTGATTTAGAAAATACTAAAAATAAATGTTTTCTATTGAAAAGTAAATATCCCTAAATTAATAAATACTTTAACAAATTTATAATATTCAAAGTTAATAGCCACTTGCTTATTAAAAAAATTTCTTCGGGTTACTAAAAGTTATAAGATAGTTATTTAAAAACAGCTTGTAATATAATATAATTACAAAAATCATATTTTGATGTAGATTATTTAAAATGAAAATAGCAATAACGGGCGCAACCGGTTTAATAGGAAGTAGTTTAAGTGAACACCTTGAAGGAAAAGGACACGATATTCTTAAACTTAGCAGGAGTAAGAATAGAGGAAAAGGATTTGTATACTGGAATTATAAATCTAAAGAGATTGATTTAGAAAGTCTAGAGGGCAGTGACGCAGTAATCCACCTATCAGGCGAGAGTATAGCAGGATATTGGAGTAAGCAAAAAAAGAAAGAAATTCAAAGAAGCAGGATAGAGGGCACTAACTTTGTTGTAAATTCCATTTTAAAACTAAAAAATAAGCCTAAGGCTTTTATCTGTGCATCTGCAATTGGTTTTTACGGAGACAGAGGAGATGAAATTGTTAATGAGCAGAGCAGTCATGGAGAGGGGTTTTTAGCCGAGCTTGCTAAGGATTGGGAAAATGAATCCCACATTCTTAAACAGCAAAATATTAGAGTGGTTAATCTCAGGATTGGTCTTGTTCTTTCAACAGATGGCGGTGCATTTAAGACTATGCTTATACCATTTAAAATGGGAGTAGGAGGAAAACTAGGTTCAGGAAAACAGTATATGAGCTGGGTGATGCTCGAAGATGTTATAAATTCTATTGAATTTATAATAAATAGTAAAGATATTTCCGGCGCTGTAAATATTGTAGCGCCCACACCTGTAACAAATCAGCAATTTACAAAAAAGCTTGGTAAGGCCCTGTGCAGACCCACATTTTTTACTGTACCTTCTTTACTTTTAAAGACTCTTGTGCCAGATATGGCAAAAGAAATGATTTTAAGCAGCACAAGAGCCGTTCCTAAAAAGCTAATAGACAGTGGTTATCGTTTCTCTTACCCTAATCTGGATAACGTATTTAAAGATTTGTTAAATTAGAATATTAAGACTATATTCTTTTGCATATGAATCTCAAAAAATCTGATAAACAATATGACTATTCTGCTCTTTTAGAATCTGATATTGACTCAGATCCTATAAAACAGTTTGAAAAGTGGTTTAACGAATCAACTCAAATAGGTATTAAATATCCAAATGCTTTTGTATTAGCTACATCGTCTAAAGATGGCTTACCAAATGCAAGATTTTTATTGCTAAAGGGCTTTGATAAAGATGGTTTTGTTTTCTATACTAATTCTGAGAGCATAAAAGGGATAGAATTAAAGAATAATCCTCAGGCCTATATGGTTTTTTGGTGGGATATAGTTGAAAGGCAGGTACGTATAAGCGGGGATATATATCAGGTAAGCGACCGCGATGCTGACGATTATTTCAAAACAAGACCAAGGGGAAGTCAGATAGGCGCCTGGGCATCTAAACAAAGCACAGTAATAGATAGTAGAGATATATTGGAAAGTAGTTATAAAGATATAGAAAAGAAATATGAGGGTTTAGACATTCCAAGACCTCCTTACTGGAGAGGTTATAGGCTTAAGCCCAATTCTATAGAATTTTGGCAGGGTAGACCTGACCGGTTACATGACAGATTAAGATACAGATTAACTGAAGATAGAAGATGGATAATTGAAAGGCTGTCTCCTTAATATTGTTTAGTTATTAATTTTTTTTCCTATGTTATTCCAAAAATAGAACTTTTATAAGTATTCCAATGACTGATAAAAATAATAATCAACACAGGGTAGTAATTATAGGCGGGGGCTTCGGGGGGCTTTATGCGGCTAAAGAGCTTGGCAATGCTAATATTAAATTAACTTTAATCGATAGAAGAAATTTTCATTTATTCCAACCCCTTCTGTATCAGGTAGCCACGGGAGGCCTTTCTCCCGGTGATATAGCTTCACCACTCAGAGCTGTTCTAAATAAACAAAAAAATACAAAGGTTTACAAATCTGAAGTAATAGATATAGATACAAAGTCAAAAGAGGTTGTCTTAAGATATAGAACAATACCCTATGATACTTTAATAGTCGCTTCAGGGTCAATTCACCACTATTTTGGAAATGAAGACTGGGCTGTTTATGCCCCTGGTTTAAAAACCATAGAAGATGCCTTGGAGTTTAGAAAAAGAATATTTTTTGCTTTTGAGTGCGCCGAAAAAATAAAAGATATTTCAGAACAAAAATCATGGATGACTTTTGTAGTTATAGGCGGTGGCCCGACCGGAGTAGAGCTTGCCGGGGCTTTAGGAGAGCTGGCAAATACTACCTTAACTAAGGACTTTAGAAACATAGATACTACAAAAACAAAAGTAATTCTTTTAGAGGCTACTGATAGAATTCTCGCAACTTATCCAGAAAAGTTATCTTATGATGCACAGCAGTCTCTAGAAAAACTTGGTGTAACAGTCCAAACTAATTCATTTGTAACAAAAATAAATGAAAATTTTGTTACATTCAAAACAGGTGATTTATCTCAAAATATTAATGCTAAGACAGTTCTTTGGGCTGCGGGAGTTAGAGCATCTAGAATGGGAAGGGTACTGAACAAAAGAACAAAGGTAGAGATCGATAACATGGGAAGAGTTATAGTTGAAAAGGATTTAACTATAAAAAATCATCCTGAAATATTTGTTATTGGTGACTTAGCGAATTTTTCTCATCAAACCGGCAGGCCTCTTCCCGGTGTTGCGCCAGTAGCTATGCAGCAGGGGAAATACGCTGCAATGTTAATAAAAAACAGAATTAAATCCAAAGAATCAAAGTCATTTATTTATAGGGATAAGGGCAGCCTTGCAGTTATAGGAAGGAATAGCGCTGTAGCCAGTATAGGAAGATTTAGATTTACTGGGTTTTTCGCCTGGCTAATCTGGTTGTTCATTCATATAAGATATTTGATTGAATATGATAATAAAGTATTGGTTCTTACTCAGTGGGCCTGGAATTATTTCACCAGAAAAAGAGGCGCGCGCCTTATTACAGGAACCGATTATTTAGAGATTCTAAAAAAAGAAGAGGATGAAATAAACAGCAATTTGAAATCAGGTTAGTAATTAATTTGATTTTCTTGTAATTATTGTTAAAAATTAAGTAAAATTGTTAAGTTAGGAGGGTAAAATGAGAAATATCTTATTTGCTAGTTTGATATGTCTTAGTTTTTTAATTGTGTCTTGCGAGAAAGCTGAAGAGGTTGTTGAGGATACTAAAGAGACAACAGAAGAAGCAGTTGAAGATACAAAGGAGATGGCAGGAGATGCGGCTGAAGATGCTGCAGGCGAAATGAAAGAAGAAGCAGGTGATGCTGCTGGAGACGCTGCAGGTGAAATGAAAGAAGAAGCAGAAGATGCGGCTGACGCTGCAGGTGATGCAGCAATGGACGCCGCTAAAGACGCTGCAGGAGATGCAGCAATGGACGCCGCTAAAGACGCTGCAGGAGATACTGCAATGGACGCCGCTAAAGATGCTGCGGGTGATGCTGCAATGGACGCCGCTAAAGATGCCGCTGAATAAGCAGCTGGTTAGATGGTGAAATTATATCTTCTTGATTAAGTTTGTTTGTTATAATTTATATTTTGGGAAACACCTGATATAGGTGTTTCCCTTTTTTTCTTAACATCTTTTTGTTGATATTTTTGTATTAATTATTCATAAATATATTGTTTCTTCTTTTAGTATTTCTCGAGCTCTACTTCTAATTTATATATAATTATGAATAAATTAATATCTTCAAAATATTCTGATCTGAATTTTAATAAGCGAGAACAAGATATTGCAAATGAGATACTTGGCGCCAATCCTTATAATAAGGAATTTATATCTGATAAGCTTCAATTAATTTCTGAAGCGAAAAGTCTTTCTTCGGCATTAATTACACTTTTCCGTCAACAAGTACAAAGTGGATTTGTACTATCCGACCCTGTTTGTGATAAACAGAAAAAATCTAAATACTTATTAGATAAAGAAACAGGCATCAATTTTTGTTTACAATGGAATCCCAACAGGGAACTTAGATTAAACCATGATTTACTTATAGAAAGAGGTGTTATAAACACAGATATTGATCAAGAATTACTTATCAATAGAGACGACAATGAAAAGCCGTGCTATTTATGCAGTCAGAATATAGATATTCAAAACCCTATAGAGATACTATTCCCTATTAATCTATCGGGAATTAAATATTATTGTGGAGCAAATTTTGTCCCGATTACAGATAACCATTTCACGATAATGAGTGAAGAACATAAACCGCAAAATTATGATTCAACCTTGATCTTGTCTATGATAGATTTTGTTGAAAAAACAAATGGCGTCTTCAAAGCTATTTTTAATGGTAAGGCCGGAGCATCAATCCTTTCTCATTTACACCTTCAGGGAACTACAGAGAAATTACCTGTTGAGGATATGAATATTTCTGATCACGACATGATTTTCAGTGATTCGGAGACCAGAGTTTATAAGCCACAATATTATTTGCCTTTGTTTATACTAGAAAGTGAATCAGTCAAATCTATTAATAAAAAAACAGATCAGATAATCCAAAACTGGAGATCTTTAAACCCTCATTTTCATACACAAAATATAATAGTTCTTAAACAAAACGGAAAGTTCAGAGTATTTGTTTTTTTAAGAGATACAAGGAAGTTAAAAGGCAGTAGTAAAGAAGGCGATATGGGCACATTTGAATGTAGTGGTTTACTGGTTTTATCCAAAGGGATTCTTGATACAACAAACCATAGTACGGAAGAAAGAGGACTTTTTGAAAACTCAAATCTTGATACTATAAAAAATCTTCTTAAAGAAATAGCCCCTGAATATAAGATTGATGTTAGAGATCTGATCTGAGAATTACTAGTTTTATTATTTGCATTTTATTTCTTTTTTCTTTCTTTCTTAGTTCTATAACTATAAAACAACTCCTGATAAATTGATATCATATTTCATATTATTATTCATATGCTTTTCTTATACGGTCCAAGATTTTGGATATAACCCATTGCAGGCAATAATTTTATTTAGAGAGCATTTAAGAATTTAAACAAAAATTATTTTAGGAATATAATTATTAAAATAATCATAAATTTTAAGTAAAAATAATATATGTGTAATGCGTTTTAATATTAATGAATAATAACAAGACCAGAGTTATAATTATTGAAGACAACATTGAATATTCTTCAATGTTAAAGACGGTTTTGTCAAAGTCGGAGGGTTTAAAATACGAATTAATATCATTTACAAATTTAAAAGATGGTTTAGCAGAGCTGAAAAATAATGATGTAGATGTAGTGCTTTTAGACCTAGATCTGCAGGATAGCTCCGGTTTGGATACATTTAATAAAGTATCAAGTTCTACATCGAGCTTACCATTATTATCCTTACAGGAGATGATGATGAGCAATTAGCTA
>SMVB01209522.1_pt1 | contig 10035 bp, 5 predicted proteins | sample 2456461 | NCBI WGS metagenome assembly SMVB01 (sample SAMN11095934, study PRJNA526329) | marine sediment metagenome | biome: Marine sediment; feature: Surficial sediment; material: Deep marine sediment; isolation source: Hadal surficial sediment | place: Pacific Ocean | collected 2014-05 | depth 0-1...
ACGTAGTTGGCCTTCGGCGCAGCCCCACCGAGAAGGGCCTGAAGGATCTCGTCGAGTGCGTTGAAGCATCTGGATAGGTCGGCGTGGTCGTAGACAGGGAAGTCGCGCGGGGCCGCTGCGACGTCGGGCGTGAAGGCGCTCAGGTGTCCTGCGAGAGCGAGCAGGGTGGTGTAGAGCGCCTCTGGGTGAGTCTCGCCACTGTTGTGGTGGTGGTTGAGCAGCGGCACATAGGTGCTGGCGGCGAGATGGAGGCCGTGCACAATGAGGTCGGCCGGCGACAGCTCACGCTGCTGCGTGACGCTGTGCCAGCGCTCGGCCAGCGTCGCGCTGCGAGCGACAAGTAGCTCGAGGGCCCGGCGGGTCATCTGTACGAGACACGCCGAGGCCGAGAGACTCAGGCACGTGGGGATATACTGCTCGCGAAGGGTGAACAAGCCGCTGGCGCCACGCTCAACGTCAGCCACCTGTAGCGTGGTAAATTCGCCCAGCGTCTCCCCACCGAAGACGAGGCGGAATGCCGGGCGCGCCACTTCTATCTCGCGCTCGTCCTGTCCGGTGTTCTCGTCGAGTACACGCACGACCTCGGCCACGTAGCGAAGATCGCGCCGGCTGCCATTCTCGAGCCGAACATTGGCGCCTAGGGGCTGCTCGGCCGGCACCGCCAGGAACACCGGAAGCGACGTCTCAGTAGCGTCGAAGGCGTCCTGCACATTCCGAGGCTCGGGTAGAGGGCCCGTCTCAGGAAGATCGAAGGGAAGGCCGTCGGGCAGGATGCCGGCGCAGCGGAGCAAAGCGAACTCGCCATTGGCAAGGCGCTCCTCATCCACCTTGAGTGCCGTGAGCCCCCAGCCATACGGGGACAGAGAACGAAGCCGAGCGTGCAGCGTCGACCGGTGGTGCCGGTCCCACTGCTGGAGATGGTGCGGGTCGAGGGCCATCCCTTCGGCCCAGACGACCTGGCTGCGGTCTTGCGACATGGTGAGATGGAACAGTTCGGAAAAGTCGGGCGTGCCCCGCGTTGATAAAGTACGTATGCGGAGGCTACCGGTCGCGCACTTCGAGCGTCAGCGAGGATCGGCCGACGGACACGCGGAGCGCTTTGCCCCGTAGCGCGTCAGCGGAAACTATGGCACGCCAGCGGTCGGGATCGGGGTTGCGCAGGTTGGCAGCCACGCCGACGAATTGAGCCGTCGGGTCGAGCGTAAACGCCACGTCCTCCCTAGTATTCGGAAACAGGACGACCTCGCGGGGCGCGCCGATCAATTCATCGCCCAGGGCGGTTCGGTCGTCTTGCCAAAAAGGGCCCGGGGGAACGCGAGTGAAGTTGGCGTCACCCCCGAGAGCATAGAGGCGCACAACAGCCGCGTTACCGTCGTTGAGATTTGCCTCGCCAATCATCGTCACGCCGACTGGCTTTGGGGGGCCACTCCGTAGAATCCCGCAGCCGCCCAGCCCGAAGACGATGAGAATGGCAAGAAGAAAGAGGCGTCGCGGATGCAGAGAGTAGTAGGGTCTCATTTTGATCGGTAGCATTTACGGCAAGCAGCCCACCGAAGAGGTGCTCTGTCGCCGAGGCGAGTTCATCTCGGTTGAGATCAAGGCGTGAGAACGGTCTAGCAACTTCTTGCCTTTGACAAGGAAGGGAAAGTCGATTCCGACACTTCGACCACGCTCGGCGCAGGCTTGTCGGGATTGGCAGGAGTGGTCAGACCAAGATGCTTGGGAGTTGTTTGACAAAGTACATAAGGTGATTGGTTCTTTGCCGAGAGCCGCGCCGCAGACAGTATGGCGTATTTCAACAGCCTCTTAGGAAGGTACGGAAGAGGAATCGTCATCCGACGTGTCGGTGCGCCGAGTCATACGGGCGAGATAGGCTTTGATGAAGGCAGGCCGAAAACGCCCAAGGGCCATGGCCTCATCCTCCTGCACAAGGTCGCTATGGGATTGCCGGAGCCGTCTCAGAGCAGCGACCTCTCGCATAAGGGGCACACGCTGCCAGAAGCCGCCCTGCCTGGCATCATCCGACACCGCGTCGGGATCGAGGGCTTCGAGGAGGCGTAGGGTACCCGTTTTGATACCGGCCTTGTAGCCATCAAGCATCGCCACCTGATGAAGCGCACCGGCTTCGGCGGCTGCAGCTAGGGCGGCACGTCGCCCGGCCCGCTCGTCGGGGTCGAGGCGGGGGTCGAGCAGAAAGCGCTTGAGCGCTTTGGGCGACCCGCCGGCGAACACGGCCTCCTCCTCCGGCGGGGCGATGGTCTGGCCGATAAATTCGTGCCGGAACTGCCAGGGAATTCCAGCGAGCCGAGCCACGGCGGACACGAGGGCGTCCACCATTTCGTCCTCCGAGGCAGACATCTCCTCTGAGGTGCAATCAAGCGCGTGCGTTTCCGAATCGGAAGACGGCGCGTCCTGACTAAATTGGGGCCCCTCCGATCGGCTGTCTACGACATCGGAGTCCTCACCGCTCTGGACACGTGGGGCCACGAGTGGGGCGTCGAACTGGTCGGCTCCGCCAACAGGCCCTGAAGCCGCCGGCGCGGTGCCTTCTCGCTCTGCCCCGTGTGTCGCGCGGATCTCACTCCCGGCCCCAACCTCGTCTATTGCTTCGATGCGTACCACGCGGATCTCGAAGTCGCCTACCTCGAAGGCGTCGTCCTCGCGGAGCGGCGCAACCTCGCCCGAGCGGAGGCGGCGGCCGTTGAGCACGGTTCCGTTCTTGCTGCCCAGGTCCACGAGCGACAGTGTGCCTCCTGTCCGTCGCACCTCGGCATGTCGATTGCTGACGATCCGCGTCGCGTCGTCGAGCCGGAGATCCGCCGAGGCGTCCCGCCCGATCACGACAACCTCGAGGTCGAAGACGTACGTCTCCTGGGCTTCAACAGCCTCTGTGGGAGTAACCTGTAAGGTGAAGGACATAGGACTCCGGCCTCAGCCAGAGTGGGGGCGAAAGGGAATGGAGGGGAAGTTAGGAGCCTCCCTTTTTAGGCGCAAGCCAGCCAGGTCTGGCATAATCAATATGCTGACTCGGACCAATTTGCGTCTGCCCTGGCCTCAACACACGACCCAACGCCAGAACGGGCTGTGTGTTGCCTTCGGCTGACCGCCGCGGCGCTTGACCGGGAGGCCGGTTCCTCTGGCGACGCAGCGAAGGTTCGGATGCTGGTAGGGGTTGTGCAGGATCTGGCGATGTAGATAGGTTGAGTGAAACCGTCAACCTCAACCTTAGCAAGGGTTGAGGTTGACGGTTTGAGCCTTGTGTTATGCTCTGATGGACGCCTTGCAGCATCTTTGCTGCAGGGCGTTTCCTATTTCACCCCACGCGAACACTCAATTCCAGCTTTCAGGCCTGAGGTTTCGCCCATACTCATGACATTCCTTGTGAGGATAATCGCCATCCCAAACCCTCCGTAGATGCACAAAAACGGCAGTACAAGGTCGGCGAGTGGAAGCACGAGGGCAAGGCTGATGAGCAATAACTGGAAACCTAGCCCCATCGTCGAGGTCACGGTCATGAACCAATTGGGCAGCGGTTCTTTGATTGCGTCGCCCTCCAATGCCAGCATCAGTCGGTCGAACACACCGTAGCAAAGCAGATACAAGCTGTTCAAGATGGCCACGATCCGGGCGTTCTCATACGGAAAGGCGCATGGCCGCTCGAACTCGTTGATGCTGCTCGTTGTGTCGCCGCCAAGCAAGCGACGCTGGTTCAGGTAGTAATAGTTGTAAATCGATCCTTGAAACTCCAGCGAGATGAATGCCAGTACAGCCACTTGCAGGGAGACCTCCACGACCATGTACAGCGCGGCGACCACGCCCAGATTGATCACAAAGTCGAACACTGAGTCCAGATACCGCCCTGTATGCGATGGCCGCTGCCGGACTCGCGCCATCTCGCCATCGGCCGCATCGAGCACATTCTTGAACATCAGCAGAAGCACCGCCGTCAAATAGTGCCCAGTTACGATGCAGGCGATGCTCGCAACCCCTACCACAAAGAACGCGAACGTGAGTTGAATCGAAGTCACGCGCGTGGAGCGCAATGTCTCCACAATCCAGACTGCTACGGGACGGGCGTAGTCAAAGAGATTGAGAAAGCGGGTGCCCGCTGGGAGCTTCAACATGGAACACGACTGGGATAAAATGGAACCGCCCCAGACTCTAGGTGAATCTGGAGCGGCAAACCAGGTGCGATTAGCCTCAATTAATCACGAGCCGTATTTCACCGAGCACCCGTACGGCTGCGTGCTCGCTGGTGAGATAGTATCTCCCGCCATCGCCGCATCAAGCGCGCCCGAAACGTAGTTCGTCGCTCCATCGAGCGTAGCAGGATCGGGCGACGGGCGGTCGTCGATGGAGCCGTTGTAGACGATCTGCTGGTCAGGATTAATCACGAACATGTGAGGCGTCGTGCGCGCACCGTAGGCATGGCCCACGGTTCCGTCGGCATCAATGAGAACTGCCGTCTGGTGGCCGCCGTGCTCAGCGGTCCGAGCGTTCATCTCCTCGTTCGAGAAGTTGCCCTGCTGGCCGGGGGCCGAAGACACAATGGACAGCCACACCACCCCCTCGCTCGTGTACTGCTCTTGCAGAGCCTGCATGTTGTGGCCGTTGTAATGTTTGCGAACAAACGGGCAGTCGTAGTTGAGCCACTCGAGCACCACCCACTGCCCCGCGTAATCAGCAAGCTTGTGTTGCTGGCCGTACGTGTCCGTCAGGGTGAAATCGGGGGCGGCGTCAGCGGGCTGAAGCGTTGCGCCCGGTAGCGTGCCGGCGACGAGAGCCAAACCAACGAATGCCGGAAGGATAAAGCGTTTCATGATTCAGGGAGGGTTTGTTGTTTAGGTGGCTGTTGAATTATCTGCTCTGTAGCCGAGCCGAGCCAATCTTGGTCGAGATCAAGGCACGAGATCGCAGTCGAATCGGTGATTCTGCGAGAATCTCGGAACACAGAGATCGGCCGAGAGTGGCCGGCACAGGCAAGATGGGATATTTCAACAGCCTCTTAGGGAGAAGGAGGACGAGTATCGGATGCAACAGCCGTAGGCAGTTGATCGAGCGCATCCGTAATGATACCGGCCCGGAGGATCACGGGGAGCAGAATCGGGTCGCCGTTGGGTGGGTAGAGTACGTACAGTGGTACGCCGCTCCGCCCAAAGCTCTCGAGAGCGGCGGTGATGACCGGGTCGCGCTGCGTCCAGTCCGCGCGGAAGCGCACCACGCCTTTGTCGCGGAAGGCATTTTGCACAGAAGTTGCGTTGAGCGCGACGGCCTTGTTCGCCTGGCAGGAGAGGCACCACGCCGCAGTAAAGTCGATAAAGACAGGCTGGCCCGCAGCAACAAGGCGATCAACCTCGGCTGGATCGAATACGCGCCAATCAGAATCGGCAGCCTGTGTGGCGTGCGCATCAGCCTGCTGCCGTACGCCAACGCCCGTCGCTGCAACGCCCAGAAGCAGCGCCACGGCTACCGCAGTCCGAGCCATCCACCTCTGCTTTGGCGAGTTCGTGGGGAGGCCCCAGCGGCCGAGAATCCAGGCACCGAGGGCAAACAGGGTCATTGCCAGAAGGAGGAAGGCCGCGCCATTGATGCCGGTCTGAAGGCCAAATACCCAGACCAGCCACACAGCCGTAGCGAACAGCGGAAAGGCTAGGGCCTGCTTGAGCGTCTCCATCCACGCACCGGGCTTCGGCAGTCGTTGAATCCACTGCGGAAAACTTGACAGGAGCACATAGGGCGTCGCCATCCCGAGACCAAGCACGGCAAACACAGCAAGTGAACTCAAAGGCGGTTGGGCCAGGGCATATCCCAGCGCCACGCCCATGAACGGCGCCGTACACGGCGTGGCTACGACCGTTGCGAGGACACCACTCCAGAACGCTCCGCCCAAGCCCTCTCGGTTGTCCATCCTCCCTCCGGCGCTTGCCAATCCAAAACCCATCTCAAACACCCCGACGAGCATCAGGCCTAAACCAAACATCAGGAGCGCGAGACCGCCTACAAGCCACGGGCTCTGAAGCTGGAAGCCCCAGCCGAGCTGCTCGCCGCCCGCACGAAGGGCCAACAACGCCCCTGCAAGAAGCAAAAACGAAACGATGACGCCGAGGCCGAACACCAACCCGTGGTTGCGTAGCGTAGCCCGACTGCGGTCGCGGCCCTGCGCGAAACCGAGGATTTTGATAGATAAAATTGGGAAGACGCACGGCATGAGGTTGAGAATCAACCCGCCGATAAACGCAAAGAAGAGCGCTGCGAGGAGCGACATCGAGGCCGTGTTTGCCGGTTGCACAGGCGCCGCCAGTCCTCCAATGGGGGCGTCCACGGCGAGGGCGCGATGGATGCCGTCCCACGTCGAGCCTTCCCGCAACACCAATGCACCCGCCAATCGGGTGGGTGGCTCGGACGCAAACTCGGACGCGAGCAGATCCACCGTGTAGCCGTCGCCTGCCTGGACAAAATCCTGCGCTTCCGCGTGCTGGAGCACGGCCTTCTCATCCACAAAGAAAAACGCGCCGGAGAGATCGACTGGTCGATCGCCACTCCGTGTCACATCAAGACGATAGCCGGTTTCCGTCGCCGTTGAGTGGACATCCCACCCTTCGACATCCGCAGGAAAGGCGTTCCGAGTCGCCGCAAACGTGTCGGCCCAGGCCGAATCGGCCTCCGGGGCCGCCTCCCCAACCGCCAGGGTCAGCGAAATCTCCTGCTCGGCGGGTAGGCAGATATCTGCGCAGATCAACCACACTGCTTTGCCCTCCAGTGTTACCGATTCGCCTTGGAAGTCGGCTGGAGGAGTGATTTGCATCGGCAGCAGCACCTCGTGGCTGTAACCGTAAGACGCCAGCGGCGGCTCGTCAATGCGCTCGGGGAACGGCCACTGGATAGGCCCGGCCTCGAAGCCCTCGGGGAGCCGCCACTGCACCTCCGTGGGCATACCGGCATCGCCCGGGTTGATCCAGTAGCTGTGCCAGTCGGGCTCCATCGTCATCCACAAACCAACCTCAAATGGCTCCCCAGGCCGCACCGACTGCACCTCGGCTACTAACTGAGCATCCGAGTGTGGGCTTGGATCGTCCGGCTGCGCCAACACCGGCGCTACGAGTAGTAGCACGGGCAGCAGTACCGAAAAGAGAAGGCGAGACTTCATCAGAAAGAAAACGGCGTAGTAGTGGTCAACTCCCCGGCATCATTGGCCAGAGTATCGGCAGGTTGGTAAACGATCAACAGCGACGCAGGATTCCGCCCTTGTGCTGCAAAATTAGCACTTCCACCCTCTGCTGAGCAAAATGATGCATCCACATCGACAATGTGAGAAATTCGCGATGGTTTTCTGAATCATCATCCGCCTTTGTGTGTGGTATGCCTGTTGCCCGTCGGCATCCTCCAGGCACTACTCATTAACTGCGCTATTCGCCAGAGCCACCACTGACCTCTCGCCTTTTCAATATCCCCCAGTACGTCATCCGCGCGGCAGCTCTGTTCGTGCTACTCGTGGCGTTGTCCGTTATCGTGCTCACGCGTACACAGTTTGGGCGGGATGCGCTGCGAAGCCAGGTGGTCCGCACGTTCAACAATTCGTTCGATGGAAGCCTGGAAATCGGGCGGTTGCAGGGCAACCTCATTCAGGATCTGTTCGCCTCCGACGTGCGCCTCTTCGACCCCGAGGGCCGCGAAGTGCTGCGCGTCGATTCGGTGGCGATGAGGCCACGCTGGCGGTCATTGTTCGGCGGAGCGTTCATTGCCGACGAGGTTACGTTGGTCCGTCCACAGGTCAGCCTCGTTCTTGATGTAAATGGGGAATGGAATCTGCTTCGTGCGCTGGCCTCATCGAACCCATCCGGTTCCGACGAGAGCCCATCCAACCCTCTCGATTTCCACGCCGCTACCCTCCGGCTGGTTGAGGGCGAGATTTCGACCACGAACGAGGGCGCCCTCCCCTCCTCCGTCCAGTCCGGCACTCTGTTCGATTACACGAATGCGTCGCTTTCTGGCCTGAACTTAGAATTGGAACTGGACTGGCGGGATAATGTGAAGCTCTTCCGCGTCGAGAGCTTTCAGGGCCGCCTTGGAGCGAACGATCTGGTCGTTGAAGCACTGGAGGGCCTGATTACCGTGGCCGATGGAAACGTGCAAGTGGACAACTTCGATCTCGTTACATCGCGCTCACGGATGCGCGGCACGATCACGCTTACCAACGTATCTGGAGGTCCTGAAAACATTGACGCAATCCTCAGCGACACCCGGATTGCCGCTGCCGACGTCACCGCCATCCTCCCTTCGCTTCCTCTGGCGGATGCCGTTGCGCTACAGGGCCACATTCACGGGCCGCTCTCCACGCTCACTGTGGACGACCTCGTTCTATCGAGGGGCGGCACGGAAATCGTAGCGGAGGGAACGCTGAACGGCCTCCCGGAGTCGCTCGCGTTCAATCTGACTACACCAGGGTCGCGGATTCGCGTGGAAGACCTTCTGGCCGTCGTTCCCACGCTGGTACTTCCCGCGGAGACTGAGCGACTGGGTCTGGTTCAGGTAGAGGGCGACATTTCCGGCGCCGTGCAGTTCGGAGGAAGCCGATCCGGTGCACGACTGGAAGTTGACGTTGTGGTCACAACCGATGCGGGAAGTGTTGACGGCTACGCCGAATTGCGGACAATGCCAGACGCTCCCCTTCGCTTCACGCTTGACGTGGAGGTGAACGGCGTGAACCCGGCTGTGGTGACGGCCAACGAAGAACTCGCAGGCAACCTGTCCGGCAGAATCTTCGCGGAGCGAACGGGAGCGGAAGGGAACGCCACCGTATTCCGGATCGGGCTGGGGCCGTCAAGCTTTGCTGGAAGGACGGCCGATTCACTTTTGGCAGATGGGATCTGGCGCGGGCGAACAGTGGAAGCCAATGTGGCCATCCGACAAGGAAGCAGCAAGTTGGAGGGCGATCTTTTCGTGGACGGGGATGAGTCGGCGTTGAGCTTCGACGGCGTCCTGGCCGCTTTCAACCTGAACCAGCTTCTGCCCGATGCTCCCTCCACCCGCTTCACCGGGCCTGTTTCCGTGGCGCTGGCCGGTACCTCCCTCGCTGATCTCCAAACCGAAATCGAAGCGGATTTCTCGGAGGCCGTACTCGAAGTAGACGGCACGATGCAGGAGCTCCCCACAGGGCCCTTCAGCCTTCTTATCGCTCCCCTTGGCCAGCCCGGATCGCGCTTCCACCTGACGACGGAGATTGTAGAAGCCGACCTGAAAGGCAGCCTGAATCTGGAGTCCGCGATAACCCTGGGCACCCACTGGGGCAGCGCCTTCGCCTATACCGTAGCAATAGAAACCAACAAACGGCTGCGTAGTCGGGCAAAGTCCATAACCCTGCCACCAGGGCGTACAGGGCGATTCCATTCTCCCGAGCGCTTTCAGTTGGATGTGCGTGTCCACGACCCTGACGCCTTGAAAGCCTTCTTGCCGAACCTACCGCGCTTCGCATCGGGCACGCACCTAATCCTGGGCGGCGTAGTCGGAAGCGACACGCTTGGGGTGAACCTCTCGGCGTCCGGTTCGCACATCAAGGCGAGTACGTTCGAGACTGGACAGTACAATCTGCATACGGAGGCCTACGGCCGATTCTCTGCCAATCTGAGCGAAACGCTAACCATCAACGTGGAAGCCGACGCCTCCAACCTCCACCTCGCAGGCCGGCGTCTTCGGCAAATCCATGTAACCACGCAACTTGCCTCCGGAGAAGCCGCCTTTAGCATCGCGGGCAACGGCATCTTCGGCTCGAAGCAAAACTCGTTGCGGCTCCACGGACGTCTGGTACTGCTCGCCGACCGCAACCATCTCGTCATCAACGACCTCGACGTTGCATCGGCCGGAATATCGTGGGGGGGAGACGGCCCCATCGTCGCCGATCTGTACACAGACGCCGCCGTTCTCGAACACGTGGTGTTAACACAAACCGACCTCGATACAGACGAGCGGCTCGAATTCAGCGGTGTTCTTTCCACCGCTCCATCCGACTCGGTCTTCGTCGACATTCACCAGGTAGAC
>SMVB01283511.1_pt1 | contig 10035 bp, 7 predicted proteins | sample 2456461 | NCBI WGS metagenome assembly SMVB01 (sample SAMN11095934, study PRJNA526329) | marine sediment metagenome | biome: Marine sediment; feature: Surficial sediment; material: Deep marine sediment; isolation source: Hadal surficial sediment | place: Pacific Ocean | collected 2014-05 | depth 0-1...
CACGTCGCTCAAACACATTAGCGATGTAATCGACGATGTTGGTCGCGTCAATCGCGTTCCTGTCAAACAAGGCAGTGTTCATTATTCATCCGTTTCGTTTCAGCCCATTCAGTGTGCTGTAAAGACCATCGACGTGATCTGAGTTGCGGTTGGAGTCGTCATTTCAATCATGCCCACCTCTCGTGATATTAGCCTTGAAAGACATTGTCATGGCGTGTCGATGCCTGATTTTGCGACAAGCGCAGTCAAAACACAATGCTTGACCGGCTGTAAAAAAGGTCGCCAACCGGCTTCATTTTTTCAACATGCAATTAGCATTGGAATTTCTGGCGGCATCTGATGCCGAGCATTTTGGGGCGATTTGTCGATTTATAGCCGAACCGCTTTCCCGCTTCGATCCGACTCCGCCGCCGCGTCGGCAAGAAGCAGAGCTCGATAGCCATCCACCGCTGTCACCAACGGCGGTTGATTGTTCAGGACCGCGCTGACGAAATCTTCCAGCTCTCTCCGATACGCTTGTTCGTAACGTTGTATAAAAAAGTCGACCGGTTTGGCGCTCACCACCCCGTCTCGGCCAAAATGTGTCACCAGGTCATGCAGTTCGTTCTCGGTTCTCACCATGCCATTCGATCCAAATACTTCGACCCGTTGATCATACCCGTATACGGCCCGGCGACTATTCGTAATCTGGCACAGTTTTCCGCTCTCAGTTTTCAACACGACGGCAGCTGTATCAACATCGCCCGCCAACCCGATGGCTGAGTCAACCAGACAACTGCCATTCGCATAGACTTCGATTGGCTCTTCTCCCAGTAGCCATCGAGCCATATCGAAGTCGTGTATCATCATGTCCCGATAAATACCACCAGACTGTCTGATGTACTCCACAGGAGGTGGGGACGGGTCACGACTGGTGATTATCACGTTTTCTACATCACCGACCTGCCCTTCTGTTATCGCTTGATGTATGGCCTGGAAATTGCGATCGAATCGTCGATTGAATCCCAGTGCGAATGGAATGTCGGCTTGCAGCACCAAGTCGACACATTCCTCTGCGACGCGCAAATCAAGATCAAGGGGCTTTTCGCAAAATATCGCTTTGTTGCCCCTCACCGACGCTTTTATTAAATCCGCGTGTGTGACGGTCGCACTGGCGATCAAAACTGCATCGATCGACGGATCCGAAAGGGCGGTTTCCAAATCGGTGACGGTGGCGCCGTACTTTCCAGCCAAGCGGGACGCTGCACCACCGTCGATATCAACGACGTATTTGAGAGTCGCCCGAGGATTGGCGTTGATGTTTTGCGCATGCACGGTACCCATTCGACCCGCACCGAACAAAGAGAATGAAATCACCGTAATTGCCCCATCATACTTAGTGCTCTTTTTTACTCATGGTTGGCAAAACAAAATCTGCGGCGCCTTAATCGCTACACTAAACCTGCTGCCGTTACTACATCCTTAAGGTGCTTGTAGCCCGCTGCGGCATACGTGAACGGGTCCGCGACTGCTGGGTCCTGCTCTGCTTCGACCACCAGCCAACCGTCATAGTTGAGTTGCTTGAGTTCCTTTGCGAGCGTCAAATAATCCACACTCCCATCCCCGGGCACCGTGAAAACTCCTTTAAGTACGGCATCCAAAAAGCTGCTGTCGCAGCCCACGACCTGCTCCAACACTTCACTTCGAACATCCTTGCAGTGGACATGGATAACCCGCTTGCCGTGTTGTCGAACGATAGCAATCGGGTCCGCACCGGCAAAAACAAGATGCCCCGTATCGACCAATAAGCCCACTGCGTCATCCGTCATGCGCATAAGTTGGTCGATATCTTCCGCCGATTGCACGACCATACCCATGTGGTGGTGATAGGCTAGCTGTACGCCTTCTTTGCGGCAGTAATCTGCCAGTTCGTTTACCCGCGATGCCAAAAGATCCCACGCCGCAGCATCGAGACAGGGTCTTGAAGACAGAGGGGTTTTACGGTCGCTATGGATACAGTTGCTGACCTCCGCAAAAACCATGACCTTGCAATTCATCGCCTGGAGCAAGGACAAGTGACTTTGCATGGCGGTGATTTCCGCGTCGGCGGAGCGCTCGAGCAGCCGTGAGCCATACCAACCCGAGACAAGCACCAAGCCATGCTGTGCAAGTACGGGAGTCAAAATATCCGGGTCACGCGGGAATTTGTGACCCAGCTCAAACCCCGCATAGCCCGCTAACTTGCCTTCCTCCAGACACTTATCCAAGGGAATATTCGCGCCGAGTTCTGGCATATCGTCATTAGTCCAGGTCAGCGGGTTGATTCCTATACGAATGCTCACGAGGGTCGGCTCTATTGTTTCTTGCTTTGGCTTTGTTTAGCCGCAAGGTAGTCGGCCAGAGCACGACGGACACTTTCGGATTCAGAATTCTCTGGCACAGCTACGTCCCACCACCAGCCCCCTGCCTCAGTCGTCCGGACAGAATCGGTCTCGATCACGATGACATACGTTTTGGGCGAAGCTATCGCCCGCTTTAGCGCATCCTCGAGACGGTCAATATGATCGATATTTTCGGATAGCGCACCCAATGAAGCCGCGTGCGCCGCAAAGTCGATGGTCGGTGACTCGCCTGATTCTTGCGGTAAATCCTGAAAAAGATTATTGAAAGGCTCGCCGCCGCACTGTCGTTGCAAGCGATCTATGCACGCAAACCCGTGGTTGTTCAAAACAACGATAATGAGCTTGAACCCCAAGTTGACAGACGTGGCGATCTCGGAATTAAGCATCAGGTAACTACCGTCGCCTACCATCACATAGACATCCCGATCCGGCAGCGCCATTTTTACGCCAATACCACCAGCGATTTCATACCCCATGCACGAGTAACCGTATTCAACGTGATAACCCTTGGGTTTTGCAGTTCGCCACAGCTTGTGGAGTTCGCCAGGCAACCCTCCGGCCGCACACACCACGACACTGTTATCTGATGCAAATCGATTGACGCCTCCGATCACCTGGGCGTCTGTCGGTAAACCGCTTGAACTCGCATCCGTCACTTCCTCGACCATCCGATTCCAGGCCGAAGCTTCATTGCGCGCCCGGTCAGACCAGCCTTGCGGGGCACGCCATTCGCCGAGTACCGGCGAAAGCGCCTGTAAGCCTCGCACTGCGTCACTGACAAGCGGTACGGAGCCGTGCTTGCTGGCATCGAAGGCAACGACGTTCAAAGCAATCATGTGACATTGATCACCCTCGAACAACGAACGTGAAGCAGTGGTAAAGTCCTGCAGACGGGTGCCTATGGCAAGTATTACGTCGGCGTCTTGCGCAAGATTATTTGCGGCGCTCGACCCGGTCACACCAATCGCACCGACGTTGTGTGGATGATCCCACCGCAAAGCGCCTTTTCCTGCCTGCGTTTCCGCCACTGGAATGGCGAATCGGCTGGCAAAGTTGCTCAGCTCATCGCAAGCGTCGGAATAATGCACACCTCCGCCGGCGATGATAAGAGGCTTCGCTGCTAATTTCAGCAACTCAACAGCTGTTTCAATTTCTCTGGGATCTGGCGCGGGCCGGCGGCAATAACGCAACTGCAATTGAAAAAATTGGCTGGGATAATCCCAGACCATCGTCTGTACATCCTGTGGCAACGCCAAAGTAACGGGGCCACAGTCAGCCGGATCGGTCAACACCTGAAATGCTCTGGGTAAACTTGTCAACAACTGCTCCGGTCGGCTTATTCGATCCCAGAATCGAGACACCGGTTTGAAGCAGTCATTCACACTAACGGTGGCGTCACTAAAATCTTCAATTTGTTGCAGAACAGGATCCGGCGCACGGGTGGCAAACGTGTCTCCCGGCAGGAACAGGACCGGCAAGCGATTCGCATGTGCCAAACCCGCAGCGGTCACCATGTTGGTAGCGCCAGGGCCAATTGAAGTGGTGCACGCCATCAACTGCTTGCGGCCCTTCGCCTTGGCAAAAGCGATCGCCGCATGCGCCATGCCTTGTTCGTTATGCGCCCTCAATGTTGGAAACTTGTCGCGTACCGGGTACAGTGCCTCACCCAGTCCCGCAACATTGCCATGACCGAATATGGCCCAGATCGCCGGAACCAGCGGCAAAGTCTCTCCGCCAATTTCAGTCTGCTGAGCCATCAAATACCTGATCAACGCTTGCGCCATGGTGAGACGGACCGTCTCGGCTCCCCGCTCACCGGCGGCTTGCGGACTACCCACTGTCATTGCGCCCCTGCCAAAGCTTGACCATACGAATGTAGTTTTTGGCGATCGCTGCAGTTGCTTCTTCGTCACTGATGGCGCCTGACATCCATCGCCTGGCCGGCTCTGAGAAAATCGTCCGGCCGACAGCAAATCCCCTGCACTTGTCTTGCCCGGCAGCAGCCTTAAAACCCGCTGCAACGACCGCTTCCGCTGCATCGAGGCCCAATAACAACACGCCGCGGCAGTGGGAATCGTAAGTATCAATAACTCGATTTACCTGAGCCCAACCAGCGATCGTGGGTGGTGGCAGCTGCCACCAATCGGGATATATATCCAGGCCATAAAATCTCGACATGACTGCCGCGACCGTCGTGTCATCCTGTGGCGAGTTTTTGGGCACGATAACTTCCAGCAATAGCTCATGGGCGGTTTCGACACAGGCATCATACAGCGCCAGCAACCGCCGTTCCGTCGTTTCCCGCACTGAAGTTGCGTCGTCAGGGTGATAGTTAACCAACACCTTGACCACATGCTCCGAAGGCCAGCTGACAAGTTCCAATCCTACGTTGTCTCCCGCCTCAAATTGCAGCGGCTTCGCTGTTGGCAGCTCCACCGGGCGGGCAATCCAGCAATCGGTACCGGTAAACCTGGCCAGTACTTTCGAGGCAAAGCGGGAATCCACGATAAGACCAATCCGGCCACCCAGGTCTGAACGATCGCGGGCCAGTTCCAGTGCCTGGGCGATGATTTCTTTTAGCTTGGGAATTTGACTCGAGTTTACACCCAGCTCTTTGGCCATCGCTTCCAGCTGCACACGATGGTCGAATGCCAAAGCATAGACTTCGCGACTATCGGGTTTACGCGTCGTGAACCGATGCAGTCGGTCCAGTTCTCTATCCGGCTGTAGCCCTGGATTCGAGCGGCGGCGCTTAAGGAAATCATCCAGTTCCAGCTTGGTGGGAATAGCAGGCGCACACTGGTGCCGGGTAACGACCAATGCACCGCAAGCATTTCCATACCGACACGCCGCCGCAAGCGACTTGTCCTGGACCCAGCCCCGCATAAAACCGCTCATGAAAGCGTCTCCAGCACCCACCACATTAAGAATGTCTACCGCCACGCCTTCTCCCAGGAAGCCATCGTTTATGTCGCCGGGGATCGCATCCTCAAACACGGCACAACCTAGGGGCCCACGTTTTAGTACGATGGTGGCATCGCTCAACTGCCGTATGGCTTCCAGCGCTGCAAGGGTATCGGTCGAGCCTCCGGCAATGCGCACCTCTTCTTCAGTGCCGATGATCAGATCGAATAAGGGCAGAATATTCTGAATATGTTTTGTTACTGAAGCTGCGGCCACGAATCGTGATTCGCCCTCAGCATGCCCGGCGACACGCCAAAGCACCGGACGATAGTCGATGTCGAGCACCGTTTTTGTGCCATTGGCTCGTGCATAGTCGACTGCCCTCATACTTGCCCGGCTGATTTCCTCGTTCGAGAAATGCGTACCGGTTATGGTCAAAAATTCTGCGCCGGCAATATAGTCTTCATCCATATCACCCGGCTGTATTGCCATGTCCGCGCAGTTTTCCCGGTAGAACAAAAGTGGAAATGTCTCTGCGTCTTTGATGGCCAGAATCGCCAGCGCAGTCAGTCTTTTTTTGTCGATAGAGAGGTGGCTGACGTCAACGCCATTTGCGACCAACTCAGCTCGGACGAATTCCCCCATTGCCTCATCGCCGACACGCGATATCAAGCCTACTTTCAAGCTTTGCCTGGCCATACCGACGGCCATATTAGCGGATGAACCACCCAGGTATTTCCGGAACGTTCTCATGCTCGAGAGGTCACCGCCCAACTGCTCGCCGTAAAGGTCGACAGCAGCTCTTCCGAGACAGATCACGTCAAGCTTAGAGCCGATCACTAGGTTCGCCAGGCATCCAACAGGTGGCGCCGGGTTCCATGATCCAACGGTGTTCTTCAGTGAAATCGGGCGTATCGTACTTATTGCCGGCCAAATGGCGGATCACCCAGCTGTAGTACATGCCGTAACCCGGTGCTGCGCACTGAGCATGATCATTGAGATTCAATATTTTTATGGTATCGAACTGCCTGACTTTAAAGACATCATCTCCCAACTCAGCATGACCGTAACCTTGTTCGTGGGTGAAACGATAGTGATAGATCTCCGGTTGTTGGTGATGATGTGGCGGGTAACTGGACCAGCGTCCCGGCAACGTAATCACTTCGCCCAGCACCAAAGTCGCTGCCGCGTGGCTATTGGTCACGTCAAATATCGTACGCACTTCCCGCCAGCATGTGTCGCCGACTTGCCCTTTGCCTCTCTGCTCGCGGTTTACGTCCTGTGGTTGATACACCTTCGGGTCGAACGCATCGACATTGTCGGTCTGGTAGATGGTGAACTCGGTATCGCCAGTGCTGACCACCCCGAGTTCCGTGCCGGCGCACAAGTGCATACAATACGGAGCCTGATCAAACAGTGAATTACGGTGTACAGAAACAGTCTTGCCATCAATCGTAACTTGCGCTGAACCCGACATGAGTAAAAGTGCTGTTTCGCGCGCCACACTGCAGTCATAGCGCTGCTCTGCCAGCAGCTTGAGCACACCGAACGCTATTCCCGTATTATCCGCTGATTCATCCGTTTGGGTTACCCAGGTCAATCCTGCGGCAAAACCAGCCCGGTGTTCGGTAATATGTACTGACATGACGCGTCTACAAGGCCCAGTAAAAATTAGTTCTGTAGTTCATATTCACCCCCAAGTCGGTTGGCATTCGCAAATCGGAAAGGCATATCAAACTGCGTGAATACATGATCTTTTTGAACATTAGTATCTTGAGTCTACTCCTGGTATTTCCCTCTGTTTGTCATTGTCGGTACAATCCAAGAGGAAAAAGTCAGGGATTTTATGCTCCCATTTTTCTGGACTTTCCAATCCTAAGCAGTGGGCGACCACAGCAACCATATCGGTAAATTCGAAATCGTCTTCTATTTGTATTTCTGCTCTTACACAAGGACCGAAACAACCCCAAAGCAATGTTTGCCCCTCAGGGATATTTTTCCCTTGAATCTTATTACTGCCCACATAGTCTGTGCATAAAATAATGACGCTATCATCCAGCATTCCAGCGTTGTCAATAGAACGGATAATTGCTCCAATTCCAAGATCTCTGCCTTTGACCGTTTTTTCGTACCGTGGATCGGAAAAATCATAGCCGCTTGGTTCACTTGCCTCGAAGTGAATGTAAATCAACTTTAAATCGAACTCAGCTACATTGTTCAAAAAATTCTTCGTATACATCTCGCAGTCTATTTCGAAATTCGACTCCGGACCCCAACCTACGGACATGCATGTAGTAGACATAGGACAGTCAGGCCACAATAATCTTGCTAATTTCATAAATGGTGGATAAAAAGAGCTTTCTAAAAAGGGATATCTGGCTATTATCTTTGCCGTGTCTATCGGCTTATCTTGAGTGCAGGTTTCTATCAGCCTGGACCACAGATCGCTACTCATTGCTGTATCAGCTGCGGTAGTTGAATAAGTAGATGCACCTCTTGATAACAGCTTTTGGATATTGGGCATGTCGTTATGCTGTATCTCGTGCCCTCCGAAATCCAATCCTATGATAAACACTCTGTTGCACTTTCCTTTTATCTCACCGATCACTCTCAATAGCTCCGAAACTGAGGTTGGTTAATAAGACACTATCCAAACAAACCTGGTGGAACTTTCGCATCCCAAATACCAGGGATTTTCAAGCCGAGTGCATGGATGACCACTGCTGCAGTATCCATTGTTCGCAACCCTTGAATTTGGCCCCCAGGCGCTACACCCGGACCACAAGCGCCCCAAAATACGGTCATATCCCGAGGCAAGTCAGATGCGTGGATTCGATAAGCACCACCGTGATCCGTACAAAAAATCATCAGGCTGTCATTGAGCATATCAGCATCAGTTAGCGCGTTGACGACAATACCGATTTGCTCATCGCACTTCCGGATCGCTTCGTGATGTAAATGCGAACCGTAATTATGCTCGTGCCCAACATGATCCGGCTCTTCGAAATATACCAATGTAATGGTTGGGTCGTGCTGGGTAATATGATTTGCTACGGCTTTTCCCAACTGGTCTGTAGCAGGGTGATTCAATGTCCCAAGATGACATTGACAGCTCGCTTCGATCAACCCTGAATTTAATTCTTTCCAATCACCGAAAGAGGCCAAATTGCATTCAGGCAGCTGTTGTCTTGCCACTTTGAAGAAAGATGGGTAGGTAGCAGCGACCCGGGCATTGTGATCCATGAGTGACATATTTGATATCTTGTGCTTTTCTGGCGGCACTCCATAAAGAATAGAGGTCCAAACCTGTGCGCTGATCGGAGGATATACAGTTCTAGCCGCATAAGTAAGTACGCCATTTTCCAATAGCGCCTTCATATTTGGTGCACTGGCTTCCCGTAACGTGGTTCCAACGCCGTCTAACCCAAAAACTATTACTCGTTTGCTTGTTTTAAAGATTTTACTCACTCTCATGGTTTATTGCTGCGGTCACTGCTGTACTTTAAGTTTCTTTATTCTTTTTTTCATCAGGTTGGCGCAGATGAAGCCTACTAAGGCACCGACCAACATAATGCAGAATATGTAGACGTATGCTTGTTCAGGTTCATAGCTATCCAGTAATTTACCGTTGATGGTGTTCATCCAGAAACCAGGAGAGTAACCCACCATAGCAGCTACAGACATCGTTGCACCGCTTATGGCTTTCGGTGTATGCATTTCACCGATGGGGGCGAAGTACACACCACGCAACATGTAAACGGAGATGGTAATGATTACCAAAACACCCATACCCATGTAGAGCAGCGCATCTGACTTTGGCAAGATAATGATAATAGTCAGTAGAATCACCACGGCAGCGAGCACATAACGCATAAAGTTCACACTGGAGCCAAACATATTGTCAGCAAGCATACCTCCGAGCGGACTGGCAAACATCCGGGTAAGTGAGGTGTTAAACAAGGCAAAGACAGCAGCCATCGAAACGGGTATTGCATAAACTTTGGTCAGGAAAGGAGTAAACCACAAAATTCCCACGTACACGGTGTAGATCCCACAAGCAGTTAAACCAGTCAACCAGGCCTCCGGCATCAGTACAGCTTTTTTCACACCTTCCCAAACTTCGCGGTTTTTTTCTTTCTGGGTTTCACCCTGCAAAAAATCATCCTCCGGCAGGAAAAACCAGCATAGAATGCCGGATGCGATAATAAATCCGGCATTGACGGACATTGCTACTTGCATCCCAAGTAAACTTTCTCCGATCCATGCGAACATCACGATCGCCACCATATTGGTAAAAAATTCAATTGAACCGCGAATCAGCTCTAATACACCAAATGCGGTAGCCTGTTTTTCCTCAGACGCTGTGCAGCGAACAGATTTGAGAACTGCTGCCCAAAAAGGACCGTCCTGAAAAAAACCCCAAACGAAAAAAATGAGCAACAAAACAGGATAAGCCGGTGCAGTCGCAAAGTAGAAACTACTTAGCCCCACTAAAATCAGGCCAGCCGTCAAGATTTTGCGACTGGAAAAACGGTCGGTAAACCATGTAGCTGGGAAATAAGCGAAGAGGCCCACTAGTCCCAGTAAGCTGAACAAGAATCCCATTTGGGTATTGCTTATTCCCATGGATTCTCGGAATGGATCGTAAAGGACTACGCGTATTGCATTGATTGAGTATATAAACTGGCTACCTATAGCGATGACGATAAAACGTATCAACGTTTTTTTGGTAAAGCCAAGCTTGTCCAGA
>SMVB01343260.1_pt1 | contig 10034 bp, 8 predicted proteins | sample 2456461 | NCBI WGS metagenome assembly SMVB01 (sample SAMN11095934, study PRJNA526329) | marine sediment metagenome | biome: Marine sediment; feature: Surficial sediment; material: Deep marine sediment; isolation source: Hadal surficial sediment | place: Pacific Ocean | collected 2014-05 | depth 0-1...
CGTAAGCCAGCTAAATTGAGCAGTAATGTCGGTGACAGGCAGGTCAAAAATTTCCGACATCGGGCCCGAGATAATACCGATAGGTGCCAGCATTCCCGACATGACGAAATACGCCAAGAAACTCATGAGAGTTATGCGTTGCGTATTATTCATTTCACCAATCAATTCACCATCCAACCCGAAGTCCGGCAAAACGCTTACCAGCCGGCTGCACACTACGGGAATGATGGTCACCTGAAAAGCACGGTGCCGACCTTGCGGCCTCAATGGGTCTATTCAATAATAAGTAATGCTTGGCAATTCGCAATTGAAGCGCGTCATATTTGACACCGATATCGGAATCGACGACGCGATGGCCCTGTTGTTTCTGCACTATGCCGTCGACGTCGAACTACTGGCTATCGTAACGGGCTTTGGTAACGCGGATATCGAGACGACAACGCGAAATGCCCTCTACATGAAACAGCGATTCGGAATTGATGCGCCCGTATTTCGTGGTGCGGCCGGCCCGATCGGCGCCTCGATGTTCGAAGATTACCCGGATTTTGTTCACGGCAATAACGGCCTCGGCGACATCGAAATTCCGGACATGCACGCCCAGCCTGAGGCGATTGACGGAGCGACAGCGATTGTCGACCTCGTGAAGAAATACCCGCAAGCCTTGTCGATCGTGGCTGTCGGCCGAATGACAAATCTCGCTAAAGCGTTGGCGCTTTGCCCGGAACTGCCGGAACTGGTACACGAGGTCATCGTCATGGGCGGCGCATTCGGATTCAATGGCCATCGCGGCAACGTATCACCGGTGGCCGAGGCCAATATCGCCGGCGACCCGACGGCGGCCGACCTGATCTTCACCAGCGGACTACCACTCACGATCGTCGGCCTCGACGTCACTGAAGAAGTTATTATTGGCGACGCCCTGTTTGACGCGATGCGTGATAACGGCAGCGATGCCGGCCGTTTCATTTACGATATCAGCCGCTACTACCTGCGCTTCCACGAACGACTGACCGGTCGTCGCCAGTGTCCGATGCACGACGCGAGCGCCGTTGCTTTTCTGCTCAGACCGACTATTTTTGAAACCAAGCGGGCAGTAGTCCGAGTCGCGACCGAAGGAGTAGCCCTCGGGCAGACTATCTGGGACGAGCCCGATACTCCGTCAGTTCACGCAGCCTGGCGGGACGTGCCAAGCTGCAATATTTGCACCCGCGTCAACAGCGAAATGTTGAGGGACCTGTACGTCGAAACGATCGCTCTAGCGGCTAAGTAATTGCAAGCGCTCTTCCAGGTAACTACCCGACGTGTAACGGTCTGACAAAACGACATCGAGCCTCGGTGTCAGGAAATAGGGTATTGAAATTCTCGACACGTTGTCTATACCCGCACCCGGATTATTCACACGATGCGTTGTCGAGGGAAAGTAACCGTTGCTTGCTTCCTGCAACATGTCACCACTGTTAATGACTATCTCGCCCTGCCTGCTGGAAACATCAATCCAGCGCCCGCTGGTATCCTGAACCTGAAGTCCTGCCTGATCGGAAACAGGCAGAATAGTGATCAGGTTTATGTCCTCATGTGCGGCAGCCCGAAGTGCCTCAGCTTTTTCTGTTCCATCCAACGGCGGATAGTGTAATACCCGAAGCAGGCTCGCTTCCTGGCACAACATGCCGGCCAATGGATCCGATAAAGACTCCAATGCCTCTTGTGGTGCATGCCGCTGCAATTCGTCCAGCAGGTCGCTGCCCAGCATAAACGCCGATTCACGGTAACGCAGAGTGTGGTCGGCGCAACCCGATGGGAGCGGGAACCCCGACGCAACATGGAAAAATTCCTTGAGATCCCTGGTCGAATGACCGACTGCGGTCTCAGATACGGATAGCGGGACGTAGCCCGCCTGGGTACCGGTATCCGCATTAAACAGGAATCGGTTTTTCTCATCGCCGTGAAAAAACGCCGCCCAGTCGTCATACAAACTACTCAGCAGGGATTGTTGGATCGGATGATTGCGAAGTACCGCGAAACCCGTGTCGTGTAGCGAAGCGGTGAAGTCCTGACCCGCGGATGCAGATCGATAGTCTATCGTTTGGACGATCAAGGTATTGCGCTCGTTGCCGGAAATGAGTTCATAATACCAACTCGAATGCAGCCCGAGCCGATTTCAATGCCGCGAATAGTTCTATTTCTTTTTGCCCTGGCTGTATTTTCCGCCAGCAATGCTCAGGATTTCCAATGGCCCCATGAGGCCCCCGACGGATGGCTGCTCGCATTCGTCGACGTAGAGACCACCGGGCTGATTCCGGGGCATCACGAGATGATCGACATTGGCATAGTAATGACCGAACTCGACGGTGCCGAACTCGGCGAATTATTTATTCGCCTGCAGCCCGAACATCCGGAACGCACCGATGACGGTGCTCGCGCCGTCAACGCCTTTGACGAGTCTCGTTGGCGTGAGCTGGGCGCCCTTTCAACAGACGACGCTATCGAAAAGATCCTCACCTTTCACACGGGGATTGCAGGGGATAGAAATGTGCTCCTGGTTGCGTTTAATTCGCAATTCGATACCGCGTTTATCGACCACCTGTTTCGGTCGCGTGACCGCAGCTGGCGCGAGTTGTATCACTTCTTCGTCCTCGACATTCCATCCATGGCCTGGAGTCTCGGTTTTCGCGGACTGACAGGCTCGTCGATATCAGGCATTCTCGGTGTTGAAGACGAGCCTCATGTAGCAAAACTGCACACTGGAATCACGGGTGCCCGGCTAAACGCGAGGATATATCGGGCATTGCTTGCCGACACTGCAACTCAATAGACACACGCTTATGAATACCGCAATCGAACAATCCGGTCTGCATCAGACTCAGGTCGATCGCTTTCAGACCGACGGCTTTTTGTTGGTCGAAGATTTTTTCACGCAAGACGAGCTCGACGGTTTCGGTGCCGCCGTGGATGCAGCAGTGGCGCATCGAACCAGTGACGATCATCGTAACCTGACGGACAAGAATTTGTACGAACAGACGTTTGTGCAATGCATGCGCTTGTGGGAAGACCGCCCCGCGGTAATCCCTTTCACGTTTCACCCGAAACTCTGCGCCGCCGCCGCGGCACTGTTGCAGACAGAATGTGTTCGTCTGTGGCATGACCAGGCGCTCTACAAAGATCCCGGTGGCCGCAAGACTGACGCGCACCTGGACTACCCGTTTTGGCCGGTCGACCGGCAGGATCTGGTATCGGTATGGATTCCTTTTGACGATGTACACCTGGGTGGCGGCATGATGAGTTACGTGCAGGGTTCGCACAGAATTGGCTTCACAGAGTTTGCCGACATCGGCCAGCTTCACGGTGGTGAACCTTATGATCTATTGCAGGAGCCGCAGATCGCCGCATTGCCGTTAGTTCCCGTAGAGGCACGTAGAGGATCAGCGATTTTTCATCATGCGTGTACGATTCATGCCGCCGATGCCAATGAAACCGATGCGACCCGGCGCGTGTTTACGATGGCGTATATGGCTGACGGCTGCCGCCGCTCGAGAGATGACGCTTATTTTTCCCTGGATCGTGATGACATCGGCAGCGGCGACCTGATCGTCGGACCGGGTCACCCGATCGCCTGGCCCCGCAACAGCACTGAACTTCCGACCCCGCCCGAGGTACTGGGGGCTCGAACTGGCTTCGGTGCTTCAGACAGCGACAAGTTCAAGTAATATGTCGCTGGATCGATCGGTTTTATTAGCCGCCCTGTGCGTGGTCGTGTTCACTGCCTGTGACGTGGCCGAAACATTACCTGCGACCGAAAAGCCACATGCTGGAAGTGATCATAGCGACAAGATTGTAACTCTTCTGTTTACCAATGACGTTGAAAGCGCCTACGACCCGATTCCGGCGTTTTGGCTTGATGACATTGACATGATCGGTGGCGTCGCTGAGATGACGACGTTAATCGAAACGTTGCGCGAATCAGAACCCAATGTTTTTCTGTTTGATTCAGGTGATATTTTTACCGGCGCTCTCGCGAAACTGACCGATGGAAAGCTCGCGTTCGAGCTGATGATTACTATGGGTTACGACGCGATGGCAATCGGTAACCACGAGTTCGAGTATGGCGTCGATATTTTTGAGTGGGCAAAGAATCGAGCACCGTTCCCGGTTCTCGGCGCTAATTTTTTCTACAAGGACACCGACCATCCGTATGCGCAGGCGCATACAATTATTGAACGTGACGGCATAAGAATCGGCGTCATCGGCATCATGGGGCAAGATGCGGCGACGGCGATCATTCCCTCCTACATTGCACCGCTGGACGTGCGTGATCCAGCGGAAGCAGTTCGCAAATCGGTTGCCGAATTGCGCGACCAGGTCGATTTAATTGTCTTGTTGACTCACCAGGGCAAGACAGCACCAATGCAAACGGATGCCGAAACGGATCCCAGGTTACAACGTGATATCGACGCCGATATCGCGTTGGCCGGAGCGGTCGAAGGAATCGATGTTTTACTGGCCGGCCACGCCGATGCCGGAACACCGGAACCCGTGGTTCATCCGGATACAGGTACGTTGATCATGCAAACCTACGGTCAGGCGACGCACCTGGGATATTTGCAACTCACGCTCGACGGATCGACCGGTGCCATCAAAAGCCATGTTGGTAAACTCATACCGGTTGAATCATCCAGTCTCGTGCCTGACGCGCGAATTCTTGCCAAGTTGCAGCACTACCGCGACCTGCACGCCGGCATTTTCTCCAAGGTGGGCAGCACTGAAGAACCCTTGCTTCGACGTTATATCGAGGAGTCGGACATCGGCAACCTGTTCGCTGATATTTTCGTCGACGCGACCGGAGCGGATATCGGCATGGTGCACAGTGGCAGCCTCAGAAAGGATCTTCCGCAGGGCGATATTCGACTGGTCGATATCCTCGACTCTTACCCGTTTGTGGACTCCGTCATTGTAAAAAAACTGAGTGGCAGCCAGATTCGGCGCGCACTCGAGCAATCGTTAACGTTTGAGCGCGGCATGTTGCAGTTGTCTCAACTCGAGATGACCTACGATCTCGATGAGGCCAGGTACAATCGCATTGTCACGCTGCACCACAACGGCAAACCAGTCGCAGATGACGATCTCTTTACAGTCGCCGCACCCAGCTTTTTGACTGAAGGCGGAGACCTTTACGATTCATTTCCTGAGTCTGAGGTCATTTCCAGTGTCGGCAAGGTATCCGACATCATCATTCAGTATTTTCGCGACCATGAAGTGGTTGCGGTTCCTGAGCGCGGCCGCCAATGGCCGGTTCAAAAAGACTAATCACGAGCGTGAGAATTGTCTGACCTGCGCATTCTTATTATCGGCGGCGCGTCGCTGGATACGCTTCAGGGTACTGAAGAGCTCGTGCCTGGTGGCGCCGGAATGTACACGGCCATATCCGCGCATCGCAGTGGCGCCAATGTGACGCTGTACGCACCGCGTCCGGAACCCATGCCGAATGCACTGTTCGCGGTCAACGAGCGGCTGACCTGGCTAGGACCGGCAATCGCCCAGGAGGACTTCGCGCACTTCGAGATTCACTACGAAGATGGTCGGGCCAACTACGTCAAAGCAGAATTCGGCACAGAGGACTCGTTGTCAACCGCTGAGCTGCCGGACGATCTGTCCGACTTTGATTGTATTCACCTTGTGCCACTTGGCAATATTCGCAGGCAGCACGAAATTTTGCACACCTGTCGAAAACGTGGTGCGCTGCGAATTTCGGTCGGCACTGCGCTTGCTCTGATCGACCAACAACCCGACATTGCGAAATCGGTAATGCAGGATGCCGATATTCTGTTTATGAACGAGGAAGAGGCAGCTCGCCTTTTCGGCTCGGTGTCCGCAGCACAGTCGCGACCGGAGCAAGTCTTGTATGTCACCAGGGGTCGGGATGGCGCGACTGTCATCCAGGGTGATACATGCACCGATCTGCCGGGCGTAACGGCCGAGGTCGTTGATCCAACCGGCGCGGGTGATACCTTTTGCGGTGCGACACTCGCGGGCATCGCAGCGGGCCTGCACCCGGTTATGGCCGCGCGACGTGCGATGCCGTTGGCCGCTCAAATGACAGAGGCCGTTGGACCCGCGGCGCTGCTGCGATCTTCGGCACTACCGAAACCAATGCTCGACGATCGCGTTGTCGTCGACGAAGAACAGGTCGCTCGAATTGCAGCTGTGATAGCCGGGGACACCGATATCGCGCCATTTCCCTTTACCGGCCCCGATCTACCGGCTGTCGATCATCCCGCAGCGCTCGACTATTTTTTTGCGTCTACCTTGCAGCAGTTTGGGTTCTGGACAGCACGGAATGGCCGTTACGAACAACCGCTTATCGCGACAATTGATGGCGAGGAGCGTAAGGGTGCTTTCTACCTGTTTCGCGCTTACCTGCGCTGGCTTGAGCATGACCCCGAACGATTGTCACCGGCCGGCCAGGCCGCTTTGACAAAAAAAGATCTTCGGGCTGTGCTACGCGCCGATGACGGAACAGTGCCGATGCCTGCGCTCGATTTGCATCTGTCGCTCGCGCAACGTTATGGTCAGGATATGTTGGCGCTCGGCCTGACACCGCAAATTCTTCTTCAACGAGTTAACGAGTCCAACTCACCGATTTGGTCACTGCTGCGTTATCTGGATCACATCAGCGGCTACAAGGAGGATCCGTTACGTAAGAAATCCAGTTTGCTGGCGATCCTGTTGCAACAACGACCCGAAAAATTTCTTGCCGATGATGAAGTCGACGCGCCGCCCATCGTCGACTACCACATCATGCGTTCGTGCCTGAGAACCGGTTTGATCGATGTAAAGGACGAACAACTTGCGAACAAACTGGTCGGTCGCGAGTTATTGTCCGAGGCTGAGGAATCGGCCGTACGAATGGCAGCGCATTCTACAATTGAACAACTGGTGGAAGGTTCAGGGAAGAGCATGGGCGCGGTCGACTGGTTCTTTTTCCAGGCGCGCAAGCGATGTCCCGAAATGACCGAGCCGCTTTGCAGCCAGTGTGTTGTCGACCCTGTCTGCGCGCATCGCAAATCTCTGTTCCAGCCAGTTCGCCGCAGCAGCTTTTACTAGCAAGATGCCGTTAAGAAACCTCAGAGAAAACTACTTGATGTTAAACTTGGCGGTCACTAAAAAGGTAGAAACATGCTGAACGGAAAACACCTGATTGCTGGCGAATGGGTCGGTAGTCATACAACATTTGAAAACGCTCCTATAAACGGCGCTACGGATCACTTCGCCGTTGGCACGCTAGATGATGTCGATGCTGCAGTGTGTGCTGCCGAGCAGGCATTTCTGTCATTCGGATATTCCAAGAGAGCACATCGAGCAGAATTCTTGCGTGCGATCGCCACAGAGATAGACGCGCGCGGTGACGAAATCACGACGATAGGCGTTCGGGAAACCGGACTGCCAGAAATGCGATTGAATGGAGAGCGTGGCCGATCAGTGGGTCAATTTCAGCTTTTTGCTGATTTGCTGGATGCCGGTGATTATCTGGACCGGCGACACGACAAAGCCTTACCGGACCGTAAGCCGCTGCCGCGTCCTGACCTTCGATTGATGCAACGCCCGGTGGGACCAGTGGCCGTGTTCGGTGCTTCGAACTTTCCGCTCGCCTTTTCGGCGGCGGGCGGCGATACGGCTGCGGCACTGGCCGCGGGTTGCCCCGTCGTCGTCAGGGGCCACTCGGCCCACCCGGGAATCTCGGACATCGTCGCGCAAGCGATAGATGCGGCAATCAAAACTTGCGGCGTACATCCCGGGACATTTTCCCTGATTCAAGGCGGAGACAATGCCGTTGGTCAAGCCCTGGTAACTCACCCATTAATCAGGGCGGTGGGTTTTACCGGCAGCCTGGCTGGAGGCCGGGCGCTGTACGATCTATGCGCCGCGCGCCCCGAACCCATTCCATTTTATGGCGAACTAGGCTCTGTCAATCCAATGTTTCTGCTACCAGCAGCGCTCGCCGCTCGTGGCGATTCCATCGCAAGTGGCTGGGCACAGTCCCTGACTATGGGAGCAGGCCAGTTTTGCACGAATCCCGGCATTGCGTTCGTCGTTGGCGGATCGGATGCGGATGCTTTCTCGGCCGCTGCGAAAGATAAGTTGAGTGAAATCGACGCCCAGACGATGCTCACCGACGGCATTGCGTCTGCATATCGTCAGGGTCGGGATCGCATTCGATCAACGAGCGGCGTACGCGAAGTGCTCAACACCTCGTGTGACGGCCGCAACGCCACACCCTACCTCTTTTCTGCGACAGGCAAAGATTGGTTGGCCAACGAAGCATTAGGCGAGGAAGTCTTCGGCCCATTGGGCCTGATTGTCGTTGCAGCTGATGTGCATGAAATGACAGCCATTGCGAACTCTTTAAAAGGACAGCTAACCTGCACGTTGCATATGGATGACGCTGATACCGAGTTTGCCCAGTCGTTGCTGCCGATACTCGAACGCAAAGCAGGGCGTATTCTGGCTAACGGTTTTCCCACCGGCGTCGAGGTGTGCGATTCGATGGTTCACGGCGGACCTTATCCCGCGTCGACTAATTTCGGTGCGACATCGGTCGGTACCATGTCTATCCGGCGATTCCTAAGGCCGATTGCATACCAGAATATTCCGCCAGAGCTACTTCCCTTAGATCTGCGTGACTAAGCACACTGCCGCATTACCGAAGGCCGCAGAGGCCTACAGGCGGCAAATCGCGCGGGGCTAGACGACAATCCCCGAGAGGCCACTAAGGCACGCGTGATACTAAAGGAATTGCTGGGGCCGATTGAGATGTGCGCAGCGCCGTACGGCAGTCTGTGGGCTAAGTTCTACGCCCGTCCCGCGGCCCTCGTGAAGAAGGCCGTCGGAGCAAGTGTAGGATCAGGTGGTAGCCGGGGCAGGATTTGCATTGTTCCTACAGTTCCTCAGCGCGTACGCCTCAAATAGCACCGCGCCACATCCGCAGGGCTCGAGTTATGAAGAGCCTCACGCCCTTTGAGCGCTGCTTCCAATAGACATATCCAACACGATATCTGAATACGGCACAAAAGGCTTTTTACTACCACGTGTTCCCGTTTTCATTTTGACAAGGCCGTAGCTCTCCATCTTGTAATGCCGTGCAAACATCGGCGACTCGAGCAACCATATTCCTGTTGTCCAGGGAATCGATCAGCGGCGTTTCTTTTGGCGCGCGACGTGCTCGGGCTGGACGGAGCGCCGGTTTACGGTTTCATCAACGCTTTGGAACAGCCCGATGCTGACCACAGCGAAGCAATTCGCAGGTTTGATGCCTGGGCGGCGGAAAACGCCGTTGACTTGACTCGCTATCCCGAAATTCTTGCCGCATTTGGTGCGTATGATCGGGTCGATCTCGAGATAAATACCGAGCTCTGGTTTTGGCTGCCCAACTACCGGGATTTTCGACAGTCGGACAGATTTAGATCACTAATCCGTGAGTACGGTCATTATGACCTCTGGAAGGTTAAAGGCTTCCCGCCTCAATGCCGGCCCGTCGGCGACGACGATTTCGAATGCGATTAGTGACACGCGTCTGATTTTCCAACAAATCTATGCCGCATCAGTAGCTTAAAGCCTTTGATACAGGGATAATTTTACCCGGGCGAGACTGTGAAGGACTAGGCACGATGAAGGTTGTGATTCTCGCCGGTGGCTACGGCACCCGGCTCTCCGAGGAAACAGAAATTCTGCCAAAGCCGATGATCGAGATCGGCGGGCATCCGCTTTTATGGCATTTGATGAAGTCTTTCTCGCAGCAGGGCTTCAACGAATTCGTAGTAGCGCTGGGTTACAAAGGCGACGTCATCAAGCGCTACTTCATGCACTACGCGGACACGGTTTCCGATCTGACGGTCGATCTGGGCTCGGGCAAGACCGCGCGCCGCGGCAAGATCAACGAAGACTGGAAAATCGAGCTCGTGAACACGGGTCAGGACACGATGACGGGCGGGCGGCTGCGCCGCTTGCGCGACACCCTCGGTGAGACGTTCATTTTTACCTAC
>SMVB01305343.1_pt1 | contig 10032 bp, 10 predicted proteins | sample 2456461 | NCBI WGS metagenome assembly SMVB01 (sample SAMN11095934, study PRJNA526329) | marine sediment metagenome | biome: Marine sediment; feature: Surficial sediment; material: Deep marine sediment; isolation source: Hadal surficial sediment | place: Pacific Ocean | collected 2014-05 | depth...
AGAGAATTTGTTAACGGGTCTTAGTCTGTCGGAAATTCGTGTCGATCCCTCAGAAAAAAGAAGTGATCCGTTGGACCGTGCCCGTTTCCAATCTGGAAACCTCCCCGGATAGCCTCCATTACGTATCGCTTCGATCTCTTTGCAGATTCATGAAGGTTATATCCTTTCGCCAGATTAGCCGCAAGTGATGCCGCATACGTGCATCCTGTTCCATGCGTGTGTTTCGTGTCGAGCCTGGGCGTCCGGAGTATCAAAAATTCTGACCCATCGTAGAGTACATCGATCGCGTCCTCTTCGTCGTCAAGGTGCCCTCCTTTTACCAGGACTGCCTTCGGACCCATGTCATATATCCGCTGCGCGGCGTCTCGCGCCTGCTTCACATCTCGAACGGGCCGTCCGACCAGTAAAGCGGCTTCGTGTGCATTGGGCGTAACGACAGCTGCCAGGGGCAGCATAAGTGATTTCAATACGTCGATCGCGTCATCTTTGAGTAACTTGAAACCGCTTTTAGAAATCATAACCGGGTCGACTACAACCGGGCCTACGTCCGTTGCGGCCAACCGGCTCGCGACTGCCTCGATAATTTTGATCGACGACAACATCCCGGTTTTCGTGGCAGCGACGTCCATGTCAGACGTCACCGCATCAAACTGTGCTTCAATTATTGAAACCGGTAAATCCAGAGCGTCAGTGACCGCAACCGTGTTTTGAGCTGTAATTGCAGTAATTACAGACGCCGCAAACACGCCGTTGGCTTGCATCGCCTTGATGTCGGCTTGAATTCCTGCCCCTCCTCCGGAATCGCTGCCGGCAATTGTAAGGCAAACGGGAATAGTCGTCATACTGAGTTCGATAAATGGTGGGTGATGTTCTTTATCGCTTCGAGATAAGCCATTGTCCTTGATTCCGGGTCTGCTGCCTCCATTATTCCTGACAAGACCGCGATCCCCCGAGCGCCGAATTTAAAACAATCAGCCGCGTTTTCGGGGATAATACCCCCCAATGCAATAACGGGTATATGCTTCGGGTTTTTTGATGCTTCTCCAAGTTCTGTCGTGCCCGTAACCGCAGCACCAGGCTTACTGGACGTAGGAAATACCGGGCTCCATATGTAGTAGTCTGTTTCGTCACCGGTCAGCTGCTCGAGTGAATGCACCGACACGCCGATCAGAGTGCCTTCCGGTATCATTGAACGAGCCTGTTTGGGCGACGGCCCGCGCCACCCGAGATGAATCCCGATCGAACGATGATTTCGCGCTCCCAGAAGAGTAACAACACCAATTCGGCTGTTTACAGAGATTAATATATCCTCGGAGATTTTCCGGATTCGATCCGCAACATCCAGCGCCGCCCGTTCAAATTCCGTATTTGAAAGAGAATGGTCCCGCAACTGTATCCAGGGGACGCCGGCGCGCGCAGCCCCGCACAGTGCTTCCGCCCTTCCTGCTTCTGAAAACCGGTCCCCGATCAATAACAAACGAGGTATCGAACGCGCGGTCATCAATTTTCCTGCGTTACACTTCCAACGCGACCCTCCAGGGGCGACGACGCGCGGGCATAAAACCGTCTTGGAATTCGACCGGCCGTAAACGCGAACCGACCCGCCAGTACCGCATTCCGCATCGCAGCAGCCATCTTCATGGGATGTTTTGCACCCGAAATCGCACTGTTTACAAGAACCCCATCGTATCCCAACTCCATAGCCAGTGCGGCGTCACTGGCCGTACCTATTCCCGCATCCACAACGAGTGAACATTCCGATATCTGATCGCGAATCAGCTCCAGATTGTACGGATTTACGAGACCCATTCCACTCCCTATGGGAGAGGCGAGAGGCATCACGGCCGCACAGCCAAGGGACGCCAATTTTTTACAGACGATTGGATCATCGTTGGTGTAGGCCATCACTATAAATCCAGCCGAAACCAGCTCGCGAGCGGCCTTTAACAACTCTTCAGAATCGGGTAAAAGTGTTTCGTCGTCACCTATGACCTCCAGCTTGATGAAGTCGGTCTCCAGGGCTTCTCTGGCAAGCTCAGCGACGAGGATGGCTTCCTTTGCGGTGTAGCAGCCAGCCGTGTTCGGTAATATGTGAACAGGCGCTTTGGATAACATGGAGAGAAGGCTTTCCTCAGACCGGTCTTTCAAATTAATTCGCCGAATGGCGACTGTAACCATCTGCGAAGCTGACGCCGTAAATGCTTCCATCATGGTGAGCGGATTCGGAAAACCGCTCGTTCCGACGAGCAATCGGGAGCGCAGCTTCAGAGGGCCGAGGTGCCAGAAGTCCCCGTCAATACCGGCCACAGGTTGGCTGTAATCCGGTTTGATAAGTCTATCTATATTCTTGTCCTGCATGATTAAATCATATTCTTACAAAGTAATTCATTAACCGCCTTGCTGAGCGGTTACAACTTCTACCCGGTCGCCATCCGACAACACTTTCGATTCCCAGTCCGCTTTCCGTACAATTCGATCGTTCAGTGCCACCGCTATTCCCCGTGCACTGGCTGGATCAATCTGAATCGATCGTAAGAGGTCCGATACTGTCGTCTCGTTTTTGAATTGACGTTCCGTTCCATTAACGGTGAGATGCATGGCTCTGACTCCTGAATATATCTAAAATCTCTGCGGCCTGAAATCTGAAAACCACGGCGAGTCGTAAACATCGGAAATCTCGAGGGCGACTTCCTCTGAGGTCAAAGCCGTATGGAGTATTCCGTGCCGGTAGTGACCGGTCGCAAAGTACACTCCGGGTAGATCAGATTTTCCCACCACCGGAAGATTGTCACGACTTCCCGGGCGAAGACCGACTAATAGACTGTTTAAAGGCAGGTCGTAAATTCCGGGCACAATTTCCCACGCGCCATCAAGCACCGAGTATATCCCTCCGGCCGTTATCTGCTTGTCAAATCCCATTTCCTCGCTGGTCGCGCCGACCATGATCCGACCGTCTTTGTGCGGAACAAGGTATGCTCTGGGGCCTCGAACAACGTATTTCAACTCAAAGGAAGGCTGAGCTTGCAGGTCCAATATTTGTCCTTTGACAGGCCTTATTCGGGGCGTGGTTTCTGTCGTTAGCCCTTTAATTTGAGAAGACCACGCGCCCGACGCAACAACGATTTGATCAAATTCGATCTGTGATTTGTCATCTAGAATTATAATCGGATCTCCCTCGCCCGGAACGATTGCGGCGACATTACACCGCTCTCGCAAGACACCGCCTGACGCCGATAATGCCGTCTGAAGCCCTTGAAGGACGAGTCGATTATCCACAAGCTGATCTTCCGGTGCGAGCACTGCCGAGACGATTCCGGGACTCAAAAACGGCTCAAGATCTCTCGCCTCCTCTCCTCGAAGCCACTCAACGCGTAACCCCTCGTCTTTCTGAAAATCATACATCCGGCGTAGCGAAGCTTCCGAGTCCTGATCGTCCGCTACAACCAGCGTCCCCGTTGCTCCGAATCCTACAGAGTGGCCGCAATCGGATTCCAACGCGCGAACAAATGCAGGCCATCGCTTTAAGCTCTCACGAGATGCTCTGTACAAGCCTGGCTCCTCAAAACCCAATTCAGCGTCCGCGCTCAGCATCCCTGCGGCCACCCCCGAGGCCTCCTGTCCAAACCTGCTCCGCTCGAAAATGGTAACCGAATGTCCACGGCGAACGAGTTGCCAACCGGTTGCGAGACCGATAATGCCACCTCCGATTATGCCAATAGACTTTACCGTCATGTGCGATATCTGCTTTGTTATCTTGACCTCATAACGTACCCCAGTAATTCAAAAGAATTCGGGTCAATGAGTCAGTAAATCGTGAATGTTTTGTTTGAAACCGTGATCGTCGGAGCAGGGTTAGCCGGAGCCAGTTGTGCGGCTGTTTTAAGCCAGTATTCTGGCGTTCTTGTTTTGGACGCAGCCCTCTCCGATGACTCCCCGGAAGTACCAGCCGTCTACACCTCTGCAAGCTCGATTGGTGCAGGAATTTCCAGCCCGCTGATGTCCAGACGCGCCCGTCCGATATTCAGAATGGAGGCAGCAGTGGCCGCTCTCGATGCCTTGCGACAAACAACTGGCGGGGCGTTTTTGTTTTCGTCTTCCGGAATTCTAAAGCTGGCCGGCGCGGCAGATCAGGCAGATGAATTTAAGGATGCGGCCGACCGGTGGCCTGATCACGGTAGATGGTACAGCTCAGATGAATGCCGGAACAGGTGGACCAATTTGAACGCGCCGTTCGGACTGATCCATGTTACATCGGGCTTTTCGGTTTCGATTCCGGCATGGTGTCAGAAGATGATAAGGTTTTCCGTCTCAAAAGGCGCTGAATATCGGCCGGGATGCCGGATGATGGACTGGCGCGAGTCAGCAACGGGAATTTATGTACGGTATCGAGACGCGATGGGAGAAGAGCACGTTGTGAAAACCAGCCGGCTGGTGCTTGCCCCCGGGGCAGACTACCTCCGATTTCCGGCGCTCGCTGCTCTTCGTCTTCATCCAATAAAAGGCCAGTGGGTTCGCATTTCCAGACCGGATACTTTTTCGCCCGACCACCCTTTTACCCCTTTATCCGGCCACGGATATCTGGTTGATGATGGTCAGTCACTGATGCTCGGAAGCACATTTGAACACGGGTATACACATCTCAGAACCACCCGGATTGATGTCCGAAAGATGATTCAAACCGCGTCGAATATGGTCCCTGATATTACACAATCAGCCATTCTATCCTCCGGAGCAGCGATTCGTGTTACGGTTCCTGGAATCAGACTTCCAATGGTGGGGCCGCTTCAGCCCAAGTCGAGAGTTTGGATAATAAGTGGACTCGGCGCCAAGGGCCTGTTAATGGCCCCACTGATTGCTTCCGAACTTCTGGGGTATTTTGAAAAACCCAGCTCGATTCCGCGTGAATTTGGCGTTTCCTATTCGGTATGAATCAGGTAAAAATAAAAATCAGTAACAAGCGGTAGCGTACTTTTCGCGACCACCCATCCGTCTGAAGTTCAACCCAAGAGGAATCCTCAATGTCTCAGTTCAATTACTCCGAAATCTCTGACGTACTCGGAGATCAGGCCGGTTACTTGCTCGATCATAAAGCGACCGCGATTCCGAAAGAGACGCTCCATCTACCGGGCCCGGATTTTGTGGATAGAATCTCCGCGGCGTCCGATCGAACTCCCCGGGTTCTAAGGTCTATTCAAACCCTGTATAATCATGGCCGCCTTGGCGGTACCGGATACGTTTCCATTCTACCGGTTGATCAGGGTATCGAACACGCCGGGGGCGCTTCATTCGCAAAAAACCCTCGATATTTCGACCCGGCAAATATCGTTGAATTGGCGATTGAAGGGGGTTGTAACGCCGTAGCGTCAACGTTTGGAGTATTGGGCAGTGTAGCTCGCAAGTATGCTCACAAGATCCCGTTCATACTGAAGTTGAATCACAACGAGTTGCTCACGTACCCGAATACTTTCGAGCAGATTAGCTTTGCCAGTGTTCAGGATGCATGGAATATGGGATGCGTAGCCGTGGGTGCCACCATCTATTTTGGTTCGGACGATTCCGGCCGGCAGATTGTGGAGGTCTCCGAAGCGTTTAGCGCAGCCCACGAACTGGGGATGGCGACGATATTGTGGTGTTATCTCCGAAACGGTGCGTTTAATGTCGATGGTGTAAATCATGAATCGAGCGCTGACCTTACCGGACAGGCCAATCATATCGGAGCTACCATTGAGGCAGACATACTGAAACAGAAACAGCCCACTCAGAATGGCGGATATGCCGCGCTGAATTCAGGTGACTCATCATATGGAAAATTTGACGACCGCATTTATACCGAGCTGTCGACAGATCATCCGATTGATTTAACCCGGTATCAGGTGGCGAATGGCTACATGGGACGCATCGGATTAATTAATTCGGGTGGCGCATCTGGTAATAATGACTTCCAGCAGGCTGTCACCACGGCCGTTATCAATAAACGAGCAGGCGGAATGGGCTTGATCTCCGGACGTAAAGCGTTCCAGCGCCCTGTCGCAGAAGGTATTAAGCTGTTGAATCAGATTCAGGATGTTTATCTGTGCGACGACGTGACTGTCGCCTGACCAGGGAGGCGGTATGTGTGTTGTTTTCTGATTAATCCTTTCCGGAAGTTTTCGAAATTCGGGATGAGCGCAACCCGGCGGGGCATAGTCACCGTATATTGCCATCCTCAAAGTTTTTTCAGCTTCAAATAAGTATTTCTCATGACGGAAGACGTCGCCATCGGCGCGGAAGGCGGTAGTACGGAAAACCCCGGAACGGACAGTCCCGGTACGGAAAATCCTGCTGCGGAAAATCCCGGAACTGTTACTCTTTCTGTTCCCTCACCGGACGCACCCAGCCTGCTCGATCAGTACACGGCCCACTATCCTGAGTGGGTTCAGGAGTTCGCGCGAAAATATTTCACCAAGACGCTCACGCAGTTTCTTCTGTACGGAAATGTTCGCGACCTGGTGCCGACAGTCGGTGCGGACGGCAAAACGGAATTTGTCACGATGAGAGACTTCATGACCTATGACCTGTTTGCGTCGCGGGACATTATCATATTCTACGACCGATCCGCCGGCATTCATTTTGCCGATAAAAACTCCCAGAAAGACTTCAATCAAGCGCTTTCAGGATACGACACAATTTTCGGGACGGAATACGCCAAAAAACTTCCGAAGGACCCGGTACGGGTATTGTCGGTTCTTGAAAATTATTTCCGAATTCGGCTCGCTGATGGAAAACGCATCGCCTGCGTAATTGACTACGCCGAGACGGTCATACCGATGGCCGAAGCTTCCCATTATTCATCTGAAGACCGTAATGCGTTGGTGTTCTTGCAGAAATGGGCTCATGATCCTCTATTTTTGTCCAGTGATTTTACGATTACCCTGGTTGCTGAAAATCTCACAGAATTGAATCAGCAGCTCGTTCAGAGTGCTTACACGGCTGAAATCAAAATTCCGATTCCAGGAGCCGAAGAGAGGGAAAAGTATGTCGATTACTACCTGGAAGGGCGCGAAGACGAGTTCAAACGACATTCGGAGGTCGCTCCAAAAAGACTGGCATCAAACACGGCGGGTCTCGGATATATTCAGCTCAGAAGCATTCTGGCCGACGTACTGGAAAATAGGCGCGAACTGACCTTTGAAGTCCTGTCCGGGATGAAAAAGGAATTCATCGAAGCCGAAGCCCACGGAATGCTCGAGTTCGTTGAAACGAAGATGAACCTGGATATGGTCGCCGGTCATCGTGAGGCGAAAGCACATTTACGCGATGCCGCCGTAGCGCTGCGAACAGGGAATCCGGATGTAATGCCCATGGGATATCTGGTGAGCGGTCCGGTTGGGTGCGGAAAAACGTTTCTGATAAATTGTTTCGCGGGCGATATCGGAATTCCGATGGTTACTCTGAAAAATTTCAGGTCGCAATGGCAGGGTCAAACCGAAGCTAATCTGGAGAAAATTCTCTCCTTGCTGGAAGCCATGACGCCCGTAGCCGTGATGATCGATGAAGCGGATGCGGCTCTGGGCAATCGAGATTCCGGAGGGGACTCGGGTGTATCCAAACGGGTGTTTGGACAGATCGCCGCCTTCATGAGCGATTCCAAACATCGCGGCAAAGTTATCTGGTTTCTTGTGACGGCTCGTCCGGATTACATGCCGGTTGACCTCAAAAGGCAGGGCCGGGCAGAAGAACACATCGCGCTGTTTTACCCATCCACGCGCGACGAACGTGAAGAATTACTTCGCGTTATGCTGAAACGAACAGGAGTAAAAGTCAAGGTGAGCGACGTCCCGGAATCCCTATTAAATGGAGATAAGACATTTAGTGGCGCAGACATGGAAGCGTTTCTAACCCGGGCCAAGTTTCGCGCAGCCGCGGACGGAAGAAATAAAGGAAAGGTAACCACACGGATTTTGCAGGATGTGGTAGACGATTTTATTCCACCCACCTATCCCCTCGAAATAGAACTTCAGACCCTGGTTGCGGTTCTGGAATGCACGAGCAGGCAGTTATTGCCAGAGCAGTACAAGGTGATGGACCGCGAGACCATCGTTCGCCGCGTCGAGGAATTGAAGAGACTCGTTTCCTGATCGGGAGCTGCGACCGCGTTTTTATTTCGCAGAACGTTTTCCGCCTGGCTCCTGAGAGTTGATCAATTTTTCGTACACATGGTAGCTGATCAGAACGGCATAGGGCTCATTGTTTTTCTGTATCAAGATGCCACTCTCAATCCCCTTGGCGTGATCGAGAAGTTCAGAAGTATTTGAACGAAGCTCTGTGATTGTAGCTACGGCTTCGATTCCTTTGGTAAAGTACATGGCTGGTATAGTACCTGATACATGCTGTACCTTGCCGGACGGACCGGTGGGGTTCGTAAGTTCAAACGGGAATGTTGTCTTTCTTGTCCGACACGAGAGGGATTTGTCGGGCAGAAAGAATATGAAAGAGTACACGAATAATACCACCTTTTTGTGTATTTATTTATCCACAATTTTGGAATCATCTATTTTGAGATCATAATAGCATCAGGTGGTCTCATGGTGAAATCGGATTATGCAACTGTGTAGAGTTACAGGAACGATTGTAGCGTCTAAGAAAGCTGAATCGCTTCGCAAGGGAAAACTTCTGGTTGTGCATCCTATCGCGTTAGACGGAGAACTCGACGGAATCAAGGATATGCTGGCAATCGACCCCGGACTCGGAGCAGGGATACACGACGTTGTTTTGATCGCTCGCGAAGGGGCTGTGGTCAAACAATTGATGGGACGCGACGACGTGCCGGCGAATGTGGTCGTAATCGGCATCGTTGACGATTGGAATGTCGGAGAATAGATCGGCCGTAGTACTGACGGGGACTCATTTTCAATCCTCACTCCGTTAATTCCTCTCAGATTTGTCTCGTTTCACATTTGCACAGAGATTCATCATCCAATATCTTCGCGAACGACTTCACTCCTACCCTGCATTTCACATGTCGACATCGTTCTCCCGCCTGGCCACTCACCTGGCTTCATATCTCGTCCTTGTATTGTTCGCTGGAGTTACCCAGCAGCACGCCTTTGCCCAGCGAAACGCACCCGATATACCCGTCGTAACGGGTGCCATCGCCATCGAAAATGCCCGAATTGTCCAGGCCCCCGGTCGAATAATTGAGTCAGGTACGGTCGTCATCAGAGATGGGTTGATTGAGGCGGTCGGATCCAACGTCACCGTCCCGTACGATGCAGAACGCATCGACGGATCTGGCAAAACAATCTACGCCGCATTTATCGACGGCCTCTCCAATACCGGTGTGCCTGCACCGAAAACCAGCAACAATCTTCCTGCTGTCCCTGACCGCTCCAATCCCCCGGATGACCGGGCCGGTATTCAGCCTCAGCGAGACGTACGCGATTTTATTTCGTCAGAGGAAAAATCTATCGATAAAATGCGGGCGTTGGGATTCGGAGCGTCTCACGTTGTGCTGCAAGGCAGAATGCTTCCCGGAAGCAGTGCCATTATACTCCACACGGGAGACAGTGCCAACGAAATGATTCTTCGTGGAGACGTCTCCATGTTCTCCCAATTCGTAGGCGCCCAAGGAATGTATCCGGGAACGCCGATGGCAATAATGTCGAAAATGAGGCAGCTCTACACGGAGGCCGGCAGGCGATCTCAGTTAGAAACTCTGTACAAAGAATCACCTGCGGGCGCGACCCGTCCCGATTTCGACGCCGTCCACTATGCTTTTTTTCCTGTAATAAATGGTACCCAGCCAATCGTTTATTATGTAGATGACGTCCTCGAAATTCGGCGCGCGCTGACGCTTCAAAATGAGCTGGGCTTCGATTTGATGTTAGCTGGAATAAATGAAGCTTTTGACGCCGTCGATGTTCTTGTAGAGGCCGATGTCCCCCTATTCGTAACGCTCGAATTACCGGAAAAACCGGACTGGATGTCTGAATTTAAAGCAGACTCGATCCAGTATATCCTGGACAACTACGATCCTGATGAACGTACCGCGTC
>SMVB01319694.1_pt1 | contig 10032 bp, 8 predicted proteins | sample 2456461 | NCBI WGS metagenome assembly SMVB01 (sample SAMN11095934, study PRJNA526329) | marine sediment metagenome | biome: Marine sediment; feature: Surficial sediment; material: Deep marine sediment; isolation source: Hadal surficial sediment | place: Pacific Ocean | collected 2014-05 | depth 0-1...
CAAAAACCTTTTCCTTTCCAGACTGAACCCTCTCCCCTGTGTCCTCTAGGATGGATTCATGCCATGCAGGGGATTGAATCGATTGTTCGTCGCTAGACAGATCCTCCCAAAGCGCTTCCATGGCTCGAAGTTTTTCTTCTCGAGACATCTGCTTGATTGCCAAAATATCCTTCATCGTCACATCTCCTTCCCATTTTTCCAACGTGCGAAAGGGGTCCAATCTTCATCCACATTTTGTACTTGAAGGTTTCGCAAGAATCTATAAGCATCTAATGATAAAGCGTAGGTTAACTGTGGCACTCTCAAGTGATTTCTACAGGTCTTTTCCGGCTAATCGCTCTAATTCTGTGAGAGCGATGGCCAAATCAAAGCGGGCATGTGCGTACCCTTGGAAGGTGTGCCATAACACTCGTTGAGCATCTAACACATCGAGCAAGCTGGCTTCACCAAATTGAAAACTTGTCCGGGCAATGCGAACAGCTTCTTTGGCTTGTTTCAACAACCCTTCCTCGAACGTGTGAATGTGAACTGAAGCTGTCCTCGACATGTGTACATGTTCCGTGATCCCTCTTTTAAGAGAAATTTGTGCTTGCCGGAGATTTGCTTCCGCCTGACGACGCAGGCCTAACGCCTTGGCGATTTCGCCTTGACGCTGATTCCACAATGGTAAGGGAAGGGAAAGCCCTCCAGTCAATCCTTCATGGCCGGCATCCCGTTGATAGGTACCGCTAATGATGACATTCGGAACACGAGCCTGTTGCTCCTGATTATATCGGGCATTCGCCACTTCGAGTAACTGTTGAAACTTTTGGATTTCTGGATGATGTTGGAATGCTTCTTCTGTCAGACGTCGTTCATTCAAATCCGCTTTTGCCGACTTGAAATCGCCTTGAATGGCAAAGGCCTCCAGGAGATTTCCAGCCGTGAGCTGATGAAGGGCCGCTTTGATCGTTCGAACCTTTCCTTTGGTGTGACTCACCTGTTTTTGTGCCTGTAGCGATTCCACAGTCACCTTCACGAGTTCAAATGGCGGGGCTTCCCCTGACTCCACACGACGTTTCACGACATCTTCTAAACTTGTAACCGTATTCAACAATCGAAAAGCCAGATCAGCCAAGGTGTCGGCTAAGAGTAATTCATAAAACGTTCGCTTCACTCTGGCTGTGACATTCATGTGCATTTCTTGCAAGCGGGCCTGAGCGCTCCTCACTTCTGCCTCCGCAGCCTGTTGACGTGCAGTACGCATACCCGGCCATTCCAAAGACTGACTCAGCGTAAAATATCGCTCAATCAAGGAGGTTCCCCGTGGATCGCGAACCTTTCCATACCCGCTTTGCACATGGAAGGAAGGATTCGGATACGAATGAGCGATGATGTCTTCACCGGTTTTTTCATCGATAATGCCTTTTCCCAGTTCAATGGCGGGATGATAGGTGAGTGCCAAATCAAGAATTTCCTGAAGCCTATACAACCGGGGGTTACCCTCTTCTGCCCGCGCCTCCATTCCGACTACCACCCAGAAACAGACCCCACACACGAGGAGACGAAAGGCCAAAGTCCTGAATAATTTAAGAGGCCGTGTTCGGTTCATGATGACTCCTCGGACAAAAGTATCGATACAGAGCAGGAATAACTAAGAGCGTGAGCGCCGTGGACGTGACGAGGCCACCAATCACGACTGTGGCAAGCGGACGTTGGACTTCTGCGCCCATAGTGGTTGCCATGGCCATAGGGAGAAATCCCAGACTTGCCACCAACGCAGTCATCAACACGGGGCGAAGCCGATCTAATGCACCCTGGGTCACAGCCTGATCAAGCGACAAGCCCTGTCCCTCTAGAGTGCGGATTCGTGAAACCAAGACCACGCCGTTCAGCACTGCAATGCCAAATAATGCGATGAAGCCTATCGTGGCAGATATGCTCAAAGGAAGTCCCCGAATCCATAACGCGAAGATTCCTCCTGACAGAGCTAACGGGACATTGAGGAAAATAAGAAAGGCCGGTCGAAGCATGCCGAAAATGAGAGAAAGCATCCCAATAATCAGGAGCAACGTCATGGGCACAATGATGGCTAATCGTTGTGTGGCTTCTTCCAGATGTTCAAATTGACCACCCCATTCCAGATAGTATCCTGGGGGAAGCGAGACCTGTTCACGAACAGCTTTCTGAGCCTCGGCCATAAATCCACCCAAATCCCGGCCACGGATATTGGCCTCCACCACGATCCGTCGATGGTTATGTTCGCGGCTAATTTGAGCCGGCCCTTCATCCACCACCACTTGCGCGATACGGGATAACGGCACCCATTCGCCATGCGGCGTGGGCACGAGAAGATTTCGTAGCGCTTCAGGGCTCTCTGAAGATTTCTCAGTCAAGCGCATCACCACAGCAAAACGACGATCACCTTCAAAAATAGTTCCCGCATGTTTCCCGGCACGAGCCGATTGAACATAGGTCAATACTTCATCGGCCGTAATGCCATAACGAGCAATCTGGTCTCGATCCACAATAATACGAATGCGCGGAACTCCCGATACTTGCTCTGCTTTGACATCAGCCGCTCCCGGGATATTTTGTAAAACGGAAACAACGTGTCGAGCATGTGTGCGAAGAACAGAGAGATCCTGCCCGAAAATTTTCACGGCAATATCTGATCGCGTTCCCGCAATGAGTTCGTTAAACCGCATTTCAATCGGTTGGGTAAATCCGAGACCCACACCGGACACTGACTCCAAAATGGCTTGCCGCATGTTCTCAATCAATTCATCTTTGGTCTGCGCGCTCACCCATTGATCCTTGGGTTTTAAAATAGCAAAGATATCCGAGAGCTCAATGCCCATAGGATCGGTGGCGACTTCAGGGCTTCCTGTTCTGGAGACCACCTGTATGACCTCGGGAAATTTTCGAAGGGTCTTTTCTACTTGAAGCGCCGTGGCGACTGATTCATCAAGAGACACACTGGGCAAACGCCACACTTGAATGGCCAAATCTCCCTCATCCAAGCGTGGCATAAACACGACTCCCAACGAGGAACCAACGAATAGACTCACAACAAACAACATGATGGCCGCTCCGGCAGCCAAGAGCGGTGTGTCCATTGAGAAGCGAAGGCAGGGTTCATAAAGATTGCGAAGCTTCCGAAGCAGCCAGGTCTCTTGATTATTGAGGTGGTTGTTGGCAAACCAAAACGCAAGCGTGGGCACGGCAGCCACAGCAAAAATCAGTGAACCAGCCAGGGCAAAGATGACCGTAAAGGCCATGGGGCGAAACATCTTCCCCTCTAACCCCGTCAGCGTCAGAATGGGAAGATAGACCAAGATAATAATGCCTATGGCAAATGTTATGGGACGCAACACCTCTTGTGCCGCTTCTTGTATACTCTGAGCCCTGGCTTCAACCGAACGGTCCTTCAGGTTGCCCAATTTTCGAAGAATGTTATCAATCATCACCACAGACCCATCCACCAACAGACCAAAGTCTATGGCGCCCAGGCTCATGAGGTTTCCGGTGATGCCAGTCTTGAGCATACCGGTAAAGGCAATCAGCATGGATATGGGAATAGCCGCTGCAACAATCAGCCCTGATCGAAAATTTCCCAGGAATAGAAATAAGATGGCAATAACGAGTAGGCCGCCTTCCAACAGATTCGTCCGAACAGTGTGAATGACTTGTGAGACAAAGATGGAACGATCATAGTACGGTTCAATCACCACACCATCAGGTAGGGAAGCTTGAATCTCCTGCACACGAATTTTGACTTGCTCCACCACCTGTTCGGCATTGGCCCCGGCCAGCATTTGCACCATACCAATGACAGTTTCCCCTTCCCCCATCCTCGTTGCCGCACCAATTCTGAGGTTGGCGCCTATTTGCACAAGGGCGACATCCTTGATGAAAATAGGGATTCCGCCAGGGGTATGCTTGACAAGGATTTTCTCTAGATCAGTCACACCATGAGCCATCGCTTCGCCGCGAATAAGAAATTGCTCTCGTTCATGCACAATATACCCGCCACCCACCAGCGCATTGTTGTGTTGTAATGCCTCATAGACATCTTTAAGCGACAGCTTCATTGCCAGAAGTTTCTGAGGATCCACCATGACTTGAAATTGTTTTTCCCGTCCTCCCCAAATATTCACTTCGACGACGCCGGGAACAGAACGAAGACGACGTCCAATATCCCATTCCAACAGCGTGCGTAACTCCATGGGACTATACCCTCCGCCGCTGACGGTAAATTGATACACTTCTCCCAGCCCGGTGGTCAGCGGCCCAATCATGGGCCGTGCATATTCTGAGGGAATCTGCTCAACGGCAACAGCCAATCGTTCGTTGACCAGTTGACGAGCGAAATACAGATCTAAATGATCCTCAAAAATGACGGTGACAACTGAAATGCCATATTGAGAGATCGAGCGCAGTTCTTTCAGTCCAGGCAGGCCACTCAAGTTCGTTTCAATGGGAATGGTAACGAATTGCTCGACTTCGACAGGACCTAAGGCAGGAGCCCGAGTCAAAATCTGGACTTGCACAGGGGTAAGATCGGGTACGGCATCAATGGGCAATTGTCCCAAAGAATACATACCCGTTCCCATGACCAGAAGAAGCATCACGAGCGTGAAAAATCGATAACGAAGAGAGAGGATGAGAAGTCGTTCCATACGAAGTCAGGTCAATCCCCAGCGATTGAATCTTTTAATAATGCGTTCTTTACATCAAACACACCTTCAATAACGATTTCATCTCCAACCGTGAGACCTTCGGTCACCTGGACCCATCCATCGCTTTCTTGCCCTAGCGTCACAGGAATAAATCTATAGTCATTGTGTTCTTTCACAAAGACGCCACGCACTCCCTCGACTAATGTTGGCGCGGACACCGGAATCGCAAGGATCGGCGAAGCCGCTTCTTCCAACCGAACCTCAATGTATTCATTCGGCTTCAATAGGCCCTGGACATTATTCACATCGAACCGAAACCGAATAGTTAATGTGGCCTTATCCGCCACCGGCGCAATATAGGCTAACGGCGCTTCAATCGGTTCACGGCCTTTGGCCAAGATCGTCCCAATATCACCTTCTTTGAATCGCCGGGCCTGTTCGATAGGAAGATTGGCAAAAACCCACACGTGCCGAGTATCCACAATTTCGAATAACTCCTCACTGGGTGTAATGCCCTGACCAAGCACAACGGCTTGCTCGGAAATGATTCCAGTCAACGGTGATTTAATAATGTACAGATGGCCCTCCATCGTATGGCTATGAAGCAATGCGTCCAATTCTTTTTCCAATAATCCCATGTTCTGAAGTTTTTCCGTGACATGCTGATTGATCGTTTTGGCTTCCAGAAATTGAGCCCGATCTTCCATCAAGCGCCGTTCAGACACAATGTGTTCCGTATAGAGTTGTTGCGTTCTTTCAAAGTTGGCTTCACGAAGTTCCACCTGCACTTGAGAGACCAAAAAACCCTGAATTAATTCGTCCAGCTTAAGGCTCCCGATTGCGAGTAAAGGATCACCCACTTTCACATGATGTCCTAATTGAACAAAAACCTTCTCCACCTGTCCTTCGATTCGCGAAGACACCTTAGCCACCCTTGCGAGATCCAACGCCACCCCGCCAGGCGCAACAATTGCTTTGGAGAGTAACCGCTTGATGACGAGTGCTGTCTTGATCCGTTGTTGTGCTGATGCTGGAAGGTGAAGTAACGAGAGGCGTGATACCGTGGACACCTCAGCCACTTCAGAAAGGACTTCGTTCGCAGACTCCGGTGGATCAGAACATGCCTGAAGCAGCATCAAAGGCAACAGAATACTAAAAAATTTCATCACCACACACCTCTTCACAATTCAGAGAGACCATACTCAGAAGTCCTAGCTTAAGGCCCCGCCGTCTCCTACATTTCAGTCATACCCGCTTGTAGTTGGTATCATTCTCAATGACCGTCATACCTTCAGTTGCAAAGTCTTTCCCTGCAATCGTTGGAAAGGACAGGTCTCCATCCACCCATCGTCATACCCGCAGTATGTAGCGGGTATCCATCCGCCAAACCTCAAGATAGATTCCCGATGACAAATGTCGGGAATGACTCATAAAAAAATATTTTGTGCGGAAATTTTGATGCTCCTGCTCCCTGCCCGAAGGTCGGAGAATTCAGCAGCACCTTGCTGTTACAACAAAGTCAAGGGAGGAGCACGAGGAGGAAATGAGGTGAAAAGAATCGAAAATGGCCTCGTTGGAGGAGAATAATTCAGGGTGAAAACACTGGAAATGATCAACGGTTCAAGATTGGCGATCACAACCCCTTCATGGGGAAGGGTTGATTGCTCCGACTCAGGATCTATGGAGGGTTTTAAAACAGAAAAACCGTAGGTCAAATCTTCAACACTATGGAGTGGATGCAAGGGGGCCAAAGAAGGTCCTCGTGTATCCTCATGAGAAGAGAAATCATGGTGGTCCTGTCGTTGATGATCTTGATGCGCAACGGCAGAAGCTGTGATGAAAATCGAATGATACGTGCCCCCATGAACATGGCCCGGCATTCCATGGGCATGATCGGCATCTGGATGGATATGCACTAAGGGTAAAGTCACAACCCAAAGAATCAACCATACCCGGAGCAATCTGTTACGCATATCCTTCACCCGATATTCCCTATCTCAAGCTAATCGTGTCTACTCACTCGGTGATTGAGGCTACCACATCTGGAAGGAGGTGGAAACACACATTGATCAGGAACAATGGAAAATTCCATTCCCCCATTCAATATAAAACACTGCAAATAGGTCAAAGCACCCTAATGAAAAAGCCAGGCGAGATCAAGAGTGAGGTGAGGAATAATCGAAGAAGAACACGAAGATGGAGCAGTCGAGAGACTATGAAGCACGAACCGGGCATTATTCATTTTCAGGATTTCGAGGCTATTGTTCTCTGGATCGACAAGCCAGTACTCACGTACACCAAAATATTCATAGCGTTTGCGTTTCAGTTCTCGATCTCGAGCAGCCGTTGACGGAGAGAGAATTTCTATAATCACATCCGGCGGACCCTGGATGTTTTTCTCCATGATATGGGCTTGCCCATTTTCTAACACGACCAATAAATCCGGTTGAACAACATCCGATTCGCTGAGTAAGACATCACAGGGAACCGCGAAAACCGTACCAAGCGGATGCGCCTCAAAATAGGTCATCAATCCATGTGGTTTTCCCGGATCAGAGATATTTCATGATCCGAGTCTTCCCGCTGTTCCCTTCTCAGTAGATGAATGTCGATGGGGACCATGGAGTGTCTGGGAGGTTCAAGATTCCTTGCTGGAATTTTCCCTGAACTCAATTAAGGGGGCAGGATGTGAAGAAAGATCGGAAGGGACATGCTCAACAGTCTTGTCATCTTGAGCAAAGCCGGGCGGAGTCAAAGGATCTCGTTTGATCGCTCAAAGATTCCTTGCGGATGCTCGAAGCATAGATTCGATACGATCAGTGTTCTCCAAGGCCACATGGTAGAGCTCTTCCAGAGTAACGCGAATAGCCTGCAGATCCTGTGAAAACCCACCTCTCGCATGTGGAATCACTTCGTTGGCCCTTCGTTCCACAGGAAACTGCCGTCTTTTCATGGAGTTCCGCACAGTTCATGGTACCCACAAATTCTGGATCATAGTAGAGTAGCCTCGGCCAGTTACCCAGCCGAGGCCCTCGCCAGAACCGGACTAGGACATTTCGACCATCCGGCTCCTCCGCTGTAATGGCTCACGGGTTACCGCCCCCAGAGCTGAACAACGATCCGTGGACGGGGAAGAGGGAAGTCCTGTAATAGGTCTTGATACCTCTCCCAGGTGAGGCGCGTCCGTTGGCTACGACGCCGAAGCCACTTGAACCAAGCACGCTGAACCTGCACCAGAAGGAGATGCAGGCTACGGATATTTCCGTTCACGCCAAAATAGTTCATATGGCCACGCACATGCCTCACAAGTGCTGCGTGCTGCTCCTTGACCGACCGATGCCGATGGCGTGGGCACCGGTCGTACACAGACCGAATGGCCCGCGTCAGGCGCGCACAGCGGGTCTTGAATGCCAAGATCCAACGCCCACCTCGGGACCGCTTCCAATACAGCGTGAACCCGAGGAAATCGACGCTGCCCGGCCCCTTGCCTGCCTGCTTGCCCCTTGGACGGTCGTCCAAAGTCCACCAGGCGCGTCTTGTCCGGATGGAGGGTCAGTCCATACATCCCCATTCGCTTTCTCAGGTGCATCATCACCCACTCCGCATCGTCCTGGCGTTCAAATCCAAAGATGAAGTCATCACAATACCGGACGAAGATGGACTTCCCCCGGAGGTGTGGCGTCACGTCGGATTCGACCCAGAGATCGAGGGCAAAATGGAGGTAGATGTTCCCGAGGAGCGGGGAAAGGACTGATCCTTGGGCCGTGCCCACGTCCGGCTCGGAATACCCATCGCCGTCCAGCACGCCCACATGCAAACATTTGCCAATGAGCCGCATCAACGCCCCCATCGGCCACCCGTTTCTGGATCATCTCCGTCAACTTGGTGCGATCCACGCTGTCAAAGTACGAGACGATGTCCGCCTCCACGATCCAGTTCATGGCCCCGCCCTGCCCCGCTCGGTCCAAAGTCCGAAGCGCGTCCTGCGCCCCACGTTTTGGTCGAAACCCATACGAGCTCTCCAGAAACTCCGTCTCGTCGATAGCCTCCAACACATCCCGCAAGGCCCCTTGAACCACTTTGTCCTCTGTCGCCGATATTCCAATCGGCCTGTGCTGGCCCTGCCCCTTGGGCACATAGCCTCGGAGAATCGGTTGATGACGATACCGCTGCGTCTTCAGCCGGTGATGCAGACTCTGGAGATTGTGCTCCAGATCCTGCCCATAGTCATCCTTGGTGATGCCATCCACGCCCACTGCGGCTTTCTTGCGCAGTCGTCGGTAGGCGCATGTCAGTGCCGGCACATCGATGAGATGGGCTAAGGCATGAAATTGCCCGTCGGGTTCCCGTTTCGCTCGTTCCGCTACCGTCAACAGTTCCGATGACATGGTCTCCAACATCAACGCATTGGGCATGGGTCCCTCCTGACGTTCATCACAACACGGGCGGCCTTCGCTCGGGCGGGTCCAGGCACCACCCTGTTCCCCGACGTCGTCACGACTCTGCCGCCCTCCGACTCCCTCATCCCCCTCAACCGCAGCTCCGGTTCCCCTTGCCGCGACTTACCCTGAGGCGAGCGCTTCTTCTACACCGAGTCACGCCTGCGCTCGCGGACGCGTGCTCGTCGGAGAGTGGTCACCGGGTCCCCGTCGCACCGGAATCGCTCAGGGAGAAATGAGGGCCTCCCAGGTTTCTGGATCATCCTCTTCGTACGTGCCCCAGTCGTTCACCCCGCTGGATGCCCCGCCGCCTTGCCCGCTACCGGCGACGACGCCGTGGTCTTCAGGGATTCCGAACCCCTGGACATCCAGAATAATCCACTTTTCGAGGCTGCATACCCTGTGGCCCATACGCTCGCATGCCTACGCATCGCCAGGACGGTTACCCGCCCTGGCGCAAGGCTTACTACCAACCTGCCGGGCTCAGCTCTGGTTGGGTGGGATTCGCACCCACTGGACGATACACTGATTTTCAAGGAGTGATCGCACCCTCCTTTCCCATCAGACCAGCCTTTCCTGGTCGCACCGCAAATTATGGTTCGAACTCTAAAAGGCTCCGTGCCTCTCCTTCTCATTCAGATCCCTTCGGCAAGCTCAGGACAGGACCCACAAAGGTTCTGGGCCCAACCCACAAGGTGTGCAGTCGAGAGGCTTAGCTGCCAGATGCTTCGTGCTGCCTGTCCTGAGTCCTGAGCCTGTCGAAGGGCCGAAGGGCTCAACATGACAATTCTGTTGCGGGCGCCTCTCACCTGGTCTTTCTTTGCCATCTTCAGACGATCGATGGACCTCATCAGGTTTCATCTGGTCAAAATGATGATCATTGTAAGGGGTAGAACCATATAGTCTGTACAATCCAGATTTTCCAACCTAGA
>SMVB01427239.1_pt1 | contig 10032 bp, 8 predicted proteins | sample 2456461 | NCBI WGS metagenome assembly SMVB01 (sample SAMN11095934, study PRJNA526329) | marine sediment metagenome | biome: Marine sediment; feature: Surficial sediment; material: Deep marine sediment; isolation source: Hadal surficial sediment | place: Pacific Ocean | collected 2014-05 | depth 0-1...
CACTTTCTCGGAGCCATCGAGCGTCAGGACTTCGCTACTACGAAATCCTTCGAGCACGCCCGAAAGGCGTGGGAGTTGAACCGGCTCGAGCCGTCGGACAACGAGAACCTGGGATATCACTACCTGGCGCGAGGTGACTTCGAGGAGGCCGAAAAATTCATGCGACGGGCGGTGCAAATCGACAGCGAGTATCCGCTTGGCTACATGGGACTGGGCCGCGTGCTCCTCTATTCAGGAGCCGTTGATGAGGCATTCGAGCCTCTGCGAGAGGCCAAGCGGCGAAGCCCGAACGACGAGAGACACGTGAAAAACCTTGCCGAGGCGTATGCCGCGGCAGGGCGTTTCCAGGCAGCAATAAAGGAAATCCAGGCCTGGCTCGTCGTGGATGCGGATAAATGGACGATCTACTACTGGCTTGCCGAGCTCAACAGGGACATGGGGTCCCTGGACCAGGCCGCCCTCCGGTATCAGCAGGCGCTCGACCGTAGACGAGTGCCCGAGATCTATGTGAAGTTGGCCGCCGTACAACTCGACCTTGGCGACGAGGCCGCGGCCGAAGAGAGCGTCGCCACTGCCGAGCGACGCGCCGCCGGTCGGCCGGCAACTGATCAGCATCGTCGCTGGGCGGACATCGGTAGGCTCGACCTCGAGATGTACCGTTCGCGATACGCCGAAGGTGCCGAACTTGCCCGCGGACTGGCTGGACAGGTGTTCGGGTCCAGCTTCCGCAACATCGATCCGTATGCCGACCAGCAGCCTCGCGGCGCGCTGGGATACTTTGGCGTGCTTGCCGGTCGGCCGGAGGACTCTCTGCTCTTCTTCGAGAACAATTTCCCCGATCTGCTCGACGAAGATCCGCGTGTGCACGCGCTCAACCTGAAGGCTGCCATTGACCTCGCATTGGTAAAGCAACGCACGGACGACGGTGATCATGCCGACATGCTGCTCCGAAAGAGCGAGGATTACCTGAAGGGCCTGTCGGAGGACCAGCGCAACGGCCAGTTCCGCGCCGCGGCAATGGAGATCTACGCGCTCCAAGACCGTGCCGATGATGCCTTCGCAGCCATGGATCAAGCCTTCGAGGACGGCTGGCGCAGCGGCTGGTGGCGGCTCGAGCACAAGCCCCACTTCGACTCGATCCGCGACGATCCGCGGTTTGACGAAATGGTGGAACGGTTGCGGGCGGCGACCTCGGGTTAGAGCATGTGCGCCATGAAGAACATGCACGGGAGTCTCGAGAAACGACGGCCGTCGGCACAGCTCAGGGCGGCCGGCGCTGCCATGCGTCAGTGGTTTGATCAACACCTCGGCGCGGGTACCCGAGGGCGCCACGAGTGACGACGACAACCGACGTCATCGTCGTCGGCGGCGGCATCAACGGGGCGTGCATCGCCTACCATCTGGCCCAGCGCGGCGTGTCCGTCACTCTGGTCGAGAAGGACAACATCGCCGCCGGTCCTACCGGGCGGTCGTGCGGCATCATCCGCCAGCATTACTCGCACCCGATCACGGCGCGCATGGCGCTTGCGGCGCTGCGTTTTTTCGAAAACTTCGAGGAGTTGGTAGGCGGGGACTGTGACTTCCGGCAAACCGGGTACATTTTCGCCGCCGGTCCGGACACCATCGACACGCTGAAGGCCAACGTCGCGCTGCAGCAGTCGTTGGGGATCAACACCTCGGTGATCTCGGTAGAAGAGCTTCGCGAGCTGGAGCCCGGCGTCTCAACCGACGGGATCGTCGGCGCGGCGTACGAACCCGACTCGGGCTACGCCGATCCGTACAGCGCGTCGGTGGCGTTCGCCAACCGTGCCGAAGAGCTCGGCGCCGAGGTGCTCGTCGGCACCGAGATTCGGTCGGTGATCGTCGAGGGTGGCAAGGCCCGCGGTGTCGTCACCGACGAGGGTCGGCTCGAAGCCGGGTCCGTCGTGCTGGCGACCGGTCCCTGGTCGCCGCGGCTCAGCAAGCTGTTCGGCGTGGAGCTGCCGATCACCGCGTGTCGGGTTCAGGTGTGCTTGTTCAAGCGTGCTCCCGGCCTTCAACACGACAAGGTGTTCGTCGACTCGCCGCTCGGCGTCTACACCAGGCCGGAAGGGGAGGACTTGATGCTGGTCGGCTCGGTTGCCACCGATGAGGCCAAAGCCGGTGTCGAGAATCCCGATCATTTCCAGAGGGTCGCCGACTTCGACACCGTCTCCCGCTACAGCGAGCAGCTCGTCCAGCGCTTCCCGGAGATGGAGAAGGGCAGTTTCGTCAACGGCTACGCCTCGCTCTATGACGTTACCCCCGATTGGCGGCCGATTCTGGACAAGTTTCCCGGCATCGAGAACCTCTACTGCTGCGCCGGCAGCAGCGGCCACGGGTTCAAGCTCGCCCCGATCGTCGGCGAGATGATGGCCGATCTGATCACGGCGGGGAAAGGCGACGACGATGACATCAACTTCTTCGCTTTCGATCGTTTCGCCGGCGGGGAGCTGGTCGAGGGTGGCTATGCGCACAAGATCCTCGGGTAGGCGAGTGCGCGAGATGTTGTTGGTTCTCTCGATGGCCGTTCTTCTCGCCCCTGCCTCAAGCGCAGCGCGCGCAAACGGGGGCTCGAGGGGCCCGCCGCCCGCCCAGGACAGCGAGCAGACGTTTCTCGGCTTCCGAAAAGGCGAGGAGGTTCGCTACGCTCTCGAGGGTGAGGGCGATCGGCACGACCGCACGATCCACTGGAGCATCACGCTCCAGGAGGTCGGTGAGCGCGGCTCCGAGGGCACCTTCGACCTCTCCTACATCGCCGTGGTTGCCGGTCAGAGTCTGGCCCAGGCAATCGCTGAGGCGCGGGTCAACGCCTATGGTTTTCCGCTCAACGTCCATTTCACGTCGGAGCGAAACACACCGATGGGCACGGTCGGTTACAGCATCGAATATAGGTTCGAAGACAAGCGTTTCCACAAGCAGCTGATCGGCGCGGGCTCTGGGGACCAGGAGCTCGATCTCGAGGAGTATCCGGGCGTCAACACGAGCTTTCCGAGGGGTCTGTTCCTGTTCAATCCGCTCGACGTCGACTGTCTGGGGGCATTCACGGTGCCTCGTCCCGGTGGTGAAGAGACCACGGGCGGCGGCCGCGCCGAGCCCCGAATCGAAGAGTATTGCGGCGGCCGCGAGCTGATCTTCGCCAACCCCGGCCTGCTGAATCTCACCATGCCGACGCTATGGGAGGCAGGCACCGGTGTTCTCGACTTCTTCGTCTTGGCGCCGACCGGCATGCGCCTCGACATGCTCACCGGCCCGTCTCCCGGCGCCGCGGGGCGCGGCTTTACCATCGCCGGCGTGCCCATCGGCGCATTGCTGGGCCGCGGGCCCAGACTGTTCGAGGACGCCGAGGAAGCGCTGCAGAGCTTCGGGCTGACGGCCGACTCTGAAATGCTACAGCTCGATCTCGGTGGACGCATGGTCGATGCGTGGCGGCTCGACCCACCGGCACCCTTCACGGCGGTCTACGTCGATGGTAACGGCTCGATCGTGCGCATGGACTTGCCCGAGGACCCGTCAAACGGTGGCCGGGCCTGGATCCGGCGGCTCCGACCCAGCGAGTACTGAGTGGTGATCGACGACTCCGAGACATCTGATGAGCGCGCCGGGGAACTCAGGGGCCTGCGTGACCGGGTAGCCGAGCTCGAGGGGCTGATCGCCGACCGCGAGCGCTTCCGGGTCTTCTTCGAGCACGCGCCGGATGCCGTGTACCTCAACGATGCCCAGGGTGTCTTTATAGACGGCAATCCTGCCGCCGTGGAGTTGATCGGCTATTCGAAGGACGAGCTCGTGGGTCATAGCTTTCTGGACCTCCAGCTTTTGCCGGCCGAAGAGCTGCCGGCCGCCGCCTTGCTGCTGGCACGAAACCTTCGCGGCGAGAACACCGGGCCGGACGAGTTCCGTTTGCGGCGCAAGGACGGCACTTTCGTCCCCGTCGAGATCATCACGTTTCCGGTACATATCGAGGACGAGGTAACGATCGTCGGCTTCGTCCGCGAAACGTCGGAGCGCAAGCGGCTCGAAGAGGAGTTGCGTCAGGCCCACAAGATGGAAGCCCTCGGCAAGCTGGCCGGTGGGCTGGCGCACGACTTCAACAACCTGCTGCTGGCGATCACCGGATATTCGGAGGTCCTGCAGCAGCAGATGGATCTTGATGACCCGAGACAGGACGCCGTCCAGGAGATTCTCAAGGCCGGCGAGCGCGGCGCGGCACTCGTGCGGCAGCTCTTGGCGTTCAGCCGCAGCCAGCCGGTCAGCTACGGCGCCATCGACCTCAACGCTCTGATCGGTGACACGATCACCATGTTGCGGTCGATGGTCCCCGAGGATGTCGAGTTCGATGTCGACTTGGCTCCGGACGTGGGTTGGGTACACGGTGACTCGGCGCAGATCACCGGCGTGTTGATGAATCTTGCGATCAACGCGGCCGATTCGATGCTCGGTGGCGGAAAGCTGACCATCGCGACGCGAGGGGCTGCGGCCGCCGCGGAGGCAAAGGGTAGCGCCGTCGACGCCGACCGGTACGCAATGTTGGTTGTCAGCGACACCGGCAGCGGAATGGATAAGGCAACGGTCGAGCGGATCTTCGATCCGTTCTTCACCACCAAGGCGCTCGGCAAGGGCACCGGAATGGGCTTGTCGACGGCCTACGGCATCGTTCGCCAACACGGCGGTGAGATCAACGTGTGCAGCAAGCTCGGCAGCGGGACGACATTCCGCGTCTACCTGCCGGCGTCGAATGAGCTTGCTGCCCCGGTCGCAAAGCCCGCAGCGTCGGCTGAGTCCATCGGTGGAAACGAGGTCGTCCTCCTGGTCGAGGACGAAGACCAGGTCCGTGATGTCGTCTACCAGATCCTCGTGCGTCGAGGCTACGAGGTCATCCAAGCGGTGGGTGGGGACGAAGCGCGCCGCAAGTTGGCGGTCGACGGCCACCGAATCTCGCTGCTGGTCACCGACGTGGTCATGCCGGGACAGTCGGGTCCCGAGGTCTACGACGAGGCAGTCGCGAAGTACCCTGGCCTCAAGGTGTTGTTCATGACCGGTTACTCCGATCGGGAGCAGGCAATCGGGTCCGCCGACCCGTTGCAACCGTTGATTCGGAAGCCTTTCGGCACCGATGAGTTGGCCGCGGCCGTCCGCGAGGCCCTAGCCGGGAGTTCTCCTGCGGGTTAGCCCCATCACACTTTCACCACGGCCTGCTAGAGTCCAAACGCCCTACCGATGCGGATCAGGGGCCCCGTCCTGTCGCGCAACACCGAGCAATGGAGCGATGTCATGGAACGCAAGAAAGCCGGCGATTTCGACAAGGAAGTACTCGATCTTTTCGACAAGTATGTTCACGGCGGCATCAGCCGGCGGCAGTTCCTCGATGGGGCGGGCAAGTTCGCCATCGGTGGTTTGACGTCGGTGGCGATCCTCGACGCGCTCAACCCCAAGTACGCGGAGGCGCAGCAGATTGCCGCCGACGACGCGCGGTTATCCACCGAGTACGTCGAGTATCCGTCGCCGCAAGGGGCAGGAACCATGCGCGGGTACATGGCGCGGCCGCTCGACCCCTCCGGCGACCTCCCCGGCATCCTGGTCATCCACGAGAACCGGGGTCTCAACCCGCACATCGAAGACGTCGTGCGGCGCGCCGCGCTTGCCGGCTTTGTGGCGTTCGGGCCCGACGCCCTGACGCCGCTGGGGGGCTACCCGGGCAACGACGACGACGGCCGCGACCTGCAACGCGAGCGCGACCGGGACGAGATGCTCGAGGACTTCGTCGCCGCCGTCGAGTTCCTGCAGTCGTATCCTGGATGCACCGGAAGGGTCGGTGCCGTCGGCTTTTGTTACGGCGGCGGTGTGGTCAATGCCCTGGCGGTGCGGATCTCCGACCTGGGAGCGGGCGTTCCGTTTTATGGCAGCCAGCCGGCCGCCGAGGACGTTCCGCGCATCAATGCACCGCTGCTTCTTCAGTACGGCGGCTTGGACACCCGCGTCAACGCCGGTTGGCCGGCCTACGAGGAAGCGTTGCAGGCGAACGGCAAGACCTACACGGCCTACATCTACGAGGGCGCGAACCACGGCTTCCACAACGACACGACGCCGCGCTACGACGAAGCTGCCGCCACCCTGGCGTGGGATCGGACGATCGCGTTCTTCAACGAGCACTTGCACTAGCAGGCCACGCGGCAAGCTTCCACCAGGGCCTGCCAGCCGGCTTATTGACGCGAAACGGGGCGACGGCTAGCCTCCCTCCTCAACCCGTCATGGAACGAAGCCGAAGGAGTGTCCGATGGCGTACGTCGACTGGAGAATAAAGGGCCTGTCGGTCTCAACCTGCAACTGCGACTATGGCTGCCCGTGCCAATTCAACGCCTTGCCGACGCACGGTGATTGCCGCGCCGCGGTGGGGATGCGCCTCGACGAGGGACACTTCAAGGATGTGTCGCTCGACGGCACAACGTGGGTCGCGTTGTTCGCCTGGCCCGGCGCCGTCCACGAGGGCAATGGCGAAGCGCTGATCATCATTGACGAGAGCGCCAACGAGGCGCAGCGACAGGCGTTGCTGACCATCCTGTCGGGGCAAGAAACCGAGCCCGGAGCCACCGTCTTCAACGTCTTCGCGGGCACGATGTCGAAAGTGCACGAGCCGCAGTTTCTGCCCATCTCGTGGGAAGCCGATATGGAGTCGCGACGTTGCCACTTCTCTGTGGAGGAGCTGGTCGACGCCACAGCGACGCCGATCGTCAACGCGGTGACGGGCGCCGAGCATCGTGCCCGGGTGACCCTGCCGACCGGCTTCGAGTACGACGAGGCCGAGTACGCCAGCAGCACGGTGACCGCGCCGGGACCCATCCATCTCGACACCGAGAACGCCCACGCCCACTTCGCGGTTCTCCACATGACGGCGCACGGGGTGGTTCGCTGATCGAAACGTGAGCGACTCGAGGGTCGCGGCTCGGCCCGAGCGGTCGGCATTTGCCCTGGAGGCGATCTTCCGTCGCGATCGCTGGGTGACGATCGGCGGCATCGTCGTGCTTACCGTGCTCTCGTGGGCCTACCTGTTCGGCCTGGCGGCAGCCATGGGTGGCATGGTCATGGACGGCGGAGGGATGTCGGCGGCTGGTGGCGCCATGAGCCCGCAGTTGGCCGCCTGGTCGGCGCGGGACTTCGTGTACATGTTCCTGATGTGGTCGGTGATGATGGTGGCGATGATGCTGCCATCGGCCAGCCCGATGATCTTGCTGCACCTCAGGATGCATCGGCAACAGGGCGAGGGTCGCGGCGGCGCCCTCGGCACCGCCGCCTTCGCCGCCGGCTATCTGCTGGCGTGGACGGGGTTCAGCGCCGTCGCCACGCTGCTGCAGTGGGGCCTCGAGCGGCTGGCGTTGCTGTCGTCGATGATGGTGAGCACCAGTTCGCTGCTGGGAGCCGGCCTGCTGTTGGCCGCCGGCGTGTATCAGCTCACACCGGTCAAGGATGCCTGCCTGCAGCACTGTCGCTCGCCGGTGCAATTTCTCCTGCAGCACTGGCGCCGTGGCGCGGGCGGAGCCTTGATGATGGGCCTCGATCACGGCGTCTATTGCATCGGCTGTTGCTGGTTTCTGATGGCCTTGCTGTTCGTCGGTGGGGTCATGAACCTGGTTTGGATCGCGACTCTGGCCGTCTTGGTGCTCCTCGAGAAGGTCGTGCCGCGCGGCAAGCTGGTGGCGCGCCTGGCGGGCGCCGGCTTCATCGTCGCCGGGCTCCTCGTACTGTCGGGTGCGGGCTAGCAGGGCGCCCCAAGGGGCGGGTCGGCGCGGATGTCGACGCGACATCTATTTCTGGTATCATTTGCGCCTTGATCCGCAGGGACACGCGGCCCCTCAGCACGTGTCCGCGCTTGCGGGTTTTCTTGTCTTTGAAGCCAAGCTCGTTGAACAGGAGCGTCCACGATGGCCAAGAGGGGTCCGCGCGTACACGTGAAGATGCGCAGCACCGAAAGCCCGCATCGCTACTACACGGAAAAGAACAAGCGCAATTCGCCTGATCGGCTCCAGTTGCGCAAGTATGACCCCGTGGTGCGTCGCCACGTACTCTACAAGGAAGAAAAGTAATGTCTCGACGGTGCGCCATCACCGGCAAGGGCGGGCTGGCGGGAAACAACGTTTCCCACGCCAACAACAAGACCAAGCGGCGCCAGCTTCCGAACCTGCAGAAGAAGCGGATCTTCGTCCCCGAGCTCGGACGCATGGTTCGGGTACGCATCTCGGTAACACCCTGCGCACGATCACTCGTCAGGGGCTGCTACCTTACCTGAAGAAACAGGGTTTGACGCTCAAAGACATCACCTGAGCGACCCCGAGGGACGTGTGCGCCTCTTTGCCTCGCTGAGGACCCTCACTGGGCGAAGGTCGCCGAGGTTGGGCTCGGATCAAACTCCCGACCCCACCAGCATGCGAACGCCGTAGCGAACGTCCGACCAAAGGTCGCTCAGCGGTCGGATCCTGCGGCCAGCGGGTCGACGCCGTCGAGCAGGACCTCGACCCAGAAGTCATGGATGCCCTTGTTGTAGTGGGCCCGCTGGCTGGCTTGCACGCCGTGGCGGCTGTCCGGATAGAAGAACATCTCGAAGTCCTTGTTGTTCTCGAGCAGCCAGTCGACGACCTGGATGGAGTTTTGGGCGTGAACGTTGTCGTCGATCAGGCCGTGCGTGATTCGTAGGCCGCCCCGATAGCGATCGATCCAGGTGAGCACGGCGCCGCCGCTATAGCCCTCGGGGTTTTCCTCCGGCGTGTCCATGTAGCGTTCGGTGTAGACGGTGTCGTACAGGCGCCAGTCGGTCACCGCGGCGCCGGCCTGCCCGTAGTTGAAGTGCTCGGCTCCGTAGGTCAGCGCCATCGTCGTCATGTAGCCGCCGTAGCTGCTGCCGGTCATGGCGATCTTTCCGGGGTGGACGAACGGTTGCGAGCGTAGCCACTTGGCGGCGGTGATGTAGTCGACCATCTCCCAGTAGCCCAGGCGCCGATGCATCAAGGAGACGCCGGCCTTGCCGAAGTGACCGCTGGCGCGGTGGTCGACGATGAACGTGATGACGCCGCGCTGGGCCCAGTAGTGCGCCTTGGTGCCCTGCCAGCGGTTGGCGACGCTGCCTGAGTTGGGACCGCCGTAAACGTTGATGATGACCGGGTATTGCCTGCTCTCATCGAAGCCGGGGGGCAGGACCCAAACCGCCGGCAGGTCGTATTCGCCGTCGTCCGAAGGAATCGTGAACAGCTCGACCGTGCCCCAGTTGTAGTCGTCGGTGGCGGCGATACGGGCGTTGCCGAGCTCGCGGACGGCCGAGCCGTCACCGTTGTACAAGGTGACCTTGGTCGGGTTGTAGATGTTGCTGACCGAATCGATGAAGTACTTGCCGCCCGGGGAGACCCGGGCCGAGTGGACGCCGTCACCCTCGGTGAGCTGCTCCATCCCGGTGCCGTCGAAGCGCACCCGCATCAGCTGGGCGTCCCAGCTCTTGTCCGGTCGGCCGGTGAAGTAGATCCAGCCGCCGGCGTCGTCGATCTCGTTGATCGAGTTGACCCGCCACTCACCCGACGTCACGGCGCGGGCGTTGAGATCGTTGTCGTAGATGTAGATGTGGTTCCAGCCCGACCGGTCCGACAGCACGATGTAGCCGGAGCCGTCCTCGAGGTAGTAGATGTTGTTGAACCAGTCGACCCAGGTGTCCTGCATCTCCTCGAAGACCTGGATCTTCTCGCCGCTGGTCGGGTCGCAATCGAAGAACCGCAGCGTGTCCTGGCCGCGGTTCATCCACTGCACGCGCAGCGTCTTGCTGTCGGGCGACCAGGACGGCCAGGCGATGTAGGAATCTTCTTTCTCGTCGAAGTCCATCCATACGACGTCGCCGCCCGCGACCGGAACGACCCCCATCCGCACCCAGGGGTTGGGGTCGCCGGCCTTGGGGTAGCGCTGCACCTCGAGCTCGCCGTGCTGGCCATCGGCGTGGTAGATCGGAAACTCGGGCACCGGCGTGTCGTCGAAGCGCATGAA
>SMVB01052677.1_pt1 | contig 10031 bp, 4 predicted proteins | sample 2456461 | NCBI WGS metagenome assembly SMVB01 (sample SAMN11095934, study PRJNA526329) | marine sediment metagenome | biome: Marine sediment; feature: Surficial sediment; material: Deep marine sediment; isolation source: Hadal surficial sediment | place: Pacific Ocean | collected 2014-05 | depth 0-1...
AGCGACGCCAAGCAGAACTCGCGGCGAATCGATCATATTGATCATGCAACGATGCTACTGCACGCGTTGTGACGACCGGCGAAACAGCAGTCGGGGAACGGTCTCAGCCCCAGTAGCCGAGCAGGATGAGAAAGTCGGTGAGGCCGACGTTGGCGTCGCGGTCAAAGTCGCCCTCGCACGAGAGTTGGGGATCAGGACACGGGCCCCAGATTCCCAGCAGGATCAGGAAGTCGTTGATCCCGATGGTACCGTCGCCATCGAGATCCACGATGGTCTTGTGCGCCTCGATCAGCGCGGCGTACGCGTTCACCCGACCGTAGCCGGTCGCCACGTCGAACCCGGGCGTCTGCATGTCCACCGCGGTGTCGTGAAGGATCTGCCTGATGTCCGGGAGCGCCAGGTCCGGGGCGAGCGTTTTCATGAGCAGGACGATGCCGGTGACGTGCGGCGCAGCCATCGACGTCCCCGTCAGGTTCTGGTACAGGGTCGTGTCCCGGAGTGACCAGATAACGACACCCGGCGCCATGACATCCAGGTTCGGCCCCATGCTCGAGTTCGACGAGCGGTCTCCGTCACTGTTCATTGAGCCGACCGCGATGGTTTCGGGCCATTGGGCCGGGAACCGCAGCGGGCTGGCGTCGTAGTTGCCGGCTGCTGCGACCATCAGCACGCCTTGCTGGTGCGCGTAGAGCACCGCATTGTGAAACACGTCCGTCCCGGTGGAGTACTGCAGGCTCATGTTGATCACATCGGCGCCGTTGTCGGTCGCCCAGATGATCCCCTCGGCGACGACGGATTCCAGCCCCGCACAGCTGTTGAGCACGCGGACCGGCATGATCCTGCACTGCCAGTCCACACCGGCGATCCCCTGGCCGTTGTTGGCGTTCGCGGCGGCGATACCCGCCACGTGGGTACCGTGCGAGATACACACGTCGGAGGTGTCGTCGTTGTCGGGGTTGGCCGCGACATTGCGGCCCGGGATGAGCCGTCCGACGAGTTCGGTGTGCGGGTCCATACCCGCGTCAAGCACCGCGAGCACCTGGTCCGGGTTGCCGGTGACAAGGTCCCAGCCCGGCGTGATGTTGATATCGACACCGGCAAGGCCCGCCGCGCCGTTGTTGAGCAAGCCCCATTGCAATGCGAAGTCAGGGTCGGTGGGGAGCGTCGCGATCTGGCCGAACGCATCGAGCTGCACCGACTCGACCAGCCCGCCGAAGCGACCCAGGTCCGCGGCCATCGCCGGCGTGTCCGTACCGGCCGGCGTGTCGATGCGGAAATACCGGTCGAGGCCGAGTTGCCGCGCAAGGGCCGGGTTGCCGAACCCCTCGAAGACCGGCCGGATGGCCGAGGCCTTCCAGGCCTCAAGGGTCGCCGCAAGCCCGCGGCTGTCCGCGGCCGAGGTGGCTCGTCGAGCCTGCGGTGCCCGCAGGGTCGGACCGCCGGTTTCCGGTGAGCGGGCCGGTGTCACGCCTGGTCTGGTGCGGACAATGACGTGCGTGTCGGGCCCTTCCGGCGCAGCGACAACCGCCTGGGCCGCCGCGAGAAGCAGCGCGCCGACGACCAGAGCGGCCTTCACCTGAACGTGTGCGATACGTGCCTTCCTTCAATCCCCGGTGGGCTACTCAAATGGTACGCCATGCTGTCGCCGGTCAAAGCGAAAACCGTGGATATCACCATGCCAGGCTCTGCACGATGCCTGGCAGCCCGTTGAGGAAGTGCTTCGATGGCGAGAGCGCGACCAGATTCGTCAGATCAAGGAGCCGGATCGAAGGCATATCCCAGATACGTCATGGATTCGGCGACGCCGAGCTGCCGGATCTGGGCCGCTCGCAGCCCGAATGACTTCTTCAACGGGCTGCCAGGTGCCGCTTCCGGGAGCTCGCCGATAATGCGGTTGCCGGGCACGTAGCGGTAGGCTAAAGTTCGGCCCACGCGCGCGGGAGACGCGTTTTTCCTCTTTTCTACAGGCTTGCCAATGTCATCTCGTCAGTACCTGTTCACGTCCGAGTCGGTTTCCATGGGACACCCGGACAAGCTTGCGGACCAGATCTCGGACGCCGTGCTCGATGCGATGCTCGCAGTGGACCCCGATGCGCGTGTCGCATGCGAGACGATGGTGACGACCGGGATGGTCATCGTCGCCGGCGAGGTAAAATGCGAAGGCTATGTCGACATCGCCGCGATCGTTCGCGACACCGTGGTGCGGGCGGGCTATGACGACGGCTCGCTGGGGTTCGACGGCCGCAGCTGCGCGGTGCTCGTCTCGCTCGACCAGCAGAGCCCGGACATCGCCCAGGGCGTCGACTCGTCGACCGGCAAGGCACAGGGTGCGGGCGACCAGGGCATGATGTTCGGCTTCGCGTGCCGCGAAACCCCCTCACTCATGCCGTTGCCGATCGATATCGCACATCGGCTGGTCAGCCGCCAGGCGGCCGTCCGCCGCGATGGCTCGATCGCCCACCTGCGTCCGGACGCCAAGAGCCAGGTGACGGTCGAGTACGACGGCGATCGCCCGGTTCGCGTCCACACCGTCGTGCTCTCGACCCAGCATGGCAGCGAGTGGAATGACCGGCAAGCCGAGCTCAAACAGGCGGTCATCGATCACATTCTCAAACCTGTGCTCGGCGAGTGGTGGTCCGATGACATCATCGTCCACGTGAACCCGACGGGAAGATTCGAGATGGGCGGACCCGAGGCCGACTGCGGTCTGACGGGACGCAAGATCATCGTCGATACCTACGGCGGGCGGGGACGGCACGGCGGCGGCGCGTTCTCAGGCAAGGACCCGTCGAAGGTGGACCGCTCGGCGGCCTACATGGCGCGCTACATCGCCAAGAACATCGTCGCCGCAGAGCTGGCCGATGTCTGTGAGGTCCAGCTGAGCTACGCGATCGGCCGGGCGGAGCCCACGTCGGTCAACGTCGACTGCCACGGCACCGCGCGTATCGACGAGGTGAAGATCGAGGAGCTCATCCAGCAGCACTTTGACCTGACACCCGGCGGTATCATCGCGACACTCGACCTGAAGCGACCGATTTATTACCCCACCTCGGTCCACGGCCACTTCGGGCGAACTCCCGGCGACGGCGGAACCGGCACCTTCACCTGGGAGCAGACCGACATGGCCGCGACGCTCAAGTCCTCCGCCGAGCAGTCGTGCGGGGCGACGGCGTAAGAAAAAGGCACGCAGGGAAAATGGCCGGGCGCGAATCAGGCTCTTGATCCCCTTCGTGCCTTCCTCCAGACGTACACGCACTTGCGGATTTCCTGTCTTCCGTGCGCGCTCATCTGCTGGCTGCTGTTGCCCTTTCCCCTCGGGAGCGTCCAGATGTGCTCGACCCGCAATCCAAGTCGCCGCGCGAAGTCGGACAGGATGAGATCCACCGGAACCTCTTCGCCGGCGTAACGCACGTTGTCGTTGACCATGACCAGCCGACCACCGGGCCGTAGCGTCCGGGACAGCTCCGCCACGACAAAGCACATCTCGAAGAAGTAGTTCTTGACCATACGCGGGATGTTGGGATTGTTCAGCGCGGCCGCGTTGCGCCGCTCGCGCAGGAACTCGATGATCTCCGCCAGTGCGCGCTGGTGATCGAACACACGGGTAACCCGCGCGAAGAAATCCGATCGTCCCGCTGCCGCGTACGCCGCGGCAAGCTGCGTTGACTTTGTCGTGTTCTCCACGGTGCAGGACAACATCGTCTGCCGCAACGCCTTGATCTCGTCCTCGCCCAGTCCGAGGTAGACGAGTTCCAACGCATAGGTACGTGTGTAGTCGTAGCGGTTGCAGTACGGCGGAGACGTCAGCACGAGATCGACGCTGTCGTCGTCGATGGTGGGCAGTACGTCGAGACATGATCCGCGGTGCAAGAGGGGTCTGTCCCTTTTTGTCTGTCCCCGGCCGATGTCGTCGCTGATCCGGGCCAGCTGCGCGCGAATTGCCTCCCCGAAGGGCTCGATCCGGCTCTTGCGGAACCGTGTACCGACGCCGGGCCGACCGGCCCGGCCATCCCAGCGGAGGTACTGGCCGTCCTTACGGGTGTAGCTGATCCGTTCGAGGATCTCGAGGCACGCCAGGTGGAACAACCTGCGCACATGCGGGTTACGCAAGCGTGTTGCGCAGTACGCCCGGTAGCCGGCAAGCTGCCGCTCGGTCGCGTCGGGAAACGCACCGCGTGTGATCCGGATGTGTTGGAGGGCATGGGACTCGTCGAAGTGACTCGACCAGTCCTGGCCCGCCGCCGCGGCGACACGGCGGCGGAATTCGTCGGGCGCGACGGTCTCGGCGGACAGCCGCGTCTCCATTGCGAACAGGCCCACCGGGAGCAACTCGATCCCCATCGATCGCCGGCCCAGGCCACGAGCGGTGAACACCGCGGTCCCGATACCGGCAAACGGGTCGAGCACCAGTTCTCCGCCTACGGTGTACCGCTCGATCACATCGGCGGCGAGCGCCGTCGAGAACGCCTCCTTGTACTTCAGCCACCCGAACCCGCTGACATTGCGGTTCGCCTGGAAGCTGACGAGCTTCCGGTCGAGCCGTGTGTTTGTACGAATCCGCGTCTGGTAGCGTGCGAGCAATGCGTCTCGTTCGGTCCCGTGGCTCGTCGCAACCGGCATCGGGCAATCGTAATGGAAGTGGGCTCACGCCGCTTGCGCGGTGGCCGGCTTGACGCCGAGCTCGACGAGCATCTCGTCGGCCTCATCACGCGCCGGCTTGTAGCAATACGGGTCACCGTCGCAGTCGGCACAGTTCCAGGCGATCTGGGCCGACGCCAGCGCCGTCTGCGTGTCGCCGGACTCGAACGCCAGCCGCGCAAGGAAGTTATGCGCCTCGGCCTTCTTGAGGCGGTAGTCACAACGGTCGGCGATCGCCAGTGCATCGCGAGCGAACTTTGCAGCAACCTCCGGCCTCCCGGCCAGCCGGTTCCATCGCGCCCAGGTGACCAGCAGGTCCGGCTCGAATCCAACAAGGTCGTTGCGCCGGCACCGCGACATCGCGTCGCTCAAATAACACTCCGCCTTGTCGAGGTGATGCTGTCTTTGATCCGCGGCCTGCTGTGCCATCGCGACATGCGCCGCCCCCAGAAGCCAGCCGGAACGCACGTAGTCGTGCTCGTTCGGCTCGGCGCGACGCGCAGCTTCTTCAACGAACGCGCGCGACTTGTTCGCCGCATCGAGCGCACTCTGGGGATCACCCATGAGCAACGCCCGCTGCGTGTAGTACGAGAATGACACGCTCGGGATCTGCCGATCGGAGTGGTCCTTGACCAGTTCGAACGCGGCGTCGAGCTCGCCCAACGCCTCGTCATACATCCCGCGGTGGGCGAGCAGCAGGCCAAGCCGGTTCCGTGCGACTGCTTCCAGGTCCTCGTTCACCATCGAACCCGCGAGTGTCGCAAGGCGGCGAAGGTTTTTTTCGGCGTTCGTGAGCCGCCCCAGCCTCGTCTGCACACCGGCGAGCGTCTCGAGGAGCATGGCGAGCTCCTCGTGAGTGCTCGGCGAGTCGAACTGGATCACGTTTGCCTTGCAGATCGCGGCTGCCCGACGCGTCTCACCGGAATAGCTGCACGCCTTGGCGAGTGCGTCCACGGCCCAGGCTCGGTCGGACTCGTCCTTCAACTGTGGCCTGGTGCCATCGAACAGGCCACGCAACAACTGCATGAGAAGATGCTGATCGGCGAATCGATCGCGAATGTGGGTCAGGAGGCGGCCGGTCAGCAGCGTGTACGCCTCCTGGAACCGGCGTGCTCTCGTGAGGTGGTGATACTGTTCAACCGCCGGTTGGAGTTGATCGATTCGGGTGACCTGCACCGGGATCTTCGCGGTCGCAAAGTACCGGGCGAGGTGCCCATGGGCGGCTTCGGGATCGTTGAGCCTCAGATACGCGGCGCGTCGAACCAGCGGATGAAGGTCGTAGCGGTCGCAGAGCCCGTCATACATGAGCAGGCCGCGGGCGACGAGGTCGTGCAACGTCACGGAGATCGGGGCCCCGTCTCGGTGCGGGTCGAACATGGCAGCCTGTTCGGCGGTGACCGGCCCCCTGATCATGGCCACGTGGTTGAGCATCGCCTCGGTCCTGGCGTCGAGCACGGCCAATGCCGCCTCGGTGATACGCGGGTGCCCGTCGCCACCGCTGGATCGGGGCACGCCCCGTCGACGCGCATCGCGGACGTTCCCGTGATCACTGCCCCTCGTGACGATGCCGGCCGCGAGCCGGATCGCCAGCGGGTGGTAGTCGCGGTCGGCACACGCGGCCATCAGCTCCGCGGGCGTGCCCTCGATCCCACGGCGTCGTAAAAGGGCAACTGCATCCGCGGGGTCGAGCCCACCCAGTTCGGTCACCGCCAGACGCTGTTCCTGGGGGTCACCGAGTTCGGCGGGAACAAGCCGCGTCGTGATCAGCACACGGCTGAGCATCGGCTGTGCGACCAACCGCCGCATGAATTCCGCGGCGTGCAGATCTGCACACAGCCGGTGGTCGCCGACCTCGTCCTCGGTGAACTCGTTGCCGCGATACGCGGCGACGAGCCCGGCGAAGGCTCGGAGTTCGCGGCCGATGCCGTCGAGGACCAGCAGGAAACGACCCTCCCGCAAGAGGTCCAGCAGAGTGTCCACCTTTGCGGAGCGTGACAAGAGGTAGGACTGCGTACCAACCGTTCCGCTGCTGAAGTAGCTGAGCGCCTCGTCCAGCAGAACACTGAACGTGGCGCCCGGTCGGTCGAACGACCACCACAGCACGCCGGCGGGCCGGGTGTGGGCCGCAATGCGACAGGCCGTGCGGACCTCCGGCGGATCGTCGTCAACGCCTGGCAGCGGCTCGTCGAGAACGTCGCGTTTCAACCACGTCCACGCCAGCGCGGATTTTCCGGTGCCGCCCGGAGACGCGAGCACGCGGACGGTGGCGCCCTGCTCGGAACGCAGCCAGTCACTCAGCGCCTGCCGCTCGGCGACTCGGCCGGTGAAGCCTTCGGCGCCGGCGTAGGGCAGCATGAGGTATGACGCAGGCATCTGCGGAGGCACGGCCGAGTTGCTCGGTTCGGGTGGCTCGGCGCGTGTGAACTGGATCGGGATCGAGACATGTCGTCGCACAGACGTTGCCCGCCGGGCGTACCCAAACACCGCGAACATGACGGCGACGACCACCCACACCCTGGCGGCCAGCGGGGCCAGTGCAAGTACCGAATCGGGCAACGCTGCGGCCCACGACGTCGCGCCCCAGTCGATCAGTACCGCAACGACAGCCAGCGATGCCGTCACGACCGCGAGCATCCTGTACCTGGCGTTCACGGACCCTGATCCATCCCTTCACGGCTGCTGTCGATTATCGGTCCCTCTGCCCGTCGCGCGCGGTGCGTGTATCCTCTATCGGTCGGTGCGCTCGACGATTCCACCACCGCGAGCTCCCGTGGGTACTGGAGTGTTATCCATGAGCCGATCCAGGTCGGTGTTGGTCGCCATCTTTGTCCTGCTGTCGTGCGGCATCGCGACTCAGACGGTCGCAGCGCAGGACGACCAACCGTCGTTGCCTTCCGAATCCTTGATCGCCGTTCCCACGATCCAAGAGGTCGAAGAGGAGATCAAGCCACTGGCGGCAGCCCAGGAGGCGGACGACCTTACCGACGAGGACACGACCCGGCTGCAGTTGCTCCGTGGCGCGCTGGCGTCGCTCCAGGCGGCCGCGAAGTCAAAGCAGCTCGGCCTCGAGTACGACGCGAAGGAAAACCAGGCGCCTGTCGAGCTTCAGGCGATACGCGCCGAACTGGCCAGACCGCCGGGGGCGATGACGCCGCAGATCCCGGCGCGCGCGTCCCTGGCCGATCTCGACGAGGCGCTCCGATCGGTGCAAGCCGAGGTGGACACGGCCAGAACCCGGCTTCGCGATATCGAGGCAAGTCTCGCGGATCGTGTGGAGAACGACGATGAGATCCGCGAGCAGCAGGCGGCGTTGCGACACGATCTCCAGGAGATTGAGTCGCAGCTCGGGGCACTGCCGCTTCCCGACGAGTCACCGGCACTCACGTCCGCCCGCATGTCGAAGCTCAGTTCGGACCGGGAAGCCACGGTGCAGTGGATCGAGGTGCTGATCCAGGAGCGTGAGAACCTCGACGCGCGCCGAGAATTGCTTCCCCTGCGTCGTGACCGGTGGATGCGCCGGATCAGTCAGCTCACCGGGCTCGAGGCCGCGTGGCAGATGATCGTCGACGACGCCCGGGCAAAGGACATCCGCCGCAAGCGCGATGAAGCGGCACGCGCCGCATCACTCGCCCGTCCACTCGTGGCCATGGTTGCGAGGAACAACCTCGAACTGGCCGATCGTCGGGACGAGCTGCGGCCGGACAGCGAGCAGGCCCAGCGGGACCTCGTCGGCCTGAACCCGGATCCGGAGACGCTGCGTCGACAACTCGACCGACTGCGACAGAAGGTTGCAGTGGTGGGAATGACCAGCACGGTTGGTCTCCTGCTACGGCGAAACCGCGCCGACTTGCCGGACACGAGACTGACCGAGCGCGCCATTCGTCTCAGACGCGCGAAGATGGCCGAGCTCGAGTACGAGCGACTCGAACACGATGACGAACGACACACCATGGTTGCCGACCAGGAGGATGCGATCCAGCAGTTCATGGCCGAACTGGATCCGCCTCCCCCCGCTGCGGAACGCGCGGCGATCGAGCGGGAGATCCGCGAGTTGCTTCGGCTTCGTCGCGACTACCTCGACGCCCTCGACAACGAGATCTCGACCTACTTCAACCGACTGCAGGCGCTCAACGAGGCCCAGAAACAGATTGTCGAGCTGACCGATGAGCTGACAGACTTCATCGATCAGCACATCCTCTGGATTCAGAGCGCCCGACCGCTGGGTCTCCGCGATCTCAAGGATGCCGGCGGGGCACTGGCGTGGATGTTTGGCCCGTCCGAATGGCGCACAATCGTCACCGGTCTCTGGGCGACATTGAAGACCCGATGGCCCGCAGCTCTGGTGTCGGGGCTTGCCGTGTTGGCGCTGGTCGGATTCCGCCGGCGGCTGGGTTCGAAGATCCGATCCATCGGCAGCTCGCTCACCGTGCCGGAGGAGGCCACGATCGGCCAGGTCGCCGTAGTGACGGTGTACACGATTCTGCGGGCATTGGTATGGCCGGCGGTGCTGTGGTTCCTCGGCGGGTTGCTGCATATGGCGACACCAGGGGGGAATATCGAGCTGGGCCTTGCCGTGGGCGACGCGCTTCAGAACTCCGCAAGCTTCCTGTTCGTGCTCATGCTTGCCTACGAAACATGTCAGCCCCACGGGCTCGGCGAAGCGCATTTCGGGTGGCGACCCCGCAACGTCAGGGTGGCCCGCCGTCATATCGCGTGGCTGGCGCTGGTGATCCTGACTTTTGGCACGGCGGTCAGCGTCTTGACACACCAGAGCAATTACGCTTACGAGACCTCACTGGGGCGACTGGCGTTCATTGTGGCCGTCCTCGGACTTGCCTTCTTCGTGCACGGCCTGCTCAACCCCAAGTCGGGCGTTATGCGCGACCACCTTGCCCGCAACAGCGGCAGTTGGGCCAACCGGCTCCGGTATGTCTGGTACCCCGCCGCGGTGCTCACGCCGCTGGCGCTCGTCGTGGCGTCCGCGCTGGGATACCACTACACCGCGCTGAGCCTGTGCCGCGAAGTACTCGATACGACGGCCTACCTGGTCGTCGTGGTCCTCTTCTACTACCTGGCACTGCGTTGGATCCAGCTGGGCAAACGCAAGATGGCGCTGGAGCAGGCCCGCAAACGCAGCGAAGCCTACGAGCAACGCGCGGCCCGCGGCGAGGCCGCCGGCGAGGCACCGCCGGCCGTCGTGAAGGGCGCGCAGTTCGACGTGTCCGCGATCAGCACGCAGGCGATGCAGATGCTCCGGGCCGCCATCGTGTTCATGTTGATGATCGGCTGCTTCGCCATCTGGTCGGACTCCATACCGGCGATCGGCTTCCTGGAGCGTGTTGAGCTCTGGCCGGGCGCCGAGCTCGTGTCGACGGGGTCGACCGCCGCCGGCG
>SMVB01236170.1_pt1 | contig 10031 bp, 3 predicted proteins | sample 2456461 | NCBI WGS metagenome assembly SMVB01 (sample SAMN11095934, study PRJNA526329) | marine sediment metagenome | biome: Marine sediment; feature: Surficial sediment; material: Deep marine sediment; isolation source: Hadal surficial sediment | place: Pacific Ocean | collected 2014-05 | depth 0-1...
CGCACAGCGTGTCGCCCGTTGTTACGTCCTTGAGCCCAACCGCTGCCGCAATATCGCCGGCGCGTACTTCTTTAATCTCTTTGCGGTCATTCGCGTGCATCTGCAATATACGACCGACGCGCTCTTTCTTGCTCTTGCCCGGGTTGTAAATTGTATCGCCGGAATTCAAAATGCCCGAATAAACCCGGAAAAACGTCAGGTTGCCCACAAACGGGTCGGTCGCAATCTTGAATGCCAACGCTGCGAACGGCTGATCATCGTCGGCCAGTCGTTCGCCTTCTTTGTCACCATGCACTATGCCCTTGATTGCCGGCACATCGACTGGTGAGGGCATGTAGTCGATAACTGCATCGAGCATCGCCTGCACGCCTTTGTTCTTGAATGCCGAGCCACACAGCGCCACGACAATGTCACCGCTCAAGGTACGCTTGCGCAGCCCTTCGCGGATATCCGCCTCTGACAGATCACCGTCTGACAGGAACTTTTCGAGTAAATCGTCGTCCGCTTCAGCAGCGGCCTCTACCATCTTTTCACGCCAGATCTCGGCGTCTGCCCGCATGTCTTCGGCTATATCTCGCAGCTCGAAGCTTACGCCCAGGTTGGCGTTATCCCAATAGATCGCCTTCATTCGCACCAGGTCAATAACGCCTTCAAACTTTTCTTCTGCGCCGATCGGTAGCTGCACCGGCACCGTATTTGCTCCGAGGCGTTCGTCAACCTGCGCCACCACGCGCAGGAAATCAGCGCCGACCCTATCCATCTTGTTTACGAAAATCAAACGAGGCACGTCGTACTTGTTGCCTTGCCGCCAAACTGTTTCTGTCTGTGGCTCTACGCCACCCACTGCACACAAAACGGTTACCGCGCCATCCAGAACTCGCAAACTGCGTTCGACTTCGATCGTGAAGTCGACATGCCCTGGCGTATCAATAATGTTGATACGGTGCTCGTCATACTGTTTTTCCATTCCTTGCCAGAAGCAAGTCGTCGCTGCTGACGTAATGGTAATGCCGCGTTCCTGCTCCTGCTCCATCCAGTCCATGACAGCCGCACCATCATGCACTTCACCTATCTTGTGCGAGACACCCGTGTAAAACAGAATGCGCTCTGTTGTGGTCGTCTTGCCGGCATCAATGTGCGCCATAATGCCGATATTACGGTAGCGCTCAATGGGGGTAGTACGTGCCACGACTAAAAACTCTTCATAGACCCGAAGGGGCTACCAACGATAGTGCGAGAATGCCTTGTTGGCTTCTGCCATTCGGTGGGTATCTTCCTTCTTCTTGACGGCCGTGCCGCGATTATCGGCCGCTTCCATCAATTCGTGGGCCAGGCGGTGAGCCATGGATTTTTCACTTCGCTTGCGTGCTGCATCAATTACCCAGCGCATTGCCAATGTTTGACGACGCACAGGTCGTACTTCGATGGGCACCTGGTAGGTTGCGCCACCAACACGTCGTGATTTCACTTCGACAACGGGCTTGACGTTTTCGAGCGCAAGCTCCAGCACTTCGAGCGGCTTCGTGTCTGCATCACTGCCTTTTTCTATAATACGATCCAACGCGCCGTAAATGATGCGCTCAGCAACGGACTTCTTGCCGTCATTCATGATCATGTTCATGAACTTGGCGAGCAATTCACTGCCGTACTTGGGATCCGGCAAAATGGTGCGTTTGGGTGCCTGTGCTCTTCTTGACATTGTTTGTCTCTGTTTCGGTGATTCGGTATAAAACGATCAACTACATTACTAATGTAGTCCTGCTATTTAGGTTTCTTGGTGCCGTACTTGGATCGGCCCTGACGACGATCAGCAACGCCTGCGCAATCGAGAGTGCCGCGTACTGTGTGGTATCGAACACCCGGAAGGTCTTTCACACGTCCACCGCGAATCAATACAACCGAGTGCTCTTGCAGGTTATGGCCCTCACCACCGATATAGCTGGTGACTTCAAAACCGTTTGTCAAACGCACACGAGCGACCTTGCGCATCGCGGAATTTGGCTTCTTCGGTGTCGTTGTATAGACACGGGTGCATACGCCACGCTTTTGCGGGCTGGCTTGCAGCGCTGGAACCGTGCTCTTCGCACGTTTCAATGAGCGGGGCTTGCGTACTAGCTGATTCGTTGTGGCCATGGGCCTTTACTCTCTTTTAAGTCTGTATTCGTTATAAATATTCAAAAAAACCAGGCGCATCGCTGATTATTCGTCTTGTGACGCGCGCAAAACAGCCGAACCATTTCGATTCAGCTGTCAGAGCTATCGAGCTTCATCTCTAAACCTCTGATTAAAAAGAGATTTTTAAAGAAGTCGATCGCTTCATTCAGAGCCTGCTTACGCTGGCCCCGGGGTTAAGGGCGGGCATTGTATGGATGCGGTCCAGTCAGTGTCAAGCGATCATCCATCGAGACCCAAAACCGGCCGGATCGGGATTGTGACCCGATCCGGCCAGATCATGCTTTTCTATCCTGCCGGCGTCGTTTCCTTCGCGTCGGCGCTGGTTTCTACAGCGGCATTTGCCTCTGCAACACCTGCTTGTGCAGCCGCGGCCAGCCCTTTTTCCAATGCAGCTGAAGCTTCCTCATTTATCGCCTCTGCGGTCGCCTCACTTGCTGCTGCTGTTGCCTCTTCATCCCGCTCTTTCAGTTGCTCTGCCAGCTCCTGCTCGCGCGTTCGGCGTCGTTCTGCATGATGAGCAAAGCCGGTACCAGCCGGGATGAGTCGCCCGACGATGACGTTTTCCTTGAGCCCGCGAAGATCGTCGCGCAAGCCACGTACGGCTGCCTCGGTCAATACTCGCGTGGTTTCCTGGAACGACGCAGCCGAAATAAACGACTCTGTGGCCAGTGATGCCTTGGTAATGCCCAGCAAAATGGACTCAATGGTCAAAGGCTCCTTGCCCTGACTCTTAAGCTGTTCCATTTCCTCGTAGGCACGAGCCCGGTCGATTTGCTCGCCGCGCAGATAGTTACTGTCACCCGGTGTTTTGACCAGTACTTTTCGCAGCATCTGGCGAATGATCACCTCGATGTGCTTGTCATTGATCTTCACACCCTGCAGACGGTAGACGTCCTGAATTTCACGAACCAGGTAGTCCGCCAGGTTTTCTACGCCCTGCAGCGCCAGAATATCGTGCGGGTTCGGCTCGCCGTCGGCGATAATCTCGCCGCGGACAACCTGCTCGCCCTCAAACACGTTCAGGTGACGCCATTTAACGATCAGCTTCTCATGGTTCTCGCCGTCTTCATCCGTAATGACCAGGCGTTGCTTGCCCTTGGTCTCTTTACCGAATGAAACCGTGCCGGTGAACTCCGCCATGATGGCCGGTTCTTTCGGCTTTCTGGCCTCGAACAGGTCGGCAACTCGCGGCAGACCACCGGTGATATCACGTGTCTTCGACGACGCTTGCGGTATGCGCGCAATAATGTCGCCGACTGCAACCTCGGCGCCGTCACTCATGCTGACGATGGCGCCCGCTGGCAATGCATAGACAGCCGGGATATCCGTATTGGCAAAGCAAATAGAGTTGCCCTCGGCATCCACCAGTTTCGCAACCGGTCGCAAGTCCTTGCCAGCGCTGCCGCGCTGCTTCGGATCCAGGATAATGGTGCTGGTCAGGCCGGTGAGCTCGTCCACCTGCTCCGTAACCGTCACGCCGTCTAAGAATTCCTCGAACTGCAATCTGCCCGTAACCTCGGTTACAACCGGGTGGGTATGCGGATCCCAGGTGGCAACAATCTGCCCCTGTTTTACTGCTTCACCGTCTGCAACCGTAATCGTCGAACCATACGGAACTTTGTAACGCTCGCGCTCGCGGCCATGCTCGTTGATGACCGAGATTTCGCCGGAACGAGAAACAGCAACCAGGTAGCCCTTGTGATGAGCGACTGACTTGATGTTGTTAAGCCTCACCGTGCCATTATTCTTGATCTCGATGTTATTGGCGGCAGCGGAACGCGATGCAGCACCACCGATGTGGAAGGTACGCATGGTCAGCTGTGTGCCCGGCTCACCGATCGACTGCGCGGCGATAACGCCAACAGCTTCACCGATGTTAATGCGCTTGCCGCGCGCCAGATCACGTCCGTAACATTGTGAACAGACACCGTAGCGAACTTCACAGGTTATTGGTGATCGCACGAGAACGTAGTCGATACCCAGCTCTTCAAGGTGCGCTACATTTGCTTCGTCCAGCATGGTGCCTGCATCGAATGCGATCTTGTCACCGCCCGGAATCAACACCGGTTCCGCCAGCACTCGTCCCAATACTCGCTCATGAAGAGGCTCTACAACATCGCCGCCTTCAACCAGCGGTGTCATCGAAACACCGTTGCGAGTTTCGCAATCGATTTCCGTGACCACCAGGTCCTGTGCCACATCGACCAGACGTCGTGTCAGGTAACCGGAGTTTGCGGTCTTCAACGCTGTATCGGCGAGGCCCTTGCGAGCGCCGTGAGTCGAGATGAAGTACTGCAGAACGTCCAGCCCTTCGCGGAAGTTTGCTGTGATAGGCGTTTCAATGATCGAGCCGTCTGGCTTGGCCATAAGGCCACGCATGCCAGCCAGCTGGCGAATCTGCGCCGCTGAACCACGAGCACCGGAGTCGGCCATCATATAAATGGAGTTGAACGACGCCTGTGTAACCTCATTTCCTTTGCTGTCCGTAACGGTCTCGATTCCCAGCTTGTCCATCATCGCTTTGGCAACCTGATCGTTGGTACGTGACCAGATGTCCACAACTTTGTTGTAACGCTCACCCTCGGTTACCAGGCCCGATGAGAACTGGTCCTGGATTTCCTTCACTTCCGCTTCCGCGGCAGCAAGAATCTCCGGCTTGGACTCAGGCACAATCATGTCGTTAATACCAATCGATACACCGGACACGGTTGCCATCCGGAAGCCCATGTACATAATCTGATCCGCAAATACGACCGTCTTCTTCAGGCCGAGCACTCGATAACAGGCATTGATTACGTTCGAGATCGCCTTCTTGGTCATATCGCGATTGACCAGGTCAAAACTCAGGCCCTTCGGCAGCAAGACGGACAACATCGCCCGGCCAACGGTTGTTTCGACCAGTTGAATGCTCGAGGCGATTTCGCCGTCTTCGTCAGTTTCGTGCATCGGCACGCGAACTTTGACCATCGCTTGCAGATCAACAAAGTTGTTCTCATAGGCACGCCGCGCCTCATTGACGTCAGTGAAGATCATGCCTTCACCCTTGCCGTTGATCCTGGTGCGGGTCATGTAGTACAGACCGAGAACCACGTCCTGAGACGGCACAATAATCGGGTCGCCGTTTGCGGGAGACAGGATATTATTGGACGCCATCATCAATGCGCGTGCTTCGATCTGCGCTTCGATCGAAAGCGGTATGTGCACCGCCATCTGGTCGCCGTCGAAATCCGCATTAAATGCTGTACATACCAAAGGATGAAGCTGAATGGCTTTGCCTTCGATCAATACAGGCTCAAATGCCTGGATGCCGAGTCGATGCAACGTCGGTGCACGGTTCAACATGACCGGATGCTCACGAATGACTTCTTCGAGAATATCCCAGACTTCTGCACCCTCGCGTTCAACAAGTCGCTTCGCAGCCTTGATGGTTGTCGCTTCGCCGCGTAACTGCAGTTTCGAGAATATGAACGGCTTGAACAACTCCAGCGCCATCTTCTTCGGCAAACCACATTGATGCAGCTTCAGGGTCGGTCCGACTACGATCACGGATCGACCGGAATAGTCGACTCGCTTACCCAGCAGGTTCTGACGGAATCGGCCTTGCTTGCCTTTGATCATGTCGGCAAGAGACTTCAGCGGTCGCTTGTTGGTGCCGGTGATTGCCCGTCCACGCCTGCCATTGTCCAGCAGCGCGTCAACCGACTCTTGCAACATGCGTTTTTCATTGCGCACGATGATGTCCGGTGCATTGAGCTCCAGCAAGCGCCGCAGACGATTGTTGCGATTGATTACGCGACGATAAAGATCATTCAGATCCGAGGTTGCGAACCGACCGCCATCCAACGGCACCAGCGGACGCAGGTCCGGCGGCAAGACCGGTAATACGGTCATAACCATCCACTCCGGCTTGTTGCCAGACTCGATGAATGACTCCACCAGTTTCAGTCGCTTGGACAAGCGCTTGATTTTAGTCTCTGACTTGGTCGCGCCAATATCTTCACGTACCTGCAACATTTCCCGGTGCAGGTCGATGGTTGACAGCATTTCGCGTACGGCTTCAGCGCCCATGCGAGCATCGAATTCATCGCCATACTGCTCGATCGCATCGAGATACATCTCATCAGTCATCAACTGGCCACGCTCAAGTGGCGTCATGCCAGGCTCTACGACGACGAACGCCTCGAAGTACAACACTCGCTCGATTTCCCGAAGAGTCATGTCCAGCATCAAGCCGATACGTGATGGCAGCGACTTCAGGAACCAGATGTGTGCTACCGGGCTCGCGAGGTCAATGTGCGCCATACGCTCACGTCTGACTTTTGTCTGCGTTACCTCTACGCCACATTTCTCGCACACAACGCCGCGGTGCTTGAGGCGTTTGTATTTGCCACACAGGCACTCGAAGTCTTTGATCGGGCCAAAGATCTTGGCGCAGAACAGGCCGTCGCGTTCCGGTTTGAAGGTTCGATAGTTAATCGTTTCCGGCTTTTTGACTTCGCCGAAGGACCAGGAGCGGATCATGTCGGGAGAAGCGAGGCCGATACGAATCGCGTCGAAATCGTCAACCGGGTTCTGATATTTAAATAGTCTCAGCAGGTCTTTCATTAGTCTGTCTCCAACTCAATGTTAATTGCAAGAGATCGAATCTCCTTGACCAGAACATTGAATGACTCGGGCATGCCCGCGTCCATTTCGTGTTCACCATCCACGATGTTCTTGTACATCTTGGTTCGGCCCTGAACGTCGTCCGACTTGACCGTTAGCATTTCCTGCAAGGTGTAAGCGGCGCCATACGCTTCGAGCGCCCAGACTTCCATCTCACCGAATCGCTGACCGCCAAACTGAGCCTTACCACCCAGCGGCTGCTGCGTCACCAGGCTGTAAGGACCAGTCGACCGGGCATGCATCTTGTCGTCAACCAGATGGTTGAGCTTGAGCATGTACATGTAGCCAACCGTTACTTTGCGATCGAACGCAACACCCGTGCGGCCATCCGTCAGTCGCGATTGACCGGACTCGTCCAGATCGGCAAGCGCTAACAGACCCTTTATTTCTGCTTCAGTCGCACCATCGAAAACAGGTGTCGCTGTCGGCACGCCGTCAACCAGGTTGCCCGCGAGCTCCAGCACTTCCGCATCCGTTAATGATTTGATGTCTTCCGTCTGACCACCGGTCTTGTTATAAATCGTATCCAGGAACTGGCGAATCTTTGCAGTTGATTCCTGTGCCTTGAGCATTTTGTTGATCTTGTGCCCAAGCCCCTTCGCGGCCCAGCCCAGATGCGTTTCCAGCACTTGCCCGACGTTCATGCGGGACGGCACACCCAGCGGATTCAACGCAATATCGATAGGCGTTCCGTCGTCCAGGTAAGGCATATCCTCGACCGGTACGATCGCTGAAATAACGCCCTTGTTACCATGACGGCCGGCCATTTTGTCGCCCGGCTGAATGCGGCGCTTGACGGCCAGGTAAACCTTGACCATCTTCAAGACACCGGGAGCAAGGTCGTCGCCAGCGGTAATCTTGTTCTTCTTTTCTTCAAACAGCTTTTCGAACTCGCCCTTTTGCGCCTTCAAACGCTCGGATGCTTTTTCCAGCTGTTCGCTCGCATCGTCATTTTTCAGTCGGATCTCGAACCACTGCTCGCGTGGAACCTCATCCAGATAGGCTTGCGTGATCTTGCTGCCCGATTTCAACTTGTTTGGGCCACCCTGTGCCATCTTGCCAAGCAACAATCGCTCTACGCGCTCGAAGATATCCTCTTCAAGAATTCTTAGCGTATCGTCGAGATCTTTTCGGACGCTTTCCAGCTCTGACTTCTCGATAGACAATGCGCGCACGTCTTTCTCAACGCCGTCGCGAGTAAACACGCGAACGTCGATTACCGTGCCGTCCATTCCAGGCGGAACGCGAAGCGATGTATCTTTAACATCTGACGCTTTCTCGCCGAAGATCGCACGCAGCAGTTTTTCTTCCGGCGTAAGCTGGGTTTCACCTTTCGGCGTTACCTTGCCAACCAGGATGTCGCCGGCGCTGACTTCAGCACCGATGAATGCAATTCCGGACTCGTCGAGCTTCGCCAGCGCTGAATCGCCCACGTTCGGAATGTCCGACGTAATGTCTTCGGACCCGAGCTTGGTATCACGCGCCACACACTGCAGTTCTTCGATGTGAATGGTGGTGAAGCGGTCTTCTTTGACAACCCGCTCTGAAATCAGAATCGAATCCTCAAAGTTGTAACCATTCCAGGGCATGAACGCCACCAGCATATTCTGGCCGAGCGCGAGCTCGCCCATGTTGGTTGACGGACCATCTGCAAGCACGTCCCCACGGGCAATGATGTCGCCACCTTTCACCAGCGGGCGCTGATTGATACAAGTGTTCTGATTGGAACGTGTGTACTTCGTCAGGTTGTAGATATCCACGCCGGACTCGGCAGCATCCGTCTCGTCATCATTTACGCGAACAACAATGCGCGATGCATCTACAGAGTCGACCTTGCCGCCGCGTTTGGCGACAACAGTTACGCCGGAGTCAATAGCAACCGTTCGCTCCATTCCGGTACCAACCAGTGGCGCCTCGGAACGTAAGGTAGGAACAGCCTGACGCTGCATATTCGAGCCCATGAGTGCACGGTTTGCATCATCGTGCTCCAGGAACGGTATCAACGATGCCGCAACCGATACGATCTGACGCGGTGAAACATCCATGAAATCGATGTCTGCGGGCGCGGCCAGTGTAAATTCATTCTTGTGACGAACCGAAATCAGATCTTGTGTGAATTTGCCATTCTTGCCGATATCGGCATTTGCCTGCGCAATGACGTACTGGCTTTCTTCAATTGCTGACAAATACTCGATGTCCCTCGTCGGCTTGCTGTTGGCCACCTTTCGATAAGGCGTCTCCAGGAATCCGTATTCATTCGTTCGGGCATACACAGCGAGCGAATTGATCAGGCCGATGTTTGGACCTTCAGGCGTCTCAATCGGACATACCCGGCCATAATGAGTCGGGTGAACGTCGCGAACCTCGAACCCGGCACGCTCTCGCGTCAGGCCGCCAGGCCCAAGCGCGGAAACGCGGCGTTTGTGTGTCACTTCTGACAATGGATTGTTCTGGTCCATGAACTGCGAGAGCTGGCTTGAACCGAAGAACTCTTTCACTGCAGCGGCGACTGGCTTGGCGTTTATCATTTCCTGCGGCATCAGACCTTCAGTCTCTGCCTGGGTGAGGCGCTCTTTAACCGCACGTTCAACGCGGACAAGCCCAACGCGGAACGCGTTCTCTGCCATTTCGCCAACGCTTCTAACGCGTCGGTTACCGAGGTGATCGATGTCATCCACAGTGCCGTTGCCATTGCGAATGTCGATCAGTGTCGTCAGCACATCAAGAATATCGTCATTCTCAAGTATGCCGCTGCCCACAGAGGTATCGCGACCAACACGCCGATTGAACTTCATGCGACCAACGGCCGACAGGTCGTAGCGATCAGAATTAAAGAACAGGTTCTGGAACAGGTTCTCAGCCGCGTCTTTGGTTGGTGGCTCGCCCGGTCGCATCATGCGATAGATTTCGACCAGCGCCTCCAACCGCGTTGTTGACGGGTCAATATTCAAGGTGTTTGAGATGTATGGCCCACGGTCAAGGTCGTTTACATACAAGGTTTGAATGTGATCGATCTCTTTTTCGATCAGCATTTCAATCAACTCTTCGGTCAGTTCTGCATTTGCTGCCAGCAACAGCTCACCGGTCTCAGTGTCGATGATGTCGTGAGCCAGAATCTTGCCGACCAGGTATTCCGTCGGGACGATCAGCTGCTTGACCGTTGATTTCTCCATGTCGCGAACGTGCTTGGC
>SMVB01377235.1_pt1 | contig 10031 bp, 15 predicted proteins | sample 2456461 | NCBI WGS metagenome assembly SMVB01 (sample SAMN11095934, study PRJNA526329) | marine sediment metagenome | biome: Marine sediment; feature: Surficial sediment; material: Deep marine sediment; isolation source: Hadal surficial sediment | place: Pacific Ocean | collected 2014-05 | depth...
ATATAAGGCCGATCCTGCAAGCGTACATCAAGGTTTAATTTAATTTGCTCGTGAGGGGCACTTTGCCCTCGACCTTTGGGAATATCAGAGTTAGAGCGGATCGCTTGCTATGACAATGAATCTGTTAAATGATGCTTGTTTTACAACAATTAAACAAGAGAGTTGAAGTAGTCTTGTCAATCCGTTTTTGGCCGCGTTGGTGAAATATTTAATTAACCCAAGGAAGATAAAATGAATACAAAAGAATTTGTAGAACAAATGGAAGAGGTGTGCATTAGAGGCTATGATGACTTTAAGGAATTTAGAGCTTATTCGCCACAAGAAAGACTAGAATTAAGGATGATTTTGGCAGAGCGCGGAGGGGAATTAACCCCCGATGAGCTTGATATGTTGTTAGATGATGTAATTGGTCCGATACAAGATAACATCGAGGAATGGAAAATATAAAAAATATTCTTGACTTCTTGTGAATATAAACTTATATTAAATAAAGTTGCTGTTCTCCCTGTTAGGCTCACCCTCTTCGCTCGTAGTGAGAGGGTGAGCTGTTTTTTTTAAATTATGTACTTATTTATGGTATGAGTAAACTCAAAGAACAGTTTGTTTCGGAAAATAAAAATGGCAAAAAAGTTAAAATAGCAATTGTTGGCGATGCCATGCTTGATGAATATTATCAAGTTACCGCCAGTCGCATCTCTCCTGAATATCCCATTCCCGTAGAGCTTTCACGAACAGATATTCCAGCACTTGTTAGACCGGGTGGTGCAGCCAATGTCGCGTACCAGATGTCAAATTGGAATGCTGAAGTGACATTGTATTGCATGATAGATGCCGATGCCTGCAATGAACTTGAGGGGTGCAATTTTACCATTGTTCCTGTTTATTTGGGGAACGGCGTTAAAATTGCAAGAAAAAGGAGGTTTTATGATAATAAATTCCCCCTTCGTAGATGGGATGTCGAGCCAGAATCCATAGGCACAGTAAGCACGCGAGATCAGTTATTTAAGTCAGTTTCTAAATGCTGGAATGAAAGCAAACCCGACGTTGTTATTTTAAGCGATTACAATAAAGGCACTTTTAATTACAGTCGTGATGAAGAGCCGTGGCTTGCCCAAAAACTCATTCGTTTGTGCAGGGAATTCAAAATCCCTACAATAGTTGATCCTAAAGAGGGTCCAATCGAGCAATGGCAGGGCTGCAATATTTTAAAATTGAATGAAACGGAAGCCAAGTATTTTTCCGGTAAATCAGATTGGCAGAAACAAATCGATTTTCTTCATAGGGCTTTAACTATCTGCGGGCCGATGCCCGGCTGGATCGCTAGGGATCATAGGGTTGTCATTACACGCGGGCGTGAGGGTGTTGTAAGTTACAATGAAAAAAAACCACGGAATCCATATTGGCAGCTTGATTCTATGGACAATGATGACGAAGACAACAAAGAATGTGTGATTGGGGCTGGGGATTGTTTTGCGGCATTTTATGCTATGGCTTTTGCTAGGGGATTTGCTCCTGAAGAAGCTATTTCGTTGGCTTATCAAGCGGGGGCGATTTATGTCAGGCAAAGACATAATAGTCCAGTTTGTCCGTCTCAATTGCTAGATTCTAAGTTCATTGATCCGTCTGAATTAAAAAACAGAAATTATAAACTTGTATTTACAAATGGTTGCTGGGACGTTCTTCATCATGGACATATTGAAATATTGGAATATGCTCGTTCTTTGGGTCATAAACTCGTTGTTGCCATTGATACAGACGAGAGTGTAAAGAAATTAAAGGGACCGAAGCGTCCGATTAACGTGCTCGAACATCGTATTAAAGTGTTAGCTGCTCTGAATTGCGTTGATTATGTTGTTGCATTTCATACAGACGGTTTGTACAATTTAATTAAAGAGATTCAACCGGATGTATTGGTTAAAGGCGGGGATTATAAAAAAGAAGATGTTATGGGATATGATTTGGTTCCGAATGTCCAAATATTTCCAATTCAAGACGATATTTCTACAACCAAATTAACAGAGAGAATAAAAAATGTATTATGACAAAATCAGCGGCAGAAAGTTTACTGATAGGTCGCGGAAAGTTTTACAGCTTGCTAATCAAGAGGCACAAAGATTAAATCACGAGTATATTGGCTCAGAACATATTTTATTGGGGTTGGTAAAAGAAGGTGGTGGGATTGGCTGTAAGATTCTTGATATTGAGTTGAAACATTTCAAGTCTCTAATTGGTGAAATACGTTCAGAAATTGAAAAACTTGTTCAGAAAGGGCCGGATATTGTCATCATGGGCAAACTTCCTTTTACGCCTCGTGCCAAGAAAGTTATTGAATACGCGGAAGATACGGCTCGTACTCGTAAGGCAGATGCAGTAAACACCTTTCATTTATTGATTGGCATTCTCAGAGAGAATGAAGGAGTGGGAGCGCGGGTATTGAATAATCTTGGCGTGGGCATCGTAGGCATCGAACTTTATGGCGATCTAAAAATACTTGATCAAGAAGAGAAGATAGATCAAATTGCGGTGATCCGTGCCCGTAAAGAAGAAATAGATGCACGTAAAAAAATAGATCAAAATACAGAGTCATCTCTCCGTATTTTAGCTGGTAGTGGTAGTAGAAAAAAAGAAATAGAATTAGACTCTATAAGAATTTTATCGCGAATCAAAGAAATCGTTGAAAAGCATGAACGTGATTGTTTGAGCGAGATTCGTGAGATATTACCAGATGAATTATAAGGGTTTTGTAAAATGGTATTAGCTAATCCATGGTATGGCATGGTCATACAGGCCACGGTTCGGCCAACCAAATTGGAAGGACGATTTTTCTGGCAGATAAACATTAGGTCACACACTGAAGGTGTGATCAAGGGAAATATGTGGGATGCCCCAGCAGATAGTATGGGCAATCCAGCTTTTCCACAATTGGGCGACATTATAAAAGTCCATGATTTTAAGGATCAATTGCAAACCCACCAAAGCGTCATAATCAATCCTGGTGGATTTGTTAGGCTTGAGAGAAAGCAGCTTCCTGATGAAGCAAAGCACGTTTGCGACGTGCCTAAAGCCACTAAAGAGGAGATGGAGGATGCCATTAAAACCATCTTTGATAAAAAGATTTGGGCAGATGTAAAACATCTTGCTTTTGTTCAAGCCTGTTTGAAGAAGTTGGATAAAGAGAAATTAAAAGTTTCCCCTGCTGCTACGCATATTCATCATGCTTTCCAAGGGGGCTTGTTGGTTCATACAGCAGAAGTTTTGAAGCTCTGTATCGGCATAGTAGAAGCCTTGCCAAAGTATGAATCTTTCCTAGATAAAGACGTTTTGTACGCCTCAGCTATATTACATGACATAGGGAAGGTTGAGACATATCGAATTAACCAAATTGGCACCGCTGAGTCCGATTGGCGAGAGCGGTCCATTGGTCATATGTATTATGGCATGTATCTTGCGGAGAGAACGGCTGAAGATATGGATGTTGACCGGCAGTTTGTAGATGAAATTCTACACTGCATAGCCGCTCATCATGGTTTGACAGACTGGGGGTCTTATAAAATTGTCCAGTCTATGGAAGCTGGGATTTTATCCCGCGCAGATTACATCAGTTCCCGTTACGGAATGATGGACAAGAAATTGAAAGAAGCTGTAGAGAATCGTCAGCCGATTGAAGATGAATTTAAAATCTACAGCGACCCCTACTTTAGCAGCCGTGGCATAAAGAAATATGTTGAAGAAGCTACTGCTAATCGTGGGTAATTGTAATCACGGCGTGCCGAGGGGCGACAATTGTAATTCTTTGAATAGGTTGATTTAAGTGTCGCCTTAATGCACTATATCCACCTATTGATAGGCAGGGACTGTCTCCCAGCACGACACTTATTTCTTCTGCGCCCATATTTTCGATGAATATATTGCTAGTTGGATTATCAAGTACAAATATTGTGGCACCTGGACCATTCCCAATATTATGGTCGAGTTGATTGGGTACTTTGAAATGAGTTGAGGTCTCTGCCCAAGACTCCAACGTGCTTAGAAGAGTCATGTTTTGGTAATTCTGACGTGAGGGGTAATCCCGATAATTTCAATTCTTGTAATAGGGGGAATAAAACTAATCCTTAATGTGCGATATCCATCTATTGTCTTGAAGTGGTTAAATCCCAGCACAACGCTTATTTCTTCTGCATCCATATTTTCGATGATTATATTGCTAATTGGATTATGATTAAATTCAAATAATGTGGAACCGAGAGGTTCATGCCCGCGAGGCCGGTGTTTGAAATTAGGCGTCTCTGCCCAAGATTGCAATGTGTTTAGAAGAGTCATGCCTAGATTATACCAATGTTTTTTAATTAGGCAATTGGAGTTTTAAAAAAAACGCCCCGTGTGAACGGAGCGTTTTTGTTTTAAAAAAAATACTCTTAGCTGATTTCGCCATCTTTGGGTTTATCAGCGGTATCAGTTGAACCGTCATCAACAGGTTCGTCTGAACTGTCGTCATCAACGGGTTCGTCTGAACTGTCGTCATCAACGGGTTCGTCTGAACTGTCGTCATCAACGGGTTCGTCTTCAAATACTTCTTCCACGTCGCCAATTACAATAGTATCTGGCTTGCTTGGTGGAATGGTATCAATAACGGTCCATTCAAGAGTATCACTAGGAGGAGAAGCATTGCCTGCATCATCAGTGTCAATGACATAGACAGAGCAGACAGCATTTTCCTCTAATTCTAGTTTATAAAACTCCATAAGTGGGTCAACGTCCAACATTTCCTCGACGCCGTTGATTGTAAGATACATCTTACGTTCAACAACATCCTTGGCACCAGGCGCTGGCATATTTAAGGTATAAATATATTTTTGCATTAAGAAATCCTCCTTGATAAAATTAACTGTAATAGGTCTGGGTTGAGGCACGCAAACACCTCCATTATCATCACCGTCTGGCTTAGGCCAATATATGACGTGGTTTGCCAGTTCGATGAGTGACACCCACAATAAAACAACGATAATTGTAATGATAATATCCATACTACACTTATCTATTCTTATTAGCGATGATGTGCATAAAAAAAGTCCGGCCATCTGGCCGGACTTTTTTTTCTTTCGTAATTCTTATTTGCAGCAAATGCAATTGTCGCAGCAATGTTTGCCACCACAGCATTCATCTTTGCAATGATCACAAGTGCATTTGCACTCTTTGTTTTCTACTTCATTTTTCATTTTGGTTTCCTAAGTTTGAATTCACTTCTTGCAATGGCAATCGGCACAATTGGTACATTCACAACCATCATCGCAGTTTCCATTGACACAATCGCAGGTTTTACAGGTACATGCGTCGCAGCAACCGTCTTTGCAACAGCCATCGTCACAACATTTGCACCCGCAGCCTACACTATCGTCACAGCATTTGCAATCCTTGTCGCAACTTCCAGCGACACAAGTGCAAGAAGCACAATCGCAGCAGGCTTTATCGAGTACGGCATCTGTGCTTTGGTAACAGCCGCTTGTACAGATGACCAATGCTACGAAAATTCCTAATATAGTTTTCATATTTTACACACTCCTTTGTATAAGCTTATGTCTTATATACCCCAAGGAGTGAGGTTTTGAAAAATAAGCAGATTTGGAAGCGCCGGGATGGTCAATGTTGTTTTTGTGGCGAGGATGAATACTCGTTATTAGACGCTCATCGTATTGTATTTGGCGAAGATGGCGGAAAATACACACGACACAATACTTTAACTGTTTGTTGTAAATGTCACAGGCTAATTCATGCCGGGAAAATAGAAGTTTTAGGCAGGCATTATTCTACATCAGGAAGATATCACATCAGATACTTGCAGGAAGGTGAAGAAAAGTGGTGTCGAGTATAAATAAAATATGGATTTGAATTTTAAAATATGGATGGAAGATGACACAGCGAATGCTGTTGCCACCGACCCCGATGCCAGAGGTTTGGAAAAGACGATTGCAGCTACTGCCGCCAGAGCAGTTAGTCAGTCTGGCGGGAAGATGACCCCTTTTACGGCTTTTAATGCGGAGGCGGCAAAGCGAATGAAGACAAACCCTATTGCTGCGAAATTAACAGCGCCAATAGGCGGGCCTGAAGCACCTCAAATGATGAAAAAGAAGTCTAAAAAGAAATGAAAACTTTTCGTCAATATGTAATTGAAAGAATGGACCCTCGCGGGGGTGACCGAACGGGTAGCGGCGGGCCTCCTATGCACTGGGGCGTTAAAGCGGTTAATCCAGCCAAGGTTGTTCATCCATTTCCTACTGGCCCTATAACTCCTGATGGCAAATTAAGATTTCATACATTCAAACGAAAACCGTCTGGTGTCGTTGGGAGAATGAAGAAAAAATGAGACATTATTCGCTTCTCAATAAGCGTTTTAAGCGAAAGTTAGAACACCCAGTTATTGGCCTATGGAACACTCCTGATTTGGATGAGGCCAAAGAAATGCTTGCAGCCTGCCATGAATATTTAGATGCAATTGGTGGAACCCATTTACGAGATGATTTTGTTGTAGTAGATGTGGAAACTCAAGAAGAGATACTCAGTTAGGATATGACAAAAGTTACTCCTACGGGGAAAAATCTAAACATCTTTATTAGCTGCAAGTATGAGCCAGCCGCTGATTGGATGACTTATGCTTCGTGGTATTCTATTTTCAAAAACATCCCCGATGCCGAAGTGGCTTTATTCGTAGAAAAAACGGGCGTAACACGACATTTATTTGCTTGGACTTATCAGTGTCGTTTGAGGTGCCGAAGTGTTCTTCCTGATATTGAAGGCCCTACTCTTATAATTAACGATGACGTTATGGCCGTAAGACCTCTTGATGAAACGTGGTTAATCAAATTGGATGAAGTAACAATATTAAAATTGGATAATTTTTATGGACTTTGTTCAGAGGCTAAATCCAGTGAAGTTACGACCTTTGTAACTTATAAAGGTGGCTGTGGTAATTTTGTGCTGCCAGAGTGGATAGATAAGGAGAGATGTCCGTTTGCATATGCTCAACATTTTTTGGCTTCAGACACATCTAACGAACAGAGGGTGTTTGATTTGTGGGAGCGAGCGAATTTGACGTACAGTGTTTTGCACAAAGGATAAGCAATGAGACGTTTTAATTACGACGACCATGAAGATTTCAAGGAAGAAATCGATAATTTTTGGCTTGGCGAAGATGATTCTGATGAACCATATGTCGAGAAGGGGGATATCATTAACATGCTCCAAATTGACATGGTTGAATATGAATTAAATCAACGTACTTTGGCTACGGCATTTAATTTGTGTAAAAGTTCGTTTTTATGGAGATTTAGGTCATTGGCGTCGAAATTAAAAATGTTAAAACAAGTTTACAGTAATTTTTCTGAAGTATTGGACAGGAACAAAGAGGAATTAGAGGAAGAGGACGAAGAAAATGCCGATTTATGAATTCAAATGTATAAAATGTACGGTTCAATATGACGAGTTTGTGTTATATGATAAAGCAAATAAATATCCTGGGGTAAAATGCCCTGAATGCGGGTCTAAAAGAAAAGTGAAACTAATGTCTCAATTAGCTCGTGGGCCGAATAAAGATTCTCACGATTATAAATTTGGGCATAAATTAGAAGAGGCCCAAGCAACCCGTCGCGCTGCCGAAAAGGCTCAAGGTGATCCGGGTTATAATAAAATTGACGATATTAGTGGCGGCAATAATTTTGGCGAAGTTAAGTAATTTTTTAAATAGCTATTGATTTGCGATCTCTTTATTGATACATTTTATAAATCAAATTTAACAAATGAGGTTTGCATATGACTCAGGACAATCGTTTGACGGAAATAGCTGGTAGGTTTGACTCTTCACATTTTGCACACGTAAATGAAGAATGCTCTTTGTCAGATTATATAGATATGTGTCACGAGCGTCCCAGACTAGTTAGAACCGCTTTTCAGCGTCTTTATGATATGATTGTATCGGCGGGTTCTAGTGAATATGAAAGATACCGAGAAACTCTGACTCACTATAATTTCTTTGACAATGAAGAGGTGCCGATTTTTGGCTTGAGAAAATCTTTAGATGAGTTGGTGAAATTCATCAAAGGTGCAGCCGGGGGTTATGGCACAGAGAAAAGAATTCTTTTGCTTCACGGTCCTGTAGGCTCTGCTAAATCCACCATCTGTCGTCTTATTAAGCGTGGATTAGAAAGGTATTCGGATACTCCAGAAGGTGCCTGGTATAGCTTTAAATGGATCAATTTAGATAGAGTAGATGGTCTTTTCTCGAAGTCGGAAGATCCATCAGCTATGAATGAAGAGCCGCTGAAGCTCTTTCCGCAGGATTTACGAAATACGATTATTCACGATCTAAATAACATTCTTCAGGATTCTGTGCCGGAAGATGAGAAAAATTCTATTTATAATCTCAAGGTAAATGGTGAATTAAATCCTCGTTGTAAATTTTTTATGACTGCATTGCTCAAACATTATAATGGCAATCTTAGCGAAGTTTTAAATAATCATATAGTTGTTTGTCGTAGGGTTTATTCCGAAGCAGATCGTGTGGGCATTGCTACTTTTCAACCGAAGGATGAGAAGAATCAAGATGCCACGGAATTAACTGGCGATATGAATTATACGCTAATTTCTGAGTACGGTAGTGACTCCGATCCTCGTGCCTTTAATTTCGATGGAGAATTCTGTGTGGGCAATCGGGGATTTGTTGAATTTATTGAAATTCTCAAACTGCAACAAGAATTTTTGTATGACCTTTTGGGTGCCACACAAGAGCAAAGCATTAAGCCCAAGAAGTTTGCGCAAGTCTCAATTGATGAAGTTTTATTCGGCCATACCAATAATCCTGAGTTCGAGAAATTAAAAGCTAATCCATATATGGAAGCTCTGCGTGACCGAACAGTTAAAATTGATATTCCTTATCTTTTAAGCGTAACCGATGAAGTAAATGTGCTTAAACAGGATTATGCTCAAGGGAAGGTGCGTCAGCATGTTGCTCCTCATACGTTAGAAATGGCCGGACTGTGGGCTGTTTTAACTCGTTTGCAGGACGATAAGGATGGCGATTTAACTTTAGTAGATAAGGCTAAATTGTATGATGGCGAGTTTTTGCCTGGTTGGAATGAAGATAGAGTTAAAGAGATGATGGATAAATACCCTGGTGAGGGTATGTCGGAGGGAGTGAGTGCTAGGTACGTGCAGGATAAACTTTCTAACTGTCTGAGTTCTCATCACGATTACATCAATCCCTTTATGGTTTTGAATGAATTGAGAGAGGGATTAAGTCATTCTTCGCTCATTACTGATGCTGAACATAAGGCGCGTTATGAAACGTGCGTTGAAATGACAATTAAGGAGTATTCTGAAGTGGTTAAGAATGAAATTCAAAAGGCTTTAGTAGCGGATGAGAATGCTCTGATTCGTCTTTGCACTAATTATATTGATAACATTCTGGCTTATACGAATGATCGCAAGATCAGAGATAAATTTACTCAACAAGATCGTGAGCCAAATGAAAGAATGATGCGAAGCATTGAAACTAAGATTGGCGTACCGGAAAATAAGACTGATGACTTCCGTCGTGAAATTGCCATTAACATGGGTGATTTGGCAAATAAAGGCGAAAAATTTGATTGGAAGTCTAATCCCAAATTAAAGAAAGCTTTGCAGCTTAAATTGTTTGAAGAGACTCGTGATCAAGTTAAATTGTCAGCTTTGAGTGATGGAATTAACGTCGTAGATGAAGATACTCAGCAGAAGATAGATGCTTTGAAAACACGGCTCATTAAATTTCATGGCTATAATGATCAGAGCGCACGAGATGTTTTGGAATATGCAGGCAGTATCTTTGCTAGAGGCGATGTGGAAGATGAGTAACTTGCGGGTTTAGTGATTGTGTCTTGATGCACCTCCTTTGTTAGATTTGAGGTTCAAGCCCGCAAGACGTTTGGCCCGCCCGCATCGTGCGGGCGGGCTTTTTCAACAAATATAGGAGATAAATACCATGGGAATTAGGGAGCGAAGGAGTC
>SMVB01122806.1_pt1 | contig 10029 bp, 11 predicted proteins | sample 2456461 | NCBI WGS metagenome assembly SMVB01 (sample SAMN11095934, study PRJNA526329) | marine sediment metagenome | biome: Marine sediment; feature: Surficial sediment; material: Deep marine sediment; isolation source: Hadal surficial sediment | place: Pacific Ocean | collected 2014-05 | depth...
AGCTACCGCGTTGCTGATGCTCGGCTCGTCCACACTCCGTCGGCATTCATAGGTAGATACTGCCCTGGGTTCGGCTTCGGACCACGACCGGTTACGATTGACCAACGCCGGAAAATCGACCGAATTAGGCGTACGATGTGCCTCGTCAAGCACCGAACGGCGCGACGTCACCCGATGTCGACCCGCAATCCATGAGGCAACCGAGATGCCAGCCAAGATACCTTCCAACGTGTCCGAAGGAACTCAGATTCCAGATTTTGAACTGCGCTCGCTTGCTGGCGACCTGGTCAGACCGTCTGACTACCGGGGCAAGCGGCTGGTGATCTTCTTCTGGGCATCGTGGTGAGCATGCCGGGAACAGCTGCCCGTGTGGCAGCAGATGTATGCAGACATCAGGTCGAATAATGGCGACATCCTCTCTATTGCCGTCGATCTCCAGGGCCCCGACAAAGCCCGGCCCTACCATGAACAGGCCGGGGCAGAGTTCGTGACCGTGGTGGACGAAGAAAATTCGCTGGCAAGGATATTCGGATACCGGGCCATTCCGAACGGCATCTTTGTCGACGAAGAAGGAAATCTGCAGTTCCAGCAATACGGGGGGTTCGATATAAAAAAGGCCGAGACCGAGGGCCTTGTCTCGGCCTTTATTTCCGACGGCCGGGTGTCGAAGCGCTCACAGGCCACTTTCGACGGACCGGCGTCCGATCATTTCGAGCGCGGATTGGCGCATTACCAGTCAGGCGATATCGAGCAGGCGCGCTCGGTGTGGCGAGCAGGTATCGCTCTCGACCCGGAAAACTGGAACATGCGAAAACAGCTGTGGGCCATCGAAAACCCAGATAAGTTCTATGCTGGCAAAGTCGATTACGGCTGGCAGCGTGAACAGATCGAACAGGGGCAGTAGCACCGTGAACCATGCAGGAGGCCGAGAGCGGTTTTGACTTCTCTCTGGGGTGCTAAAACCCGGTGCGTCGTAACGCTGACCTTTGACATCGACGGCCCCTCGGCAACCCTGCGCCGGAACCCCGAGCTCGCCGATCATCCCAGCGCGATCTCGATGGGCGAATTCGGACCAAAAACTGGCACTCCCAGGATTCTCGAACTACTTGATCGCCACGAAATATCGGCCACCTTTTTTATTCCCGGCTGGGTGGCTGAACGCAACCGGGAACTCGTGAAAAATGTGGCTGACCGCGGGCACGAAATCGCGCACCACGGCTACCTGCACGAACCCCCTTCGTCACTGGGACCGGATGAAGATGAAGGTGAGATCCTCGATCATGCGTCAGACATTCTCGAATCGATCACTGGCAAAAGACCGCAGGGCTACCGGTCTCCCTCATGGGAGCTTTCGGCCAACTCACTCCAGCTCCTTCATGAACGCGGGTTCATCTATGATTCGAGCCTGATGGGCGATGACATCCCGTATTACGTCGGTGAAAAAGACAGGCGAATCGTAGAGTTACCCGTCCACTGGTCGCTCGACGACGCCCCGTATTACACCTACATGCCCGTCGCCGGTCGGATCGCCCCGATGTCAACGCCAAACAATGTGCTGACCGCCTGGCAGTGGGAGTTCGATGGGGCGTTCCGGGAGGGCAGGGCGTTCATGCTGACAATGCACCCGCACACGACCGGCAGATTCGCGCGACTCGAGGCTCTCGACAGGCTGATACAACACATCAAGCAGCACGATGGCGTCGAGTTCACACGGTGCGTCGATCTCGCGAGACGGTGGTCCAAATTGCACGCTGACGGTTCCTGAACCCGCCCGCGAAATGTTCGCCGCTAATCGTCCGAAAAATTCGCAAGTACCAGCGCTCGGGAGTGACTTATCACCGAGATAACCCTCATAGACCTTGTAGCAAACAACACGATGGACGAGCATATGGCTGCTCTGCTTTGGACCATCGCCGAAGAAAAAAAGTCTTTCGTGTCGGCTGCCGGACCGCAAAATGCGGGTAAAAGCACGGTGCTGTCGGCGATGCTCGATCACGTTTCGGAAGGGACTCCGATTCACGCATTGAACGGCGAAATCGATGAGATGAACGACTTCGGTAAGTCGCCAGATGGAGGGTATTTGGAAGTCGGAGAAATCAGCGATCAGGGTCCAGTTCGCTACATCTGGGGAGAGCCTGTGCGAGTCCTGTTCAAGACGCTGAACACCGGATTTTCACTGGCGACCACCATGCACGCCGATGGTATTGGCGATGTCTTCCGCCAGATCTGTGTCGACAACGAGATATCCGATGCCGATGCCTCTAATATCCAGTTTGTTGTGCACATCCTCAGGTTCGGAGAAGACGACGAGAGCTACTGGCGGCGCGTCGACAGCGTGCACGAAATCACCGGGGTCAAGGACGGGGCTCCGGTCGCGTCGGAACTGTTTTCGTGGGACGAGAAAAGCGACAGCTTTATTGCCTCGAACCCGGTCACCCGGTTATCGGCTTCGAGCGCCCTGCTCGCGAAAAGAGCCGAATCGATCAGGAAGCAGGCGATAAAAACGAGCGCTGCGACGAAATAGCGGATCGGAACCGACTTTATCCGATGAAAATCCCTCTCTGGGGTACACAAAGCGGAACAAATCTCAACGGATGGGCGCGCTAAAACTCAGCGGGGTTCAACCTGCGCCAGCATGGAGGATTTTCATGTTTCGTTGTTTACTGTCGATTCTTATATATCGTCTGTCAGCATCCACGTCCGACCATTTCCAAGCAATTTTTCGGCCGCTGATGGTCCGGACGATCCGACCTCGTATTTGTGCAGCGCAGGCTGATTGCGCTCGATCCAGCTTTCGATGAACGGATCAATAATTTTCCACGATAACTCGATCTCGTCATCGCGGTTGAAGTGGGTTGCGTCGCCCTCTATCGCATCGAGCAGCAACCGTTCGTAGGCATCTCGGATGACACCGCTCGGGAAGTGAAAATTCAGAGATTCGGCAGCAAGTCGGTTCCCGCTCCCCGGGGTTTTGTTCACGAACCGGATATGGACCCCTTCATCAGGTTGAATGGAGATGTTCAGACGGTTGGGCATCAAGTCGCTGGTCACGCCGAATAACGACTGCGGAGGTCGCTGGAATTCGATGGCGATCTCGGTGGTCTTTCGATTCAGCGCCTTGCCCGATCTCAAGATGAACGGGACGCCCTGCCAGCGCCAGTTGTCGATAAACAGCCTGATCGCCCCGAAAGTAGCAGTTGGAGAACCGGCCTCGACTCCAGGTTCGTCAAGGTAGCCTTCATATTGACCGCGCACCGAGTTATCGATTGCCGATTTGCTATCGATTTGGCGAACTGCCGAGAGGACCTTCGACTTTTCGTTACGCAGGGCGTCGGCCGCCGACGAAACTGGCGGCTCCATCGCGACCAGCGCCATCAGTTGCATCAGGTGGCTCTGGACCATGTCCCTTAAGACGCCCGCACCGTCGTAGAACGCGCCGCGCCCCTCGACTCCCAGGTCTTCGAGAGCGCTTATCTGGACATGGTCGATGTAATTCCTGTTCCAGACCGGCTCGAAAATCGTATTCGCAAAACGAAACACCAGGATGTTCTGAACAGTGTCCTTGCCGAGGTAGTGATCGATTCGAAAAACCTGGTCTTCGCTGAGTAACGAGTGCACCAGACTGTTCAGCTCGCGGGCCGATTTATAGTCCGTACCGAACGGTTTTTCGATAACGACCCTGCGCGTTCCCGATGATTCGTCGAGCGAACCAGATTCAGCCAGCGCGGTCAAGGTGTCCTGGTAAAGGGAAGGTTTGAGGGCGAGATGGTAGACCCGGTCGTCGGCCTGTCCTTCAGAACATCTGGCTGATATCTGCGCATCCAGGATTTTCATCGCCGTGGCGTCAGTCGAAGAGCCGCGGAAATACGAGACACGAGCCGCAAATGCCTCCCAGCTTGAGTTTTTGACTTCACCGACACCTTTGCGAAGGTAGTTACGGAATCGATCGTCGGAGTAATCGCTCCTGGCAACCCCTATAAACGAGCAGAGATCTGGGAGGGCCCCGGAATCCAGCAAATTAAAAAATGCCGGTCCGAGTTTGCGTTGCGTTAAATCGCCGGATGCGCCGAGAATTACGACAGTAGCCCTGCTGTTTCGGTCTGCCACACGTTGCTCCTGCACTGTAACTCGGGACCCGACCGGTGCTGCGCCGATTTCAGATCGCCAGGTTACGACTAAAGAGTAGCAATGGCGGAGATATGTTTGCGCAGGCCGCGCACGCCGTTTAGGCACTTGCTCCGGGTTACGGGTAACGTTTACCGTAGGCGGATCCGTGGTGGTTGAAGCAATCGGGCTTCCTGCAGCGGCGACCGTGCAATTCTCACCCGGGGTTCTAGAAAGGTTCACATGTCCATGGCAGATCATCGCGACTGGCGGCAGGTCCGGCGGGTCGCCGTCGCTGTGAGCCTGTTATCGGTGTTTCTGGCCGCGGTCGCATGCGGAGCGGAAGGAGATGGGGAACGCACCGCCGCTTTCCAGCAGGTGACCGCTTCTGACTCTGTGTTGACGATCGACCATTTCCTGATCGTTGGGTTCAAGAAAAACAAGCAGTACAGCGTTGAGGAACTGCCGGGCGGGGTCGACGCATGGACCGGCTTCTGGGGTCTCGACCCTTACAGCCGCAGGGACTACGAGATTCGCTTCTACAGTTCGCACGAAGATGCCCTCAAGTACGGTCCCTCTCTGGCCGAGGAAGTCGCCGGCGAAAACGCAGAGGCGTTCCGGAAGAACCCCACATGGAAAGAAGGCGCAAAGGACCGCTGGCAAAACGCCTTCACCGGGGACATGTCGGCAAGTTCGTTGAGCGGACCGTCACCGAAATTCGGTGCCTACGCTATCTTCGGAAACGTATTGATGTTGTGCGAAGGTGCTGATTCCGCGCAGGGGCTGGAACGTTGCGAAGCCCTGGTCGGCGCACTGACCGCCGGGGCGATGGAGTAGCCCTGCCTATCACGGTGCCGATTGCGCTGGATCTCCTAGCGAATATTGATTGAACCGTTCGAGGTCCTCAGTTCAAGAGTCGCTGATCCCGCTCCGTACTTGCCGACGAGCCGGGTCTTTTCGGTTGTCGTTGCCAGTATTGGCCGCTCGCTCTTCGCAGTACCGTTGCTTGTGCGGGCGTCAACCTCGACATCTGGCTCACCGCTGAATACGACATCGATAGAGCCGTTCGAGGTTGTGAAACTGTTGTTGCTGCCCGCGGATAACGAACCCGAGAAATCGATCGGCCCATTTGTGGTGTGCGCCTTAAACTGACCCTCGACATCCGACATCGAGATCTTGCCGTTACTGGTTTCGAGGTCGAATTGGCCGTTGACCCCTGAAACCGTGATCCTGCCGTTGCTTGTCGCCAGGTCGCCGTCCCCGGTAACACCCGTTACCCGCACCGTTCCGTTGCTGGTCCTTGCTTTGACAACGGTGTTGCGGGGAACGATCAGTTTTATCTCGGCCCTGGGTGAACGCCCCAGCGAAAAACCCGATCCGATTTGTTTTGCGATGACGAACACGGTATTTCCATCGAGCCGCGTACTGTAGGAAACCCGGCTGAGAATCGTCAGTTTGGTTTCGATGTCAACGGTACCGTCGTCACCGACGACTATCTCGATGCTCCCATTAAAACCGGTAATGTCGACTGTCGGATTATCGCTCACAGAGTAAGTGTGATTCTGGATTTTTTCGGTAGCAGCATCGGCTGCATCTCCACCCTGAGTGATCGAAATGCAGCCAGACAGCAACAGACCCGCGAGGGCGATGGCGATTATCAATGCGGATCGCGCAGTTCTGACTGAGGTTGTCGGCGAAGTGAGGGGTGCGGTGCTCATGGAAACTCGTTATCCGGGGATTCAACATCTGGTGGCAGTAGCCAGAAACCTGGCCTTCTTATGACATTCAGTATTCGGTGTCACCAGTGAAGATGCGTCACCCTGGGGAGGTATTTTTCCACTGCGAAGTGTGCATTATCTGGTCCGGGTAACAGCCCACGCCCAGAACGTTACCGAATCGCCTGTTCGATCACCTTGCGATTGCTCAAGAGCCACGCAGCAGAACGTGCCCGCCACGCAAGCCCCCACAACGCCTCATTATCGGTTGAATCGTGCGTCACACCGGCCTCATCGGCCTGGTACGCGGTGTCATGTATCACAAACTCGATGATGCGATCGAAGAAACCGCGCCGCTGGGCGGCCGAAAGACCGTAAGCGTCCAGCATTATTCCAACCTGGCGAGCGCGATCGGCCAGTGGAAGCAATGCCTCGCGCTCGGCCACGTCGTCACCGAACAACCGCGCGTTGAGCCAGCAGGTTTGAGCAAGTTCGACCAGGGGATCCACAGGCCCCGCGTACTCCCAGTCGATCAGCCCGACCGGAAGTCCGTGGCGGGCAATTATGTTCCACGGCGCTACGTCGCAATGGCTGATGATCCGGTCTGAGTCCCCGAGTTCTCGACCAAACCACGGCGGCCAGATTGCGTCGGGTGACGGTCGAAAAGAGGCCGTGGCATCGTGCAACTCTCGCAGCATCCGACCGACCGCCGCGGCACCTTCTGCGCTCCACTGTTTCGGGTTGATCGTCTCACCTTCGATGAAGCTCAGAGTTTCGCGATCATCGGCTGTGAAGCCCGAGCCAACGACGCGCGGTGAATATGCAAACCCCACTGCCTCAAGATGGTTGAGCAGTGAATGAACAGTTGTTGCCCAGGGGCCGGTCTCTCGCAAAACGAGGTCCCCGCTGCGGTACACGACCGAGCGTTCATCCTCGCCCAGCCACGCCCTTCGCATGGGCTTGCTCAGCGCTATTTCTTCATCGTGGGAACTCATAGAGCATCGAAACTCTCACACGTCCGGTGTTTTTGACCATTCGCCTCCAATAGGCCGGCCTGACCGGTCGTCGAGTCTCCAGAATACCCCTATCCGGCGGGGCCAAGTACCTCGTTCATCAACGCCCAGCAACGGTCGAGCGATTGCACACTGTCACGCCCCTGGCACAGCATAATCACGTTCGAATGGATGATGTAATCGCCATATTTCACTGCCAGGCTCCCGCCACCACCGCCAATCGTAAAGCCTGAGGTGCGACGGTCGCGGGTGCCCTCGTTCCAGGTGACATCATCTTCGGTCACTGCTGCGTCCGGGCCCGTAACTTCATCGGCGAAAAAAGTACCGTCTGTTATTGCGTCGTCGTGCGAAGGGTAAAACCGAATTTCGTAATCGACGGGCTCGGTGCCGTCCGGTTTCCAGAACCCGTAAATGGCCGATATCGCCCCGGTAAGACCGGTAACGTCATATTCCTTCGACTTTTTCAGGCCGACGGAAAGGAAGTCGCTTTCAGTGAAGATGCGGTCGGAAGCCGTGACCTTCGGAAACAGATCGCCATCGCCTGAACCGCCAGCACCGGACCCTGGGCCACAGGCGGTAGCGAAAACGAAAAGCAGGGCGGCGAGCAGGAGAAGTGAGGGGATAGTCCGTGTCATGCTGTCAGGATAGATGAGAGGGGATGTTGGCGGGCGATGCCTCTGTTTTACCATGGGGTATGGGTTGATTTCGAGTGATGATCAGCGAAGGCACATGAGATCCCTCCGCGTTGGTCGGGATGACGAAAATCAAAAAGAATGCGACTTCGGTTATCGGTTATTGGCAGGCGCGCAAAGACGCTGAGAAAATGAGATCGCCCGCGGCGCTAGGCCCTGGGATGTCTGCCGGTGCGTGACCGGGCAGATTTATTCGGTCAATCTGTTGTCCTGGCGGCACTTACTCCGACTTTGGCGGGGTAGTTTTCCGATTGACCTGGGAAGCACCGTGACAACTCGTCGTGATCTCCGGTGCGGAACGCAGGCTCTGTCGATGACATTGCCGGCTGGGAAAGGCGACCAGGTGTTTTCTCTGTCGCCCGGTTGTACGGTCTGACTTGATTCGCGAGGAAAAAATTCAGACCTGGGATTTCTCTTACTTTTTGCATACCCGTCGAGACGGGTACGTGGTAGTTCCGTGACACTGGCAGACCGACATGCGCGTGTTGTTGCAAGCGACACCCTGTTCGGTCGGGTCACGGAATGCGGCTGAGGCCTCGGCCGCGGGTGACCTCAGTCTGAGTATGCGACGGGTTGGGTGGATTGGTCTACCAGTTGATGGCACACCGCATCACTCACCTGCACGCCGAACGAGGTCACCGCACCCCATCCTGCGGCGCGTAACCGAGAACTTCTTTCGCGTGGGTGTTGTCGCGGTAACTACGCTTGTTATCGGAGACCGCCCAGAAGATGTCGAACTTGAGTTCAGCCGGTGCTTCGATGCACTTGATTGTCAATTGCTGCAGGTCCCGGTGGCTCACCCAGATGGACTGTCCACGTCCTGCTCCCGGGACGTCATCAGGCCCGCAACTGCTGATCCGCAAATTGATAACCGACAACGGAGTCGTCAGCGCAAAGTAGCGGCCAAGATCCTCGCCAAACAACTTCGTAACACCGTAAATACTTACCGGTTTCGGTTCGGCGAACTCATCGATCATCTTCCACGAAACGGGAATGTCCAAGGGCCCGGTCGCAACCAGCCGGCTGTAGGGCTCTTCGCGCTCATACCCGTTTACCGTGGCTCCCGAGCTGGCGAGGACCACACGTGAAACTCTCGCCTGACGGGCCGCTTCCAGAACGTTGTAGACCCCGACAATGTTGTTCCGGAGCATCGTGTCCCAGCCACCGTCCATGCCATCAACGCTGCTCATGCCACCATCGGCAGCAAGGTTCAGCACGACGTCGACACCCTCGAAGGCGGGCTGAAGGGAATCGAAATCGGCGATGTTCGCTTTGAAGACGCGCTCATCGGGCAGGCCGTCAACGCCTCGGCGGGAAAGGGCGCTGACGTTATAGCGTTCTTCAAGCACCGGCTTGAGCGCCTGACCGACTACGCCGCTGAGACCGGTCACCAGCAGATTCAGTTTTTTTGCCACGGGCAACGCTCCAGTATTCCAGGCTGAAAAATGTCGATCAAATGTGTGACTGATGAAATCTGATAGCTCGCTAAATAAGGACTATCAGCCAGATAGCCACACTGGATGCGAGCGATACCAAAACCGCCGCCGACCCGAGGTCTTTGGCCCGCCGCGACAAAGGGTTCTGCTCTGGACCAATTCGGTCAACGATCGTTTCAATGGCTGAATTAATCAACTCGATCACAAGCACAAATGCCACCGAACCGATCAAAACGGCCCGCTCAACACTCGATTGGGTCAAAAGGAAGGCAGCAACCGCGCCGACTGCAAAAAGGATTATTTCCTGCTGAAACGCCCGCTCGTTTTTCGCAGCGTACGCCAGGCCGCGGACGGAGTGCTTGAACGCCCGGAGCAGCAGACGAGGACTAAGCAACCGCACTAATCGATTCATGGGGTTGTATATACCTAACTGCCGACCCAATTGCCACAATCTCACCCCCAAGATCGACGAAATGCGATCAACCTGGAACTCTTGGCACCGATGTCACGGCACGTAAACCAGCATCGAAACAACCGCAATTACACCGGTATTGGGCCGAACGTCCCAGGCCCGTTGGACTCGCCGATCTGTCTCCGTCGTGTAAGGTCAGGACGAGAAGCCGGTCGATTGATTGCAGGCTGTTGATACCTGGAGAAGAACAAGTTGCGTTCCCGGTTGCGCCAGACTTTAACGATATGTGCGCTCTTGCTTGTTGCGATCAGCGCAGCGTGTGGCGGTGGTGATGAGAACGGAGACGACGTTTCCGCGATTGAGTCTTCGGTAATCCCATCGACGGCGGTTCCAACCCCCACCCGAGTAGCGATTCCCACTTCAGTACCAGTTCCTGAACCCACATCCACCACGGCTCCGCCAACATCGACACCAGAGGCGACCACGGTACCAACCGCTATCACCCAACCGACTCCAACTTCAGTCGCAACGCCCACACCAACGGTGCCTCCCGCACCAACACCTGCTCCCGCGCCTACACAGATCCCAACGCCAACTCCCCAGCCGACAGCGACTGTTGTTCCCACCGCTACGGCTGTCCCCACCGTTACCCCAACG